>ENA-OQBV01000468-OQBV01000468.1-human-gut-metagenome-genome-assembly--contig:-NODE-468-length-22760-cov-3.306146_pt1 | contig 22760 bp, 30 predicted proteins | sample MGYA00242750_ERZ504559 | MGnify/ENA primary metagenome ERZ504559 (study PRJEB26092, sample SAMD00036230) | human gut metagenome | host: Homo sapiens | study: EMG produced TPA metagenomics assembly of... | reverse complement strand
TTGAATACATTATCTCAGAAATAAAAAATAGCCGTTAGATGACTAACGGCTTTTAGTATATAGAAAAATATAGGTTCTGTTTTAAATATCAAATAATTTGACAAAATACCCAAATGTGTGTAAAATAAAATTTGAAAATACTCTAATAAAAAGAATGTTAAGTTAAAGGAAGATAATAACTAAGTGAGTAAACAGGGGTTGAAATTGGGGGCTTTTGTTAAATATTATTTGGTGAGCCTTGCGTCACTGAGCTTTTTATGTCTTATTTTGTATGGGCTATATTCTTTAAACGGGCTCATTCCTTTTTCTCTAGACAGAACTTCAAGTCTTGAAGTTAAGCATTATTCAGGGCAGACTACCTCTTCGGTAAAAAAAGATGGTGATTATAAGGTTCAGGATATTAGTGGTGAAACTAAGAGTTACAATGTTGATTTGAAAGTAACAAACGATGGGGATAAGGTTATTCAAACCTATGTCTTTGAGTATAAAAAATGATTCTATAATAAAAACTCACAAACTTAGCAAGATTGTGAGTTTTTTAGATGTCTTTTACCAAAGTCCTAATAGCTTTTGCATGAGAAGAGAAGCAAGACTGATTAATAACCAACAAACTCCTCCCACTAGAAGTGCAGAGCCACCTTTAGTGATAAGTTGTTTGAGATTTGTTTGGAAACCGATAGCTGCCATGGCCATAATAATCATAAATTTCGAAAGGTCTTTTAAAGGTGAAAAGACGGCAGGTGTTACACCGAGTGACATTGAAACAGTTGTAATCAGTGAGGCCAAAAGGAACCAAAGGATAAAGTTAGGCACTGCTTTGGCTAGCGAGAATGCTTCCTTTGTATTGTCCTTTCGCGACTGCCATACAGAAAGCCCAAGAGTTATAGGGATGATAGCAAGCGTTCGAGTCAACTTAACAATTGTTGCCTGCTCTAGAATGGATGTTCCATGTAAGCTATCCCAAGAGCTGGCTGTAGCAGTTACAGAAGAAGTATCGTTGACAGCTGTACCAGCAAATATGGCAAAGCCTTGATTACTAAGTCCCAACCAAGATCCCAAGTGAGGGAAGAGTAAAGCCGCTAAGATGTTAAAAAAGAAAATTACAGAGATTGCTGTTGCAATAGATTCATCTTTAGCCTTGATTACAGGAGCAGTTGCAGCGATAGCAGATCCCCCACAAATAGAAGAACCAACACCTACTAAAGTAGCAATTTCACTATCTAGCTTGAACACGCGATGGACGACATAAGCAGTAAGCAGTGCCGTAGTAATAGTCACTAGAATAATGGGAAGTGATGTTACGCCAACCTTAAAGACTTGGGAAAGATTTAGTCCAAATCCAAGAAGAATAACAGCGTATTGTAATACTTTTTTAGAAGTGAATTGCATTCCTGCTTTAAGTTTCTGAGAATCTCTTAAAATAATTCCTAGCAGAAGTCCTATAAATAAACCAAGGACAGGCCCACCAATAATAGGGAATAAGTTTCCAAGGAACCATGCTAGGAGAGATATAAGTATTGCAATACTTAATCCGGGTAAGAATTCTTTTATTTTCATTCATCTATCTCCTTAAAATTTGACTATATTATAGCTTATTATAAATATGATGTAAAGGTGATGTTTGCTTTATTTATCAAGGAAAATAGGTCTGAAAGTTGCGACTTGTCAGTTTTTCTGATAGAATAGTATTAAAATATTATAATCGAAAATCTTATGAAGGAAGGGTTGTATGTATCGTCATTTAAAGAAGTATATGATTTTTACCGTGGGAGCTTTTATGTGTTCACTTTTTTTGGTTCTAGCTTTTACAACAGATAGAAAAAAATGATAACAGTGTTAATGCTAAAGCTGAAGCTGCTTACAATCAAACTACGACGGCTTTTATTGATAGTATCGGAGAGACTGCTAGACAGATTGGTCAAGATTACAATATCTATGCTTCTGTTCTAATTGCTCAAGCCATTCTGGAATCAAATTCAGGTCAGTCAGGTTTGAGTCAAGCTCCTTATTACAACTTCTTCGGGATTAAGGGCTCTTATAACGGGAATTCTGTGACCATGCGTACTTGGGAAGACGATGGTACAGGGAAGACTTATGAGATTGATGAACCTTTCCGTTCTTATGGAAGTCTAAGTGATTCTTTAGCCGATTATGCTGCTTTGATGACGTCATCAACTTATGCTGGTACATGGAAATCAAATACAAGTAGTTATGCAGATGCCACTCAAGCACTGACAGGAACTTATGCAACTGACAGTCTTTACGCTTCTAAATTAAATAGCATTATTGCATACTATGGTTTGACTGCCTATGATCAAGCTCCAGTTACCCAAGCAACTGGTTCAACAAGTGGCCTTGTTTGGAACAGCTATAGAGGCTCATACACAGATGCTGAGACCTTATCTATAGATGAGGCCTGGGCAAGCTATAAAAATTATAAATAACAATGAGAGTCGAAAGGCTCTTTTTTTGTGCTTTGAATTGGATAGTTTTGGCGATAAAAAGTCCCCAACATTATGTGCTGGGGACTAACCTATTAGTTGTCAAAAGTGACTTCTTTAACGAGGTTGTCAAGGAATTTTTCCCCCATTTTAGAGAGGGTTGCCTTTTCATGCTTCAAGTAAACAATATCAATTTCATCATCAATACCAAGTGGGATAGAGACAATGTTATCACCATTCAAATTACTATTTAAAATACCTGTAGCAATGGTGTAACCATCCAAACCGATTAATAGGTTGAAGAGTGTCGCTCGGTCTGAAACCACGATAGACTTTTTATGGGGAATCTGAGAGAGAATCTCTTCAGAATAGTAGAAGGAATTATGAATCCCCTGATCATAGCTAAGGTATGGAAATTCTTCTAAATCTTCCAAAGAGACAACTTCATGCTTAGCCAATGGGTTTGACTTGCTGACAAAGATATGGGGTCTAGCTTTGAAGAGACTGGTATATGTGAGGCGGTTGTCATCAAACATCTTAGTCAAGACATCTCGATTATAGCTGTTAAGGAAGAGAACGCCGATCTCTGAACGGAAGTTCTTAACGTCCTCAATGATTTCATAAGTGCGTGTTTCGCGTAAGAAGAGCTCGTAACGTGTCATATCAGCTCTCTTGAGAAGTGAGACGAAGGCATTGACAACAAAAGCGTAGTGTTGAGAGGAAACACTAAACAATTCACGTGTTTCTGTGTGACTCTTGTAGCGTTCTTCCAAGAGATTCGTTTGTTCCACTACCTGACGGGCATAAGAGAGAAATTCAACGCCATCCTTGGTTAAGGTGATTCCCTTAGGGTTACGGATAAAGATATCAATTCCCATTTCTCTTTCCAAGTCACGAACAGCATTTGAAAGACTTGGTTGCGTAATGAAAAGTTGTTTTGCAGCTTCATTCATTGAGCCGGTTTCGACGATTTTGATAATATAATGTAATTGTTGAATTCGCATAGCCTTATTATAGCATATTTTAAGGATTATTCCTTAGGATAAGAGGCAAGTAAAAGGTCTTTTTAGGACTATACCAATTTTTATACTTGACAATGTCAAATATATGGAATATACTGTCCTCGTTAAGCTTTTTAAAGAGCTTATTGACTATACCAATTTTAAATAAAGGAGACATGACCTCTTTGATTTGAGGTTATTATTAAAAATATGTGTGGAATTGTTGGTGTTGTAGGTAACACAAATGCAACTGATATCTTGACTCAAGGACTTGAAAAGCTAGAATACCGTGGTTATGATTCAGCTGGTATCTTTGTAGCTGGCGATGCATCTAGTCAATTAGTTAAGGCTGTTGGCCGTATTGCGGAACTTGCTGCTAAAACTGAAGGAGTAGAAGGTACAGCCGGTATTGGACATACTCGTTGGGCAACTCATGGTAAACCAACAGAGGACAATGCTCACCCACACCGCTCAGAAACAGAACGTTTCGTTTTGGTTCACAATGGTGTTATTGAAAACTATCTTGAAATTAAGGAAGAATACCTTTCTGGTCACCATTTCAAAGGTCAAACCGATACTGAAATTGCAGTTCACTTGATTGGAAAATTTGTTGAAGAAGATGGTTTGTCAACTCTTGAAGCATTCAAGAAAGCTCTTCACATTATCCGTGGATCATATGCCTTTGCCCTCATGGATTCTGAAGATGCCTCAACAATTTACGTGGCAAAAAACAAATCACCACTTTTGATTGGTCTTGGTGATGGCTATAACATGGTCTGCTCAGATGCCATGGCTATGATTCGCGAAACTAATCAATACATGGAAATTCACGATCAAGAGTTAGTTATCGTGAAAGCTGATAGTGTTGAAGTTCAAGATTATGATGGCAATGTAAAAGAACGTGATAGCTATACAGCTGAACTTGACCTATCTGATATTGGTAAAGGCACTTACCCTTACTACATGCTCAAAGAAATCGATGAGCAACCAACAGTGATGCGTAAGCTTATCCAAGCCTACACAGATGACAAGGGGCAAGTGACTGTAGATGCTGATATTATCAAGGCTGTTCAAGAGGCTGATCGTATCTATATTCTTGCGGCAGGAACATCATATCATGCTGGTTTTGCTTCTAAGAAGATGCTCGAAGAGTTGACAGATACACCAGTTGAGCTTGGTATTTCTTCTGAGTGGGGTTATGGTATGCCACTCCTTAGCAAGAAACCTCTCTTTGTCTTTATTAGCCAATCAGGTGAAACAGCAGATAGCCGTCAGGTTCTTGTTAAAGCTAACGAGTTGGGTATTCCAAGTTTGACAGTGACAAACGTTCCGGGATCTACTCTTTCTCGTGAAGCTGACCATACAATGCTTCTTCATGCTGGCCCAGAAATTGCCGTAGCTTCTACTAAAGCTTACACTGCTCAGATTGCGGCTCTTGCCTTCTTGGCTAAAGCAGTCGGTGAGGCTAATGGTAATGAAAAAGCTAAAGCTTTCGACTTGGTACATGAATTGTCACTTGTAGCACAATCTATCGAATCAACACTCTCTGAAAAAGAAGTTATTGACGAGAAAGTGGCAGCTCTTCTTGCAGAAACACGTAATGCTTTCTATATTGGTCGTGGTCAAGATTACTACGTTGCTATGGAAGCTAGTCTTAAATTGAAAGAAATCTCATATATCCAATGTGAAGGTTTTGCAGCAGGTGAGTTGAAACACGGAACGATTGCTTTGATCGAAGATGGTACACCTGTTATTGCCCTCTTGTCTGACGCTGTTCTTGCTAGCCACACTCGTGGTAATATCCAAGAGGTAGCAGCACGTGGTGCTAAAGTGTTGACTATTGCTGAGGAAAATATTGCTAAAGAAGGCGATGACATCGTTCTTAATAACGTTCACCCTTACTTGTCACCAATTTCAATGGTTGTACCGACACAATTGATTGCTTATTTTGCAACACTCCATCGTGGACTAGACGTCGATAAACCACGTAACTTGGCTAAATCAGTTACTGTTGAATAAAAATACCAACATCTCTTACAGTGTAAGGGATGTTGTTTGTTTTTATCGTTTTCACCCTTGCTTAATTGAGAAATCTAAAGTAGAATAGTATCTATATCACAATCTTAGGAGAGAATTATGTCATTACCAAATTGTCCAAAATGTAACTCAGAGTATGTTTATGAAGATGGAATCTTGCTTGTATGTCCTGAATGTGCCTATGAGTGGGATCCAAACGAAGTTGCAGAAGAAGAAGGACTTGTGGTTCTTGATAGCAATGGCACACGTCTTGCTGACGGTGACACTGTTACAGTTATCAAAGATTTGAAAGTTAAAGGTGCGCCAAAAGATATTAAACAAGGTACACGTGTTAAAAATATTCGTTTGGTTGAAGGTGACCACAACATTGATTGTAAGATTGATGGTTTTGGTGCTATGAAACTTAAATCTGAATTTGTTAAGAAAATCTAAAATAAGCTTTAGGGACACTAGACTTAAGTATAGTTTGTTTCTTAGGACCGATTATTTAAGTCTCTCAGGAGTGTGACTATGAACTCATTTAAAAAGTGGGTCTAGTCGCACTCCTTTTTACTATTTTCAAAATCTTATATCATTTTTTTAAAAAATTTGGTATAATATTCAGTAATACTAAATAATTATAGGAGTTTATATGTCATACGTTTTGGAAGTATTACCAGCCCTTTTGAACGGTGCGGTAGTCACACTTCAAGTATTCTTCATTGTTATCGTACTGTCGATTCCATTAGGGATTGTACTTGCTTTCTTAATGCAGATTAAATTCAAACCTTTAAATTGGTTACTAACCCTTTATGTTTGGATTATGCGTGGAACTCCCCTCCTTTTACAATTGATCTTCGTTTATTATGTTCTTCCAAGTGTTGGGATTGTCTTTGACCGTCTGCCAGCTGCTATTCTTGCTTTTACGCTTAATTATGCAGCTTATTTCGCAGAGATTTTCCGTGGAGGAATCTTGGCTATTCCGAAAGGACAATACGAAGCAGCGAAAATGCTTAAACTTAGTCCTTTCCAAACTATCCGCTACATTATCCTTCCTCAGGTGGTCAAGATTGTCTTGCCAAGTATTTTTAACGAGATTATTAACTTGGTTAAGGATTCATCATTGGTTTATGTGCTTGGGGTTGGAGACCTTCTTTTGGAAAGTCGTACCGCTGCGAACCGTGATGCGACCCTAGCACCGATGTTTGTGGCTGGGGCTATCTATCTTATCCTTGTGGGTGTGGTGACTGTGGCTTCGAAACACATCGAAAAGAAATTCAACTATTATAAATAGGAGACCTTATGTTAGAATTAAAAAATATTTCCAAGCAATTTGGTCAACACAAAATTTTTGATAACTATAACCTAACTGTCGAAGAAGGGAAAATCTTAGCTATTGTCGGACCATCTGGTGGTGGTAAAACGACTCTCTTACGTATGTTAGCAGGACTTGAAACCATTGATTCAGGGCAAATTATTTATGAAAATGAAGAGATTCCTTTGGATCAGATGGAAAGTCGTAACTTGCTAGGTTTTGTCTTCCAAGATTCCAACTGTTTCCACATTTAACAGTCTTAGACAATCTAACGCTTTCGCCAATTAAGACGATGGGAATGTCTAAGGAGGATGCTCAGAAAAAAGCTCAAGCTCTGCTTGACCAGTTTAGGCCTTGGAGCTCACGGAAATTGCTTATCCTTACTCTCTTTCTGGGGGGAACAAAAACAACGTGTTGCATTTGCGCGTGCTATGAGTGATTGATCCGAAAATTGTCGGTTATGATGAACCAACATCAGCTCTTGACCCATGAGTTGCGTCAAGAAGTTGAGAAATTGATTTTGCAGAATCGTGAGACTGGGATTACGCAAATCGTTATCACTCACGATATGCAGTTTGCACAGCACATCGCCGATGAGATTGTCACTATCAATCCAAAATAGTGAGGATTTTCCATGAAAAAAATAGTAAAAACGATTTTGCTAGGCTGTCTTGTCATTTTGCCTTTGTTTGCGCTATCAGCTTGTAGCTCGCGCTCACATTTTGCAACTCAGAAAGACCAGTGGCAAACCTATACCAAAGAAAAGAAAATCAAAATTGGTTTTGATGCGACCTTTGTTCCTATGGGATATGAGGAAAAGGATGGTAGCTATGTTGGTTTTGATATTGATCTTGCCACTGCAGTTTTTAAATTGTATGGTATCGATGTTGAATGGCAGGCTATTGACTGGGATATGAAAGAAACAGAACTGAAGAATGGGACAATTGACCTCATTTGGAATGGTTACTCGGTCACGGATGAGCGTAAGCAGTCTGCAGACTTTACAGTGCCTTATATGGTCAATGAACAGGTACTGGTAACCAAAAAGTCTTCGGGAATTGATTCTGTTGCAGGAATGGCAGGTAAGACCTTAGGTGCCCAAGCAGGTTCTTCCGGTTATGATGCTTTCAATGCTTCTCCGAAAATTTTGAAGGATATAGTCGCCAACCAAAAAGCAGTCCAATATTCGACCTTTACTCAGGCCTTGATTGACCTTGATAGTGGACGTATTGATGGTCTATTGATTGACCGTGTATATGCTAATTACTACTTAGAAAAATCAGGAGTTCTGGATCAGTATAATGTCATTCCTGCTGGTTACGAGGGTGAAAGCTTTGCTGTAGGTGCTCGTAAGGCAGATAAGACACTGATCAAAAAAATCAATCAAGGATTTAGAACCCTTTATAAAAATGGAGAATTTCAAAAGATTTCTGACAAATGGTTTGGTGAAGATGTTGCCACCGACCAAGTTAAAGGGAAAAAATAGAAGGATAACAACATTCTAGAAGGGATGTTGTTATTTTTTTGTGGAAAATACTTGAAATAAAACAAGTTATATTTTATACTAATGTTAGTTTATAAACTAACGAAAGGGTGAGCATGGGATATTTTGATTATTCAAGAGAACCGCAAAGTGATATTGCTTTTGTAGATATGAAATCTTTCTATGCGAGTGTAGAGTGTGTTGAACGTGGGTTACACCCTCTTAAGACTTCTCTATGTGTGATGAGTAGGGCTGAAAATGCTAATGGCTTGATACTAGCCTCCTCGCCCATATTTAAGAAGGTTTTTGGCAAGTCAAATGTTAGTCGTTCTTATGACTTACCTTTTGACATTCATTCTCGTAAGTTTCATTATTATAATGCCAAAAAGCAGGGACTTCCAACGGATAGAGCTTTTGTAGATTACATCGAATCTTGGGCTAAGGTTACCTTTATCGTTCCTCCTAGAATGGACCTCTATATAAAAAAGAATATCCAGATTCAACACATTTTCCAGAATTATGCCAGTGTTGAAGACATTCTTCCTTATTCCATTGATGAGGGTTTCATTGATCTCACGTCGTCACTGAATTACTTTATTCCCGATAGAACAGTTACAAGAAAAGATAAGTTAGATATGATTTCAGGGCGTATTCAAAGAGATATTTGGAGGGAGACAGGTATTTACTCGACAGTTGGGATGTCTAACAGCAATCCCTTATTGGCCAAGTTAGCTCTTGATAATGAGGCCAAACATACGGCTACTATGAGAGCCAACTGGTCCTACGAAGATGTCGAGACTAAGGTTTGGAATATTCCTCATATGACCGATTTCTGGGGAATTGGAAAGCGGATGGAGAAGCGTTTAAACAAGTTGGGGATTTTCTCTATTCGAGAACTTGCTAATAGCAATCCTGATACTCTTAAAAAGGAGTTAGGTATTGTGGGCTTAGACCTCTTTTTTCATGCCAACGGTATTGATGAGAGTAATATTCATAAACCTTATAAACCAAAGTCACATGGCTTAGGAAATTCCCAAATCTTGCCACGAGACTATGAGCGTCAAGCTGATATTGAATTGATTCTAAGAGAGATGGCAGAACAGGTAGCTATTAGGTTAAGACGAGCCCATAAGAAAGCTTGTCAAGTTTCCATTAGTATTGGGTTTTCAAAGTTAGAGGGCAAGCGTTCGCTACAAGCACAGATGAAGATTGAACCTGCTAATAATACAAGAGTACTAATAAGCCATGTCATTGAACTCTTTAGGAAGAAATATCAAGGAGGGGCTGTTCGAAGTGTCAGTGTCTCTTATGCAAATTTTGTAGATGAAAGGCTTCAAATTATTTCTTTATTTGATAATCCAGATGACATTGATAAAGAAGAAAGACTTCAGGCAGCTATAGATAGTATTCGACAGGAATTTGGCTTTACGACAATTCAAAAAGCAACTGCTTTACAGGAGGCATCTAGAAGTCTTGCTCGAAGTAAGCTTATTGGTGGACACTCTGCTGGAGGATTAGATGGCTTAAAATGATAGACCGTAGTTACCTTCCCTTTCAATCAGCTAGGGAACATCAAGATAGGGGAATGATGAAGTGGATGGGCTTTTTCTTATCAGAACATACAAGTTCCCTACATGAAGATAAGACTAAAGAAAATTTTAGGAGTCATTTGGATGATTTAGAGAAGTTTACTTTATTAAACCAGCTTTATTCAGGTCAATTATTGGGAAATTTCCAGATAAAGGATCAAGGTAGGCGCTGTAGATGTAGTGGCTATGTGGTCGACTTGGGTTTTAATCAAGTTATCATAAAATCTTGCAAGCGATATAAATGTATTCGAACAAAGGATATATTAGAAATTAGTTTGGGGGTTGAAAACATAGATGAGGAAGAGAAAAATTTATGATGATAAACTTCAAATTGATTATTTTTCTGATAGCTATTTAAAATTTGAAGAAGACTTTTATCGCTATTCTGCCATGGATATTCCCTTAACCTTTTTGACGGATGATATTATGAGGGAGATGGCTATCAGTCAAAAGAATTATTTTCTATTAAATAAAGAGAATGCCAGAGATGGACGCAATCATTATTTCCATTTTGAAGTCAGCCTAGTTGATTCCAAGACACTTGTGAGACAGTATAGATATCTTGGAAATGATTGAACCTTAGCAATATCAGCAGCAGAAATAGTACTTATTGAACTATTGAACTTGTATAGAGAGTTTTGCAAGCTAAGAAATTCTTTATGTAAGCGCTATAATGAAGGTGTTAAAAGTTGTCATATGGAGGTAATTAAGATGAGAGCAGTTGTTGTTAATCAAGCAAGTACAGGTGTTGAAGTTGTTGATCATGAAAAACCAGCAGTAGTTGGTCATGGTCAAGCTTTGGTTAAAGTTGAGTACTGTGGCGTTTGCCATACTGACCTTCATGTAGCTCATGGAGACTTTGGCCAAGTACCAGGTCGTATACTAGGCCACGAAGGAATTGGTATTGTTGAAGAAGTTGGCGAAGGTGTTGAGACACTTAAAAAAGGTGATCGCGTATCAATTGCTTGGTTCTTCGAAGGATGTGGCCACTGTGAATATTGTACAACTGGTCGTGAAACACTCTGTCGTTCTGTAAAAAATGCTGGTTATAGTGTTGATGGTGGTATGAGTGACTATGCTTTGGTTACTGCTGACTATGCTGTGAAAGTTCCAGAAGGACTTAATCCAGCTCAAGCTTCATCTATTACTTGTGCGGGAGTTACAACATATAAAGCTATTAAAGAAGCTAAAGTTGAACCTGGTCAATGGGTAGCTATTTATGGTGCTGGAGGACTAGGTAACTTGGCTATTCAATATGCTAAGAAGGTTTTCAATGCACGAGTAGTAGCTGTTGATATCAACCAAGATAAACTTGATTTGGCTAAAGAATCTGGCGCTGATTTAGTGGTGAACGGTAAAGAAGTTGAAGATGTAGCAGGCTATATCCAAGAAAAAACTGGTGGTACACACAGTGCTGTTGTAACAGCGGTTTCTAAGGTTGCTTTCAACCAGGCTATCGATAGTGTACGTGCTGGTGGAACAGTCGTTGCGGTTGGTCTCCCATCTGAATATATGGAGCTCTCAATTGTCAAAACAGTTCTAGATGGTATCCGTGTTGTTGGATCTCTTGTAGGTACACGTAAAGACTTAGAAGAAGCCTTCGACTTCGGTGCACAAGGATTGGTAGTACCGGTTGTTGAAACTGTTCCTGTTGATACAGCGGTAGAAGTCTTTGATCAAATGGAAAAAGGTGAAATTCAAGGACGTAAAGTATTGGATTTCACTAAGTAAGCAAACATCTATCTATGCTATCCTGACTATGTGAAGAGTCGAGTGGTGTAGACTTGCACTGATACCAGAAAGTTACACAAATAATTTAAGTGAAGGATTTAGTTTTCTGCTATATAGGACTAGGTCCTTTAGTTTTACCTTAATTCGTTTGTTGTTGTAATAGGCTCTGACCTTAAAAAGATAGACAAAATTTTATTCATATGAAAAGTGTAAAAAAAGTTATATAATGATTTCGTAAATAAAGAGTTAAAGAATATTATCATTTATAACAAGGAGTATGAAATGGATTCTACCAACTTGGACTCGGAACTATTCATAGAGTTTAAATCACGTGGGAAACGATGCCAACTTTTATATATATCCGATAGCCATAGTGAAGGGTTATATGAGATTGTTTCTATTGAACGAGAACGTCTTGCTATGTGGCTTCCTTGGGTGGAAGAAATGAAAAGTATTGAAAATGAAAGAGCGTTTATAAAGTATGCACGTGAAAAAATGGAGCGTAATGAGTTATTTATGTTAACAATTTGCGTCAATCAGACACCAGTAGGGATGATAGATATACATAATATTGATTTACAAAAACATCAAGCTGAAATTGGATATTGGATATCAGAAAAATATGAAAATCAAGGTTTTGTAAAGCAGGGATTAAAACAATTAATAAAAATCATTCCATCCAAATTTAAAATTGATAAGCTTTTGATTTATATAGATGTTGAGAATGTTAAAAGTAAGTTTATACCAATCAGTTTAGGTTTTAAAAAGGAAAGCGAAATTTCCCAATTCGAGTTCTATAATGGATCCTACCATGATTTTGAAATTTATGGGCTAAATGTGAATGAAGGAAATATAGCAAATGATTAAAGTGAATTTTTTTACAAATAAATAACTATCAGAGAGTTTTGATTTTACCCCATTATCTAGGTATGATGTAAGAGTTAGTATTGAACATCAGAAAAGCAAAAATTTTTTCTGACCCCATAACATTGCTTATTGATTTATTTTTGTAATTAAGATATAAAAAATCCCCACCAGAAAGAAATTCTGGTGGGGTATTTGGTGGGGAACCAAATATAATTAATTAGATTTTAGCGTTTTAAAACAATTCAAAATGCTGTTAAATCAATCAAGTCACTTTAAATTAGGTTTATATTTTACTCCCACTCTACGGTTGCAGGTGGTTTACTTGTAATATCGTAGACGATACGGTTAACGTGGTCAACTTCGTTAACGATTCGAACAGAAATCTTTTGAAGAACTTCCCATGGAAGTTTCGCAAAGTCAGCTGTCATACCGTCGATTGAAGTGATAGCACGGATAGCGATAGTGTAGTCGTAAGTACGGCCATCACCCATAACACCGACAGAGCGAACGCCTGTGTTAACAGTGAAGTATTGCCATACATCACGCTCAAGACCAGCTTTGGCAATTTCTTCGCGAAGGATAGCATCAGACTCACGAACAGTTTCAAGTTTCTCTTCAGTGATCTCACCCATAACACGGATGGCAAGTCCTGGTCCTGGGAAAGGTTGACGCCAAACAACTTCGTCAGGCATTCCCATTTCAGTACCAAGGGCACGTACTTCATCTTTAAAGAGGGTATTAAGTGGTTCAATCAATTCAAACTGCATGTCTTCTGGAAGACCACCAACATTGTGGTGAGATTTGATTGTTTGAGCTGTCTCAGTACCTGATTCAATAATATCAGTGTAGAGTGTTCCTTGAGCTAGGAAGTCTACACCTTTAAGTTTGCTTGCTTCGTCATCAAAGACGTAAACAAACTCGTTACCGATGATTTTACGTTTTTTCTCAGGATCATCAACACCAGCCAAGAGATCTAGGAAGCGTTTAGAAGCATCAACACGGATAATGTTAAGGCCAAATTTACCTCCAAGCATCTCCATAACTTGGTCACCTTCACCTTTACGGAGAAGACCGTGGTCAACGAAGATACATGTCAATTGATCTCCGATAGCTTTTTGCAAAAGGACACCAACAACAGATGAGTCAACCCCACCTGAGAGGCCAAGAAGGACTTTACGGTCACCAACTGTTTCACGGATTTGTGCAATTTGCATATCTACGAAGTTAGCCATTGACCAGTCACCTTTGGCACCACAGATACCGAAAGCGAAGTTTTTCAAGATATCGTTACCATATACAGAGTGACGAACTTCTGGGTGGAATTGGATACCGTAGAAGTTTTTCTCAGTATTTTCCATTGCGGCGAATGGGCAATCTACTGAGTCACCAACAAGATGGAAACCTTCTGGAATTTCTGTAACAGCATCACCGTGGCTCATAAGAACGACTTGTTCTTCAGGAGTTCCTGCAAAGAGTTCTGATTGGGCACGAAGGCGAAGTGTTGATTGGCCATACTCACGGTTACCAGCTTCACCAGCAGGAACAACTTTACCACCAAGTTTGTGGGTCAACAGTTGCATTCCGTAACAGATACCAAGAATTGGAATACCAAGTTCAAAAATTTCTTCGTCAATACCAAAGGCATCTTCGGCATAAACAGAGTTAGGACCACCTGATAGTACGATACCGATAGGATCGATGGCACGGACTTCATCAGCGGTAATTTTATGGCTTTTCAATTCAGAGAAAACGCCAAATTCACGAATACGACGTGCAATCAGCTGATTGTATTGGCTACCATAGTCTAGAACAATGATTTTCTGCACATCATTCAAAGTAGAAATGTCAGTCATTATTACCCTTTCTTTTTACGTCACACATGGACTCTTATGCAATCATTGTATCACAATTTTAAGGACTTAGCACCTAGATTTATACGATAAACTGTAAGTCTTGTCGTCACCTTTACAATTCTATTAGTTTTTTTGTAAAATAGGGGTAAAGAAGGGGGTATTAGATGCTACCAGCATATATTCGCATACATGATAAGATTAAGGCAGATTGTTGATGACGGCACTTGGAAAATCGGGCAACGTCTCCCTAGCGAGCGAGATCTTTGCGACACTTTTGATGTGAGTCGTATGACTGTGCGTCAGGCCATAACACTTTTAGTAGATGAGGGGTATTTTAGAGCGTAAGCCAGGCAGTGGTACTTTTGTGGCTAGCAGTCGAGTTAAGGAAAAGATGCGTGGAACCACGAGTTTCACAGAGATTGTTAAATCTCAAGGTAAGAAACCGTCTAGTGAGCTTATTTCATATAAACGTGTGCATCCCAATGAATTTGAAATCAAAAATTTAGGTGTCTTACCACAGTCCTATGTGATTCGTATGGAACGTGTTCGCTTTGCGGATGATCTTCCAGTTGCCTATGAGATTGCCAGTATCCCTGAGAAAATTATCCGAGGTTTTAAGGAGTCAGAAATTACGGAACATTTCTTCAAGACTCTGACCGATAATGGCTATGAAATAGGGAAAAGTCAGCAGACCATATCAGCTAGTTTGGCCAATAGTAGTTTAGCCAAGCATCTCAAGGTTAAGACTGGTGATGCTCTCTTGAGTCTGACACAGATTTCCTTCCTCCAAGACGGTCAGGCTTTCGAATATGTTCGAAGTTACTATGTTGGTGACCGTTTTGAATTTTATTTGGAGAACAATTAGAAGTCACTACTTTTTTCTGCACAAGAATCGTGCTAACACCATGATTTTATGGTAAAATGGAGCTTATGGAAATTGAAAAAACCAATCGCATGAATGCCCTTTTTGAGTTCTATGCTGCACTTTTGACAGATAAGCAGATGAACTATATTGAGCTATATTATGCGGATGATTACAGTTTGGCAGAAATTGCCGAGGAATTTGGTGTGAGTCGTCAGGCAGTATATGATAACATCAAGCGTACTGAGAAGATTTTAGAAGCTTACGAGATGAAATTACATATGTATTCAGATTACATCGTCCGTAGCCAAATTTTTGATGATATCATGGAAAAATACCCAGACGATAGCTATCTTCAGGAACAAATTGCTGTGCTCAGCAGCATTGATAATAGAGATTAGATTCAAGCAGAAAGTAAGAGAGGAAATGATATATGGCATTTTGAAAGCTTAACGGAACGCTTGCAAGGCGTTTTCAAAAATTTAAGACGTAAAGGAAAACTTTCAGAGAAAGAAGTTCAAGAAGTCACTAAAGAGATTCGTTTGGCACTTCTTGAAGCAGACGTAGCTCTACCAGTTGTTAAGACATTTATCAAACGTGTTCGTGAACGTGCTGTAGGTCACGAAATCATTGATACTCTTGATGCTTCACAACAAATCATTAAGATTGTTAATGAAGAATTGACAGAAATTCTTGGGTCTGAGACATCTGAGATTGAAAAATCTCCAAAGATTCCGACTATTATTATGATGGTTGGTCTTCAAGGGGCTGGTAAAACAACCTTTGCTGGTAAATTGGCTAATAAACTGATTAAAGAACAAGAAGCTCGTCCAATGATGATTGCTGCAGATATCTATCGTCCAGCAGCCATTGATCAGTTGAAAACTTTGGGGCAACAAATCAATGTTCCTGTTTTTGATATGGGAACAGAGACACCAGCAGTTGAGATCGTCAGAAATGGTTTGGAACAAGCGCGTGCTAATAAAAAATGACTATGTCTTGATTGATACGGCTGGTCGTTTGCAGATTGACGAAACCCTCATGAAAGAGTTGCGTGATATCAAAGATTTTGCTCATCCAAACGAGATTCTCTTGGTTGTAGATAGCATGATTGGTCAGGAAGCTGCTAACGTTGCCAAGGAGTTTAATGAACAACTAGATATCACAGGTGTCGTTCTTACTAAAATTGATGGTGATACACGTGGTGGTGCGGCTCTTTCAATTCGTGAGATCACTGGTAAGCCGATTAAATTTACAGGTACTGGTGAGAAAATTACGGATATCGAGACTTTCCACCCAGACCGTATGTCAAGCCGTATCTTAGGTATGGGTGACCTTCTTACCCTTATTGAAAAAGCTTCTCAGGAGTATGATGAGAAAAAATCTCTTGAGTTAGCTGAGAAGATGCGTGAAAACACCTTTGATTTCAATGATTTTATCGACCAATTAGACCAAGTGCAAAATATGGGTCCTATGGAGGATTTACTAAAGATGTTGCCAGGTATGGCTAACAATCCAGCCTTGGCTAATGTTAAAGTAGACGAAAAGCAGATTGCTCGCAAGCGTGCCATTGTATTATCAATGACACCAGAAGAACGTGAAAATCCAGATCTCTTGACTCCAAGTCGTCGTCGCCGTATTGCCAATGGTTCAGGGAATACCTTCATCGAAGTAAACAAGTTTATTAAAGACTTCAACCAAGCCAAACAAATGATGCAAGGTGTTATGTCTGGCGATATGGAGCAAATGATGCGTCAAATGGGTCTTAACCCAAATAATCTGCCAAAAAACATGCCAAATATGCCTGATATGGGTAATATGGATATGTCTGCTCTCGAAGGCATGATGGGTGGCGCTGGTATGCCAGATCTTGGAAATATGGATCTTAGCCAAATGCTTGGTGGTGGCCTTAAAGGTAAGGTTGGTTCATTTGCCATGAAACATGCGATGAAGCGTCAAGCTAATAAGATGAAAAAAGCTAAGAAAAACGTAAAATAAGAAACATAGAACGCTAGGGCATTTTGCTCTAGTGTTTTTTTCTGAAAAACATTGACTTATATAACTATACACTGTAATATACTAATGTATATACAGTAAAAAGGAGTAAATCATGAAACCTAAAAAGAGAATTCAAGAAATGACCTTTGCAGCTTTATTAACTGCAATTGCTATCCTTATCCCAAGTATCATGCCAATTAAACTGATCATCCCACCGGCTTCGTATACTTTGGGGAGTCATGTTCCAATATTTCTAGCTATGTTTATATCTCCCTGGGTAACTGCTTTTGTTATCTTAGCTTCTAGTTTGGGATACTTTATGGCTGGCTATCCGATTGTTGTTGTTTTTAGAGCCTTTTCTCATATTATATTTGGCTTTTTAGGCGCACTCTATTTGAAAAAATTTCCACAAACGATAGAAAACCATAAATCATCATTACTTTTTAACTTTGTTTTAGGACTTATCCATGCCATAGGTGAAGTTCTTGCTTGCGTGATTTTTTTATTCTGTAACTGGTGAGGATTTCCAAAAACTGTTCTATGTTCTCTTTGTTTTAGTTGGTTTTGGTACTATTGTCCATAGTATGATAGACTATGTTATAGCATTAACGATTTTCAAAAGTATTCGAAAAATACGCTAGTTGAAAGAGGGATGGGTGGTCTATGGCTTCAAATCGAAAACAAGAATTATTGGCACTCTTAAAGGGAGCTAAAGAGGCAATGAATGGACAGAGTTTGGCGGAGCATTTTGGTGTGACACGTCAAATCATTGTTCAAGATATTGCCCTCTTGCGTGCAGATGGTGCCCAGATTATTTCAACTAATAGGGGATATATCTATAAAAGTAGCGATGACAATTCTTATGTACATCGACTATTTAAGGTGAATCATAAAGTGTCCGATATGGAAGATGAGCTTTTGGCTATTGTTGATAATGGAGGCCGTATTCAAAATATCATGATAGATCATCCAGTTTATGGAGAAATTCAGACTTTGTTGAAATTGACTTGTCGTCGAGATGTTAGTCATTTTTTAGACCAAGCCTCGTCAAATGACTTTCGCCCCTTATCTGATTTGACAAACGGTGTTCATTACCATCTTGTCGAAGCAGATAGTGAGCAAGATATAGATTACATTGAAGAGGCACTTAATCATTTAGGTTTTTAGTTAAAGAATGATATAGAAGAGAAATGTAAAAGTAGTTAGTTTCACTTGAAAACAGCTGCTTTTTTTGATAAACTTATGTTAGTTTATTAACTTACGGAGGTAGCCATGTTTTCAGGACAAAAACTTAAGGAAATTCGAGAAGCACAAGGAATGAGCCAAGCATCAGTAGCTAAGCATCTAGGAATTTCACGCTCCTCTTATTTTAATTGGGAAAATGGTAAGACGAAACCAAATCAAAAGAATCTATCGGTATTGGCTGAACTTTTTGGCGTGGCTGAGACCTATTTCTTGTCTGAACATGAGATTGTAGAAGTCTACTTGGAATTAAATGAGGAAAATCGTCAAGAAGCTTTGCGACTCACTAAGGCTCTCCTAGAAGAGCAAGAAGCAGAAAAGCAGAAAGCACCTGTTATTCCCCTTTACTCATACAAAGTTTTCGAGCGTTTATCAGCCGGAACTGGTTACACTTACTTTGGTGATGGCAATTATGATGAAGTTTTCTATGATGAAGAATTGGATCATGATTTTGCGTCATGGGTTTTTGGAGACTCTATGGAACCTACCTACCTAAATGGTGAAGTAGTGCTAATCAAACAAACAGGTTTTGATTATGATGGAGCTGTTTATGCTGTAGACTGGGATGGTCAAACCTATATCAAAAAAGTTTATCGCGAGGAAGATGGGCTACGTTTAGTTTCTCTCAATAAACGTTATGGTGATAAGTTCGCACCCTATGACGAAGATCCTCGAATTATTGGTAAAATTGTCGGTAACTTTATGCCTGTTGAGGCTTAGTCAACTTTTATCGATTGGGCATCTTAAACTAAATCTGATATAATATAAGTAAAGTAAAGCCAAGTCTTTGGCTTTTTTTAAAGAGTTTAAATCATATTTTACTAAGAAAATAAAGAGGAGAGATAAACATGGCTACTATTCAATGGTTCCCTGGTCACATGTCCAAAGCCCGTCGACAAGTTCAGGAAAATCTTAAGCATGTTGATTTTGTAACAATTTTAGTGGATGCACGTTTGCCACTGTCAAGTCAAAATCCCATGCTAACTAAAATTGTTGGCGATAAACCAAAACTTTTAATTCTTAATAAGGCTGACCTTGCTGATAGTAATCGTACAAAAGAGTGGCGTAGCTATTTTGAGAGTCAAGGGATTAAAACCTTGGCCATCAATTCCAAGGAACAATCTACAGTTAAATTGGTGACAGATGCTGCTAAGAGTCTTATGGCTGACAAGATTCAACGACTACGTGAACGTGGTATTCAGAAAGAGACCTTGCGAACCATGATTATTGGGATTCCAAATGCAGGGAAATCTACCTTGATGAATCGTTTGGCTGGTAAAAAAATTGCCGTTGTAGGAAATAAACCTGGTGTGACAAAAGGTCAACAGTGGTTGAAGTCTAATAAGGACTTGGAAATTCTGGATACTCCTGGAATTTTGTGGCCTAAGTTTGAAGATGAATTGGTCGGCTTGAAGCTTGCTTTGACCGGAGCTATCAAGGACCAGCTTTTGCCAATGGATGAAGTTACAATTTTTGGCCTTAACTATTTTAAAACTTACTATCCTGAACGTTTAGAAGAACGCTTTAAAGGGATTGACCTTGAAGAAGAGGCGCCAGAAATCATTATGGAAATGACTCGAAAACTTGGCTTCCGTGAAGATTATGACCGTTTCTATAATCTATTTGTCAAAGAAGTTCGTGATGGAAAACTAGGTCGTTACACACTTGATATTGTTGGGGTCGATACTGATGGCGACAATTAAAGAAGTCAAAGAGCAATTGGCCACTTTGACAGACCTTGACGACCACCGATGGGCCAGTTTTGAGGAAGATAGTCGAGCTGGTGTACAGACTGCCATTAAGCAACGCCGTAAAGCTATCCTAGCTGAGATTGCTGAGGAAGAACGCTTAGAGATGATGCTCAGTTATGAAAAATCGCTTTATGCTCAGGGAGTTGAACTCATTGCAGGTGTTGATGAAGTTGGACGTGGCCCTTTGGCTGGGCCAGTGGTAGCTGCAGCGGTGATTTTACCAAAGCTTTGCAAAATAAAAGGTCTTAATGATAGTAAAAAAATACCAAAATCAAAACATGAAGCTATTTATAAGCAGGTCATGAAGGAAGCGGTAGCCGTCGGGATTGGTATAAAGGACAATCATGTGATTGACGATGTCAATATTTATGAAGCAACCAAGCTTGCTATGGCTGAAGCTATTGAAAAACTTAGTCCCAAACCTGAACATTTGTTAATTGATGCCATGACTTTGGACCTACCAATAGAACAAACATCAATTATAAAAGGGGATGCTAATTCTTTATCAATTGCGGCAGCTTCTATCGTAGCAAAGGTAACCCGTGATAAGATGATGGCTGACTATGATCAGGAGTTTCCTGGTTACGCATTTGCCAAAAATGCAGGCTATGGTACTAAGGATCATTTGACTGGCATAGATAACTTTGGTGTTACTCCAATTCATAGAAGAAGCTTTGAACCCATAAAGTCAATAATAAAAAGTAGGTGAAGTGGCGTGATTTTAGCTATTGATATTGGAGGAACCTTTATCAAGTTTGGGTTAGTTGATGATGATTTTAAGATTAGCAATCAATCTAAAGTGTCGACGCCACCAACCTTAGACGACTTTTGGTTGACTTTAGAGTATATTGTCTCGTCTCACAAGGATATCATTTCTGGGATTGCCATTGCGTGCCCTGGCGAAATAAATAGTAAACGTGACTTCATTTTCAAGGGCGGTCTTATCCCTTATTTAACGGCTATTCCTCTTGGGTCACGATTGACTAAAACATTTCAACTACCTGTAAAGGTTATCAATGATGCAGACGCAGCAGCCTTGGCTGAAGCCAGATATGGAAGTCTACAAGAGTTAGATTGTGGGGCTGCCTTGGTTTTAGGTACGGGTGTGGTTTAGGACTTGTCTCACAGGAGGACTTGCTATCACCTCTGTCAGTTACCCAATATCTGCGAGCTCCAAGTCCCCCAAAGCATGAGTCAAACCTCTCTGCCCTTCCAGTGGGAATTCTTTATGCATGGCTTAGTAAGTCTTGTCGATAACAAAGGGTCTGCAGTGGGCTTTATTCATGAAGCCAGTGAGTTACTTGGGTTAAATCAAGACGATGGTCCAACCGTATTCTCAGCGATAGAGGGAAATCAATCGGAAGATCTAAATCTTTTATTTAAAGATTATTGTCATGAAATTGCTGTTCTGATTCTTAATTTGCAGAGTTTCCTCAAGTTGGATAGAGTTGTTATTGGTGGAGGCATTAGCAGACAAAATTCTTTGATAGAAGGTCTTGTTAATGCTTATGAAGAGTCATTTAATGAAGAATCCGAATTAGGTTTTGATCCGATATCAATTCAATCTTGTCATTTCCATAACGATAGTAACCTCTTAGGAGCAGCATCATATTTTGCTTCTGAAAATGCCTTATAGTCAAAAAAAGTTCCATAAAGGGACTTTTTTGTTTTTTCTTGCGAATAATGAAATGGAGGTAGTTACATGAATAACTTTGAACATTTTTAAATTGAAAGACTGCAGGATTGACAAATTTAAACATTCTTAATATTTTGGACTATCAAAAAAATCAAGATAAAAAACTGAAGCTTACGTGATATGGCAGTGGTATCTAAGTCTAAAAATGCAGTTCTCTTATGGAAAAATACAAGAATTTAGATGTCAAGCAGCTTAAGGAAGATTTTCAACGATTTCCGACCTTATCAATTTTTGATAAGGAGTATCCCATTGAGCTGAAACATTCCTATAATCCTCCTGTCCTCCTCTTTTATCAAGGGGAATATTGATTTGCTAAGTAAACCCAAGTTAGCAGTAGTTGGTGCAAGAAAGTGTTCTGAAACAGGCAAACAGTCTGTTCGGAAAATTGTTAATGAACTTGGGAATGCCTTTACCATTGTAAGTGGTTTGGCGCGTGGAATTGATACTTGTGCTCATATGGAGGCCTTGAAAAATAAAGGTAACACCATTTCAGTTATCGGGACTGGGTTGGATGTTTATTATCCTAAAGAAAACAAAGCTTTACAGGACTATATGGCTAAAAATCATCTAGTTCTGTCAGAATATGGACCGGGTGAACAGCCTCTCAAGTACCATTTTCCCGAACGAAATCGGATAATTTCTGGATTGTGTCAAGGGGTTATGGTGGTTGAAGCTAAGCTTCGCTCGGGAAGTCTTATTACTTGTGAGCGTGCAATGGAAGAAGGAAGAGATGTTTTTCGCCATACCAGGAAATATTTTAGATGGAAAATCGGATGGATGCCATCACCTCATTCAAGAGGGCGCAAAGTGCATTACTACAGGATTTGACATCATTTCAGAATTTTCATAAAATCAAACTTCTCCTATAGAGAAAAGTTTCTTATTGACAGTTAAAGAAAAGGACGGTATCATGTT
>ENA-OQBV01000466-OQBV01000466.1-human-gut-metagenome-genome-assembly--contig:-NODE-466-length-22817-cov-2.870163_pt1 | contig 22817 bp, 34 predicted proteins | sample MGYA00242750_ERZ504559 | MGnify/ENA primary metagenome ERZ504559 (study PRJEB26092, sample SAMD00036230) | human gut metagenome | host: Homo sapiens | study: EMG produced TPA metagenomics assembly of... | reverse complement strand
CGCTGCTGCGGGCTCTGGTAATGAGCATCGATGACCCTGCGGTACGCCGAAACGACGGTCCGGACGTACGTATCGCCCTTCCATGCGGCCTTCGATTTTAAGGACGTGACGCCGGCATCGAGCAAGTCGTGCGATATAATCGAGGGATTTCAAATCCTTCAGGCTGAGGACATAGGCCTCGTGTTTCATGACAGGTTGGCCATCGCAGAGCAGCGTATAAGGCTGACGGCAGGGCTGGGCACAGGCACCGCGGTTGCCGCTGCGGCCGCCGAGGAAACTGCTCATCAGGCACTGGCCGGAATAGGCCATGCACGACGCGCCGTGGATGAAGACTTCAATGGGAATAGACGACTGAGAAGCGATGAAACGGATTTCCTGCGCCGACAATTCGCGGGACAAGACGGCCTGGGTGAAGCCATTGGCCTCGAGGAAACGGACGCCGTCCAAGTCGGCCACAGTCATCTGCGTACTGCCGTGGAGCGGCAGATCCGGCGCGACTTTCCGGGCCAAAGCGGCTACGGCCAAGTCCTGGACGATGATGCCATCGACACCGAATGAGTCGAGGCGCTGCAAATAGGCCGACAAAGCCTCTAATTCCGTGTCTGCCATGAGGATGTTGACCGTGACATAGACTTTTACACCAAATAAATGAGCCGTCCGGACAGCCTGTCCGATTTCAGCATCGTCGAGATTATGAGCAAATTTGCGGGCATTGAAGCCTTTCCCGCCAAAATAAACGGCATCGGCACCGGCGTCAATGGCGGTGAGTACGTTTTCTAAAGAGCCTGCCGGGGCTAATAATTCTGCCATGAAAATCCTCCTACTTTTAATAGTTTATAGCATAGAGTTTGTAGTTTGTAGAAATTGGGTTTTAAATTTTTGCCCTCACTACAAACTAAAAACTAAAAACTGCGAACTCAAAAAACGCTATCGTCATACGGCAATTACGCTTTTACGATTTATGTGTCCCAGCCAACTGCTGATAAATACGAGTGAGCAACTCTGCCGTGACCGTATAGGGTGTCCGCTGGACGCCGCCTGTGGGCAGGGTCATGGTGACGAATTTTTCGATTTCTTCATCACTCAAATCGACCGTATCGCCCATGAGGTCCTGCATGAGGGCCGTAAAGTCATCGAGTCCGGCCAGGCCCAGGATGGCCCAGACCTTTTCTACCTTATCGGCCATCGTTTCTTCCATGAGCTTCATGTACACCGGCAAGAGCAGGCCATTGGCCCGGCCATGGCTGAGCCCCTTATAATAGGTCAGCATATAGCCCATACTGTGGACCATGGTCGTCCCCGTCTGGGCAATGGTGATGCCTGCCAGGGTCGAGCCATAGAGCAGGTCTTCCCGGACGACAGGCGAAACGTCGCTTTTGAGGTCCGTCAAATGGACGCCGAGGAAACGCATGGCTTCTTCGGCCCAGACATCGCTCATGGGCGTCGACGCCGTGGACATATAGCCTTCGATGGCATGGGACAAAGCATCGATGGCCGTATCAATAGTGACGGCTTCGGGCACACTGTCCGTAAAGGCCGGGTCGGCAAAGGCATAGACCGGGAAAATGAGCGGCGTATTGATGGACTGTTTGGTCCCGGCCTTGGGATTGGTCAGGACGCTGACCTTGGTCACTTCACTGCCCGTCCCGGCCGTCGTCGGTACGGCGACGATGGGCAAGGGCTTGCGGTACGGCCCGGTAAACAACTGTTCATCATCCAGCTCATTGGTGCAGACCAGGGCGATGGCCTTGGCCGCATCCATGGGCGAACCGCCGCCGATACCGATGACGAAATCGACTCCCTTTTCCTGGGCAAAAGCAGCGGCCTTGCGGATCGTCGCTACAGACGGATTGTTTTCGACCTCATCAAAAAGGAACCAGGAAATCCCCAATTCATCCAGCTTTTCCACGATCGCAGCCTGGGAACCATTCACCTTGGCCGAATGACGCCCCGTAACCAGCAGCGCCTTGCGCCCCAGGTCAGCCAGCACCTCGCCGGACTGAGCGATACAGCCCTTTCCAAAAAATACCTTCGTCGGCATATAATACGTAAACATGCAGATTCCCCTTCACACAGCAAACAGCTTATTTCCTATCCATTTTAACATCTTTAGGCCGCTTGGGCTAGAGGCGGGAGGTGTGCAAAAAAGGCTTGTCGCAAGACGACAAGCCTTTAGGGGTTAGTGGCTAGCAGTTAGGGGTTAGCAGCCGGCCGCTGACTGCAAAAAAAGGCGCTGTCTTCATGCGACAGCGCCTTTCAATTGCATAGGTTTGACGAAAATATCTTGGAAAAATATTAACGTTTCGAGAACTGGGAAGCTTTACGAGCTTTCTTGAGGCCGTATTTACGGCGTTCTTTTTCACGCGGGTCGCGTGTGAGGAAACCAGCTTTTTTGAGAGCCTGACGGAAATCGCCGTCGACTTCCAAAAGGGCACGGCTGATGCCGTGACGGATTGCGCCGGCCTGGCCGGACGGGCCGCCACCCCTTAACGTCAGCGATGACGTCGTACTGTTCAGTTACGCCTGTGAGTACGAGCGGCTGTTTAATAACCAATTCCAGTGTTTTACGACCGAAATATTCGTTCAATTCTTTTTTGTTGACTGTGATTTTACCCTGACCCGGAACCAGACGAACTCTAGCAACGGATGTCTTTCTACGGCCAGTGCCGTAGTACTGTGCTACTGCCATGAAATCTTCCTCCCGGTATTAATTAGCGAATGTTTAACTTCAAAACTTCAGGTTTCTGAGCCTGATGCGGATGTTCAGCACCTGCATAAACGTTCAGTTTACGATACATCTGTTCACCCAATTTATTTTTCGGGAGCATACCGCGAACTGCCATTTCAACAACGCGTTCCGGACGTGCTTCGAGCATGTGGCCGGCCTGAGTGAATTTAGCTCCACCGGGATAACCGGAATGATGGAAATAGGTTTTCTGGATTAATTTTTTACCTGTTAATTTAACCTTTGCTGCGTTTACTACGATTACATAATCGCCTGTATCAACATGCGGGGTAAAAGTAGGTTTATGTTTTCCCCGAAGAACTTTAGCTACTTCGGCAGCAAGACGGCCTAATGTCTGGCCTTCAGCATCAACAACAAACCATTTGCGTTCGATGTTGCCTGCATTGGCCATAAATGTAGTTTTCATGCTGTGTAATTCCTCCCTGAATTTAACTAACTGACCAAGCTTTTGGTGCTCTTTCTCCGGGGCTAAGTGGAGTCCAAGTGAAAAGCTTACCTATTCATTTTACAGATTTAGGCATACCTTGTCAAGCTTTTTTTCTGCTAGTTCATCAAGTGGGAATCCGACGGCCCCACCGGCCGCCTCGAGTAACCCTCGGCTCGTGTCAACGGCCGTGGCTCGTTATTCGTGGCTCGTAAAAGCCTGCCATTATACTCGAAAAGGCTGTGATGAAATCTCGCAACGGGCCGCACAAGGCTCCCTTTATAGGGGAGCTGGCCGCCAAAGGCGGTCTGAGAGGTTAAAGGTCGGCCCCTACGCACAAGGCCGTGGCCGTGTATTTTTTTTGCAATCTGTGACCTCTTTCTCTCCCATCGCCTGTATGCGATACCGTAGGGGCCGCCCAGAGCCTTTCTGACCCGTAAGGTAAAGAACAGTTACCCTGACGAATAGCAACGGCGGGCGGCCCGCTACGCGCTGAGGGTTTCCCGAAGCGTCGTTGTCAGTTTGAGTCTGTCGCGGCGGAACGCCGCATCTGAGTCTGAGAATACCCCGGATACCAAAAGAAGCTGCCGCATTAAGCAAACACCTGCATAATGCGACAGCCTCTTTAAAATTGTTGCCCCGCTTATGCGGGAAAGACTTCATTTGGTGGAGAAATTCATGTACAGCAACAGGATCACCCCCGCGCGTGCGGGAAAGATTATGCCCTCATTCTTTGATTCCATTTACCATAGAACATTTTTTCGTCAAGTCTGTGAATCAGTTTGGATCAGCCTTCATTTTTCTTGAAGTTTTCTGCTTGGGCCATGACCTTTTCAAAGACTTCTTCATCCCATTCCGGCGGATAGCCGTTTTCATAAAGCAAGACGGTTAAGTCCATGTTCAGCTGATTCTTTATATCATCGCGTACAGACCAGTCGGCAAAGCGGGCTTTATTATCTACCAGTTCCTTTATCTTCTTCGCCAGGACGATGCATTTTTTGTCAGCATAGGGGAAATCATGGTCATCCCGGACTTTGACCAAGATGTCATAAAACGCCTTTTCTTCAAAAGTAATCCCCATATTGGAAATAATATGTTCGATCCATGCGTAGTTGGCATTGGCTACGGGCGGCATGATCTCTCCATAGCCTTTGAAACGCGGCTCATTCGTGAGCTCTTTTTCGGTACACCAATTTTCGAGATTAAAAGGCGGACCAGCCATGACATAATCGACTTTCTTATCTTTATGAAGGTCCTCGGTAAACGTAGAGGCGTTCTTTTCTCCCAAATTATGCGCAATCTCGCGGATAGCCAGATTCATCTTACAAAGCCGCCACGTATCGACATTGCTTTCCTGCCCGATAATAGAAATCTGCTGTCTGTTTCCCTGATTCCGGTCTACAAATTTCATGGACTGGACAAATATACCGCCATTGCCACAGCAAGGGTCTCAAAGGTGTCTGTATTTGATACAATCGAACGATAGCAGGGATTTTGAACACCCCCGTGTTCACTTCAATCGTTGTTGTACTGATTGGCTATCTTCTTGAGCAGAAGTGCTTTTTCCATGAACCAGTCAAAGTAAGTTTTATATTCTTTTCTATCAAACGCCGCATCAAGCTCCTTGGTCAAAAGCATACGTCCATCTTTTTCACCTTCTGACCACTCAATGGAAGCGCCTAATTCCTTTTCTATCGTATCTTGATTATCTTTCAGCTGCCTATACCAATCCTTCCCCTTGGCAACATACAAGCCCGCTGTCGCCCGATGGCGGGATGTGTTGATTGTAAATTCTACCACCACAGATGATACGCCGGTACTTAGGTTGTACCAATTGGTCGCGAAAGCCTTTCTGCATGAGAAGCTCTTGCTGAACTTACTGTCTTTATCGAAGGCATAATCACAGAACTGCTGCCAAAAGTTCAATTGGAATTTCCGCAGTGGCGTCAAGGTTTCTGCAGCTTTTACCGTTTTTGCCCATTCGTTGGGACGTTCTACAACATTAAACCGTGGTGCCGGCAATGAATCCCCAATGCGCCAGAGTTCAATTTCAATCAGGAAAAAACCAATATTTTCATCCGTATGCTGATTCAGCCATCCGATAGCCTGTTCATGCTCATCACGAGCCCTTTTGACAATCCAGACTATAATTTCAGCGTCTTTCCCTGCCGCATACATAATGATTTTTCCCAAATGATCATGGTCGGTATCTTCCAGCTGATTCTCGATGATAATCCCACGGGAACTCCCGCTTTCGCGGGCGTAGATGTCTACACTGAAACTTCCTACTGGAGATTCCGTTTTCTCAAGCTCCAGGTCAATTTCAATGGCATCACTCAGCTGTTCCAGATTTTCTTTTTGGGCAAGCCATTTTGAAAAATCCTGTTCCTCATGCGGCCAGATAGACCGCAAGTCATCAATCCGTTTCATGCACCCTAGTTTTTCCATATATGTCACTTTGCTTCCCGATGCTTTAGAAATGCTTCTCCTCTGCCGCCTTGAAATTATAGACTGGTTTCATCACGTCGATAACGTCCACGGTGTCACCGATGACATCCAAGATATCATCAAGGGATTTATAGGCCATAGGAGCTTCGTCGATGGTGCCTTCGTTTACCGATGTCGTATATATGCCTGCCATCTCCTGCTGGTATTCCTTGAGGGAAAGCTCTTTGATTGCCTGTGTACGGGACATGATGCGGCCTGCGCCGTGCGGGGCAGAGTAATTCCATTCAGCATTGCCTTTGCCAATGGCCAGGATGCTTCCGTCACGCATGTTGATGGGAATAAGGACCTTTTCACCCTTATGTGCGGCGATGGCTCCTTTTCTGAGGATCATCTCATCGACATCGATGTAGTTGTGGATGGTATGGAAGGCTTCGCCGGGCTGAAGGCCAGCTCTTTCCAGCAGTTTTTTGGCAATCTGCTCCCGGTTCAGTCTAGCAAACTGCTGGCAAAGAGCCACATCATGCAGATACTGCCTCAGGTATTTTCCGGAGACAAAGCAAAGATCTTCCGGCAGCTTTTCCCTGCGTTGTTCTGACTTCGCCTGCTGGATGGCCTCCTGGATCTCTTTTTGCCGTCCTGCCGCCTTGTATTCTGCTATGATATGCTAGAGCCGTTCTTCCAGTGTTTCATCATGGGCATTCAGCTCAACGGCCATGCGCTGATAAATCTCCGCCACCTGTTTTCCCAGGTTCCGGCTTCCTGTATGGATGACGAGATAATGTCGGCCATCATGGGTTTTATCGACCTCGATGAAATGATTCCCGCCGCCCAGAGTGCCGATACTGCAGGCAATCCAGGACAGATTCTTCAGCTTGTCATAGCAGTAGAGTTGCTGCAAATCAAAGTCAGCCTGCTTCTCGAGCCAGACATTCATCCCGGAAGGCACGATGTAAGCCGCTTCATCGAGTCTGGCAAAATCAATCGGCTGCTTGTCAAGAGCAATCGTATACATGCCACAGCCGATGTCCACGCCGACGATGTTCGGTACTGCCTTGTCTGTGATTGTCATCGTCGTACCAATCGTACAGCCTTTCCCGGCATGGACGTCCGGCATAATCCGCACCCGGCTCCCCTTCGTCAGCTCATAGCTGCACATGCGGCGGATTTGTTCCCTCGCTTTCTCATCGATACTCTTGGCATACGATATTGCCGTTGTAACTGTTCCTTCAATCCGTTCCATTGTCGCTTCACCTGCCGTCCCTGAGTTCCATAATTTTCTACTATTATACAACAGTTTACAGCTTTTAAGCCGCTTGCTCATCGCCCCAAGCCAATGCTTGCAAAGCCTTGAGCAATGTGCTTGAATTTATGCTACTTTGGGCTTTGGACACCAAAGTGGCGAAAAATACTTCCTTGTGGATCTGCTGGCTTAGCGCGTGCCGCAGCTCTTGCGGGCTCTTGTCCCGGTAGGTGTTCAGCCGCTCGTCCTCATACGGCAGGATCTTCATGAGAGCGTGCCCGGAATTCGTTAGGTTCAGCAGATGCTCAATCGCAGTCTTTGTGCGAACTTTGTAGCTGCCGAGCTCCCAGAACATCTTCTGCTCGTAGTAGTTCGTCTCAATGCCCCAGCGGAGCTTGTAGAGCTTGAGCGGGTAAATCGCCATATGCTTGGAGCTGGTGTTGCGGAGCCCTTTGTTCTCCTGCCAAGCAATGCTCATGTGCAGCGCCATCGGATCTATGGTGCTGAAAAAGAGACGGTACGAGCCACTCTTGCTCAGCGTCACATAGGCATGGACGGTATGGTCGCCAAAGATGCGCGTTTTCACCAGACGGTGAGCAACAAAATAGTTGTCCATCCGGCAAAGGTAATTCGTGAGATCATTGGCAATCTCGTCCAGCATCAAGCGTTTACCGTACTTTGGTGGACGGCCGCGACGGCCTGCCGTCGAATCCGGCAACTCGAACATGGCCGTATCGTGGCGTGCATTGCAGGTCACATTGAGATTCGGATAGCTGAGAGCATGTGCGAGCAACTCGCGCTTGGCGTACCAGCTATCGAAGAGCAGGATGACCTGGCGTTTTTCAAGGATTGGCATGACTTCATCGAGAAGCTGGCAGGCAAGTGTCAGCTTCGAGGCTTCGCCGTTGCTCATGACGTAGCCAATCGGCACCGCGATATAACGGATCTGCTGCTTGCCTGCGGTCTCATGGAGGACCGGCACGCTCATCGTCAGGCTGACGAAGGCATGCCCATTGAAATAGGACTTGCCATCGTGTTTGGCGTGGTCGTACAGGATGCCTACACCGTCGAAGTGCTTGCCCCACTTGGCAATGGACGTGTCGTCCACGCTGAGCAGGATAGGCTCCTGCCGCAGTGCCTCTGGCACTATGGCAAGCGCCTGCAGCGCCAAGGCCTGGCGAATGGATGCATCCGTGACGAGGCCGTTGCCAAGGGCGCGGTAATAGCTGTTGAGCGATGCGTCCGTCTGCTTCGATAGGAACTGCCGGAACAGGCAGCGCACCGACGGCGCCGACTCCAGAGCCAGTTGAGCAATGAGTAACCACGCCAGCAGATGGCGCGTCCGTCTCGTCGCAGATGGGAACAAGGAAGAAAAAGTCGTCAGGAGTCTGTTAACTGTCGGCTGACTGGTGTATAATTGAGACATCACGTAGCACCTCTCGTGTTTGGTTTGTGGTGAATCTTGAAGTGGTAAACTAAAATTGGACACGGAGGGGGTAATTTTTGGACATACGGTGTATACTGTACGGATAGTACGAAATTAATTATCGGACAGAAATTCTCCCTCACAGGACAGGAGGTTTGCCGTGAAGTACACAAAAGAACAGAGATTGGACATTGGCCGCCGCATTTACGACGGCGAAATCAGCCGGTATGAAGCTGCAGAGGAATACGTTATCAATGAGCAGACGGCACGGAATTACATGAGAATGTACCGGGATGCCAACCAGTTGCCGCCCAAGCAGGGACGAAGAAGCATCTGTGCGCCCTCGTTCAAGAAAGCTCCGGCAGAGCTGGATGAACTGAAGGCGATGACAAAGGAAGAACTTATCCAGGAACTAATCAAGGCCAAGATAACCGAGGCACGGCTAAAAAAAGGCTACGAGGTGAAGGGGGATGGTACTGTAATTCTGTACGGCAACAAGATTATCAAGTAATCATGGAACTATCCGGAGAAATTCCGGTGAAGCTTCTTTGCAAGACAATGGGCATCCAGAGGAGCAGTTTCTACGCTTGGAAAAAACATCTTTCTCAGCCGTCGGGCAAAGAAAAGCGCCTTTTGAGCAACGTCCTGCTGTTCCAGGAGTACCATTGGAAGTATCCATCGCACGGCTATCGCTGGCTGAACGCCAAGATACGGTTGGACAAAGAGATTGTCCTGTCCGATCCCTATGCCCACAAATGCTGTAGGATTGCGGGAATCAAGAGCAAATCCAAGCACTACAGGTACAAGAAGGCTGGCGATCCAGCGCGGATATTTCCCAACCTGCTCATGTCTGAAATGCAGATCGATGGGCCAATGCAGTGCATCGTGAGTGATATGACCGCTTTTTATGTGAAAGGCATCTACCATGAACTGACTCTTTATATGGACTCAAACTTCGCACACCTGAAACCCTTATGAGACAAGGATTCATCGGGTTTTCAGACATCCGTCATCATCACATCATGCACACTGTTTCAGGCACTTTCCCCATAGATCCGGCAGTTTTGCCACGAACAGATCGAGCAGCTGGTTAACCTGCTCTTCGTCAAGAATCTCTGCTTCTTTCGCGCAGTCCATCAACAGGCTCAGGAGCGAAGCCAGAGCGTCCAGATAATGCAGGTCTTCCAGCTCGTCTATCGTCAGGTAAAAGAGCTCGCCAAGGCTCCGTTCATCCATGTTGCGCCGCTGCTCTAAAGCGAGCATCATGTAGCGCGCGAAGATAATGGCCGTGTGAGCGGTCAGGGCGTCGTAGGAGATGGATCTCGTCTCTTTGCCCAGCTTCAGGTAGGACTTGCACATCTTGAAGAAGACCTCAATGTTCCAGCGCTTGCCATAAGTCTGGATGATCTCTTCTTCTGACAGTGTCAGGTCCGTTGAGACCAGGACGAGGTAGTCGCTGCGCTTGTTCTTGTTGCGGACATAGACCAGCCGTACGGGAAGGCGCTCGCCATCCTTGACGGCCTCGGCCTCTACGGAGAGCAGGTAAGCGGAGCGCCCGCGGCGCTTCTTCTGGCTCCGGTAGATGGCCATGACGTCCTGCATGCGGCATTGGAAACAGAAGTGCATCTTCTCGCTTTTCTTGACACGCGCGATGACGTCGTAGCCGAGTTCATGGATCTGGTGCAGCGATGCCGGTGAGCAGAACCACGAGTCGAACAGGACGTGCTGGGCAGGGGCACCTGTCTCACGCGCTTCCTGCAGTAACGTTAGGACTACTTCTGGAGCCTTGCACTGTGCCAGCTTGCGCTGCTTGCCGCCGTTGCTGCGCGGGTCAACGTCTTCTGACGCGCCCTGCAGTTGCTGCTGCTTCGATGACGAGGACAACAGGCAGTGGCTGAGCGGCAGGAAGGTATTCCCGTCGCTCCAACCGAGCGTGAGCATGCGAAAGCCCTTCATGTACGTGCCGCTGACATGGTCGTAGACGCGGGCCAGCAGCTCTACTTTCTTGGAGCGGTTGCGGCTGAACAGCGAGTCGTCGATGATGAGGACATTCCTGCGCGCCCCGCTCGTCAGCGGTGCGATGGCCTTCTGGATGATGGCTGTGCCCAGGAGCAGCGTGAACTTGCGCCAATGGATGGCGCAGGAGTTCAAGAAGCGGTAGAACGTATCCCGCTCAAACGGGATGGACTCTGGCGCATCCTTCTTCCGTTGGTAGAAGGAACGCCGCTGGAACACCGCCTCGAACGCGACGAGGAAGATGGCCATGACCGCAAAGCCGCGCAGCTTGTAGGCATTGCAGCTCCGCAGGATCTGGCCGACATGGAACTCAGCAAAGAATCGCTGAATCTTGGAAGAAGCAGCTTCACAGGAGTGATGATGATGTGGTACAATATTCATAGAATAAGCCCTCCGGTTTTGTTGTGGATTTTTCGTCACTTTCATTATACAAAATGGAGATAGCTTATGCTATTTTTATTTTGCAGATTGCCGCTAAGAATAACTCAGCGATTTAGCAACTGCGAAGTTTGAGTTATAACAAATTTTTCCAGCTTGGACAGGGGAGGCTTTATGACAGAAGATATAAAAAATGTGACCCGTACCGGGCTCATCCTGGCCGTGACCTTGATCCTGCAGGGCCTGCGCCTGGTCATCCCTATACCGCCGCAGGTCAGTATGTTCGTCGTCGGCTCCCTGGTCAATGCCTGCCTCATCGTGGCCGTCCTCACCGTCGGCCGCCGGGCCGGCCTGGTCGTCGCCGCCTGTACGCCCGTCTTTGCCTGGCTCGAAGGGATGCTGCCCTTTTTTCCCTTTGTCTTTCCCGTAGCCTTGGGCAACAGTTTCTACGTCTGGGCGGCCTGGCGCTGGCAGCGGTACGGCCTGCCGGCTTTCTGCGGCGGCGCCCTGGGCAAGGCGGCCATCCTTTACGGCTCTTTTTACCTGCTCTTTGCCTGCATCGCCTTTCCGCCGGCTGTGCGGCATATGCTCTTGTTTGCCATGAGCTGGCCTCAGGTCGTGACGGGCGTCATCGGGGCTGTCATCGGCAGGGAAGTGAGCCGCTTCGCCGCTTCTCGTCCTGAATAGAAAGGAAGGTATTATGTTACTGCATATCTTTTATTATCTCCCGGCCATTCTCGGCGTGCTGTTCATCGCCGTCGGGACCTATCACGGCTGGAAATTCCGCGGCATGACGCGGCGCTGCAAGGTCGCCGCTGTAGGGACGCTCCTCGGCTTTGAAGAAAAGAAGATGAAGAGCGGGACCTTGTATTATCCCGTCGTCCGTTTCCAGACGAAAGACGGCCAGACCTATCAGGCACGTTACGCCTTTGGCGATGCCGAATGGGACTATACGGCCGGTGACGAACTGGATTTGCGCTATAACCCGGCAGATCCCCAGGAAATCTATCTCGATCACGTACAGAGTGTCTGGCAGCAGTATGCCAGTCCCTTTTTCATCATCGTCGGCGGCCTTATCTTTATCGCTGCGTATTACTTCATTTTATAAATAAAGGAGGAGCTAGTTACGTTGGAAGAAAATGAAAGAGCCGTGGTTGCGATGCGGCAGTTTTTAGAGGCCCTGGGACTGGACCTTCAGGCCCTGGGGATGGAAAAAACGCCGCACCGCGTGGCCCAGGCTTTTGCTGATTTTTTCTCGGGCCTCAAGGAAAATCCCGATGACGAGTGGCAGGATCCCATTGCGACTCAGACCGATGGCCTGGTCGTCGTCCGCAACATCCGCTTCCACTCCATGTGCGAACACCACCTGCTGCCCTTTTTCGGCTCCGTCCATGTGGCGTATTACCCGAAAAAGGGGACCATTGCCGGCTTCGGCCATTTCGTCCGCGCCGTCGATATCCTGGCTCGGCGGCCTCAGCTCCAGGAACGGATGACTGACGAACTGTGTCAGTCCATCCGCCGCGGCCTCGACCCGGAAGGCGTGCTGATCGTCGTCCAGGCGACCCATCTGTGCCTGACCATGCGCGACCGCCTGGCCATCGACTCGAATATCGTGACGACGGCGTCGTCAGGCTGCCTGAAAGAAGGGACCGCCGCCTATGACCAGGCCTGGAAACTGCTCATGGAGGAGGAAAAAGATGGATAAAATCGTCCTGACGGGACTTCATTTCTATGGCTATCATGGCTGTCTGCCTGAAGAAAAACGCCATGGCCAGCCCTTTCACATCGACCTGGTACTGGAAACGGACCTGGAACGGGCCGGCCAGACCGACGACTTGACGCAGACCGTTGACTACAGCGCCGTCTATGGCGTCGTCAAGGCCGTCGTCGAAGGGCCGTCGTATGACCTCATCGAACGGGTGGGCCAGGTCATTGCCGACCGCATCCTGGCCCAGTTCCCGCCGGTCCAGGCCCTGACCGTGACCGTCCACAAGCCGCAGGCGCCCATCGGCGGGCCCTTTGAAGACGCTGCCGTCGTCCTGGAAAGGCGGCGCCATGGCTAAGTTCTATCTCAGCATCGGCGCCAATCTGGGTGACCGCATGGCGACGCTTCGCCAGGCCGTCCGCCTCCTGGCCGATACGCCGGGCGTGACGGTCACGGCTGTTTCGCCTTTTTATGAGACACCGCCCTGGGGCAAGACCGACCAGCCAGCCTTCATCAACGGGGCCGTGGCTGTCGAAACGGAAGGGTCCGGACAGGAGCTGCTCGATGCCTGTCTGGCCATTGAACGGTGTTTGGGCCGCGTGCGCCATGAAAAATGGGGCGCCCGGACTATCGACATCGACCTCGTCTACAGCCCGGACGAGGCGTGCCAGACGGAAACGCTGACCTTGCCCCACCCTTATGTAACACAGCGGGCTTTCGTCCTGGTCCCCCTGCGGGACCTGGCGCCGGACCTCATCCTTTGCGGCCGGCCAATCGGCGACTGGCTGGACCGGTTGCCGGATACAGACTCTATCAGAAAGAAGGACAGTAACTATGGAAAAAATACTCATTGCAGATGATGAACAGCTCATGCGCCAATTGGTTATCGACTTCTTGAAACCCGAAGGCTATGAAATCCTGGAAGCATCGGACGGCAAAGAAGCCCTGGAAATCTATGACAAAGAACATCCGGACCTCATCCTCCTGGACGTCATGATGCCCGGCTATGACGGCTGGACGGTCTGCCGCGAAATCCGCCGCGAATCGACGGTCCCCATCATGATGCTGACGGCGAAAGGGGGAAGAAATCGACCAGCTCTTCGCCTATGACCTCGGCGCCGATGAATACATCACCAAGCCCTTCAGCCCGAAGATTTTAGTTGCCAAGATCAAGGCCCTCCTGCGCCGTTCCCAGAATGAACAGGAAACGCATGAAGCCGACGACGGTGTCGCTATCGACCGCGATGCCCGCCAGGTCGTCCTCGACGGCAAGAACGTCGACCTGAGCCCGACGGAATACAAGCTCCTCAACTACCTCATGAGCAATACCGGCAAGGCCCTGAGCCGCCGCCAGATCCTCAACCAGGTATGGAACTACGATTACTACGGCGATCTGCGCACCGTCGACACGCACATCAACCGCCTGCGCATCAAGCTCGGCGATAAAGGCCGCTATATCCGCACAGTCCGCGGCTACGGTTACCGCTATGATGGCAAATGAGGAAAGGGCGCTGGTCGTTAAAATTTAAGGCCGGCCTCTATGTCGGCTTTTTTACGATTTTCTTCATTATCACTCTCATGGTTGCCGTCGGCTTCGGCTTTGACCGCTACTATTATTCCATGAAGAAAGAAGCTATGGTCGAAGCGAGTCAGAAAATCAGCAATATCTACCGGAAAGAGGGCGGTTCAGATGAAAGTTCGCTGGACGACCTGAGCCAGCAGTATGCCTTGGATGTGCTCATCGTCGATCAGGGGAAATTGGTCTATTCGTCCCGGCCAGGCCGGCGGGCCCATCTGCCTATGGAAAAAGATATACAAGATGAAGAAGTCATCGTCCAAGGGAAAGAAAATGAAGCGGCTGCTGACAAGCCGGTCTTCCGCCTGCCCATGCATATCGCCGAACTACGGGATTTGCTCGATGGCAAGATGCCAGAAGAAGAAGTGCTGGGCAAGGTCCAGCTCTATAAGGATACGCCTGATTTCGAGCATTTCAACCTCATCGACCGCGTCCAAGACGGAGCTTACGTCATTATCAGTCAGTCCGTCGCACCCTTGCGGGAGAATATCTACATCGTCCAGCGGTTCATCATCGTCTGCGGCATCATCTGGCTGGTCCTGGCTATTATCGGTACGATTCTCTTGACCCAGCGCATGACCCAGCCCCTGCTAGAATTGAAGAACCTGGCCGTCGCCATGGCTCACCTCGATTTTTCCAAGCGCTGGAAGGGGAATTTCAATGATGAAATCGGCGAGCTCGGCGACAGCATCAACACCCTGGCCAATCAGCTCAACGTCGCCCTGACGGCCTTACAGCAGTCCAATACGGCCTTGCAGCAGTCCAATACGGAACTGCAGAAGCAGCTCGACAAGGCCAAGGAAGTGGAACACATGCGCAAGTCTTTCTTGTCGGCTGTCTCCCACGAACTGAAGACGCCCCTGGCCATCATCCAGGGCTATGCTGAAGGGCTGGACACGCTGGATATCGATAAGGAAAGGCAGCAGCGCTACTGTGCCGTCATCCGCAGTGAGACCCAGAAAATGGACAAACTCGTCAAGGACCTGCTCAACTTGTCGCGCCTGGAAACGGGCTCTTTCAAACTGGAACAGACGGTCTTTGATTTCACGGCCCTGGCCGAAGAAAGCAAGGCCCGCTTTGCCAAGGCTCTGGCTGATAAGCATATCCTGGCCAAGTGGGAACTGCCAGCTGAAATGAACGTCTATGGCGACCCGGAACGGATCGATACGATTCTGACCAATTTCCTGAGCAATGCCATCGACTATACGCCCGTCGGCAGGCATATCCACGTCTTTGCCGATGACCTGGGGAAGCGATACCGCATCTGTGTCTACAATGAAGGCAGCCATATCGGCGAAGAGTACCAGCAGCGCATTTGGGAACCGTTCTATAAGATCGATTCATCCCGGGCCCGCAGCCCGAAACGCATTTTCGGCGGCCACGGCCTGGGTCTGGGGACCGTCGCGGCCCTGGTGAAACTCCACGGCGAAACCTACGGCGTCCGCAACGAAAAAGACGGCGTCACCTTCTGGTTCACCATAAAGAAGAGATAGCTCGTCGTTCATCGTAGGTCGTTGTAAGGGATAAAAAAGGGGACCTCGCACGAAGGTTTTTGCCATCATGCGAGGTCCCATTTGCTTTATAGTTTGTAGTACGGAGTTTGTAGAAGATGGCTTTAAATTTAAAACCATCGGCTAACCACTAGCCACTAGCCTTTTTTGGAAGAGAACCCCTCAGAACGACCGCTTGCCTAAGGTGGGGTGGCTGCATTTTTTCAGGGTCAGGTGGTCGACGAGGTAGCCGGCCCGGTCCAGGTCGACGTCTTCTTTCTGGCCATCGTGTTCAAAGACGCAGAGCGGCTGGTCGGTCCCGACTTCGCCGCCAGGGAGGTAGATGTATTCACCCGTTTCGGCGTCGCCGAAGATGATGCCGGCTAAGAGGTGTTTTTTGGCTATTTGACTCATCGCAGGGCCTCCTGTCCGTCGAATTTGATTTCTAAGAGCTTGCAGTCCCGGTAGTCCGCCGAGACGAGCTGGAGCAGCGTCCCGTTGTAGCGGCGCGGGAACATGGTCCCAGGCTGCATGCCGTGGAGATGGCCGAAGACGCAGAGCGGGACGTGATATTTTTCCAAAAGGTCCGTAAAGCCACTGGGTTTGGTCAGATCGCAGACCGGCGGGTAGTGGAGCAGGAGGATGGTGTGCTTGCACTGCAGGGCCTCGGCTTCCTGCAAGGTCCGTTCGACGCGCAAAAGTTCCCGCCGATAGGGCTTGGCGTCGCGGTCTTCCTGGTAGTGGATGTCGCCTGGGCAGACCCAGCCGTGGGTGCCGCAGATGGCGATGTCCTTGTCGCCCAGGAAGGCTGTCGAGCCGTAGAGGTACTGCATATTATTCTCGGCGTCCATCCGGTTCAGCTTGCCGGCACTTTCCCACCAGTAATCGTGGTTGCCGCGGATTATGATTTTTTTACCCGGCAGGGCCCGTATCTGGTCCAGGTCTTCCTGGGCCTCCTTGAGGTGCATGGCCCAAGACGTGTCGCCGGCGATGAGGACGACGTCGTCGTCACTGACGCGGCTCTTCCAGTCGGCGGCGATGCGCTGCCAATGGTTCTTCCAGCGGCTGCCGAAGACTTCCATGGGCTTTTTGGGGGGATTGCCTGATAAATGTAGATCACCGATTGCAAATAAACGCATAGAGTTGTAATAACCGTCCTTTCTTATACTTCATGCAAGCGCTGCTGCAAGGCATGAATGAAGCGCGCTGAATGGCCTCCGTTGGCGATTTGGGGAATCATATAGCCGACGTAGAGGGGGTTGGTCAGAAAGCGCGGGATAATTTTGACATACAAGGCATCGTCAGCCGGGAAGTCATAGAAAAAGATATTATAACTGTCGTTGAAGCTGACAAAGGAGTGCATGAAATAATCTGCCGTCAGCTGCATATAGCGGACGAATTTCCCCAGCTTTCCCCGGTCTTTGAGGATGAGGTTCACTTCATAAAAGCCGATAATCGGGCGCTGGGACAAGTTGACCGTCAGGCCGTCTTCTTCAATGATGGAAGGCCCGACGAAGTGGAAGGGTTTGATGTCCTGGTGATAGTCGTAGTCCTTGAAGCCGACGATCTGCGAATGGGGGTGGTGGATGGTGCCGCCGGCCATGTAGCCGTGGTTGCGGTAGAAGACGACGGACCGGAATTTTCCCATGTCCTTGACTTGCTGCCATTTTTCCAGGCCGAATTCGATGAGCTTCAAGGCGTATTCCGGTGTATACGATGAAAATTCGCCATCGCAGTCATCGCTTTCGATGATCAGCGTCTGCCACGAATCCTTGAGGACGGGGTAGGCGTTTTCCAGCCAGATTATAGGGCCCCGTTTTTCCATGACGTTCTTCAAGTGGGCTACGTCACAGAAGGGACAATACTTTTCATCGCGATGGACCGTGTCGGGTTTGGTCTTGCCCAGGTCCAGGTTATATTCCAAAATGTGAGATAAGGGATTTTCATTCATGACGACCGCTCCTTTTGATACCTACTATACATTGTAGCATAGAGATAGCCATTTTCAAACCATGTGGTATAATACAGATATGCTATTTTTAAGGAGGAATTTATCATGAGTCTTCATATTGCTGCTCGTGACGGTGAAATCGCCGACCGCATCTTGCTTCCCGGCGATCCCCTGCGGGCTAAATATATTGCTGAAACTTTTTTGGACGATGCCGTCTGCTACACGGATATCCGCAACATTCTCGGCTATACGGGGACCTATAAAGGCGTCCGCCTGTCCGTCCAGGGCACGGGCATGGGCATCCCGTCCATTTCCATTTATGCGACGGAACTCATGCGCGATTACGGCGTGAAGAAGCTCATCCGCGTCGGCACCTGCGGGGCCATGCGCAAAGATATCAAGCTCCGCGACGTCATCATCGCCCAGGGGGCCACGACGGACTCGTCGATCATCCGCAACATCTTCGGCGGCTCCATCAATTACGCGCCACTGGCTGATTTCACGCTCCTGCGCCAGGCCTACGAACAGTCGGTCAAACAGGGCATCCCGGCGCGGGTCGGCAACATCGTCTCTGTCGACCGCTTCTACGATGACGAAATCGACAATGATAAACTGACCCAGTACGGCATCATGGCTGTCGAAATGGAAACGGCCGGCCTCTACACGCTGGCTGCCAAATACGGCGCTCAGGCCCTGGGATTGTTCACGGTCAGCGACCACTTGCTGACGGGCGAAGCCTGCACGCCGGAAGAACGGCAGACGTCCTTCGACGATATGATTCGCATTGCCTTGGAAACGGCTATCCAGGAGTAACCGCCTATGAGAGCTAAAGAACTACGGGTCATTGACAGTCACTTTCATTTCTGTGACTACGTCGGCTTCAACCAGATCGCCCTGGCTGCAGGCTATACCAATACGGAAGAATGCCTGCACAAGGCCTTTCAGGACAACAATATCGTCCACGGCGTCGTCATGGGCAACAAGACCCTGGACCCGGCCGGTCATCACTATCCCGATTACATGAGCTACTGCATCGGCCTGGACAGCAACGTCTTTTATGACGATATGGACCTCATGACGGCCCAGGTCGAAGAGAACCTCAAGCGCAAGCAGTGCTGCGGCATCAAGCTCTATCCGGGCTATAACCACGTCTACGTCTACGATGAGCTCTATGACCCCATTTACGAGCTGGCCCGGAAGTATAACAAGCCCGTCGCCATCCACACGGGCCTGACGGCTACGGCCAACGCCCTCTTGAAGTACAGTCATCCCATGACCCTCGATGAAGCGGCCGTCAAATATCCCCGATGTCCAGTTCGTCATGTGCCATATCGGCAATCCCTTCCTGCAGGATGCCATTGCCGTCCTGGAAAAGAACCACAACGTCGCCGTCGACTTGTCAGGCCTCCTGGAAGGGAAGATACCAGACATGGTCACCTTCCTGCGGGATAAGCGGGGGCTATATTTCCATGCTCCGGGACTGGCTGAACTACCTCGGCTCTTATGACCGGGTCATTGTTCGGGACCGACTGGCCTCTGGCTAATTTTGCCGATTATATTACCTTTGTCAAAGATTTCATCCCCGAAACGTATTGGGATGACGTCTTCTTTAACAATGCCAATCGCATCTACCAGCTGGGCTTATAGCTGGCCTGCGCGGCAAGGGAGGAACGCCTTTTGTATACTGTAACCAAGCGGATGGAAGTATCCGCTGCCCATCACCTGATCCTCGATTATGAGAGTAAGTGTGAGCATCTCCACGGTCATAACTGGATCATCTATGTGACCTGCCAGGCCGAAACACTGGACCGAAACGGCATGGTCGTCGATTTTAAGAAAATCAAGGAAATGGTCCATGGCAAAATGGATCATCAGAATCTGAACGATGTCTTCGACTTCAATCCGACGGCGGAAAATATCGCCAAGTGGATCTGCGACACCGTTCCCCATTGTGTCAAAGTGACGGTCCAGGAAAGCGAAGGGAACGTGGCCACTTATGAATTATAGCCTCTGTGTCAACGAGATTTTCGACAGTATCGACGGCGAAGGCAAGAAAGCCGGTCAGCTGGCGACGTTCATCCGCCTCTGCGGCTGCAACCTGCGCTGTTCTTACTGCGATACGGCCTATGCCTTTAACGAAGGCCGGCACATGGACATTGCCGATATCATCGCCCAAGTGTCCTATCCCAACGTCACCCTGACCGGCGGCGAACCGCTGTGCCAGGACAATCCACGCCCTCCTGGAGGGCTCAAAGGGCACAGCGTCAATATCGAGACCAATGGCAGCATTGGACATCGAGCCGTATTTCAAATACGACCACGTCTGGTTCACTGTCGATTATAAGAGCCTGTCTTCGGACATGGCCAATCGCATGCTGCCGGAGAACTTCGAGAAGCTCCGGCCTCAGGACGTCCTGAAGTTCGTCGTCGGCGATGAAGCCGACCTGCGCCAGGCCCTAGGCGTCTATCAGTTGTACCGGCCTAAATGTGCCGTCTACGTCGGCGCCGTCTTCGGCAAAATCGAGCCGCGGCGCATCGTCGAGTTCATGAAGGAACACCGTTTGACGGACTGGCACATGCAGCTTCAACTCCATAAGATCATCTGGAACCCCGACGACCGGGGCGTCTAGCTGAGACGACGAAACGCCGTTATCCGCAGAGCTGCGGGTAACGGCGTTTTTTGAAGATGGCCTGGTCGTCATCGAGCATGTGCTGGAAGCAGAAGAGCGTCGCGTCCGTATCGGTCAGGCTGTCGTGCCAGTTGCGGCCGTGATAGCCGTAGTGGGCGGCGCAGTTCATGAGCTTTTCATAAGTAATGGTCTTCGTTTCCTGGTAATGGATGAGGGAAAAGGCTTCGGCCAGGTCGAGGTAGATGTCCTTGTCCGGCAGGACGACGCCCGACGCGTGGAGCTTGGCAATGTCGTTGAAGGTACTGTAGCCGACGATGAGGTCTGCATCCATGAAAAGGCTGCTGACCGTGTCGGCCCAGAGGATGAACGGGTCTTCACAGGCGACCTGTTCCGGCGTGATGTGATTGACTTCCATCGCTTCATCCCAGCGTTCCGTGTAGAGGGGCTTGAAATAGCGGTTCATGAGGACGTCGCCGCAGCCGTTCATGATGGACAGCTGGATGATTTTCGGCGTCGGCCGTGAGGCCCGTCGTCTCCAGGTCCAGGGTCAGGATGCGCGCCGGGTCGAGGCGGCGGATGGCCTGTTTGATTTGCGGTGACCGGCGGATGCTCTGGCGCCGGGCCTTTTCTTTCTTCGACAGTAACTTTTTCATGGAAAAACCTCCTTTCTTCTCTGCAATGGCTTTATTATAGGAAGAAAGGAGGTCCTTGTCAATCGTTATTTCTTGGTGCTGGCACCGGTCGCAGCCTGCGGCGGAGCCGGCCGGTCGACGGTGGCAAAGCCGTAGACGGCCGTACAGGCCAGGAGCAGCATGAGCAGGAGGGAGATGATTTTTTTAGCTGTCATAGGAGAAGTGTCCTTTCGTGATTACTTATTCGTATAAGCCGCTGGGCTTTTCCGAGAGGTTGATGAAGATATTCTTGGTCTGCATGTAATGGCGCATGGTCGTCTTGTCCGTTTCGCGGCCGATGCCGGAGAGCTTGTAGCCGCCGAAAGGTGCGCCGGCCGGCAGGGCATTGTAGGTGTTGACCCACATGCGGCCCGTTTCCACGTCTTTGGCTACGCGCAGGGCCCGGTTGATGTCGCGCGTCCAGACGGCGCCGCCTAAGCCGTATTCGCTGGCGTTGGCCAGGGCGATGACTTCGTCTTCCGTCTCAAAGGGCAGGATGCAGACGACAGGGCCGAAGATTTCTTCCTGGGCAATGCGCATATCGTTGGTGACGTCGGCGAAAATCGTCGGTTTGATGAAGTTGCCCTTGTCGAGGCCGTTGGCGGTTGCTTTTTCGCCGCCGCAGACCAGGCGGGCGCCTTCCTGCTTTCCGATTTCCACATAGCTTAAAATCTTTTCAGCTGGCGCTCGTTAATCTGGCTGCCCATCTGGGTCTCAGGATCCCATGATACACCTACTTTTACATTGTTAAATGCTTTTACAGCGTCCTCAAGGAACTTATCGTAAATATCCTCATGAACGAATACACGGGAGCCAGCACAGCATACCTGGCCCTGATTGAACAGGATGCCCAGCTGGAGGCCGTCGATGGCCTGCTCCCAGTTGCAGTCCGGGAAGAAGATATTAGCGGATTTTCCGCCTAATTCCAGGGTGGCCGGGATGAGCCGGTCCGCCGCTGCCAGGGCTACCTGACGTCCTACCTCGGTTGAGCCGGTAAATGCCAGTTTTCTGAATCCCTTGTGATCAAGCATATACTGGCCTGACTTGGATCCGGATCCGGTAATCACGTTGAATACGCCCTTTGGAATAACATCCTGTACTAATCTGGCAAATTCCAGGACGGAAAGGGATGTGTCGCTGGATGGCTTGAATACTGTACAGCAGCCGGCTGCCAGAACCGGAGCCAGTTTCCATGCGGCCATAAGGAATGGGAAGTTCCAGGGGACAATCTGTCCTACAACACCAATTGGTTCACGTAAAATCAGGGAAAGGAACTGCTCATCCAGAATATTGGCGCTGCCTTCCTCGGCCATGATGCAGCCTGCAAAGTAGCGGAAGTGCTTTGCGCTTAACGGAATGTCGATGGCCATGGTTTCGCGGATTGGTTTGCCGTTGTCCAGTGATTCTACCATAGCCAGGTGCTCTGTATTTGCGTCGATGATGTCTGCGATTTTATTCAGAATGGCAGCGCGTTCACTGGTAGGAACCTTCTTCCAGGTTTCAAATGCTTTCCATGCTTCCCTGACAGCATCATCCACGTCTTCCTTGGTAGCCTGAGCACACTCAGCCAGCTTTTCTCCATTGGCAGGACACTTTGTGGTAAAGAATTCACCGTCAGAAGCGTCACGCCACTGCCCCCCTATAAAAAGCTGGTACCTGTTCTGAAGTTCTGGTTTGTTCATGTAATACCTCCTTGTTTTGTGTTGTTACACTCCTATAAATAAGGCTTATAAAGCCTTGCTTTCGATTACATTAACTACCATATCATTTTCATATAAAAAAAGCAATATTTGTTAAATGTTTTCATAATAGTTTTTATTTTAACAAATTTTCAGTTATTAATAATTGAAATAAAGAGAAAGTCACGCTATAATGAAAGAAAAAAATAAAAATCAAGGAGGAAAATTAAAATGGAGCAAAAAAGTCCAGATAAAGTTTGTTATCAAATTTAATCTGTCCCAGATATCCAAAGTGCGCAACGGCAAGAGGTCAGGGGGTGCTGCATTGAGTACCCGGAAGATGAGGCGCAGATGGTACAGGAGGGAGATTGCAGGCCGAGGATGGATTTCCGCTGTTTGTGGAGGAGCAGTAGGTGTGTCTATATTTATGACGCATT
>ENA-OQBV01000464-OQBV01000464.1-human-gut-metagenome-genome-assembly--contig:-NODE-464-length-22843-cov-3.246478_pt1 | contig 22843 bp, 25 predicted proteins | sample MGYA00242750_ERZ504559 | MGnify/ENA primary metagenome ERZ504559 (study PRJEB26092, sample SAMD00036230) | human gut metagenome | host: Homo sapiens | study: EMG produced TPA metagenomics assembly of... | reverse complement strand
GTCCACCGTGAATGCCAAAACGTCCATTTTGATTTGTCATATTTCTCTTCCCTTCTTACTGCTGCGACAAATGCCGCCATTTTTTTCTGATCTTTTTTCCCACTGTCTCAATGCTGGAACTGACATCCACGCCATCCGGATGCAATCTTTGTATCGCCTCGGATACATTGTGGCTTGTAATGCCTCCTGCAAGAAAATAAGGTCTTTCTATCGTTTGGATCAGCTTCCAGTCAAACACTTTTCCTGTCCCCGCTCCGGAATCCAATAAGAGCATATCCGCTTCACTTTCCTCTGCCCTCTTAACATCTTTTTCCATCTTTATGCGAAATGCCTGAATGATCGGTCTGTCAGACATCTTTCGAAGTATTTTTATATATGCGTTGTCTTCCTCACCATGAAGCTGCGCTATATCTATGACACCGCTGTTTAGAAGTCCTGCAACCTGCTTTGGCTCTTCATTTACAAACACACCGACCACCTGTATCCCTGTCTGCAAATATTTTCTAAGTTCCGCTACTTTTTCAGGACTTATATATCTCCTGCTTTTCGCTGCAAATACAAACCCAACATACTCCGGATGCAGGGCATTGGCTGCCTCAATGTCACAAACCCGCCTCAAACCGCACAGTTTTATCTTCGTCATATCACACCTCGCAGTTCTCTCAGCTTTGCCTTTTTATCTGCGGCACGCATCAGTGTCTCACCGATCAGTACAGCATCCGCCCCAATCTCACGAAGTTTTTTTACATCCTTTGCACTTTGAACACCACTTTCCGACACAAACAAGATTTCCGTTGGAATCTGTTCCCGCAGCCTGCGACTGTTGTCCGTATCCACCGAAAAATCTTTGAGATTCCGATTATTGACACCGATAATGCGTGACTTTGCGTCCACCGCCATCTGCACTTCCCGTTCATCGTGTGCCTCAACCAAAGCGGAAAGCCCGAGCATATCACAAATCTGAATGTATTCACGAATCTGTTCTTTTGAAAGAATCGAACAGATTAAAAGTACTGCGGATGCCCCAAGCACCTTCGCCTCGTAAATCATATATTCATCCACTGTAAAATCCTTGCGGATACACGGAATTTTAACCATACTTACAATCTCTTCCAGATACCTGTCACTTCCTAAAAACCATCTGGGTTCCGTCAGCACTGAGATACAGTCAGCTCCCGCCGCCTCATATTCCCTTGCAATTTTCTGATACGGGAAATCAGAAGCAATCACTCCTTTCGATGGAGATGCTTTCTTACATTCACAAATAAAAGAGAGTTCCGGCTTTTTCAGTGCTTTTTCAAATGCAAATATTCCCTTTGGCAGTTCCAGTGCTCTCCCCCTCATCTGTTCAGGCGATATTTTTCTTTTTGCCTGCCTGGTACGCTCTTTTGCATAATCTGCGAGTTCTTCTAAAACAGTCATTCTTTCACCTCCTGACGATTGCTTATTTTTATCAGTCTGCGCAGAGTCTCGAGTGCTTTTCCGGAATCAATCAGTCTGCCTGCAAGTGCAATTCCTTCCTCCATACTTTCCGCCTTACCCCCGATATACAATGATGCTCCAGCATTCATCAGAACTGCATTTCTCTTATGTCCGCGTTCTCCGTTTAAAATACTGAGCGTAATATCCGCATTCTCCTTTGGGCTTCCACCTCTTAACTCTTCTTTTGTACAACGCTCAAACCCAAACATTTCCGGAGTGATTACAGAAGACTTGAACCATCCGTCCCGAATCTCGCAAACAGTTGTCGGCGCACTCATAGAAATCTCATCTAATTTATCCTGCCCATACACAACCATTCCTCGTTTCACTCCCAAATTGATCAACACCTGAGCAAGTGGTTCCACAAGATATTCGTCATATACTCCCAAAAGCTGCATAGACGGTGTCCCCGGATTGGTAAGTGGTCCTAAAATATTAAACACTGTGCGAAAACCAAGCTCCTTACGAATCGCTCCCACATATTTCATAGATGCATGATATTTCTGTGCGAAGAAAAAGCACATTCCCACTTCCCGCAAAAGTTCCACGCATTTTTCAGGGCTTTGCTGAATGTTCACACCAAGCGCCTCCAGACAATCTGCTGTTCCACACTGGGAAGATGCTGCCCGATTTCCATGCTTTGCCACTTTCATTCCACCGGCAGCTGCGACAAGCGCCGATGTAGTCGAAATATTAAAGCTATGGGCATTGTCTCCACCTGTTCCTACAATCTCAAACAATTCCATATCTGTCTCCACCTTTGTGGCATGTGCCCGCATTGCCGCCGCACAGCCGGCAATCTCGTCTGTCGTCTCGGCCCTTGCGCTCTTCGTGGAAAGCGCCGCAAGAAACGCCGCATTCTGTGTGGCAGTTGTCTCTCCGCTCATAATCTCATTCATCACCGCATATGCCTCTTTATAAGTAAGATCCTCTTTATTTACGATTTTTACAATTGCTTCTTTGATCATCTGCTCATACCCCCCTGCAAGAAATTTTTTAACATGGTTTTTCCATCTGGCGTCATAATTGATTCTGGATGAAACTGCACCCCGTAAATCGGATAGTCTTTATGCTGTACTGCCATGACCTCTCCATCTTCCGTTTTCGCTGTCACTTTCAGACATTCCGGCATCGTTTTCATCTCAGCCGCAAGTGAATGATAGCGCGCCACTTGCATATTTTCCGGACAAGCTTGAAATAGCAAACAGTCCTTGTCAAATGTAATCTGCGACTGTTTCCCGTGCATCAGTTCTTTTGCATAGGTGACCGTTGCTCCAAACGCTGCACAGATTGCCTGATGCCCAAGGCAGACACCAAATGTTGGAATCTTTTTTCCAAGTGTCTTTGCCACTTCTATAATAACACCTGCATCCTCTGGTCTTCCCGGTCCGGGCGAGAGAATGATGCGTTTGGGATTCAACGCTCTGATTTCTTCCACTGTCATCTCATCGTTTCGAATCACCCGAATATCCTGCTCCATCTCACCGATCAGCTGATACAGGTTGTAAGAAAAACTATCATAATTATCAATCAGTAAAATCATATTTCTCCCTCCTCTGCCAATTTCAATGCATCCACAACAGCTTTTGCCTTATTGATGCACTCTGTATATTCTTTTTCCGGAACAGAATCGGCGACAATTCCCGCTCCTGACCTTACAAATACCTTTCCGTTTTTCTTATATGCAATGCGAATTGCAATACAGGTATCCATATTTCCGGTAAAATCAATGTACCCGATTGCCCCTCCGTAAATGCCACGTTTGTTATTCTCCAACTCTCCGATCAACTGACACGCCCTGATTTTCGGAGCACCTGAAAGCGTTCCGGCAGGCAGTACCGCCTCGATTGCATCAAGCGCATCTTTTCCCTTGCAAATTTCCCCACGCACAGTCGATCCGATATGCATGACATGCGAGAAGTATTCGATAGTATGAAACTTTTCTACCTTCACCGTTCCAAATCTGCTGATTTTTCCGAGATCATTTCTTCCAAGATCAACTAGCATATTATGTTCTGCAAGTTCCTTTTCATCTGCAAGCAGTTCTTGCGAAAGGGCTCTGTCTTCCTCATTTGTTTTCCCCCTCGGTCTCGTTCCTGCAAGCGGAAATGTATGCAAAATTCCATTTTCCAGTTTCACCAAAGTCTCCGGCGATGCACCGGCAACCTCAACATCCGTACCGGAAAAATAAAACATATATGGCGACGGATTAATTGTCCGAAGCATGCGGTAAGTATTCAGCAGACTTCCTTCAAACGGGGCACTCAGACGATTAGAAAGTACAATCTGGAAAATATCTCCCTCCCGGATATATTGTTTTGCCTGTTCTACCATGCCACAGAATTGCTCTTTCTCAAACAGTGGTATGACTTCTCCCATCAAACATCCTTTTGTTTCCTGCTTTTTTTCACCTTTTTTCAACAATTCTACAAGCTGTTTTAACTCCAGCACCGTCTTGTTATAACCAACTTCTATATCGTCCAGAGACATATTTACAATCAAAATGATTTTCTGACGAACATGATCAAATGCAATGACTTTATCAAACAGCATCAAATCCACATCTTTAAATGCCTCACTGTCTTCCACCCTGCATCTCACAGATGGTTCACTGTATCCCAGATAGTCATAAGAAAAATAACCGACTAGTCCTCCTGTAAAAGAAGGCAGATACGCAAATCGAGGACTTTTGTAATCTGCAAGAATCTGTCTGATATGCTCTGAAGGATTCTCCGTCTCAATTTTGACATTCCCAATTTGCATTTCCCCGTCAATACAGGTGATTTCTAACTTGGGCGCAAATCCAAGAAAGGTATAACGTCCCCACTGTTCATCTGCCACAGCCGACTCCAGCATATAACAATGTGTGGATACATTTTTCAATATTTTCATCGTCTCAATTGGTGTTGTAAAATCAGATAAAATCTCACAACTGATTGGCACAACATTGTATTGTCCGCTCTCTGCAATCTTTTTCACTTCACGAAATTCCGGTAATATTTTCATAATCACGACCTCCTCTTACACACTTTGTTCAAGTCACAATTACATTCTGTCAAAATTTTTTCAGTTCTTGAATAGCGTTTTTATAACCACAAAAAAAACGTCCTTTGACAGAATGATAGTTTCTGTCAAGGACGAATAGTGTACATGTATAACAGGTACGACACAATCCGCGGTGCCACCTTGAATTCACGGAATCTCCGTGCTCTTAGCAGGATACAAACATACCCTCGGCAACTGACGTATGCCTACACGTTGCAGAATTACTCTGTAAATATAAACTTTACATTTGACTGCACCCTCCGCGGTCCATTTGACAACTTGTTTCTCATCTGGTTCTCAGCATCCCAAACTCTCTGTAAAGGCATCATTGCCGTTTATCTCCGCTTCAACGGTTTGACGTATTAAATTTTTTATTACAATAGCACATGATTTTTTTTGTGTCAAGACAATTTTGAAAATTCATGTAAATTCCTTCATGTAAAATTGCCATATATGATACCACAAAGCATGACAGTGCTGCTCCGATCAACATAATTTCGCTACTTTTATTTCCAATACTTTTCTACAGACTGCTTTGCTTCTTCCTCTGACATTGAAAAATCTTTTCTAAGTTTCGCTATTGTCTGTTCTTTGGATATCTGAAAATCCATGCAGGTCTTAATCATCCCCTCAAGCAATCCAGTTTCTCGACCAGCCTTATGTCCTTCATTCCATGCCTCTTCTTTCAAAAAATCTCGAAATTCATTCTCATCATACTCTGTCAAAATCATTTCAATAACCTCCGCTCGGTTTTTCCGAAGTATCTCAGACAGTATTCCCTTCTTAATACAGACATCCACAGCATTTTCTACAGCATCTTCAAATATCATTCCCACCGCTATATTTTCACGAATAATCGCAATAAATTGAGCATATTCCTTCAATGCTTTGCACTTTTCCATCAACCTTCGGTTATGCCCAAGATTAATATTAAGAACTAACGCAGTACATTCTAATGCTGGTGTTGCTCCCTTCCCATTTGTGATAAACAAATCGCTCAGCTTCAGCTCCTGCCGTTCCGGTTCTTCTTTCGTCCCATTGTAAAAAACAAGATACTGTGGAAACGGAATATAAAGTGGTGAATTCGTATACAACCGCTGTTTTACCGACTCAATCTGCTCCCGATACAGAGATGAAAAATAAAACAGCCCGCGTAATGGCAGATTTGGGCTATACGAGCTTTGATGTTCATAAAGATTCAGCACATCATCAATCAGAAATGACAAATCATTCTTCATCCCCATATATACAACATCTTCAATCGTTGTAATTGTCAAATCTTCCGGATTGGTATAATCACTGTTATTTATCGCATTGTAAAGCTCCAGCAAATCTTTCTTGTCCTGAAAAATAAGGCGAAATAGTCTGTCTTTATACTTCTTATTTATTTTATGTAATGTCAATCTTTGTTCCTCCTTCATTGTATCAAACATCATTTTACGAATCAATCAACAAAAAGAGAAAATACTCCCATAGGCATCACCGGCTTTCTTTTGTATCTTACAGGTTGGATTTTATTTGTGACGATTGTCACACAAAATTAGAAATAATAGAAACTTCTTAGAAGTTTTGATTTGTGACATTGATCTTAACACAATGTAATGTGAACTTCAATCAAAAATTATATAATAAGCTCACAATAACAGATTCTAGCTAAATGAAATTTGTTTCTACTTCTTCTCTAACTCTCAAAAAAGTAGCAGTTTTTAATATCTGTTACGATATTTTGCGGTATTCTGCGATACCTTTTCTTTGAAGAAAAATGCCTGTAAACCTTGATTTTCAGCGAACTTTTCAATATTTCCAAACATTTTTCCATAAAATATAACACTTCTACATAAGCCGTGCGCTCAACCTCCATTCCGCTTCGCTTCATGTCGGTTGACGGGCGTCGCCCTATGAATAGAAAACGACAGTCCTCCCTTTATGCAAGCATAGGGAGTCCTGTCTTATTTCTATTCGCACGGCTTACTTCTGCACAATATTTATGATTCTTCCCGGAACGTAAATTTCTTTTACGATTGTTCCTGTCAGTTTATCTGCAACTGCTTCTTTACCAGCTTTAATCGCATCTTCTTTTGATACGTCTGCCGGAACTGTCACAACTGCTCTTGTTTTTCCGTTAATCTGAACAGCAACTTCGATTTCATCATCTTTCATTGCATCTTCATCGTATGTCGGCCATCCTGCATTGAATACAGTTCCTTCGTGACCTAACTGCTGCCATAATTCTTCTGCCATATGTGGTGCAAATGGTGCCAACAATACAGCAAATGTGCTCAATGTTTCTTTATCGATTCCGCCTTCTTTTTTCGCGATATCGATTAATTTATTGTTGTATTCCATGAAACCGGAAATAACCGTATTTAAGCTGAAACTTTCAAGACGCGTTGTGATATCGTATACCATTTTGTTACGAATCTTGATCATCTCTTTTGTCGCTTTTACATCTGCATCTTTGCTGTCCATAACAAGATTCCATACACGGTTCAAGAAACGGTATACACCGTCGATTCCGCGGTCATCCCATTCTGCATCTAATTCCGGTGGACCTACAAATAATTCGTACATTCTAAGTGAATCACATCCGTAATCTCTTACCAAATCATCCGGTGATACTACATTTCCTTTTGATTTACTCATCTTGATACCATTTTTACCAGTAATCATACCTTGGTTAAATAATTTCTTAAATGGCTCGTCAAAATCGACTGCTCCGATGTCGTATAAGAATTTTGTATAGAAACGAGAGTACAACAGGTGAAGAACAGCATGCTCCACACCACCGATGTACATGTCTACCGGAAGCATCTCATCTGCTTTTTCTTTGGAAACCAATGCTTCTGAGTTATGGTTATCTACATAGCGCAAGAAATACCATGAAGACCCTGCCCCACTGAGGCATTGTGTTCGTCTCACGTTTTGCCGGCTTTCCACAAACCGGACAAGTTGTATTTACCCAGCTTTCGATTCCCGCAAGTGGAGATTCTCCTGTTCCTGTCGGTTCATAAGAATCTACTTCCGGCAACGTCAATGGAAGCTGATCTTCCGGTACCGGAACTGCTCCACAATCCGGACAATGTACAATCGGGATTGGCTCTCCCCAGTAACGCTGGCGCGAGAATACCCAGTCACGTAATTTGTAATTCACTGTCGCTTTACCGATTCCACGCTCTTCAATGATATGTGGAGCTTCTTTTTTCAGAACTGCAGATTCCATTCCGTTCCATTCTCCGGAATTAATCATTGTTCCGGAAGCCTCTGTGTAAGCTTCTGTCATATTTTCGATTTCTTTTCCGTCTTTTGCAATTACCTGAATAATTGGAATATTGAATTTTGTTGCAAATTCGAAATCACGATCATCGTGAGCCGGTACACACATAATAGCGCCTGTACCGTAATCAGCCAATACATAATCGGATAACCAAATTGGTGTCTTTGCTCCACTAATTGGGTTGATTGCATAAGAACCTGTGAATACACCTGTTTTTTCTTTATCCTGAAGACGATCTACATTTGATTTCATAGAAGCTTCATAAATATATTTTTCTACGGCTTCTCTTGTCTCATCTGTTGCAAGGCTTGCTGCCAAAGCGTGTTCCGGTGCAAGTACCATAAATGTTGCTCCGTGCAGTGTATCCGGTCTTGTTGTGTAAACTGTAATTTTTTCGTCTTTTCCTTCTACCTGAAAATCAACTTCTGCACCGAATGATTTTCCAATCCATTCTGCCTGCATTTTCTTAACTTTTTCCGGCCAGTCTAATTTATCAAGGTCCGCTAAAAGACGTTCCGCATATTTTGTGATACGGAGCATCCACTGACGTAAGTTTTTCTTTGTCACTTCTGTTCCGCAGCGCTCACATTTTCCGTTCACTACCTCTTCATTTGCAAGTCCTGTCTTACATGAAGGACACCAGTTGATCGGGAACTCTTTTTCGTAAGCTAATCCTTCTTTGAACATTTTTACAAAAATCCACTGTGTCCATTTGTAGAACTCAGGATCTGTTGTATTTACTTCCATATCCCAATCGTAAAGTGCTGCGATTTCGTTGATCTGACGTTTGATGTTCTTTACGTTTTCCGCTGTAGAAACTGCCGGGTGAACACCCATCTTAATTGCATAGTTCTCTGCCGGAAGTCCGAATGCATCCCATCCCATCGGATGTACGATATAGTATTTCTGCAATAATTTGTAACGGCTCCACACATCAGAGATTACATAACCTCTCCAGTGTCCTACGTGAAGACCATTTCCTGACGGATATGGAAACATATCCAGACAATAATACTTCTCTCTTTTCCCATTTTCATCTGATTTAACATTTACCGGGTTCTTTTCCCCAGTTCTCACGCCATTTTTTCTCAATGGCTTTGTGGTTATAAGGTGTTGCCATTATTTTTCCCCTTTCTGCTTATAATTCTTGGTGAGGTTCTTTCGAACCTAGAATTAAACAAAGCCTTCTCATCTCAAAAGAGACGAAAAGGCTTGAATTTCCGTGGTACCACTCTCATTCATTCCGCATCCTGCGAAATGCACTCATTGCTTCTGTAACGGGAAGTCCCGCTTCTGCCTATGTTACTTGACGAGGTCTTTTCGAGTCTAGTAACAAGGTACAACTCATCGGCTTGGTGAGGTTCTTTCGAACCTAGCGATGTAGTTGTTTCTATTTCGTTACTTGACGAAATTTTTTTCATCAGTCATTTCAGCAAAAGGACTCCGAGGCGAGTTGGGAGATTACGCTGCTGTCTTGCACCATCCGACAGCTCTCTGAAAACGATAGGCTCTTAATACTCCTCATCTATGTTTTTTGATATTATTTAATTGATTGAATTTAATCTCTTGTATTGTACCATACTAAAATATTTTGTCAAGAATTGAACCATGTTTTTCTGAAAATTGAAAATATACCAATTTGTGAACTGTTACTATAAATCATCCACCAACGCACTGCTTTTTGCATACGCGGTACTTCTCGCCTCAAAGAAATCTGTCTTAATTGCATTTGCATTTGAATACTGGCTCACCCAACGCATACTCTCCGGCTCTGTCTCATGCCCTTCATAAATTGGTGCAAACCCGAGGTTTGTGCATCGCAAATTTCCAAGATACTGCACGTAATCCGTGATCATTTCCCTATTCAGTCCTTGCACATCATCTCCGATTACGTAATGTCCCCACTTGATTTCCTGCTCGCAGCCCTCTTTGATCATACTGCGGTATTCGTCTATATATTGCTCGGTAAATAGATCCGGTTGTTCTTTCTTCAGTTCAATTAAAATATTGCGAAACAACCACAAATGAGTGTTTTCATCCCGATTGATATAGCGAATCTCCTGTACCGAACCCGGCATAAGCTGGTTTCTCCCAAGATTATAGAAGAACATAAATCCGCTGTAAAAATAGATCCCTTCTAAAATATAGTTTGCCACAATCGTCTTCACCAGCATTTCCATGCTCTTTTCTGTCTGAAATGCATTATAAAGATTTCCGATAAATTCATTTCTCGCAAGCAAATGTTCATCTTCCTTCCACTGATACAAAACCTCGTTTCGCTCCTGCGGCTCGCAGATGGTATCCAGCATGTAGCTGTAACTTTGGCTGTGCACCGCCTCCTGAAATGCCTGAATAGACAGACATAGATTGACCTCATTTGCCGTGATATACTCGCTGATCCCCGGAAGATTTGCCGTCTGGATACTATCAAGAAAAATGAGAAATGACAGAATTTTATCGTATGCCCGTTTTTCTGCTTTCGGAAGATTTCGATAATCTTTAATATCCACTCCCAGATTAATTTCCTCCGGAATCCAGAAATTATTCATCGCCTGGCGATACCAGCCGCTCACCCATGTGTATTTCATATTGTTAAAATCATTGAGATTTGTTGTGTTTCCACCAATCATTTTCCGCTTCTGAACCTGTATATCTCCGTTCGGATTAAAAAGCGGTCTTTTCTTTAATTGTTCCATTATTCCATCCCTTTCTGTTGCCATTTACTAAGAAGAGCAGACTTCACATTCCTCCACTTCCAAACTTTTTGAACGTATATAATAAATCGTTTTCACACCTTCTTCCCACGCAAGAATATAAAGATCCAACACTTTTCGGAACGTATACTCGTTCGTAATATAAAGATTCATGCTCTGTGCCTGATCGATATGACGCTGACGCACTCCACAGGCGCGCACGGACCACTTCTGATCGATGTAGTGTGCATTTTTGTAATACCAGAACGTCTCCATAGAAAGCTCCGGTGCAACACGCGGCATCAATCCATTTTTCTTTTCTTCGAGGAAATACCGATTCATGATCGGGTCAAGTCCTGCACTCGTTCCGGCGATAATGCTTGTACTGCTCGTCGGCGCTATCGCTAAAAGGTAAGCATTTCGGAGTCCCTGCTGTTTCACTTTTTCCCGAAGCTGATTCCATTTTTCTGTCTTCAAATGTCGTTTATCAAAATATTTTCCTGTCTGCCAATCGCTTCCCTCAAAATATGTGTAACTTCCCTTTTCTTTCGCAATCTCGCTGCTCGCCTCAATCGCAGCATAATGGATTTTAGAAAATACGTCCCCGACAAATTGTAAATGCTGCTCGCTCTCCCATGAAATTCCCTGTTTTGCAAGCATATGGTGATACCCACTCACACCCAGTCCGATCGGGCGATATTTCTCATTATTGATTTTCGCATATGGAACAGGAAAGAAATTCAGATCAATGACATTGTCAAGCGCCCGCACCGCACATTTTGTAATATCCGCAATCTCTTCCCCGTCTTCCACGTTCAGATGTCCCAGAGACAGGCTCGCCAGATTACATACAACAAACTCGCCCGGTTTTGTGACCGTGACAACCACTGTTTCTCCATTCACCGTTTCCACTCGCTCTTCCACTTCTTCGATTCCGCTCATATTCTGCGCAATCTCCGTACAAAGATTACTGCAATAAATCATGCCTTTATGTCCATTTGGATTCATGCGGTTGACATGATCCCGATTAAATGTAAACGGTGTTCCGGTCTCCACTGCGCTTTTGATAATCAGCCGGATAATGTCTTTAATCGGAACGACTCTCTTTTTAATCTGATCATCCTGCACACAGTCCAAATATTTTTCTTTCCACGCTTCTCCATAACAGTCTTCCAGCGCATAGCCCTTCACCGTCAAAATCTCGTGAGGACACATCAGATACCAGTCTCCCTCGATATTGTCTCTTGCCTGCTCCCAAAAATAATCCGGGTAGCAGACCGCCGGGAACACATCATGCGCCTTCATCCGGTCATCCCCATTATTTGTTCGCAAATTCAAAAACTCCGGCAGATCTCTGTGCCACACATCAAGATAAACTGCAACTGCCCCTTGGCGCACACCAAGCTGATCAACTGCGACCGCCGTGTCGTTTGCAAGACGAATCCAACGTATCACACCTCCTGCTGCCCCCTCAAATCCTCGGATAGCGCTTCCGCTTGCCCGCACTTTTCCAAAATACATTCCCATTCCTCCACCAAATTTACTTACTTTGGCAAAATTATCGATACTTCGGTAAATTCCATTTAAACTATCCGGAACAATATCGATGAAGCAGGAAGAAAGTTGGTGATACGGCTTTCTTGCATTCGATAACGTCGGTGTCGCCATCGTCACTTGAAGTTTACTGAGCATATCGTAAAAGCGTTTTACCCAAAGCGCCCTGTCTTTCTGCTCTTTCATCGCCAAATGCATGGCAATTCCAAGAAACATCTCCTGTGGGCTTTCCAGCGCCACACCTTGTCCGGTGTGGATCACATAACGGTTGAGCAGCAATTCCAATCCCGAATACGTAAATAAATCATTTCTTTCAGGAGCTAAAAATGTCTCAAATTCATCGATTTCCTCTTTCGTATAATTCTCCAAAATATACTGTCCATATAGCCCCCGCCCTGTCAGATATACAATTTTTTCATACAGTGTTGTAATCTGACATGATTCTTCCGCTTTCCTCAGTTCTCTTTCAAAAGTAAACAACAACAGCCTCGCTGCAATCATCTCCCATTTTGGGGCTTCCTGTGTAGTCAACTCCACAGCCGCCTTGATCAAAAGTTGCAGATTTTCTTCTATTGAGAGTTCTGGTTTCTGAAATGTCAGAAATTTATCTTCCAATATTCCCAGATAATATATATCTTCCGGGAAATCTTTCTGAATCGCTTCCATATAAGAGGCAATTTCTGTAAACTTTTCAAACGTCTCTATCATCTTTTTTCTATTTCCCATATTTTTACCTCATTACTATTTATAGTATTTTCTAAAACAGAATACCACAATATATAGTTGTTTTCAACCAAAAGAATACATTTCACTCTACACAATTACTATATGCAAAAAGGCACATGACTCTACATCATGTGCCCATTATCCGTTCGTTCTTAAATTTGTTCTAAAGCCTGCCCAATATCTTCTAAGATATCTTCAATATGTTCTGTTCCAATGGACAGTCTGACTGTACTATCATAAATCTGCTGCTCTTCCAATTCTTCTTTTGACAGTTGTGAATGTGTTGTTGTCGCCGGATGAATAACGAGGCTCTTTACATCCGCCACATTCGCAAGCAGTGAAAAAATCTGTAGACTGTCAATAAATTTGTGTGCTTCTTTTTCACCGCCAACAATATCAAATGTAAAGATCGAACCTGCACCATTTGGAAAATATTTTTCATATAATGCGTGATCCGGATGTTCTGATAAAGATGGGTGATTTACACGCTTTACTTTCGGGTGATTTTCCAAAAATGCTACAACTTTTTTTGTGTTCTCTATATGTCTTTCCAATCTCAGTGACAAAGTCTCCACACCTTGCAGTAAAAGGAAAGCATTAAATGGAGAAATGCACGCTCCTTTGTCTCTCAGCAAAATTGCTCTGATATATGTCACAAAAGCAGCCTCCCCGGCGGCATCCACAAAGGAAATACCGTGGTAGCTCGGATTTGCCTCTGCAATGTTCGGATATTTTCCGGATTTCTTCCAATCAAACTTTCCGGAATCTACAATAATACCTCCGAGAGATGTCCCATGACCGCCAATGAACTTTGTTGCAGAATGTACAACGATATCCGCTCCATATTGAATCGGTTGAATAAGATATGGGGTTCCAAATGTGTTGTCAATCACAAGCGGAATATTATGTCTATGTGCAATCTCGGCAATCGCTTCTATGTCCGGGATATCGCTGTTTGGGTTACCTAATGTCTCAAGATAAATCGCTTTCGTCTGTTCCTGTACCGCATCTTCTACTTCCTGAATGTCGTGTACATTGACAAATGTCGTCTGTATTCCCTGTCTTGTAAGAGTGTTCTCCAACAAATTATAGGTGCCTCCGTATATCGTCTTCTGTGCTACAATATGGTCACCTGCCTGTGCGAGTGCCTCAATCGTATACGCAATCGCTGCAGCTCCGGATGCAACTGCCAATGCCGCCACACCACCTTCTAATGCAGCGATTCTTTTTTCCAACACATCTTGTGTAGAGTTCGTCAATCTTCCATAGATGTTTCCCGCATCGCTAAGTCCAAATCTGGCTGCGGCATGTGCAGAATCGTGAAACACATACGATGTCGTCTGATAAATCGGTACTGCTCTCGCATCTGTTGCAACGTCTGCCTGTTCCTGTCCTACATGTAACTGTAATGTCTCAAATCTATATCCCATATTTTCTACCTCTCTTTTTATCAAATTGTCTGGTTCTCGATTTTCTTAACAATCACAGCACATTCGCCCATTTCTGAAATTATGTCTCAACATTAAAAACACTATTTTCATATACCCCATCTCCAATGCTTTTTTATTTCTTAGATATTACCCCTTAATTCCTACCTTGTCAATATGTTTTATGGGCTTTTTGTATCTTTTCTAGAAACAGTAACAGTATTTAATTGCTCAATTCACTTAATTTGACTTCGTCAACTAGAATCGAGCTAATATCCGTCTTCTCTAAATACTCTACAATTTCATCTCGCTTTCCTGAGATACAATAATTCTTTGCTTCCAACACATCTAATTGTTTCGCATCTTCATAACATTCTCTCAGTGCACTCTCTTTCCCTTCACCCGGAAATACATATTTACTGCTTTGTAAATCTAAAGAGTTCCATATATCCATATGGTCCAGCAAATCTTTTAAGTGAGAAAGATACGTCTCTTTCAACTGCGCCTCTGTCATCTCTGTTCGCGCTGCATCCTCTCCACCAATCAAAGAATCCCGCAACGCAAGCCCTCCTTGAAACGATGAATTTGGCTGATAGACTTCCACCCATTGCACATCCACAGCTTCTTTCCGAAGTTCTTCCACCACTTTCGGACTCTCTGCCCCGACAGAAAGATATAAAATCGAAGATTCCGGAAGTTCTTTGATTTTTCAAGATATTTTTCTTTTTCTTCATATGGATTCTCAAATCGATTTGCCCGAAATGAAGTTACGAATCCACTGTCTCTCCAGTTCACATATTTTCCAAACTTCATATCAACCCACACATTTGGCGCACCATAAATCACCGGACTTCTCCGGTCTGTAATTTGCATAGACAACTCATATCCTGCAAATCCCTTTTTCTTTACTTTTAATGCAACGAGTTCCGCATACGGCTGTGTCGTCTCCCAATAATTTTTCAGAGTTGTCTGCATCTGACTGTGCTCTCCCTCATTTAGCTTTGCCGGGTTGATAAAAATTGCATTTTAAAAATGGATTAATAATAAGCAACAGCACAAGAACCACTCCAATAATTCCGGCCAACGTACAGCATACAATCTTCTGAATCTTTTCTTCATTCTCTGTTCAATTTTCTTCTCCAGTTCTTCCTGCTGCGGCATATCTTCCAGCATCGCTTCCAATTCCTGATCTAATTTGTTTTCATTCCATTCTTTCATGATTTCTCCCTCCAATCGTTCTATTAATTTTTGTTTCGCCCTAGAACGTATTCTTACGTTTTCTCGCGTAATTCCATGCATCTTCGCAATTTTCCTCATCTTTCTATGAAAATTTCTTATTCGTCTTTTATGTTTCCAGGTGTTATGTTTTTTCTGTACGATCTTTTGCATCATCTCCCACACTGATTTTGATGTCGCTTCCACTTTTTCATTTCTCTTATAAATCTGTGACTTTTTTACTCCATGTTCCGCCCAACTCTTCCCACCGGATGCATCATTTAATAAAACCGGCTGAAAATTATCTAACAGATGTGCATACTTTGCATCGGCAGTCTCGTAAGCCTCAAATTCTTCCCATAATTCTCTAAAATATATCCCCTGATCTTTTGGAAGCAAGCCAAAAATACGGTCTGCCGCTTTTTCTTCCCTCTCACGCTTATCAGTTGCCCCTGCTGCATCATACGCATAAGTGTCTCCCGCATCAATCTCTACCAGATCATGAATCAGCACCATGATAATCACTTTCATTACATCTACCGGCTCCTCCACATGTTCTTTCAATAAAAACGCCATCAATGCAATATGCCAAGAATGCTCAGCATCATTTTCTTTTCTGTTTCCATCTGCCAGATACGTCTGGCGAAAAATATTTTTCACTTTATCAATCTCCACAAGAAATTGTATCTGTTGTTCTAATCTTGTCATCTCTTCTCTCTCCTTATATATTCGTCATAGTTAATTTCAGTATACGTCCACACATTTTCCCCGTCAAGAAAAGACTTTTTGGTTACTGTTACCTTGACATTTCTCTCTATTTCGCATATGATACTATATAGTTTACTTTGTTAACTATCCAAAAGGAGGCTAGTTTATGCGAGATTACACATGGCTGGATATGATGAAGATCATGCAGGAAATTCGACTTTTTTCTACACTTCACGTAAGACGTGCCAAAAAGGAAGGAATCACATCCGCTCAGGAAATAGATCTGCTTTCCAGAATCGTACTGTCAGATCACGCCCTGACTCCTCAGGATTTGACTGTCCAGATGGGACTTTACAAATCCGCAGTCAGCCGTCTGATCGACCATCTGGAAAAGAAAGGATTTCTTAAAAAACACTATTGTGAGACAGACAAACGTAGTTATGTGCTTTTGATTACAGAGACTGGAAATATGGAACTGGATTGCACCTATCGCTATTATCTGGAGCCAATCTACAAACTGAGAGAAGTACTCGGCGCAGAATCTTTCGAATCATTAACCACACAGATTCAGACAGCAAATGAATTGCTGCAAGATAAAAAAACAGGGAGGTAGTCATATGACTTTTTATCAAGAATTACAATTGGATCAGGTCGGCTCAAAATTCCTATATCGCAAGCATAACTGACCCTAAAGAAAAACGAAAGCACATCGCAATCTATTTATTAAAATTTTATTAACCGTTTCGTTTTGCGTTGCTTTTGTTACTATTTACACAAAACTTTTTCGGAGCAAACAATAGCATTGTCGGTGTCGTTGTATTATTATCCGTCATGGTATTTCGTTATGCCGATATGGGTATTCACAATCCGCATGGCGCATTTAGTATTCTGATCATCTTCTGTATTCTCGCAGTTGGTCCAAGATTGACCAATATGGTCTCTCCGGGTATCGCATTCTTTGTGAACATAATCTGTATCTTTGCTCTGATGCTGCTCGGCTGCCACAATGTCATTATGTCCAATCACTCCACATTTGTGTTAGCTTATCTGTTATTGCAGGGATACGATGTCAGCGGACATGATTATACCCTCCGACTGATTGGACTTTTAGTCGGTGCAGCATCTACTGCTTTGATTTTATACCGGAACCACAAAAAAATGTCTTATAAACGAAGTTTCCGGCATCTGTTTCAGGAGTTTGATTTGTCTTCTGCTCGCACAAGATGGCAGATTCGTCTGACACTCGGTGTCTCCAGTGCGATGCTAATTGCTTCACTTCTCGGAATTCCGCGTGTGATGTGGATTGGTATTGCAGCGATGTCTGTTCTGCTTCCATTTCGTAAAGATATGGAATATCGCGTCAAATTCCGTGCACCCGGCAATATTCTCGGAGCCATCTGCTTTCTTGTACTCTATACTGTGCTTCCGGAAAGCTGCTACAGTTATATTGGAATGATCGGTGGTATCGGAGTTGGTCTTTCGGCGACCTATGGATGGCAGACAGTGTTTAACTCTTTCGGTGCATTGGCAATTGCCACTCCGATTTTCGGACTTCCTATGGCAATCTTTTTACGTATCTTCAACAATGCCTTCGGCTCTTTATATGCACTGGCATTTGACAGTGTCATCACAAAAGTCCGCACATTATTCGAAGACAAAGAATCCCGCATCTCCGCTTAGATGCAGGATTCTTTTTAATTCCAATCACCGACAATATCTTTTACATATGCATAGATTTCTTGAAAATCAACCTCGCACTCTCCATCGAAAATACCTACCGGTATTCTTGCTTCAAATCCATACATCATCGGATAATCTTCTTTTTCAAAATCGTACACGATCACTTTTTTTCTATCAGGATCTACCAGCCAATACTCTCGCACTCCGGCGGTCATATACTTGTTCAGCTTAAGCACCAAATCCTTCTTTCTGGTAGACTCTGACAATACTTCCGCGACAAAATCCGGCGCACCAAAAATACAACGATTCTGAATCTTTTCCCGATCACAAACCACAATGACATCCGGCTGTACCATCGTCTTATCATCGCAATCAAGCTGTACGTCAATCGGAGAAGCAATAAGAACACATCGTCCATGTTGCTTTCTGATATAATCTTTTAATACAAGCAATATCTCCGTCCCCAAAAGTTGATGTACCGATGTCGGTGCGGACATATCGTAAATCACACCATCGATCAGCTCTACCCTCTGTTCCTCTGGCAAAGCATAGTAATCTTCCAACGTATACGCCCCCTGCCTCTTCACGTTATAAATACTCTGAGCTTCCTGCACACAAGAAACCGTATCATTCTGAAAAATCTGTGATAATGCCGCGATCGTATCATATCTCGGAGACTCCGTCACACCCGCAAATATCTTTTGCACCGTTCCGAGCGGCACATTTGACATCTTTGAGATCTGTTCATATGTATATCCCAGTTCTCTCTTTCTTTTTTTCATCTCTTCAATCGTCATACCATCACCTCTTTCCTCTATTTTACCGTTTTCTTTCCACATCGTCAATTATATTTCCATATTTCATCCTTTTTTCAATTTTACGCCATTCATATTTGCAAGTTTCTCTTCGCCATACCTGTTGTAAGCGTTTCTTCAAATTGGTATAATACCAATATAAAATTTTAAGGAGATTCTTATGAAATATACTAACTATTATTCCTCACCACTCGGAAAGCTTTTGATGGCTGCTGATGACATTGGTCTGACCGGTCTTTGGTTTGAAAATCAGCTACACTACGCCTACAATCTTGATCCGGAGCATCAAGAAAAAGAGCTGCCTGTCTTCAATCAGACGAAGCAATGGCTTGACCTTTATTTTTCTGGACAAACCCCTGATTTCACTCCGCCTATTCATATGACAGGCACCCCTTTTCAAACTGCCATATGGAATATTTTAGAACAGATTCCCTATGGTCAGACAACAACTTACGGAGACATCGCAGCTCAAATCGCCAAGCAAAAAGGTATTGCACATATGTCAGCACAAGCTGTCGGACAGGCTGTTGGGCGTAATAAAATTTCCATTATCATTCCTTGTCATCGCGTAATCGGCAAAAATGGAACACTTACCGGCTACGCAGGTGGATTGGACAAAAAAACAGCTTTGTTATCCATTGAAAAAATTATTTGATATTTCTGCTCATAATTTTCTCAATTACTTCTTCCCAATTCGAGACACGAATGTGCTCCGTCTCCTCGTATTGATTTGCCTTGCTGGAAAATCAAAAGTTTAGAAATTCCTTTTTCGGAAGCAGCATCACAGTAAGTTAGAGAATCATCAATCAAAACGGATATTTCTTCCTCCACACATGCCTTTGCCTTATCAAACGTACAGATCAGTTTATCATAACAGATGCCGCCATTGGCAAGTTCCTGCTCTGTCGTTTGGTAGGGATCTGTATAAAGTGCATCTGTCCTTGCTGTAATAATCACAATACGATGTCCTAACTCTCGCAGTCTTTTCACCCCCCATGCCGCATCTTGTTTAAATGGTGTACCCGGCACAATTCGGTCATAATACGCTCTGCAAAATCCAATTTCATCCTTTTTCCACTCTTTTGGCAAGTTACTGTAAGAAATATTCTGCTTTCTCAAGGTTTCCTCATCCACATCAAAATATTCTGCCACATACGGCAAAAAATAATCAAATGATTCCGTTAATGTATCATCAATATCAATCGCAATATTCATATTTTACTTTCTCCTGCTCCTTTTTCATTCTCTTAGCTAATTCCAAACTCTTTCGCATACCGAAGAACACCACAAATTTTTCCGGCAGCATCCTTCAGTTTATACGCCATAAAGTTTTCTTGTGGCACCTCAAACGGAGCCGTTATTCCAAACATATTAGCTGGCAAATACCCTGTCCTCGGATAATATGTTTCACTTCCTAATACAATTGAATATTCATAGTTCAACTCTTTTGCAATTCTATGCCCCTCTTCTATCAAAGCAGTACCGACTCCCTGTCTCTGATATTCCGGCAAGACAGATAATGGCGCTAATGCCAAAACCACTTTATCTTCCACTTTCGCTTTTGTGAACATGATATGTCCTACAATCACACCATCTATTTCTGCAACTAACGATAATTCCGGAATATATGCGTCACCATTTCTCAACGCATTGACCAAATCCTGTTCATTCCCATCCGCTTGTACAGCACTGCCAAACGCTTTCTTTACTACAGAATATATATTTTCATAATCTCTTGTCTCTTCTTGTCTGATAATCATAGCATCCTCCTCAATCAATAATCACTTCGCCATTTTCATCTATAAGGTATATCGCAAAAACATGATGGATTTGTGCCGGATAAGATTCTGCAATTTCCCCATTATAGACAACTCGTACCTCTGTTCCTTCCTCCATCTCAGGCACTTCTTGAATCGAGATGACATCTGTGGATACCGATATTCGATCCACAGATGTCAATTCTTGCTCTCCCTCAAATGGCTCTACTAATATACTGTTTTCTTTTACTTCCAACACTGTTGCTTGAAAGTAAGGATTTTTCTTTTGCTCAGTCTCTTTTCCACACCCAACCACCATTACCAGCAAAAATAAGATTAACGCAAGATAAATTTTCTTCATAAGACACCTCCTTTTTTGTTTTAATATGTCTGTACAATGGCGATTGATTGATTTCCCATTCGTGTGTGAGTGACTTTAACATCGAAACGAGTATTTTTAAAACCTTTTTGCGCTGTTTGGTGACCAGATAAAGTTGAAAATGGGCTACATATGAATTGTACTCCCATAAGTCAAAGAGGTCTGCTCCTTTTTTTGAAACATTCGCAATATATTCCGCATCATCTATTCTATCTTCTTTGATTGCGATTTCCATCAACGACATCAATGTCGCATGAATTTCATTGGTAGCAGACAATAATTTTTCTTCTGCTGCTTTCGCCGCCTCGCCCAGTTTTCCCAATTCAATCAATAAATTTACCTGAATCTGTTTTTATCAAAAAAGTCCTGTTCTGGCAGCGAATTTAGCAATTCTTGCGCCCGCTCATACTCTTTGCGTCCCATGTATCTCGAAATCAGCATCGCTTTTGCCTGATTTTGAATCGCACTGTCTGAGCTGTCCAAGGCACGCACATATAATGTTTCAACACCCTCCTTTTCGGAAAGCTCCGACAATTCATTCAAAAATAATGCAATTTCTACTGTCTGACAAATCTTCCTGAAAAGATAACAATGTATTCAAATCTGTATCCAACAATCTGGCCAATGCCTGGAAGCAATGTGATGTCCGGATATGACGTGCCTTTCTCCCATTTATTGACCGCCGGGGCTGTCACCCAAGATAACCTGCCATTTGTTCTTGTGTAAGATTTTTTTGCAATACGCCGCTCTCTGATCATTTCATTTATTTCATAACGACTTCCTCCTGAGTTCACTAATCACTTAAGCAAAGTATAGCAACTTTTTTCACACACAAAACAAATTTGCTGCTTCTTAAATATGCTTTCAAAATTTACCATTGGTATATGAAACGGTATAACACATATGAAAACTGACATACAATTTTTCTTGACAAACAATAGTTATTTTAGTATTTTAGAAATTGCTAAAATACTAAAATAACTATGGAGGTGCTTATGCATAAAATATCAAAAATTGCCCAAATTGGGAAAAATTGTGTAGCCTGCGGATGCTGTATGAAAGTTTGTCCGAAAGGCGCTATACATATAGAACTTGGTATTATTGCCAAAGTCAACAAAGATGCTTGCATCGGTTGTGGAAAATGCGCCAGAGAATGTCCCGCCGGAATTATTCTCATCGCAGAACGGGAGGTAACAAGATGAAACAACAAAAGACATGGGCGGATTATCTCTGGATCATCGAACTATTATATTTAACACTTGGACTTTTTAATATTCTGTTTGCCTGGCTGGGGCTTATATTCTTTATAACTCCACTGCTTATTTCCATCTTTCGGAGGCAGCAAGGTATACTGCAACCGCTTTTGCGGAAGAGGTCAATTATTGGGGGCTGTTAGGACACAAACTAAAACTATCACGTAAAGCAACACCCCCAAAATTTTTACATAGTCGCTGGTTTCGATATGGGTTTTTGACATTTTTTATGATTATGTTCGGGCTTATGTCTATATTAGCACTTATAAGGTTTTTTAGCGGTGCATCCACTGAAACAGACCGTCACACTTCTGTGGACGTTTAAATTACCATGGGAATGGGCAAAAATCGACATGGTTTCACCTTGGATTTCCCAATTTGCTTTTGGCTTTTTCAGTGTCATGCTCACCTCTACAACATTAGGTCTCCTGACCATGTTTCTGTTCAGGCCTCGTTCCTGGTGCGTATATTGTCCGATGGGAACTATGACACAAGGAATTTGCTATCTAAAACACAGGAAGGAATATAAAAATCATGGAAATGAAAGCAAGAAAAATTGCTGATCTGCTAAAACTATTGGCAAATGAACACCGTTTACTGATCTTGTGTTCCCTAATTTCAGGTCCACTCACCGTAAGCGAAATTCATACCTTCACCCCGAACATTACTGTTTCAGCACTGTCTCAGCATTTAAATCAACTGAAAACGGCTGGGATTCTTGAATCAGAAAAAATCGGCATGAATGTTGTCTACCGGATTCAAGACGAGCGGATCATTGCTTTGATCAGCGCTATCAAAGAGAATTATTGTAACTAATACTTAGCCACAAAAAACG
>ENA-OQBV01000462-OQBV01000462.1-human-gut-metagenome-genome-assembly--contig:-NODE-462-length-22950-cov-7.425010_pt1 | contig 22950 bp, 20 predicted proteins | sample MGYA00242750_ERZ504559 | MGnify/ENA primary metagenome ERZ504559 (study PRJEB26092, sample SAMD00036230) | human gut metagenome | host: Homo sapiens | study: EMG produced TPA metagenomics assembly of... | reverse complement strand
TTGCATCCATGGCAAGCCTGATAAGTTTCAAATATATTGCAAAAGAAAACAGGAATCTGAGAGGGAAGTATTTGGGAATATTCACAGCCTCCAATATTATATTCATGATATTCATGTTAATATTGTAATTTTTTTCTTAAATAAAGGTTTTCCCGGAATTACAAAAGCTATAGCAATTCTTTCTTCGCCAAAAAAATTCTCCGCGGCACTCTCCCATCCTGGAAGAAAAGCCGCGGAGAAATAAATATATTTTCGGTGCCAATACAAAGATCATTAATCTTTACACCACTTTACAACTTTTTCATAAAAAAAATATCGTACAGGGCTTTCTGATGTATAATGAGTTTGCTCCAAAACATTCCAAGGAAAGTGACCCTGTACGACAAAGACATTATACAACGAAAAGACTCTGACTGGTAGACTTCACAAATATTTTTGATTTATTTTGAAACTTTTTCTGCTCCAACGTAAGTAGGTAATCATCCGTATCTGTTTTTTGTTTTTATTCTGCTACAATCTCCTTTTTCTTCAGAGATATAAGCTTCCGCTGTCTTTTCAAGCAGTTCCTTTGTCTTCTACAATGTGATCCAATGCAGCCAGCGGCTCAAGTCCTTTCTCCTTCGCGATTGTCGCACGTGTGCGGCGCTTTGGACGATATGGGCGATACAGGTCTTCTACTGCCACAAGCGTTTCCGCTGCCAGAATCTGTTTCTTTAATTCTTCTGTCAGTCTCTGATTAATATCCATTCTTTTTAGTTCTTTCCACTTTCATAGGCGTTCTGCACCCGTTCGGTCAGCACTTTTCCACCGTTTGCATACCATTCTATCACAAAAGTATCAAAGTAATCCACTGGTTTCTCCCCACTAATGATCTGAAGAAATGCTTCCTGTTCCAGTTCCTGTAATTCTTGCGGAATTTCTGCATTTACATTTTCCAGAGGCAATGTCGATGTACTTGTTATTCCTGCCTTCTGCAGTTCCCCCACAGCCTGAATTCTTGACGCATACGCCGCCCATCCATTCGCGGTTGTCAGCTGTCCATTCAAGTAAGATTTACATGTATTAAAATAAGACTTTTCCAAACCGCTAAGCTCTGATACATCAAGCGTCTTATCCAGTGCTGCCTGAATATGTTCTGTCGTACGGTAAAGTGCATCCTCATAATCCACATTAATATTCAGTGGCCGGGCCGTCGGATCTACATTAATAGAAAAATAATCATTCACTTCTCTTGCCGCACTATCCTTTGCATATCTAGACTGATCAAAAATCGCACTCACATACTTTGCTACAATTTCCGGATGCTCATATCCTTTACGCACCACCACATACATCCACTGGTCATACGATTCAAAAACTGATATCTTCTGCGTCTCATTTACCTGTTCTTTGTCTAAAAGATACGGTTTCCACTCTGCATTTGAATCGACATTATATGCTGCACTCAACGGGTTATTCGGAGCCCACCAGCGTCCATAGATAGCACCGCAATGTCCGGTTTTTAACAGATCATCTATGTTTTCCGTCTTTCGCAGCAGGAATCTCTGGTCGAGTATCTCATCCTCATATAGATTGTGAAGTTTCAAAAGCGCTTCTTTTGTTTCCTGTGTTACTGACCCATAAACTACATTTCCATTTTTATCCAGGATCCAGTGACATGGCATTGCACCGGCATGTATAAAAGTTGCATCCACTCCATAAGTCTGATCCGCACCGGCAACCACGTCTGTACTACAGGCAAGGCCGATTGTCTGACCGTCTCCTGCTGCATCCTGTTCTACAAATGCCCGGATCACTTCCAACGCTTCTCCTACTGTTTCCGGTTCCTTTAATCCCAACTTCTCAATCCAGTCTTTCCGCAGCCAAAGAAGCGGAGTTCCATCGTCAATCACCGTATTCGGAAATGCATATAGCTTTCCATCCACGGTTGCAGACTGTAAAAGAGAATCTCCATAACTTTCATACATTTCTTTGATCGTATCTGTCGTACACTCTTCATACGTTTCTGTAAGTTCTTCGATCAGGCCTGCTTCAATCAGGCGGAGCAGGTTATCTCTTCCCTTCACAACAAGCACGTCTGGAATATCACGATCTTCAATCGCTACATTGACCGCCTCTTCATAAGTATTGCCATCCTGCAATTCAAAGACATCTTCATTCTGAATATTAAGTATTTTCTTCAAATATCTCGTATATGCATTATTTTCGTACGTATCTCCTACAGGAAGATTCGAGTTATTCGCCCCTGCAATCTTGCCAAGTGTATAGGTAACAGTCTCAGGATATTTCCCACTCTGCCGTCCGGCGTTCTTTCGGATGCGATCAAAAGTGTATAGGTAACAGTCTCAGGATATTTCCCAAGTGGTGTATGCATCGCTTTATACATCAGCTTTCTTTTTACTTCAACTGCATTGCTTGCACCAGACTCACTTTGAGATGCTTCTAACTGTTCCATCTGTCTTTGACTTTCCTTCGTCTCACAATAGGTTCCGCACCAAAGCATCAGCAATAAAATTAATGCAAGCTGGGCTGAGAGAATTCGCTTTTTCATATCGTTTTTCATAACACCTTCGCCTCCGTGTTCTTCGGAATTCGGATAAAGACCCGCGTTCCTTTTCCTGGAGTACTTTCTATCTTCATCTCACCTTTTTCTCCATAAAGGACATGGATTCTGTCACAGACATTTCGCACACCATAACCGGAGGACTGATATGTCAGAATCTGATCCGCCTTCTCCTGCGTCATTCCCGCACCATTGTCCCTGATTTCAAAGAAAATGTGCTCAGCCTCTTCACGAATCGTCAGCCACAACGTCGGATTCTCATTATCTGACACATCAATTCCATGATCGATTGCATTTTCTGCAAGTGGCTGCAGGATCAACTTCGGTATCAGATAATCATTAAGACCATCCGAAATCTGTTCAACCACACGGAACTCGTTATCATGCATAACAAGTTGGATTTTGAGATATGCACGGATGTTATCAATTTCTTTTGCCACTGTAGTCATTGTTTCACCACGATTCAGGCTTGTCCGATAATAAGTAGACAGTGCCAATGTCACATGACTGATTTCATCCTCCCCCGCTTCAATTGCTTTCCAGTTGATGATTGAAAGCGAATTATAAAGGAAATGTGGATTGATCTGTGCCTGCAGTGCTCTCATCTCACTGTTCTGAAGCTGGATCTTACTCTCATATACTTCTGAGATCAAATGGTTCATCTGATCCATCATGCGCCGAAATGACCGGATCAGCACACCCACCTCGTCTTTGGATTTACTCTGCACGGTAACTTTACGAAGTCCCATATTGATCAGGTTCATATTTTCAGTCAATAACTCCAACTGCGATACCATACGGAGAGAAAAAACATATCCCAGAAAACTCAGAAGAAGAACACTGATCAAAATAATCGGAATATTTTTGAGCAAAAGCTTATGGATTGCGTTTTCACTTACTTCCTTTGGACGATAGATATAGAAATTCCATCCTGTATCCTTCATTGTCCGCTGTACCAGATAATAATTCTCACTGATATCTTTCGGACTCTCAATATCCTTCGGACGATATTTCTTATCCATAGAACACTCGGCATAGACAATATTTCCATTATCATCCTGAATCATGCCTCCTGTATTATCTGTAAGCTGGCTCATGAATGGTTCAAGAACTTTTTCATAATCAAGACGCATCTCCAACACCGCTTTGATCGTATCATTGTCATAGAATTTCCGACTGGCAATGATTGATTTATTCACACCGCGAGTGATGCTCCACTGCATTAATGTTCCCTCATTCAACCTGGAATACCACTGTTGATTCTCCGCTTCCGACATTGGAAGAAGTGTATCTCCATGTGGCACTTCTATATTGTCAGAATATAATGTAATGCTCTGGATCTCTTTGTGGTAGATCGTCGGCATCTGCAACAGTGGATCAGCCACCTTCACATATTTCAAATACTTCTCATAATCCGACTCTGTCTCCACATCAAAAATATTCCTGAGATTTTGAGAATAAGACAGATAATCAACCAGGTTCTTATAGATCTGAGACTGATTCTCAATCGAACTCACTGACTGTTCCAACATTTTCTCCAGATTGTACTGTTCCTTCTCTCGCAATTGATTCATCATGCCATACTGCATGGAAAAAGCAAGGAATCCTACCGGAACCAGTCCTGCAATCAGCATCAAAACAGACAGTTTTTTACGAAATTTCAGATTTTCAAATCGATGGATCAACTTCCGTATTTGTTTTTTCATCCGCCGCTATTCCTTTCCTGCATGCTTCCGGTGTATCTCCGAAAAACTCTCTGAAACTTCTGCAGAAGTATGAGTTATTGGAAAATCCTACTTCTTTCGCAATTTGGGAGATTTTCATATTCGTTGTCTCTAAAAGCTCTTTTGCTTTATTCATTCGCACTTCACGGATAAAACGGTTCAGTGTCATCCCTGTTTCTTCTTTAAATACAGCACTTAAATACCCCGGTGACAGAAAAACCATTGCGGAAAGTGTCTCTGCTCCCAGATCCTTTTCCTTATAATGGTGATAAATATATCCCTTCACGGTTGTAACTTCTGATCGGAACCCATCTTCCTGCTCTTGCATGCAATGTTCATATTCCTGAAGTACTTCTTCTACTATAGCAATCACATCATTAAGGTTTCTGCAGCGATATAATCGATCCACTCTCTTTGAAAGCATCTTTTCATCCAGCCCTTCCATCTGGTCGAGCAATTCTTTCATAATTCCAGAAAATACAAACTTTACATACATATCCGAAAATTGCTTATGCGCACGATATTTTTCTTCCAGTCTCTGAAAATCCTGACGGAGATGTGGCAGATCTTTATATTGAATATCTTTCGTAATCTGTTCCATGATTTCAGAATCTTCTGCCGGATCAGCTTTCTTCTCTTCCTGCTTCTCCCCGTGGAAAAACAGATGCTGACGTGGCTGATAGAACTGCTCTTCTAACATTCCTTCCAGCACCTTAAATTCCTCTGCCAGATTTTTTCCATCTTCGATTTCCTCACTGACTGCAAAATAACATTCACTGTCAAACTGTTGCGCAAAAAAACGATACATTTTCTCTACGATTCCATGATAATCTGCATATTTTTCCGTGAACAAAAAGATAGATTCGTTCGAATTCAGATTCACATAATGAAACTCTCTCTGCACCTCTTCCTTCAGGCTCATCAGGAAATGTTCCTCTTCCGTTTCGAAGAATCCATTTGAGGCACTGACAAGAACCATACGGGTAAATTGGGACAGATCATCTTCCATTCCATCTGTAAGTTTCTTAAACTGAACAAAATCTTCCTCTTTTCCCCCATACAGATATTTCAGTAAAAAGTATTTTTTCAGATAATCTTCTTTCTTTTCCTGCTGCTCTTTTTTCTCTATCTTAGAAGAAATATTTTCCATCACTCGTTGAAAAGTCTTATGGAATTCCTCCGGATCAACCGGCTTCAGAACATAGTCCACAACTCCATACCGCAATGCTTCTCTTGCATAAGAGAAATCATTATATCCGCTGAAGATCACGATTTCCATATCCGGATGATCTTCTCTCACTGCTTTCGTCAGCTCCAGTCCATTCATATAAGGCATCTTTACATCCGAAAATAAAATATCCACATGGTTTGATTCTAATACTCCCAGTGCATCCTTTCCATTCGTTGCTTCTAGGATCTGGAATTCTCCTTCCTCCCTCTTTAACAGAAAGCGGATTCCCCTTCGCTCCAGTTTTTCATCATCCACGATCAATATTGTAATCATTTCCCCACTCCTCCCACACGTTCACTTTACATTTTCACTATTCCTTTTATAACGTCCGAAAACAGCAGGGAATGTTCACTCACTCTCTGCTGTCTTTTTTTAATTTTTATAATTCTATTTAATTCATTTTTTAGACAATGTCCACACTAGCCTTTAACCGCTCCGGCTACAACGCCTTCGATAATATATCTCTGGCAGAACAGGTAGAAGATGATAATCGGCACAATTGCAAGAACCAGAGTTCCCATCATTGCTCCCATATCTACAGAACCGTATCCACCTTTCAGATACTGAACTGCCATCGGCACTGTCTTATATTTTCTCTGATCCAGTACAAGTGATGGAAGCAGGTAGTCGTTCCAAATCCACATTGCCTGAAGAATTGTAACTGTTACGCAAGTCGGCTTTGCAATCGGAAGTACAATTCTGAAGAATGTCTGGGTTGGTGTGCATCCATCAATCATTGCAGCCTCTTCAATCTCCAATGGAATGGATTTCATGAACCCGGTAAACATAAAGACGGAAAGTCCTGCACCAAATCCAAGGTAGATCACAACCAGTCCCCACGGATTTCCCATATGAAGCATATTTGCGATCTTGGATAATGTAAACATTTCCATCTGGAATGGCACGATCATTGCAAACAGGCAAAGCATGTAAAGGATCTTTGTAAATTTTGTCTTCACGCGGCAGATATACCATGCACACATGGAGCAACATAAGATAATCACTGCTACAGATAAGATTGTGATAAATAAACTCCATCCAAATGCCTGAATCAGCCGTGTCTGCTTAATACCACGGATATAGTTCTCTAATCCGACATACATCTTTCCGGTCGGTATCTCGAACGGTGCTTTACTGATATAGACTTTTTTCTTAAAGGAGTTGATAAATACCAGTATGATCGGATACAGATACAGCAGGCTGAGTAATGTAAAAATAACGGTTAATAATGTACCATGTTTTACTTTTTTATTCATTACTGCTGCACCTCCTTTGATGTTGTCAGTTTATTCTGGATCAATGCAATCACTCCTACGATAATAAAGAAGATAACTGCTTTCGCCTGTCCTACACCTTCCCAGCCAGTTCTTCCATAGAATGTATAATAGATATTCAGGGCAAGCATTTCTGACATCTTGTCCGGTCCACCGTTTGTCAATGCAAGGTTCTGGTCGAAAAGTTTAAATCCGTTTGTAAGTGTCAGGAAAGTACAGATTGTAATGGATGGCATAACCATCGGAATTGTAACATATCTTAAAAGCTGTACTTTATTCGCTCCATCAATCTGTGCTGCCTCGATCAGCTCTCCAGGAATATTCTGGATTCCTGAGATGTAGATGATCATCATGTATCCAACCTGCTGCCAGAGCATCAGGATAACCAATCCCCAGAAACCATATTTTGAAGAATATGTAAGTGTTTTCTGGAAATGTGCCAGAATACCATTTAATAACAGCTGCCATACATACCCAAGTACAATACCACCGATCAGGTTCGGCATAAAAAATACAGTACGGAAAATATTGGTTCCCTTGATATTCTTTGTCAAAAGCATTGCTACCGCAAATGCAAAAATGTTGATCAATAATACTGTCACAATTGTAAATAATGCGGTAAACCAAAGAGAGTGAAGAAAATCTCCGTCTCCAAGGATCTTTACATAGTTGCTAAGTCCAATAAATTTAGCGTCTGTCACCGTTGTGAACTTGCAGAACGAAAGATATACGCCTAACACAAACGGTGCAAGGAAACCTATCGTGAATGCAATCAGCGTCGGCAATACAAATACCGGAAAATATCTCTTTATTGCTTTTTGCATGTTCTTCTCCTCCTGTCTTTCTTTTCTGTAAAAAGCCTTTCTGCGCCTTTGCTTTTCACAATTCTAATTACATAATTTCAGCCTGCCCCGGTATGCTCGTTGGCAGGCTGTTTGATCTTCTTCTCTATTTCACAGCCTTTTTATCTGCCTATCCTGTGAAAAGTCTTTTTTATTCGTTTGCTGCTGCGTATTCTTCAGCCCATCCATCAACAAATGCTGTCTGTACACTATCCCATGCGCCTGTACCCTGTGCATAGTTCAGAAGAGCTCCACCAAGATTGTTTTTCCAGTTCTCAGATGGCATTGTTGTAAAGTTCCAGCTTACTGGTGTCTTTCCTGCCTCTGTATACTCAGCATTTGCTTTTACAAGTGGGTTGTCCGGAAGGTAATCTGAGAATGTTGTGAACGGTGTTACAAATCCCATCTCGTTAGCCAGCATGTCACGACCTTCATCGCTCTCAACTACCCATTTCATAAAATCAAGTGTTGCCTGAATGTCTTCTTCTGAAGCGTTCTTATTTACACACCAGTAGTTCTCAGATCCTGTACAAAGTCCCTGATTTTCTTCTCCATCAACTCCGATGTAGATTGGAAGCATTCCCATATCTTCATCTGCTACTTCATTATCTTTGATATCATTGTAAGCCCATGTACCATTCTGATAGAATACTGCTTCGCCAAGTGCAAATTCACTTGCTGCGTCATCTCCTGTCTTAGAAGAAATCATAGATGGCTCACATGTAGAGTTGTTCAGATACAGATCCCAGATCTGTTTGTAGTTGTCAAGGTATGTTCCTTTGATTGCATCTGTGCTGTCAATTCCGTCTGCCTTATACTCATAGTAGATTGGAAGATTTGCAAGGTGTGTCTTGAATCTCCAGTCAGAGGAAGAATCCATTCCTGCTGAAGTAAAAGCTCCTTCTACTCCAAGATCATCTTTGTGTGCCTGAATCTCTTCTGCAACTGTCTTAAGTGCCTGGAAGTTATTCAGATCATCAATTGATTTGATACTTGCATCCGGCAATTCGAAGTATTTGTTCAGAAGAGCTTTGTTGTAGATCAGACCATAAGTCTCAATAACATAAGCGATTCCGTCTACTGCATCGCCATCTTTTAATATATAATCGTCAGACTCGACATCTTTATAAACATCGCTGTCTGAAAGGTCATAGCAATAATTTTTCCATGTAGCAAGTCCAACCGGTCCGTTTACCTGGAACAATGTTGGTGCCTCATCTTTTGCCATCTCTGATTTCAACTGTGACTCGTAAGTTCCTGATGCTGCTGTCTGTACATCAACCTGAACACCCGTCTCATCTGTATACTCTTTTGCAAGTTCTACCCACTGGTCAGCCTGCTCTGGTTTAAAGTTCAGATAATAAACTTTTCCGGATGACTTATCTCCTTTCGCTGTTTCATCTCCGCTTGATGTGGCTCCACATCCTGCAAGCATTCCTCCTGCCATTGAAGCTGCAAGTACAAGTGCAAGAATCTTTTTCTTCTTCATAATTGAATCCTCCTTTTATGATTACTTGTCTTTGTTTTTCTTGATGATGTTATTATAAGAAAAAGTTCCAAAATAAGATATAATAAAATCCCAAGAAACATAACACTATTTCAAGATTATTGTAACTTTTGAAGATTTTGTGTATGATACAAGAGTTCGCCAAGAACCAAAAGTGAAGTTTGAAACAAATAAGTAGAGAACAGCCACGAAATAGAGGGTATAGCAAACAAACCACCAGATTAGCTGGTTTTGAAAATTGAATATATAAACGCAACACCTAATTAGGAGACCGGCGAAGGCTCATCTTTAATGAGATACCCTCGTTGCCTTAGAAGATTAAGTGCCTGTGAAGTTGTAAGAACTTTTTCTTTTTTCACAGGACGTGATTCAAGAAAACCATCGGATGTATAAGGTTTTAAATCTGTGAGTATGTGCCAGATAGCGGTCAGGATCATACGGCAGCGTGCAATAATGGCTTTCTTGTGGCCGCGACGTGTTTTGATACGCTTATAGCGGGTGGTAAATTCAAAATGTTTCTTCGATTTGATTAAAGCATTTGCTATCTGTACCAGAACTGGTTTAAAATAAGAACCAGCACAGGAAATCCGAGTGGATTTGATTTTACGGTCGCTCTTATCATTTCGGGGACAACATCCAGCACAGGAGACGAGGTGTTTTGCTGTGGGGAAGACAGACATATCACCACCAATCTCTGAAAGCACCTGAATTGCAGTCATTGGATTCTTATCGAATCCAGGAACCGTTCTTATTAAGTTTAAAGCAGCCTCGTATTTATCACTGAGACGAAGGATTTCCTGTTCTACTTCTGAAATGTGCTTTTGAAGTTCGTCTATGTGATCAAGGCACTGTCTGAGCTTTACATCCTGTTCTTTCGAGATATTACCATCAACGGCCGCCTGAATTTCTTCTATTGGAGTTTTACAGCGGCTGTCAACAAAGGGTGACACATCAAATTTTTCCCCAGGGTGCTGCAAAATCTGTTCCGTAATGGAACGGGAAGATTTCCCGAATACATCAGAAAAGACATCATCAAGCTTCAGATTGGAAACAGTAAGACAATTTTGGGCACGATTCTTCTCACCGGTAATCATACAGGTGAGTTTGAAACGGTATCTTACGAGATCCCTGAGTTCTCTGATGTCAGCAGGTGGAATAAAAGAAGGTTTCACCATGCCGCACATGTGATCCATTTGGCATCTTTGCGGTCGGTCTTGTTTCCTTTCATGGGTTTGGTGTATTTCGGATGGGATAGAGTAACCCGGATTTTGTGTTGCTCTAAGATATTGAAAACAGGGATCCAATACTTGCCGGTAGATTCCATACAGACATCGTTACAGTTGTATTTAGCAAGCCAGACACACAGCTGATGCAAACCTTTAGAAAAGGAAGAAAAGCGAGCCTGCTTATACTCTGTACGATTATTGGAATCCGTGATACCGATACAGGCATAAATCCATGTTTTGTGGACATCAAGTCCACAGCAGTTAAATTTAAAAATTTTAAAAGACAAGTAACTACCTCCTGATAGCATAATGATAAAACGGACAGTGACTGGTCATCCGGCGAGATCGAGTCGACTTCGGAAGAGATAAGTTTCCGGGCTACAGTTATGCGCCACTCATTGATGCCTTAACGGATGACCGACAACATATAAATATGCGAGGTTGCCGCTATACAGCCCCGCCACTCACCTCCACGTGTTCTGTAGTGTGTCAGTCTTATGGAACCATCATATCAGAAGGGAACAAAAATAGAAAGTGAAGGTAACCAATACGTTTCATGGCGCATTGGTGGCTTTCGCAGAAAGACGGGAAATAAATATGGATAAATCCATGTTCATAATAATTCTTTCTCCATAGTCAGATAGTGCAGCTAACCTAAACCAAAACAAAAAACTTCATAAACAACGTCATGGCGAAGCCCCCTTCGCTCTTTTGTTATGTCATTTTTTATTTCCAGCCCATTATACACTATTTCTGACGATTTGAGAAATTTCCTATAAAGCAAAAAAGGCTCGGTGGGTGCAACACCGAGCTTTCGTTTTTCTATTAGAAACTATCTGACAAATCAGAGCTTTAGCAGGTTGCAAGAAATAGATCGGCTTTAGGTTCTGCAACCGAACGGTTAATATAAACAAGATTGAATTCACCAGTGATCTCCATGTCCTCCACCCTAAATGTTGCCAAATCATTTCGGCAGTGGCTAATTGGTTCATATGCAAAAGTAATCAAATGATCCATTGCAACCAAGTCGCAAATAATAGAAAAATTACTGATGGACGAATGCCGACTGAAGCTGTCCAGTGAATAACCTCTTGCGGCCACGGCTTGTTCCAGAAGCATGCGTGTTCCGGAACCTTTCTCACGCACAAGCAGGCTTTCCTGAAGAACTTCCTCAAGAGAAACGGTTCTGCCTGCAAAAGAATGACGACGGCTGCATATGCCCAAAAAAGCTCTCTTTTTTATAGAGGCGGTGCGAATACTTTTCTTTATCGAACACGCCTTCAATTATTGCAAAAGTCCAATTCTCCTCGTTCGAGCATGACAAGCAATGTTTCGGTATTGTCGACCAGCAGATCAATCTGGTGATTTTCTTTTTTTAGGAATTGGCGTACCGTTGGCACGAGAACATATTCTCCTATGGTTTTGGTGGCTCCCACCCGCAGATGCAACATATCGGTCTGCGCAAATCCGGCGCGGAGTTCATGCTCTGCTGCCCGGGATTGTGCTGCCGATCATCGTTGCGCTGCTGGCTTGCTGGCTTGAGAGCCTGTTGCCCATCCACCTGATTGGCTCTGCGGTAATTGCTATGTTCATTGGCATGTTTCTTAACCAGTTCGTTCGCAAGACGGATGTGTTCGCCACAGGGCTGAAGTTCACCTCCAAGAAGATATTGAAATTCGCCATTATCCTGCTGGGGCTGTCGCTGAACATCACCACCATCTTGCACGTAGGCCAGATGTCCCTGACAGTAATGGTCTTCACCTTGCTGACCTGCTTTGGCGGCGGTTACTTCATCGGCAAGGCGCTGGGACTGAACTGGAAGCTGTCCAATTTGATTTCCGCTGGTACAGGCATCTGCGGTGACTCTGCCATTGCCGCTATCGCCCCCACCATCGACGCGGACGACAACGACGTTGCCTACGCCATGTCCGCCACTTTCCTATTTGACATGGCGATGATCGTGCTGTTTCCCATCATGGGCCGGGCACTGGGTATGACGGATCAGGCCTTTGGCATCTGGGCAGGTACGGCGGTGAGCGGCACCAAGACTGCCAGCAAGTTCCTGATGGTCTGCGCACTGGCTACCATCGGATTGAATACCTCCTTCGCCAGCATGAAGAAGGCTGGCATCCGCCCCATGATTCACGGTTTCATCATTTCTGCGCTGGTTGTAATTGTGGCGCTGCTGGTGGAGATGGGCATGGGAATCGTGTAAGAAAGCTACAAGACAATTGAGCAAAGCCACAGTTCAAAACAAAACTGTGGCTTTTGTCTTTGGATTGAGGAATGGCGTTACGTATTTGCTCGAATTACGCAGCTGATGGATGATGCAATTCTGAATTTCCGTCTTGGGAAATACAGCCCCAATCGCCGCAGAGAATCCCGTCAGGTTATCCGTGCAGGCAATGAAAATGTCCTCCACGCCTCGTTTTTTAGCCCGTTGAGTACCGTTGCCCAGTACTTGGCACTTTCGTTTTCTCCTACCCACATCCCCAACACGTCTTTTTTAAGGGCACAACGCACATATCCTTGCTCACTCTTTTTTTCATTTTCTTGTTACGGTCTTTCGGGGCAACAGCCCCATCAAATCGCTTGTAAAGCGATTGTGTTTTCGAAAAAAGCATGATACGATATTGCCATAAGCAGTGATGTTGCAACACATAGCTACAATCTACAATAGTGAAAGGAGACGATCTCACCAATGCGATGCTCCCTTGTTTCCAACAAAATAATCCAAGCCCGTGAACGTTTGGGACTCACACAGCAGCAGTTAGCGGAAAAGCTTTGTGTAACCAACAAAGCCGTTTCCAAGTGGGAATGTGGCGTCACACTTCCTGACATCTCGCTTTTGGTGCCGCTATGTCGTGTTCTGGGTCTGACGGTGCAGGAACTGCTGGATGAATACGACGGCAAATTCGGTAATACCCCCGGCTGCCAGACCACGGAAGATCCTGCGCAGGACACGCTGTTTGCGGCGCAGCAGCACAGCCATTACCTGTATATCGATCTCAAAACCACCTCTACGGTGTCGCCCCATTTGTTTGGCCACAACCTGGAGCATACCAGAGCCAGCATCATGGATGGTCTCAGCGCCCAGATGATCCGCAACCGGAAGTTTGCCGGCGCTGCGGCGCGCAACGGCGTAGCGCTGGACTGGGAAGGCATCGGCGAATGCGTGTACTTTGCCAATGAACACCGCCTTCCCGGTAGCAACGCAAACGAAGCTTATGTATGTCATTACGCGCACAACGGCATGTGGCGGCGTAACGAATGTCAGTCCCAGATGATTCAGAACCCAATTCCGAATCAGGTGAGCGGTATCCGTCAAAAGGAGCTCTTCCTTCAAAAGGACAGGAGCTATCCGTTTGCCGTCGTTGTCAAAGTACAGCAGCCGCTGGATGTGCGCGTCGCGCTCACCAACGCCGATGGTACGCAGATTTATGCGGAAACCGTTTTTCCTGTTCAGCCCGTTCTAGCGAAGGAGGATGCACAGGAAGAGGTGGATGAATGGCAGCGCTTTGAGACGATTCTGACCCCCGGCGTCGACGATGCGCATGCCGTGATAAGCATTACCTACACGAAGCAGGCACAACTGCTCATCGGCGCAGTTTCCATGATGCCGGACAATCATTTCCATACCATGCGCAGGGACACCGTGGAAAAGCTCAAGGAAATCGGCGTGCGTCTGCTGCGCTGGCCGGGTGGCAACTTTGCCGGCGAATATCGCTGGCAGGATATGTTCCTGCATCCCGACAGGCGCGCTCCCATGGAGGGCTACATGGAAAATGAAACGCAGCCCTTTACACACGGCTATGACATGCATGAAATAGACACCGACGATTTTATTGCACTGTGCCGTGAGATCGGCGCGGAGCCCTTCCTCACCATCAATGCCGCCTGGGATTCCCCCGAAGTATGCGCCGCCTGGGTGGAATACTGCAACGGCCCTGCCGAGAGCAAATACGGCAGGCTGCGTGCCCAGCGCGGTCATCAGGAGCCCTACAATGTCAAATGGTGGTCGCTGGGCAACGAAATGGGTTATGGCCACATGGAGGGCGCAAATACGCCGGATGGATACGCATCGCTGGTGGAAACGCATGCGCGTGCCATGCTGAAGGTTACGCCGGATCTGAAATTTGTTTCTTCCGGCCCCTATCCGAATCAGGAGTGGGTAGATGTTTCCATCAAGAAGCTGGCTCCCATTGCGCCATACGTTTCTCTGCATACGTACAATTCAGTCCATTGGGACTTCACCTCTCCGGAGGGCATGGAGCGCTGCTATAACGAAATGATCCGCATGCCCATCCACAATCTAGGAATCCTGCGCAGGCTGCATGACATGCTCCCGGAAAAGACATTCATCTCCTACGATGAATGGAATCTGTGGAAAACATGGTGCCGCAATCCTTCCTCCATGGAGGGCATCTTCACTGCGCAGATGCTGCACATGTTCATGCATGAAAGCGAAAAACAGCGCATGCCCATGGCCTGCTACTTTGAGCCGGTTAACGAAGGCGCCATGCAGGTGCATCCGGATCATACCGAGCTGACGGCAACCGGTCAGGCCTTTGCGCTGCTCTCCCGGCATGCCGGCGGAAAGCTGTGTACGGTAGATGGTGTAGAAGACTTTGAAGTCGTTGCCACCATCGATGATCATCATGTGCTGACCCTGACGATGCTCAACCTGAACTGGCAGGAGGAAACTACTTACTCTCTGAATAAATGCGGAACAATTCTGGAAAACAAGGTACTTCAGGCCGAAAATCTGTTGCCTGGTACCCCGTTTACGGAAAATCCCCTGATGATTCATGTCAAGGATGATATTATCAAGGCGAAGCTTCCACCCCGCAGCGTTGCCTGTATCAGTATTTCACTCGTCGAATAACATACACGGAATGCAAAAAAATAAAATGAAAACAGCAAGTCGCTCACAGCATGAAAGGAGTAATTTTATGAAAAATGGAAAGTTGACGGTTGCCATCGTGGGCATGGGTTTCGGCAGCTGCTTCCTGCCCATCTATCTGAAGCATCCGGATGTGGAGCATGTCATTATGGTGGATACCAATCCGGACCAGCTGAAGGCGCTGGCAGATATGTACCTGCTGGACGAAAGCTACTACACCACCGACTTTGAAGCGGTATTGCAGAACCCGGATGTGGATGCGGTCCATCTGGTCATTCCGCCCGCGCTGCATGCGCCCATGTCGGTTCAGGTGCTCAACGCAGGCAAGCACTGCGCCTGCACCATCCCCATGGGTATGTCCATGAAGGAGCTGGAAGACGTTATCAAGGCGCGGAAGGCTTCCGGCAAACACTATATGTTCATGGAAACTTCCGTCTACACCCGCGAGTATCTGTATGTGAAGGAGCTGTACGAATCCGGCGCAATGGGCAAGCTGCAGTATATGCGCTGCGCCCACTATCAGGATATGGAGGGCTGGCCCTCTTACTGGGACGGCTTCCCGCCCCTGGCACATCCCACCCATGCCATCGGCCCCTGTTTTGCTCTGGCAGGGCAGCGTCCGGTCAGCGTCTTCGGCAGAGGCTCCGGCAAGGTCCGTCCGGAACTGGAAAAGCAGTACGGCTGCCCCTTCGCCTTTGAGTCTGCTCTGGTGGCCTTGGAGGATGGCGAGACGACCGTTGAAATGGAGCGCTTCCTATACCATGTCGCCCGTGGTTACAGCGAATGCTTTAATATCTATGGTGAAAACAAGTCCTTTGAGTGGGATCAGCTCAACGGCGACAAACATGTGATGTTCAGCCGGGATCTGGTTTGGGAGAACGAGAACCGCGGCGGCAAGATCGATGAGGAATACGTTCAGGTCCCCGATTATGCCCATCTGCTTCCGGACGTCATTGGCCGGTTTACCTACGAAGTGGCCTATGACGAGGTCAATCCCCATCTGTCCTTCAAGCAGGGCGGCGGTCATGGCGGTTCCCATCCGCATCTGGTCCATGAGTTCGTTACCAGCATTCTGGAAGACAGAACTCCCTTCCCCTCCGATATCGATGCGGCCTACTGGACCGGCGTTGGTCTCCTGGCCCACGAAAGCGCCATGGAAGGCGGCACCGTAAAGTCGCTGCCCAAGTACGAAGAGCTGTAACGGGAGCCGGTAAAAACGCAGTCTCCAAAAAAAGCCGAACCAATCGTTCTGCCTCAAATTGTCCATACAGCCAAGAGGGCTTGCCTTGATTTTGCCCAGCAATGCATCTTCAGCAAAGACCGCGGTCAAGGCTTCTCCCACAATAAAAAAGTGTCTGCGACACTCTCAACTCCCCTAACCCCTCATTCATGAGGGGAAGGGGTTTTCTTATCTCCTTCTTTATTGTAAAATTCTATTATGAATATATTACAATCCATCTTTACCGATTATTATGAACTCCATCCTCGTCCTGCTGTCATTGAAAATGTCAACAAGATGATTCATTGTGGTGACCCTTCTTACGGTGGTGCCATGTATGGCTGTCCTCACTGTGGAAATCTTAAATTTGTTCCCTTTCGCTGTAAAAGCCGTTTTTGCCCTTCCTGCGGAAACAAATACAACCAGCTTCGTTCTTTTCATATGTCCTGTAAGCTTGTTTCTTGCGTTCATCGCCATTGTGTTTTCACTATCCCAGCGGAACTTCGCGTTTATTTTCTCGAAGACAGGACTCTCTTAGATTGTTTATTTCATTCTGTTCGTGATGTTGTCTTACGCATGTTTTCCAAAATGAATAAAACCGAAAACTTTACTCCTGGGCTTATCTGTATTCTTCACACTTTTGGGCGTGATTTAAAATGGAATCCTCATATCCACGCTCTCATCTCCGAGGGTGGGGCTGGTAACATCACTCCTTGGCGTCCTGTCAAACACTTTGATTACAGTTTCCTTCGTAATGCTTTCCGCAAAGTCCTGCTTGAACGACTTACCTCCCGCATTGGTCCGACTTTTCGCAAAGTCAAAAATGAAATGTACACGAAACACGCTGACGGCTTTTATGTCCGTGCAAAGCCAAATCTTTGCACTCCTGATATCACCATTAAATACATCAGCCGATACCTCGGCAGACCTGTTATTGCCACATCGCGTATTGATACTTATGACGGCAAAAATGTAACCTTTCATTACACCAGACACGAAGACAATAAAACTGTTACTGAAACCATTCCTGCTTTGAACTTCATTCAAAAACTCATTGTCCACATCTCCGAAAAACATTTTAAAATGCTTCGCTACTATGGGATATATGCCAAACATCATAAGCAGGAAATGAAGCTCCGTAAATGTATTTCTGCCGAAAAACAATGTTTCCTACATTTTTATACTGGCATAAAGTTGCTATTATCTCTCGGACATCTCTGCGTATTCTCCCATACAATACCTTCTTTCGGTATTTAGGAATAAACACAATGTGATACTGGCATTTCCAACGAGTATGTGATAAACTTTTATTGTCCATTTGGACCGCCTCCTTTGATTTTGAGTTTGGCTTGCGACACCATTCTCATTCTATCACAGGAGGCTTTATTTTGTTATCCTCACCACTTCCGACTACTCTATTCTCCCCAGCATAGCTGGGGGATTAGACTTTTCATTCAATTCATTCAGTTTTGCCAACGCTCTTGGCTCACTAAAATCTAAGTAGTTCGTTGTAAGAATTTGCCCCGGGATTCTCTTTCGCTCGAGTTCTTTTAACGTCTGCAGGAGGGGCGTAATTCCTCCCATTGTGATAAATGCCACGCTAATCTGAAATTGTTCACAGCGAAGCAGCTCTTCCTCAATAGAAGAAATAACTTTTTTACCCTCTTCTGGATTGTTTGATATAAAACTCGGTTTATATTCCAGATTTGAAGCAAGATTTCCATTGATATAGGCTGCTTCCAACCCTTGATTTATGTTTTGTATTATTTCTTCTTTCACCGTTTCATCCTCTCTGTTCTAACTTTAAATTGTAACGTATTTGACTTTACAATTCAAATTTTTTCATCATTTTCCAGTTTTTACCATGCTTTATAACGTCTCCTGCTACGCCCGCTCAATCAGCTTCTTTGCCCTCTGAAAATCTTCTGCCGTCTTGATTGACACTTCTAGCTCCCCCGTTCCGTAATGTCCAATCCCGCGGGTATCTCTTGTGAATCCTTCTTCCAGTTCAACAGTGTCCGGGTCGAGTTTCATTCGGAGCAGGATCTGTTTGTTATAAATTTCAATGCAGAAAATGTTCTGCACTTTCTTATAGGCCAAATACAGCTTCAATTGGTTTGGAACAAGATCGTCTCCCAGCGATTCGATGTAGTCACAAAGCGCCGTATATAATGTTTTGAAATGGCTGCTTGCTGATGCCAGCTTTTCTAAATGTGTTTTCTGTGTGTATGTACTACTTGTTGTTGAAATGGCTGATGTTTCCGTTACTGGCTTTGCCACCGGAGTATTCAAATGCTCAAACAGTAGCAAATCATCTCCGTATTTCCGATATTTCACCAACTTGATATTCCTCTGCATCTGATTCACTGCATGCACGTCGTATTTCGTAAAATCATTTGCAATACAAATCACACAAGGCACCGACCAATCAATCTGGTCTGCTACTTCCATACCCAATTTTTCAATCACAAGCAGTTTGAAATCCGCTTTGTGATCCAAAAGCCAATCCAGATAGAATAATCCCTGATTAATTACGTTCTCGCTCGAGCTTCTCTTATACTCAAAAATCACTGGGCTATTATTTTCATCAATTCCGATGCTGTCCATTCTTCCGGATGTGATCATATATTCACTTTTCAGAAAACGAACGCCGAAAAATGTCTCCATGTTCTGCTCTATCGTTGTTTGCAGTTGTTTCTCCAATACTACCGTGGAAGAGGTGCGCTCTTTCACAACCGTTCCGACCTCAAAAAGTTTTATTTCCGACACTGCAGTTTCTCCTTCCCTGTAGCAAGATATATGTTCATTATATCGTACCTTCTTACAAAATACTATTGTAAAACATTCTTTCCGCAGGCATTCCCATCAAAAAAGGCCGCAGCTCCGCAAAGCTGTGACCTTTTCCCAATATTACCAATATGCTATTTCCGATACACCGTCTTCCCCCGTGCAACGACTTCCTGAATCTCCAGTCCCTGATCCAGTACGCAAAGATCTGCATCAAACCCTTCCTGGATTTTTCCTTTTCCTTTCAGTGACAGGATCTCTGCCGGGTTTGCCGTAATCGTCGAAATTGCGGTTTCCAGCGGAATTCCCGCTTTCTCCACGCATTCTTTTACTTCTTTCAGCAAACAGCTCGACTGACCCATGCCCATCCGCAGGAATTCTCCCTTCTCATTAAAGATCGGCAGACTGCCCTGACCGTCGGATGAGATGGTGATGTGTTTCGGGTTCACGCCTGCATCCAGCATGCGGCGGATTCCTTTGCACACGCGGACTTCATCACAGACAGTTTCCCAGTAATCGATCTCTTCATTTCCGGTGAAATCTACTGCACCGCCCTTTACGGCGTATTCAATTGCCTTCTGGAACAGCTTCTCGTTCCGGTTGACATGGGTCGGGAGGAACTGGCTGGCCGGGATTTCGGTTTCGCTGATGACGCGTTCGATCAGCTCCATACATCTTGCACCGTCGCCAAGGTGGACATTGATCACTCCCGCTTTCCCGGAAAGAACGCCGCCGAGGCGCGTGTCTGCTGCCAGCCGGGCGAATTCTTCGAAGGTCGGCTGTGAGGATCGGTGGTCCGAGATGGCGATTTCGCCGGTTCCGATGATTTCTTCGATCATCATGATATCTTTTGTAATTCCATCCGTCAGTGTGCGCACCGGAACCTGGTAGCTGCCGGTGTAGCACCAGGCGGACATGCCCTGCTCCCGGAGGCCTTTTGTTTTTGCCACGAGCGCGCACATGTCACGGCCAATGCCGTCAGTTCCGAGGCAGCCGACAACGGTTGTCACACCGAATTTGTTCAGGCCTTCCATTGTTGCCTCCGGGGTGCGGTTGGCAAAGCCGCCCTCACCGCCTCCGCCGAGCACATGAACATGGCAGTCGACAAAGCCAGGTGTCAGGACAAGTCCGGTTCCGTCTACGGTCTCCGCGCCAGAGAGCAGGCCGTCTGCCGTTATCGTGCCGGCATCTGCGATCTTGACAATTTTATCATACACCGTAAGAACGTCTTTTCTTCCGAGGTATTCCGGCGCATAGACGTCTATATTCTGAAATAATATCATTTTCTCTCACTCCTCTTAAAATCCAATGGCAACCGCAATCAAAATCGTAATGACTGCTCCAATCATCAGTATCCCTAAGAATTTCCACATGAATTTGATCCAGTTCGACCACTCGATTTTTGCAATCGCCAGGGAGCCGATCAGGCAGCCGGAGGTCGGGACGATCAGGTTTGTGAAGGCATCACCGAGCTGGAACGCAAGGACGGATGTCTGGCGGGATACGCCGAGAAGATCCGCGAGCGGTGCCATGATCGGCATGGTGATCGCCGCCTGACCGGAGCCGGATACGACGAAGAAGTTGAAGACCGACTGGAACACGTACATCAGCACGGCTGCGGCTGCACCAGAAAGACCGGCCAGTGCCTGTGAGATGCCGTACATAATGGTGTTGATAACGGTCGGTGTGGTCGGATCAGAACCGCCGAGCACCTGCATGATGCCCTGTGCCATTGCAACAACGAGTGCTGCGCCGATCAGGTCTTTTGCGCCGTCTTTGAAGGAAACGGCAATGTCGTTCACTTTCATGTCATTCAGATGGAAAATGACACCGATCACACCTGCCACAATTCCCATGATGAAGAACTGGGTTGCGATTTCGGCCATGTAATAGCCTTTTGCCATAACGCCCCAGATGACCCAGGCAACGGTAACGGCCAGTGTTACCAGAACTAAAATATGGCCGCTGCCGAAGGAATGGCCCTCGTCGATGCCTGTTTTTTCGTTCTGATCACGGAAATACTGGTCGCTTTCGTAAGCAACGGAGATTTCCGGGGTCTTTTTTACTTTTGCTGCATAGAACATGGTCATGCCGCAGCCAAGAGCGGTGAATACCACCCACATTACCATACGGAAACCTGCGCCGGAGAAGACGTCAACACCGGCGATTCCCTGTGCGATTCCGACGGAGAACGGGTTCATCCAGGAGGATCCGAAGCCGATCTGTGTTGCGACGTACGTGACAAGCACGGCAATGACCGTATCGTATCCGACAGCGACGAACAGCGGGCAGAGGATCATGGTGAACGGAAGGGCCTCTTCTCCCATTCCGAACACGGCTCCGCCGAGGGAAAACAGGACGAAAAGGACCGGGATCAGCAGTTTTTCGGCTCCTTTTGCTTTACGGATCAGGCCGATCAGACCGGCTTCAACGGCTCCGGTGCGGATCATGATACCGAAAGCGCCGCCGACTACCATCAGAAATGCGATGATTTCGATGGCGGAGCTGCTGATAATTCCGTTATACATGTAATTGAAAAATCCGGTTCCGCCGTCGCCGCTGAACAGTGAAACGCCTTCTGTGACTGGTTTTCCTGCAGCATCGGTCAGATACTGGAAGCTTCCGTCTTTGATGACGGTACGGGTTTTTTCTACCCCGTTCATCAGGTATGTGACATCCTCCGTCTCGTAATAGCCTTTCGGGACGAGGAAAGTCATGACGGCCGCGATAACCACCACAAAAAAGATGATAATGTAGGTATCCGGCACGTTAAATCCCCTGTTGAATGATTTCAGGCCTTCGCCTTTCTTTTTGCTCATATTTTGAGATTTCCTCCATTTGATATTCTATTCTCGTTTTTAACGCGCATGGATTAGTGTACCATAGATCATAGAGGAAAGTCACTGAAAAAATCAAAAAAGTAACAGAAAAATTTTCCATTCGGATTTTTCTGCCTGCTGTGTGCAATGTCATGCATAACATGATTGTATAGAAAGACAAACAATTCCTTTTTGGGTTTCCTGCTCCCCGTCTCTTATGCTATACTTGGAAAGTTGTTCTAACAGTAATACAAATCTAATACAGAAAGCGAGCTTGTGAACCTCACATGACTAAAGTCACGTGCTTCCGGCCGCTTTAGGCGGCAGACCAAATATCGGCGGATACGCCTGTTACTTAGATTTTGCACAGATATGTGCTTCTTCCATGCCGGATACGGCAGGTTTCCACATAACAGGTAATCCACTGCATATCTGCCTGTGTTTATGCTACTTTACGCAGTTCCATTTCTGAAATCAGTTCTCTCAGATCTGCATAAACACATGAGGTTCTACGCTTTACTGCAGGAACTTTTGCCTCCAGCAAAGACCTTTCCGTTTCCGGTAAGGGTTTTAAAATTTCACGGATAAAATATCTTGCTCCGATATTATACGATGCCGACAAATCACAGTTGTATCTTTTTCCGGTCTGAAACGTACACAGACGATGATCCCGTATATCACGGGCAATTTCTCCTGATCCATCAAAGGCAAGCCTGCTCGTGTTCCATGCACAGATTCGGGAAATTCGGATTCCCTTTCTGTGTGCCTGCTGTCCGCACCGTTTCTGGATATCACGTTTTCTCCACATCTGCAGTTTCTGCTTTTTCTTCCCGGAAAGTTTTCCTTTCATTTCCA
>ENA-OQBV01000461-OQBV01000461.1-human-gut-metagenome-genome-assembly--contig:-NODE-461-length-22959-cov-6.541608_pt1 | contig 22959 bp, 20 predicted proteins | sample MGYA00242750_ERZ504559 | MGnify/ENA primary metagenome ERZ504559 (study PRJEB26092, sample SAMD00036230) | human gut metagenome | host: Homo sapiens | study: EMG produced TPA metagenomics assembly of... | reverse complement strand
TCAACTATCGAGAGCGCTTCTTCTAAAGGAATTTACCACAAGAACAATTCTGCTAGAAAAGTTTCCCGTTTAACAAAACTTGTTAACGGTTTAGCTTAATTTTTGAAACATAGATAAAAACATATATGCGGCCTTAACCCAGCCGCATAATAAAAACACCAGTACCGTCATACTGGTGTTTTTTTGATTCATAGGAATTTACGTACTATGAATCAAAAAGCCCTCCGGGCGGGATTGCACTGCGTCGGAGATGAATTATGTCGCGAAGCGACCCGCCGCAGGCGGGGAATCCTGTGAAACAGAATTCTTTTTATGTTATTTTTCTGACCGGCTGTACTTCATAATAAAAAGCTCTACCGCCATCTGATCATTCATGCGTCCTGTTTTTACGGACTCCTCTAAGTCAGCTCCATCATAAAGCGCCCTCTTTAACTGCGCCATTGTAAATCCTTTTGCCTGTGAAATATTCCGTTTTACCGCAAACGGCGGGATTCCCGCATTTTTGGCAATCGACTGATTGTCCATTCCACGCCCTGCCATATCACGCACATTTAAAAGGATCTGAAACTGTCTGGTAATCAGAAACATAATGCGCATCGGAGGTTCTTTTAATGTCAGAAGATCATAATACAGATCCAGTGCCTTCCGCTGGTTATGCTCGGCGATTGCATTGACCATCTCAAATATCTTATTGGTCGTCTGTTCCGTCGTGACTGCCATCACATCTTCCGCCGTGATCACATCCCGGTCTAAGGCATAACAGATCAGCTTTTCTAACTCCCTGTCAATATTTCCCATATCTGTTCCTGTCCTGCTTAAAAAAAGCTGCATTACGGATCCGGTGATGTTTTTTCCTTCTTTTTTTAATCTGGTCAAGATCCAGCGCGTCAAAAGTTCCTCGCTCTGTGCTGAAAACTCTACGATCTTCCCATTATTTTTGACCGTTTTGTACATCTTCGAACGCTTGTCCACTTCCTCTTCCACAAAAATAAAATGTGTCGCCGGTGCCACCTGCGTGAGATATTCAGCAAGATCCTCACAGGAACTTTTAAAAAATCCGCTGTCCTCGATCAATATCACTCTCCGGTCTGCAAAAAAAGGCAGTGTTTCGGCAAGATCAATCACTTCTTTCGGATTGATATTCTTTCCCTCAAACGTCGTAAAATTCATGTTGTCATCCGGCGCTGCCATTGCATTTTTCAATTTGTCTTTATACTGCTTTTTTAAATATGCTTCCGTTCCATACAGCAGGTAGATCTGTTTGAAATTTCCGCTTCTGATATCATCATCGATCGTTTTCATTTTATCTGATTCCTTTTTATCACTTATCCAGATACAAAGCACTGATATTGCATTACACTTCGCTGCATTTTCGCTGCATCGAATTACGCAGCGCTGCACTACGCAGCTTTGTACTAAGCTGCATACCACAGTATAGCATACATTACCTGACAAATACAAACCGCTTGTCCGGAAGTAAAAATTTTTGTACTGCCAGCTCATTTTTCTTTAACCGGGTCACTGTGATCTGTCCACCCTCCATCGTGTAAAACAGTGCACTCCCAGTATCCCGGATATTTTCAACCGCCGCCCTGCCCGGATGTCCGTATCGGTTCTTTTCTGCGCAGGAAATGACCGAAATCCGTGGTGAAACCGCATCCAGAAAACTTTTTGTGTTTGAATATTTTGAACCATGGTGCGCCGCCTTGTAAAAATCTATGTCATTGATTCCACCCCATTTTAGGATCTGTTTTTCCTGCTCCTCCCCGATATCTCCGGTAAATAATGCAGAAAAACCTTTTTCCTCGTACAATAACACCAGTGACTCCTCATTCTTATCTGTGCCCATTTCATTTCTCATTTCATCCCCCGCATGATACCCCGGCGAAATGGCTGTTATCTTTGCGTTTCCAGAAAAAAGCGCATCTTTCCGGCTCATCATACAGATTTCTGTTCCATGTTCTTTTGCCAGTGAAACCAGCTTTTCATAGCTCTCATCCCGCATCATCCCCCGGAAGAGCACCAGATTCCTGATCCGGTATCCCTCATCGAAAATCTCCAACAGACCTGAGATATGATCCAGATCCGTATGGGAAACAAACCAGTAATCGATCTCATTCACACCGTTTGACTTTAAATACGGCAGGATACGGTACTTTCCCACACTCTGCACATTTGTACTGCCACCATCTATAAAAATATCATAGCCGCTGTCTGTATGCAGATAAATCCCGTCTCCCTGTCCGACATCAAGCACGGTAAGTTTCATCCCTTGTGAAACTGGTGTAAACAAAAAAACAAGCAGTCCCAACCCACAGGCAAACAAACTCCACTCCATTCCCCGGTAACTCTTTCTTCTCTTTTGCCTTCCGTTTTCTTCTGTCATCTGCTGCATTTCTTTCTGGCGCTTTGTCACATGAGAAAGCAAAAAAAGTCCCACGGCAAGCAACAGATAGTATACGGTAATTTTTACTGCGGATGGTTTTCCGGTAATCAGCAACGCATGAGGCAGACCCGATGCGATCGTACAAATTTTTTCATAACCGCTTAAAATCACATGGCACGGCAGCAATACGATATGCACGAGTACTGCCTGCGGCATCACCGCACACCCCAGCAGACCCCCGGCAATTCCGGACACCAGTACAATTCCAACAAACGGCAGCACAAGCAGATTCAGCAGCATCGCATATACCGGGATTTCATAAAAATACCATGCCGTAACCGGCAGTATCACAAGCTGAAGCACGAATCCTGTACCAATTTTTTGCAGCACCGCATGCCTCTGGTATGCGCTCTGCACAATTTTTCCAGCCCATACCACACCAAGTACCGCAATAAAAGAAAGCTGAAATCCCGCATCATATAACGCAAATGGCTGTTTCCATAAAATGAGCAGTGCGGTAAAACCCATTGCATTTAGGGAATCATAACTTCGCCCCACCGCCTGCCCAAGCAGAAGAATGCAAAACATACTGACCGCACGGAACGACGAATATCCCATTCCGGTCATCATGCCATATAAGATCATAAACACTGCCGCAAAAATTCCCGATCCCCAGAAACCAAAGCTCCCTTTTCGCAGCAATCGGTACAATGTCATACCGATCACTGCGATATGTAATCCCGATATCGCCAGAATATGTGAGATCCCGGCAGTGCGGTAAAGCTGTTTTACCTCCGCATCCAGAAGATTTTTTTCTCCGAGCAGCATCGTACTTAAAACTCCACCCTCCCGCACGCCAAGTGCCTGTTCATACACCCCTGCCAGATGATATTTCCATTGATACATTTTCTCCGCAATAAGATTCGCTTTTCCGTATGCAGACACTCCATCCACATCACTTACGGCAAATGCGGTCCCACGCGCCTTATAATAAGCCGCCTGATCAAAGTTTCCCTCATTGCGTGCCCGGTTAAATAATTTTATTTTTCCATGTAAAACAAGCGTTTGTCCGATAGAACAGGTGTCGGACTCACCATAGATGATGATGCTTGCAGATATGCGCTGCCATTCACTGATTTTAGAATCCTGTCTGATCTGACAGGATGATAGATTGTATAAATACTGTTCGTTTTTTTGCTCTTTGCCGGTGACTTTCCCCTTTAAAAGGATCTCTTCCCCATCTTCCAAATACGGCAGATATTGATTTTGTTCCGCCTGCACAACCCCGCAGTGATGCCAGCCCAAAAATAATGCTGCGGCAGAACATACCGCCATACACCACCGCCGTTTCCGAACCGGATATCTGTCACTCTCCGGCATCCCTCTGTCATGTCCTGTCACGATTGCAGGCCAGAGCAGAATTCCAAAAAATAAAAGCCAGAGCGTCCACGGCTTTCCATACACGGCAATGGAAATACCGCAGATAAACCCTGCTGCCATTTCAAGAAATGGTCTTTTCCCCAATTTATTCCTCCTCTGTTACTCCTGTCTCTTCCAATGAAACGACGTAATCAAGATTTCTGTCATACATGTCGCTCAATTTAAAATTATCACGGTAAGTGCCACTGGTATCCCCATTGACCGAGATCTGTACTTTACTGATCGTAGACAATTCTGTCAGGGAATCCACGATTGAATAGATGACAACCGCCTCATTCACCTGATAATCCTGATTTTTAAAGTTTTCATCCAGACTCACATAGCAGACACCGTCCACCACGGATACATTGATCAGTTTCGTTCCCGCCGGAATCGCAGATTTTGCCCCCTCTGTCTGCGGTCCCTCCAAAAGCTGTTCCATGATCAGTTTTTCCATCGACACGTTGCTGCTGTAATAGACATCGCTTCTTGTCTCCTCCACCAGTCCGTCACCGGTTTCATTTGCAAAATAAAGTTTTAATGTCGTACATTGGATTGAATTGATCTGTTCTCCCGGATTCTCAATAAAACTGTCCTGATTCATGCTTCCGACAATATTGCCCCTGATATCCGTAAGCGGTGCATCTGCCACATAAAATGATACACAGTCCACCCCTGGAATCTGTGTCATGGTAAGAACCACCGCAGCACGGCACAATACTTCTTCAACCTCCGTCATACTGCTGTAATCCGCATCAAAATGGATCGAGAGCATCACGCCGTCAAGCGAATAATCGGTAACCTCCACCCCGTTTGGTATCGGTTTGCGGTACTCAACATTGTCAGAATCTGAGCTTAACTTTGCTAAAAATTCTTTGATCATCCCATCCGTATCCGAAGCCTCCGGCTCATAGGGAACATCTACGATCTTTGTTTTGTCCTTATTCAGATATTCGATATTATATTCGCTGCTCACTTCATCATTTCCGCATCCAGCCAGCAAAAAGACTGCCAGGATACATCCTGACAACAGCACAATGATTTTTTTATCCATAATCTGACCTTTCATTTTCAATAGATCCAATCTGTTATGAAATATAATTGAGCGGAATACGAACATTAAAGATCGTTCCCTCTCCCTCTGTACTGAACACCTTGATCGCACCACGGTGCATCAGTACTGCATTCCGCGTGATGGCAAGACCAAGTCCGGTTCCACCGATCTCCCTGGAGTGTGACTTGTCCACACGGTAAAAACGTTCATAAATATGTCCTAACGAATCTTCCGGTATTCCGATTCCGGAATCTTCTACTTTCAGGTAAAAATATTGATGATCCGCATTCAGCGAAACATGTACCCAGCCGTCTTCCTTGTTGTATTTGATCGCATTTTCAATCAAATTGGTAAACGCCAGAGTAATCTTTACCTCGTCAACATCTGCGCTGACCGGGCGGAAACTTTCAAGCACAAGCTCCACTTTCTGCTTGTCCGCGATCGGACGCAGACGTTTTAAGATCTGCTCTAACAGTTCATTGATATTGATATTTGTGATATTCAGATCTCCCGCTGCCTTGTCCATCTTGACTAATGAAAGCAGGTCATTGATGATCTTCGTCTCACGGTCCACCTCATTGCCAATATCTCCCATAAACTCTTTGTAGAGTTCGATCGGGGCATCCTCCATGCTGTTGATGGAATCCGCCAGCACCTTCATGGAAGTAAGCGGTGTTTTTAATTCATGTGACACATTCGACACAAACTCCTGTCTGGAATCATCTAGCACCTTCATTCTTCCAAGCATTTTATTAAATTTCTCACTGATCAGCTTCGTCTCTGTATAATCATTGACAGAAAGCGCATCCTCGCCATAACCCGTCTGGATCTCATCAATTGATTTTGACATCTTATGAAACGGTCTTACCATCTGTCCTGCAATGATGACGCTTGCGAAAATAACTGTAAAAATGCAGATCAGTTCAATGATCCTCGTGTTCGTTGCAAGATAATCCAGGTTCAGGCTGATACTGTCCGTTGACACGCTCACCATCATGACACCTATCACCTGTCTGCTTTCATTTTCCTGATCCGTGCGCACAAGTGGTATTGTCATCTCAATATAACGATATTTTGAATCATATTTCGTAATCTCCTCCCCGTAAAAGCTTTTGATGACTTCCTCTGAGATGATCGTCTTTTTTTCATCAAGCTTATAAGTATCTTTCACTACCTGAAAGGTGTCACTGATGATCATGACACGCCCGTCATAGATAGTGGAAAGCTGCTCGAGCTGTGCGTTAATGGTAGGAGAACCGGAATTTTCCAGATAATCATTTGACACGATCTGATTCGCTAAAATCTTTGCCTGGCTTAAGATTTCGCTGGTTCGAAGTGAAACAGCCCTGTTTTCATAAGAATTGAGCATCCCGATCCGCAAAAGAACACATGGGATCACGCCTATAAGAATAAGTAAAAGAACCAGCCTGAATCTCAGGCTGTTCATAAAATCTGTAAATTTTTTTAATTTTGTCATGGCTGCACCTTACTAATTCTGAGAATAATAATACCCAACGCCCCATTTGGTATGCACATACTTCGGCTCGCTCGGATTGCTCTCGATCTTTTCTCTCAGACGCCGCACATGAACATCTACCGTACGCACATCTCCCGGATATTCGTATCCCCACACAAGATTCAAAAGATTCTCCCTGCCGTAGACTTTGTTCGGGTTGTTGACAAGAAGCTCTAACAGATCAAACTCTTTCGCGGTAAGATTCACTTCTTTCCCTAAAATAAAGAGTCTTCTGCTCTCACAGTCTAATTTCAGATCACCTGCTTCTATGACTTTGCTGTCCTCTTTTTTCGGCTGGCTCGCCGCAGTACGCCGCATGATCGCTTTAATTCTTGCCTTTACCTCAAGGATATTAAACGGTTTTGTGATGTAATCATCTGCACCGTACTCTAACCCTAAGATCTTATCCATGTCATCTCCCTTTGCGGTGAGCATGACGATCGGCATATTCGAAAACTCCCTGATATGCTGGCATACCTCAAATCCATCCATCTTCGGAAGCATGATATCAAGAAGCACCATGTCATAGGCATTTTCCGTTGCCATCTTTAATGCTTCCTCCCCGTCATATGCGCAGTCCACTTCCATTCCGTCCTGCTCAAGACTGAACCGGATTCCCTTTACAATTAACTTTTCATCATCTACAACAAGAACCTTTTTTGCCATTTTACTTCACCTTTATATGATCTTTTATTCGATTATAAACGCCCTCTTTGATCCCCTCTACCTGCTTGATCTCCTCCACAGAAGAAAAAGAACCATTTTTCTCACGGTAACGGATAATACTGTCCGCCTTGGTCTGACCGATTCCGGAAAGCGTCATAAGCTCCGCTGCAGTTGCCAGATTAAGATCTATTCTGCCATCTGAATCTTGGGCTGTTTCGCCATCCACTCCCGTCTCCGTTCGTTCCCCTGCTTCTTCTAAACCATCCTTAGCAGCTTCCTCCTGCGTCAGAATGCGTACCATCTCTCCGTCCACGATCTCCCGCGCCTGATTGACAGACTCCTCTGCCGCATCCTCCGTCAGACCGCCGGCTGCCTCAATTACCTCATAGAGTCTCGCATTTTGCGTGACCTCATAAACTCCCGGTGTATTTACCGCCCCGCAGATATATACAAAACATTTTTCAGTCTGTATGCCGTTCTCCTCCGATATCTGCGTGTCATCCGTCTCAGGTACTGCCTCACTCCGCTGCGTTTCTGCCACGGATGTCTCCGATTGAAAATAGACGTTTTCTTTCTCTCCACATGCAGCTGCCAACAGGCAAATGCATGAAAAACATAGTACTTTTATAAATTTTTTCGTCATAAGCGTCTCCTTCTTCATTATTCCAGAAGGAGTCCTCAATGCCCACTCTCTATATTTTAACGAAATTTTTCATTTATTACAAGAGTGTATAAAATTTATTTCATTTATTTTTACAAAATTTAAAAATATTCGGCAATTTTTTCCTTTAACCCTACCCAGAAATCTTTTGCATCCTGGGAATCCGGCAGTAAAACGGCATCCTCGTATGCCTGATAAGCGGTTTTTTCCGCATCATCTGCAGTCTGTGATAAAAATACCGAATAATGACCACTCATATCATGCAGTCTGTCTGTAAGCCGCACTGTTACAAAATCTGCAAAATCCGCTGCCTGATCCGTATTTTTTGAAAAATCATTGACAACAAACATATCCGTAGATGCACATCCGATAGAAGGAAGTTCCTCATTCAGTGCCGGGATCTCCATCACAGAATAAGATATATCGTCTAATTTTTGCAGGGAATCTGTGTTTACAAACGCACAGAGTGTTTTTCCGGATTTAAAATGTTCTAAAATGCTGTCCATGGAGACTGAATTGATGTCTAAGGAAAAGGATCCTAAAATGGTTTCAAAGTATTCAAGATCTTTCTGATACAGATCTTCATCATAGGCCACATTCATCGTTTCCGGCGCCGTTTTCTCAAACGTTACACTGTTTCCAACGAACGGGAAATCGTAAAATGCATCATTTACATCCCACTCTAACAGGTATTCCACATTTTCTCCCGGTTCATTCTCATTAGAATAATCAATGATCGCCTGCAGTGACTCCGGCTGGTTTTCAAAATATCCGTTCTGATAAACAAACACATTTGCATCGTAACTGAGCGGATATCCAATCATTTTATCCTCATAGGTGGAAGCTTTCACTGACTTTTGGGATGCCCCCTCATAAGATCCTCCATCCTCATTTTCCATGGCAAGACCATATAAATATGCCTCCTCAAGCTCATCGCCATTTAACAGATAAACATCCGGAAAATCCTCTCCCTGCATGGTATTGTCGTAAATCATCCCGATATAATCCAGAGTATCCTGACATTTGAAAGCTGCCTTCACACCCGTCTGTTCAAAATACTGTCTGGCTGCATATTCAAAAAAATCTTCATAAGATGGATCTTCATACCACACGGTCAGGTCTGTATCTGCCAGATCGTATGCATCTGTTTTCACATCCGGCTGTTTTCCTTCTGTGCCCGGTTCTTCTGCCTGCAACGGAAATGTCGTCTCTTTTACAGGCTGTTTTGAAACGACACCAGCCATAATGGCTGCTCCTGCGCAAACCACTATGGCTGCAATTACACTTCTCTTTTGTATGTTCTTCATAATCCCATTTTCCTATCCCTCGTTTTACGACAACAGACTGCACACATCCGCGTGCAGTCTATGATTCCTTACATCTGATCCAATGCTTTTTTCAGTTTTCCGATCATCTCATCCACATGTTGTTTCTCGATGATGAGCGGTGGTACAAAACGGAGTACGTCTGAACCTGCCGTGATCACAATCAGTCCTTCCTCCAGTGCCTTTGCAGCGATCTGTCCGACCGGCTTTTCGGATACCACACCCTGCATCAGTCCAAGTCCCCTGCGTGCTGTCAGAAAATCGTAGGAAGCTACCAGTTCATCTAATTTTTCTTCCAGATATGGTGTGATTTCTTTCACATGGTCTGTGATGTGGTCGCGCTCCATCATCTCAAGCACCTTATCAACTGCAGCACCGACAAATGGGTTTCCGCCGTAAGTCGTTCCATGATCGCCCGGTTTTAAAGATTTTTCTGCCACCTTTTCGGTCATCAGGAATGCTCCGACCGGAACACCGCAGCCAAGCGCTTTTGCACTTGTCATGATATCTGGTTTCACACCGTAATGCTGCCATGCAAACATCTCACCGGTCCGTCCCATACCGCACTGGATCTCATCTAAGATCAGAAGAATATCATGCTCATCGCAGAGTTTCCGGACACCTTCCATAAATTCTTTTGTTGCCGGATAAATACCGCCCTCGCCCTGTACTGTCTCAAACAGGATCGCGCATGTCTTGTCCGTGATCCGTTTTTTCACGCTGTCAAGGTCATTGTAGTCTGCAAATTTCACACCCGGCATTAACGGTTCAAACGGTTCCTGATAATGTTTGTTTCCGGTGACGGAGAGTGCTCCGATACTTCTTCCATGGAAAGAATGATTCATTGCAATGATCTCATGTCCTGCATGTCCGTCTCTCGTGTAAGCGTATTTTTTTGCTGCCTTGATTGCACCTTCGATTGCCTCTGTACCACTGTTGGTAAAGAACACACGATCCATCCCGCTCGCTTTTTTCACACGCTCTGCTGCATGGATGATTGGCACATTGTAATACAGGTTTGATGTATGCATAATCTTATCGATCTGTGCTTTTAAGGCATCCCCATACTCTTTGTTGCCGTATCCAAATGCCTGCACTGCGATGCCTGCCGCAAAATCCAGATATTCTTTTCCGTCTGTATCATACAGATAAACACCCTCACCGTGGTCTAATACCAGTGAAAAACGATTGTATGTGTGGAGGATATTTTCCTCCGCCTCATTGATATATCCTTCTTTATTCATGATAAAACTTCGTCTCCTTATCTCCTAAAATGGCAGTTCCAATTCCGCGGTTCGTAAAGATTTCAAGAAGCAGGCAGTGTGCGATACGTCCGTCTAAGATATGTACTCTTGAAACACCGTTCTCGATCGCATCGATACAGTTGTTTAACTTCGGAAGCATGCCGCCGCCGATAAATCCGTCCCCGATCAGTTCTCTCGCCTCTGATACACGAAGCTCGGAGATCAGTGTATCTTTGTCTTTCGGATCTTTGTAAACGCCCTCGATATCGGTTAAAAATGCAAGTTTTTCAGCTTTTACCGCTTTTGCGATCGCACATGCCGCATCATCGGCATTGATATTATAGCTGTTGTATTCTGCATCCATTCCTACCGGACAGATGATCGGGAGAAAATCTTTTTCCAGCAGATCATATAAAATCTGCGGATTTACCTCTGTGATCTCACCGACAAAACCGATATCCTCACCATTTGAGTATTTCTTTTCTACTTTTAACAGTCCACCGTCTTTTCCGCTGATGCCGACTGCATTGACGCCAAGCTCCTGTACCAGTGTCACCAGTGATTTATTGACCTTATTTAACACCATCTCGGCGATCTCCATGGTTGCCTCGTCCGTTTTGCGGAGTCCATTGATAAATACAGGCTCCATGCCGACTTTGCCAACCCATTTACTGATTTCTTTGCCACCGCCATGCACGATGATCGGCTTGAATCCAACCAGTTTTAACAGGGTGACATCCTGGATGACCTGTTTTTTCAGTTTCTCATCTACCATCGCTGATCCACCGTATTTTTTACAACAATGATCTTACGGTTGAAACGCTGTATGTATGGAAGTGCTTCGATGAGCACTTCGGCTTTCTGCAAAAGTTCCTTCATATTGTTATCTTCCATTAGTTTGGTTCTCCTCTATAAAATCTTGATATTGCCGTACGAAACTCTGATTCAGGTTGTGTTTGCTGTGACCGCAGCAGCGCCAGTTTTTTTGAAAGAGTTTCGCGTTGGCCTCATATCTGCCTGCCTATGAGCGGTAATCGGCGTTAATTTTTACATAGTCGTAGGTTAAGTCGCAGCCCCAGGCGGTAGCCTGTGCAGCACCCATTTTGATGTCGGCGATGGCGGTGACTGCGGGTTCGGATAAGATTTTGGTTGCTTCTTCTTCGCTGTAGTCGACGGCGACTCCGTCTTTGATGATCTGCATTTTTCCTGCAGCACTCTCGAAGAATAAGTCTACTTTTTCCGGATCAAACTGTGCGCCGGAGTAGCCCATGGCACAGAGGATTCTGCCCCAGTTTGCATCGTGTCCGTAGATGGCTGCTTTGGTGAGGCTTGATGTGATGACGGATTTGCTTAAGATCTTTGCCTGCTCTTTTGTCTCGGCACCGATTACTTTTACCTCAAACAACGCAGTTGCTCCCTCTCCATCTCCTGCCATCTGTTTTGCGAGTGTCTCATTGACAAATCGGAGCGCCTTTGTAAAGGTCTCATAATCCGCATTTTTCTCAGTAATTTTTGTGTTCTCTGCCATTCCGTTTGCCAACAGGAGACAGGTATCATTTGTGGAGGTATCGCCGTCCACGGAGATCATGTTATAGGTATCTTCCACGTCCGCTTTTAATGCCTCTAACAGCAGCTCCTGTGAAATTGCAGCATCGGTTGTCACAAAACTTAACATGGTACACATATTCGGATGGATCATGCCGGAACCTTTGCACATGCCGCCGATTGTGACGGTTTTGCCGGAAAGCTCAATCTCAACAGCTACTTCTTTTTCATGTGTATCGGTCGTCATAATCGCAAGTGCTGCATTATGTCCGCTCTCGATATCGCCATTTAATTGTGGGACCATCGTTTCAACTCCCGCACAGATGCGGTCGATCGGAAGCTGCATACCGATGACTCCGGTCGATGCCACAAGCACCTCATCGGTTGGGATCTGAAGCAGTTTGTTTACTTTTTCTGCAGTTGCTTTGCAGTAACCCATCCCCTCTTCTCCGGTACATGCATTTGCAATACCTGCATTGACAATGACTGCCTGTGCCTTTTTACTGTCATATACTACATGCTGGTCCCATTTGACCGGGGCAGCTTTTACAATGTTTGTGGTAAATGTTCCTGCCACTGCACATGGTACTTCACTGTAGATCATTGCCATGTCTGTTCTGTCTTTATATTTGATTCCTGCTGCTGTACTTGCTGCCTTAAATCCTTTTGCTGCGGTCACGCCGCCTTTGATCTGTTTCATTTTAACCTCCATTCCTGCACTGCTTTCTAATGTAAACAAAATTTTCATTTGCATCTCAAGTTTGTGCGTAACTCAAATCCTTCATGTAAAAATTGTATTTTTCGCACTGTCTGTTCCTGTGTTTTACGGATTAAATACGGTCTGGTTTTCTTCGTTTGTGACATATTCATAATAATTGACATCCTCGCGGAACGTCCATCCCATTCCCTGCCAGAAGTGGTTTCCGATGTCATTTTTCTTAAATGCAATCAGATTGACCTTGTTGACATGTTCACGCTTTAAAGCCGCAAGGCACGCTTCCACCATCTTCTGTCCGATGCCCTGCTTTCTGTAATCCTCATGAACGCAGACATGATATAAACATCCGCGTCTGCCGTCATGACCGCACAGGATTGCACCGATAATTCTGTCGTTTTCACACGCCACCATACTCGTGGTCGGATTGCGTCTGATAAAGCGTTCCACACCTTCTTTCGAATCATCAATACTCCGGATTCCAAACCCGTGAATCCCCATCCACAGTGCATGTACCTCCTCAAAATCCTCCATTGTCATCTCACGGATGTTTACTTTTTTCTCTTCCATGTCTTTGATTCCTTTTCCAGCATAACTGTTTCGTCCAGTTACTTTTTACCTCTTATTTAAAATATAATTCAGTGTATTACTATGTAATCTTTATTACTATGTAATCTTTAATTACTATGTAATCTTTAATTACTATGTAATCTTTAATTACTATGCATCTATCTATGATGCTTACGGGAACATCGGAACCATATTTAAGCCCTCTGCCTCATCAAAACCGAATAACAGGTTCATGTTCTGTACCGCCTGTCCTGCTGCACCTTTTACCAGATTGTCAAGTGCGCCCATCATCACGATACGTCCGGTTCTCTCGTCAATCTTAAAATTAACATCTACATAATTACTGCCCTCTACCCATTTTGTCTCCGGGCAGACATCTTTTTCCAGCACACGGACAAATTTTTCTTTGCCATAATATTTATCATAGACTGCCTTTACTTCCTCATAAGAAGGAAGGCTGCCATCTGCTTTTTTTACCAGTGCTGCATACTCGGTTGCGAGGATACCGCGGTTCATCGGAACAAGGTGCGGGGTAAAATTAACAACGATCTCTTTGCCTGCCGCATAACCGAGCTGCTCCTCAATCTCTGGCGTATGACGGTGATTTGTCACTCCGTACGCTTTCATATTTTCATTGACCTCACAGAACAGGTTCGGCAGCTTTGCACCCCGCCCTGCACCGGAAGTTCCTGATTTTGCATCAATGATCAGCGTATTCGGGTCGATCAGCCCCTCTTTTACCAGCGGATAAGCGGTCAGAATGGAACAGGTCGTATAGCAGCCCGGATTGGCGATAAGTCTTGCTCCTTTTACTTTATCACGATTGATCTCGCAGAGACCATAGACAGCTTCCTCTATAAACTGCGGACTTTTGTGCTCGATCTTGTACCATTTCTCATAGACGGAAACATCTTTGATTCTGAAATCAGCGCTTAAATCTATGATTTTTACCTTATTTAATATATCCTCTGTCAGCACACCTGCCAAAAATCCCTGCGGGGTTGCTGTAAAGATCACGTCCACCTGGCTTGCAAGCTCATCCATATTATCGTCTAGACATACATCATCCACGATCTCAAACATATTCTGGTAAACTTCTGCATATTTTTTATCTATGTAACTGCGGGATCCATACCATTTAATCTCCACTTCTTTATGTCCCATTAAAATACGGACCAGTTCATTTCCTGCATATCCGGTTGCACCGATGATTCCTGCTTTTATCATTTTTCTCATCCTTTCCGCTCATGCTTATCTCACATGATTTCTGCACTTTTCAGCCCATTATTGTATACAGGCATACCTGCATAAGCATCTTTCTTCCTATATTAATACACCTCATCGCAGTCGTAAAGTATCTTTTTTCGTGCGCTGTTCGATATTGCATAATTATACATTCATATTGTCTTTTATGCAATACTATTTTTTGTCTTTTTCCTATAATATGTATTATTCTTAACTATTTTCTCCATTTTGTATAATCTTTATGTATTTTTATGAATAATGAATGTATAATTTTTCACTTGCGTTTCTACATTTTTTGTTGTATATTGTCTTTAGTTAATGATCCGGCATACAAATGGGTCAAATATACATAACAGAAAGGGCTGTATCACATGAAGGAAAAAGTTATTTTAGCGTACTCCGGTGGACTTGATACCACCGCCATTATTCCATGGTTAAAGGAAAATTATGATTATGAAGTTATCTGCTGCTGTATCGACTGCGGTCAGGAAGAAGAGTTAGACGGTCTTGAAGAAAGAGCCATCTCCTGTGGAGCTTCCAAATTATACATCGTAGATATCATCGATGAATTCTGTGACGATTACATCATGCCATGTGTTCAGGCAAATGCCATTTATGAAAACAAATACTTACTCGGAACCTCTATGGCACGTCCTCTGATTGCTAAGAAGTTAGTTGAGATTGCAAGAAAAGAAGGTGCTACTGCAATCTGCCACGGTGCTACCGGTAAAGGAAACGACCAGATTCGTTTTGAGCTCAGCATCAAAGCACTTGCCCCTGACTTAAAGATCATCGCTGCATGGAGAGATTCAAAATGGACCATGGATTCCCGCGAGTCAGAGATCGAATACTGCAAAGCACATGGTATTCATCTTCCATTCTCCGCTGACACAAGCTACAGCCGTGACCGTAACATCTGGCACATCAGCCATGAAGGCCTTGAGTTAGAGGATCCTGCATGTGAGCCAAACTATGATCACCTGTTAGTTCTCGGTGTTTCCCCGGAAAAAGCTCCGGAAGAAGGCGAATATGTAACCATGACATTTGAGAAAGGTGTTCCGACTTCCGTAAACGGAAAAGAAATGAAAGTTTCCGATATCATCCGTGAGTTAAACCGTCTTGGCGGTAAGCACGGCGTCGGCATCATCGATATCGTAGAGAACCGTGTTGTTGGTATGAAATCCCGCGGTGTATATGAGACTCCTGGCGGAACGATCTTAATGGAAGCTCACCAGCAGTTAGAGGAGCTCGTTTTAGACCGTGCAACCATGGAAGTGAAGAAAGATATGGGTAACAAACTTGCCCAGATCGTTTACGAAGGAAAATGGTTCACACCTTTATGTGATGCAGTCAGAGCTTTCGTTACCTCCACGCAGGAATATGTAACCGGTGAAGTTAAATTCAAATTATACAAAGGCAACATCATCAAAGCCGGAACAACTTCTAAATACTCTCTGTACAGTGAGTCACTCGCAAGCTTTACAACCGGTGATCTTTACGATCATCACGATGCTTCCGGATTCATCACACTGTTCGGACTTCCATTAAAAGTTCGCGCTATGAAGATGCAGGAGATCGGTGAGAAAAATAAATATGAGGACTAATCACAGGATGTGATTATGGTTCTATTAATTCATAGCGGACAATTTCCTATGAAGTAAAAAAACAGGAGCTTGTGCTCCTGTTTTTTTACTTTATACTGCCTTGTTCTGCCATCCATGAAAGAACCTGATTGTGACTGTGCCTCTGACATCTATGATTCTCACTGTCTCAGTGCTTCTACCAACAATTTTTCAAGATACTCTGCTGCCGGTGTAAGTGCCGCCTCATCCGCATAAAACTTTGGATGATGGTTCGGATAACCGACTCCCGTTCCCACGTTGATAAAACAGCCCGGAATCTTTTCGAGATAAAAAGCAAAATCCTCTCCACCTGTCGAATTACGCTGTGGAACACCTCAAAGCCACTCTCTTCTGCCACTTTTTGTGCAAACGCACTCCACGCTTTCTCATTGACGGTTGCAGGCGGCCCCGGATACCACAACAATTCCGCATTTGCGCCATATGCCGCTGCTGTGTGTTCCGCAATCTCACGCATGCGTTTTTCTATAAAGATACGATCGTCTTTTTCCATGGAACGCACGGTACCCTCCAGTTCCACCTTATCCGGGATCACATTCCAGGTATTGCCGCCATTAATCCTCGTCACACTGACAACACCTGTATGGAACGGATTTAAGTTTCTGCCGACAATACTCTGGAACGCCTGTATCACAGATGCAGCTACCAGGATCGTGTCCACGCCCTCATCCGGGTGTCCTCCATGGCAGCCTGTTCCCGTGATATTTAACTCAAACCGGTCTACTGCAGCCATGACACTGCCCGCGCGGATTCCCAGCGTTCCAACCGGAAGATATGCCGCCGTATGCAGCCCAAAGATCGCTGTTACATCCGAGAACACACCGGTTTCAAGAACTGTCTCCGCACCATGGGAAGATTCCTCTGCCGGCTGGAACAGAATTTTTACAGTTCCCTGTAACTCCTCTTTCCTCTCCTGTAACAGCAATGCTGCTCCAAACACCGCCGCCGTATGAAAATCATGTCCGCAGGCATGCATTTTCCCCGGAGTTTTTGATTTATAGGGAAGATCGGTTTCCTCCGCGATCGGCAGTGCATCAATGTCACAGCGCAGTCCATAAGTTTTTCCCGGTTTTGCGCCGCGCACGATGGCGGCCACACCGGTCTTTAGCGGTATCTGCAAAATCTCAATGCCTGCCGCCGCAAGTTCCCGTTTGATCCGCTCTGTCGTCTCATATTCCTCATAAGACAGCTCCGGATGCATATGAAGTTTCTCAAAAAAACCGGTAAGTTTCTGTTCTAATGCCTTTCGTTCCATACTCTTCTCCATTTCTACACATTCTCACGTTCTGCCCGCAACGCCGTCTATTGTAACAAACGATCGCCTGCATGCTCCGCAAACGTTCTATCTGTTATCCCTCTCATCATTTCTGTGGTTTAAATTTTTATTCGCTTTCATCCGCCGCCTACCTGCGTCCACCGGATGGATCAAATGCATCACGCAATGCATCGCCAACAAAGTTGATGGAAACTACCAACACAACGATCATAATTCCCGGTGGAAGCCACAGCCACGGCTGTGAAGTCAATACCGTGATAGACTGCGCCCCGTTTAACATATTTCCAAGGCTTGCCATCGGCGGCTGTACACCCATGCCAAGGAAACTTAAAGCCGCCTCATCCAGCATGGAGATCGCCATAACAGATGTTGCATATACGAGGATCGGTGCAACTGTGTTTGGTAAAATTTCTGAAAATAAGATATGACGAAGCGGCATCCCTGCTACCACATTTCCCTTGACAAAATTTGTTTCACGCAGACTTAAAACATTTCCACGCACCAGTCTCGCCACACCCGGCCAGTCTACAAATCCAAGGATCAGGATAATGCTCCACAAACCCGGTTTAAAGATTGCCGCCGCAACGAGCACAAGAAGGATATAAGGAAATGACATCACCATATCCGTAAAACGCATCAGGATCATATCCGCCACACCGCCAAAATATCCCGCGATCAGACCGAGTACCACTCCGATTACCGTGGAGATCACTGTTGCAAGGATTCCTACAAGCAGAGAAATTCTGGTTGCGTATAAAAGTCTGCTGAACACATCCCTGCCGATCTGATCCGTTCCAAGGATAAATTCCTTACACGGTGCACCGCTGAAAGTTCCGACGATCGCATCCGGATCATAAGGCGCAACAACCGGCGCAAACAGAGCAGCCAGACCGACAACCACCAGTATCACAAGGCTGATCTTTGCAAGATGATGTGCACGGAAACGCCGCATCACAGTCTGCATGTATGTTTCATTTGCATTAACTTTTTCTTTTTTCTCATATAAGTTCAACCTCTTTACTGAAGTTTTATCGTCGGATCTACCACCGCATATAAAATATCCGTCAGAAGATTGCCGAGCAGTACCACGATCGCCGAGAGCAGACAGACGCCCATGATGACCGGATAATCACGGTTTGTGATCGCACTCATTGTCATAAGTCCAAGACCCGGCCAGGAAAAGACCTGCTCCACGATGATCGATCCGCCAAACAGTACCGGTATCTCCATTCCAATGACTGTCACGATCGGAACTAAAGCGTTGCGCAGCGCATGTTTATTGATGACCAGGAAATGACCGATTCCCTTTGCCCGCGCTGTGCGCAGATAATCCTGCTGTAAAATTTCAAGCACCGCGCTGCGGATATATCGGATATTGGTTCCTGCCATGGAAACTGCAAGCACAATGACCGGCATAACCATGTGTACCGCCACGTCCGCCGCTCCCCCGGATGTTCCAAGTGTCGTCATTCCTCCGGAAGGCAGCCAGCCCAATTTTACCGTAAACAGATAAATAAGGAGCATGGCAAGGAAAAATCCCGGAATACTGCTGCCAAGGAACGATAATGTTACCACCGTATAATCGCCTTTCGAATACTGATGGATTGCGCTGTAGATCCCTGCCGGAACCGCAAGCAGGATGCTGACAAGCAGTGACACTCCCATCAGAAGCAGGGTCGGTCCAAGATGACTCGTGATCATAGCAGCAACCGGCTGGTAATTTTTAATGGAATATCCCATATTTCCATGCAGAAGCTGACCCAGCCATACAAAATACTGTACATAAAATGGTTTGTCGAGCCCTAATGCTATCGCTTTTGCCTGTACAGCAGCCTCCGAGACGCGTGGTCCCTGCAGCATTTCAAGCGGACTCCCCGCCATGCACATGATCGCATAATCGATCACGGTAATGCCGAGCAAAACCGGAATTGCGATCAGGATACGTTTGATAATATATTTCGTCATAATATTCCTCATTCCTGGATGAAAAAATGTATGTTACGCAGTTTCTGTCCCCTCGTAATAAGGACACGCCACCAGATGATCCGGTTTTTCCGCCATCGGCAGAAGCATCGGCTCACTCACACTGCAGTCTTCTCTCGCATACGGGCATCTCGGATGAAACCTGCATCCCTTCGGCGGATGTACTGCAGAGGCAACCTCACCTGTCAAAACGGCTGACTTTTCTTCCCGCCGTCCCGGATCTGCAACCGGTGCTACCTGTGTCAGTGCTTTTGTATACGGATGTACCGGATGCATAAATACCTCTCCGGCATCTGCAATCTCAACGATCTTTCCCAGATACATGACTGCGATCCGGTCACTGACATAACGGACTGCACCAAGCCCATGACCGACGAACAGACTCGTCAATCCCAGTTCGTTCTGCAGCTCGCGGATCAGGTTTAATATCTGTGCCTGGATCGACACATCAAGCGCACTGACCGGTTCGTCACACACGATAAACTCCGGCTTTAAGGACAACGCTTTTGCAATTCCGATACGCTGTCTCTGACCACCTGAAAATTCATGCGGGTATTTTAGAAGTGCACTTTGAGGCAGACCAACCATATCCAGAAGCTGTTTTAAGTCTGTATCGATCGTTTTCTTATCGGATACACCATGATATAGCATCGGCTGTGCTAAAATATCATAAATATGTTTTCGTGGATTGAGTGAAGAATAGGAATCCTGAAAGATCATCTGAAGATTGGTTCCCGCCTGTTTTCGTGCCTTTTTTTCACCGCGTGTGAGAGATTTTCCACCTATTTTTTCCCCATGATAATAAATCGCACCGTCAGTCGGCGAGAGCAGTCCCACCAAAAGCTGGCCGATCGTGGACTTTCCACAGCCTGATTCTCCAACCAGTCCAAGGGTCTCGCCCTTTTTTATTGAAAAATCAATGCCGTCCACGGCTTGTATCTGACTGACGGTATGGGTAATGATACCGCCCTTGATATCATAATATTTTTTTAAATTCTCTACTCTGATCAGTTCTTTATCCATTCCTGTTTTAACTCCTGTCAGCCTTATGGCAGCGCACGAAATGATCCTTTTCTATCTCCCTCATCTCCTGCTTCTTTTCACAGCCTTCCCCGGCAAATGCACAGCGGTCCGCAAACCTGCATCCCGGAATCTGGTCATAATTTTCCGGTACGATTCCCGGAATCGATGCAAGCGTCCTTCCGCTCTCATCGTAAATGCCCGGAACCGTATCAAGCAGTGCTTTCGTATACGGATGTGCCGGATGATAAAAAAGATCCTTCACAGATGCCATCTCGATGATCTGTCCCGCATACATGACAAACACACGGTCCGCCATCTGCGCCACAAGTCCGATATCGTGTGTGATCAGGATCACAGACATCCCAATCTCTTTTTGCAGATCCCGTATCAGTTCCATGATCTGCGCCTGGATCGTCACGTCAAGTGCCGTCGTCGGCTCATCTGCGATCAAAAGTTTTGGATTACAGCAAAGTGCCATCGCGATCATCACTCGCTGACGCATTCCGCCGGAAAGCATATGCGGATATTTTTTCATTGCAGCACGCGCATCCGGCATACCGACTTTCTCTAAGATCGTGACCGCACGCTCTCCTGCTTCTTTTTTTGACAGATGCATATGAATCCGGATGCTCTCCGTGATCTGGCTTCCGATCGTAAACACCGGGTTTAACGATGTTAAAGGATCCTGAAAAATCATCGTCATCTGATTTCCGCGGATCGTATCTAACTGTTTTTCATCCATATCCAGCAGATTTTTGTTTGCAAAGAGGACAGAGCCGTCAACGACAGCTCCGCCCCTTCCTAATAATCCCATAATAGACAGTGATGTCACACTCTTGCCACAGCCGGACTCACCAACGATACAAACCGTCTCTCCTTCTGCGACATCAAAACTGACATGATCCACACTGATTTTTTTTCCAAAATCCCCGGTAAACTCTGTGGTCAGATCATTTACCTGTAATAATTTTGACATTGATTTTCCCGTTCCTTATTTCGTAATTTCCCACTGTTCCACATTGTTAAAGAAACCGTACACACTTGGTGTGGCATTTGAAAGACGTTTGTTGACAGCAGCCTGTGCGCTGACAATATAAGCAGAGAACATCGGAACCTCTTCCTGTACCTTCTGATCCACAACGGAGTAAAGCCCTTTGATCTCATCCATATCACTTGTTGTCTGTGTCTTTGCAAGTGCTTCATTGACGCTGTCATCCCCGTATCCGGTCCAGCTGTCCTCGCCGCCTAACAGCCATGCCACATCCGGATATGGATCAACCGGTGCATAGGTGTACTGTACTGCTAAAATATCATAGTCATTGGTGCCTGCGACGGACATCAGTGTTGCAAAATCTACAGTCTGCACTTCCACTTTAATGCCGACTGCAGCCCACTGTGCCACAAATACATTCGCAGCATTTACAAATGCACTGTCACCAGAGTTCACATAAAAGCGTAAGGTCTGTGATCCGTCCCATCCGGCTTCCGCTAACAGTTCTTTTGCTTTCTCTACATCCTGCTCTACCGGAACGATACTGTCATCATAGAAAGGACTTGCAGAAGACAGAAATCCATCTGCAACTTCCCCTTTTCCTTTTAAAAGCTGTTCTAATACCATCTTACGGTCGATTGCATATAACATTGCCTGACGCACACGCACATCCGGAACATTTTTTGTCTGGATAAATACGGACTGGTTGGTCACCGGTTCTCCGTATACAACATTTACATTGGAAAGTGCCTCAACACTATCATAATCTTCCTCCGGGATGACACTCATTGTCGGCTGTGTAATATCAATCTCGCCGGACTGTAATCCTGCATAAAGCTGGCTGCCGCTCACGATCTTGATATTGAGTTTTGCGATCTTCGGTGCACCTTTCCAATAATTTTCATTTGCTTTATAAGAAATATAATGGTCGACATCGAAATCTGTTACCATATATGGTCCGCTGACGACATCCGGGTGATTGAACCATTCTGCAGTCTTTAACTCTTCTTCCGTGTACTGCTCGATCACATGTTTTGGAAGTGTCATCAGATAACGCGCATAAGAATTCTCAAATGTGGTCAGAGACATCTCCTCTTTTGTGGTGAACTGTACGGTCGCATCATCGATCGCTTTGATACCATCAATGCTCTCTGCTCCCTCCTCGGTAAAGCCGTCATCGCCCACACCCTCAAATACATAATACATCATGGAAGTATTGCCAATGACTGGCGATGTCAGGCGCAGTGCCGTGTATACGACATCATCTGCCGTGATCTTCTCCCCGTCTGACCAGGATGCATTCTCATCGATATGCACGATAAAATTTTTGTTATCTTCCGTCGTAACAGAATCCGCGATTTCTCCCTCAAATTCCAGATTCGAATTTAATTCTACCAGTGGAAGAAACATCAGGCTGGTCGCATATTTATTGGTCTCTCCGCCATCCATCAAAAGCGGATTTACGTTCCAAGTGTATTGGTCACACCGATATTTACAATATCATCCGAAACCTCTGCTGTCTCTGTTGCCGCCGCATTTTCCCCCTGCGGCTCGACTGCCTGTATTGCCGCCGGAAGTTTCCACATCCAACACAGCGTAACTCCCATCGCAGCTGCGAGCACCAGTGCTGACAGGACCTTTTTCCATCTTCCTTTCTTTCTCATAATTTTCCTCACTTTCTTGCGAAAAACTCCCGTATG
>ENA-OQBV01000460-OQBV01000460.1-human-gut-metagenome-genome-assembly--contig:-NODE-460-length-22978-cov-4.800534_pt1 | contig 22978 bp, 19 predicted proteins | sample MGYA00242750_ERZ504559 | MGnify/ENA primary metagenome ERZ504559 (study PRJEB26092, sample SAMD00036230) | human gut metagenome | host: Homo sapiens | study: EMG produced TPA metagenomics assembly of... | reverse complement strand
ACTCGATTGCCTGCTCGGGGGTTACCTCCACATCGAGCTCGTCCGCGTCCGAATCGATGGGTTCGATGCCAAGGGCCTGGGGCGCTGAACTCCAGGAAGCGCTCAGGGTGCTCTCGCCATACGTAGCGCATCCAGGCGGGGAAGATGACGGCGAGGCCGGCGCCGTGCGTGATCTTGGTGTCCAGTGCGGATAGCTCGTGCTCAAGGCCGCGGCAGGTCCAATCGCCGTCGCGCAGGGCGTTATGGGCGAGCGTACCCACCCACATGATCTCGGCGCGGGCGTCGTAGTCATCGGGGTTCTCCATCACCTTGGGCGCCGCCTCCCTCGCGGCGCGCACTAGCCCGCAGGCGATGTTGTCGGTTACGCCCACGGCGGGCTCGCCGGAGAAGAGTCGCTCCATGATATGGGCGATCATGTCGGTCACTCCCGCGGCGGTCTGGCAGGCGGGCAGGCTGAAGGTCAGCTCCGGGTCGAGGAAGGCGATGGCCGGGCGGTTGAGGTCCGTGTTAATGCTGCATTTGAGGTGCTCCTCGTCGTTGCTGATAACGCAGGAGTTAGAGGCCTCGGAACCGGATGCGGGGATGGTCACCACGCAGGCGACGTCGATGCGGTCGGCGGGAACGGCGCGCTTGCGGAAGAAGTCCCATACGTCGCCGTCGTATACCGCCCCAGTGCGATGGCCTTCGCGCAGTCCATGACGGAGCCGCCGCCCACGGGCAGGATGATGTCGGCGTCGTTTGCCCGTGCGAGCTCGACGCCTTCTCGTGCCAAGCCTATTTCGGGGTTTGGACGCACCCCTCCAAGCCCGATGTGCTCCACGCCCGCGGCATCGAGCGATGCCCTCACGCGGACGAGCGTTCCGCAGCGAACTGCGGAACCCCTGCCGTAGACAATGAGCGCTCAGCGGTAGCCGGAGGCGGACAGAGTCCCCCAACCTTGTCGGTCGCTTTTCGCCCAAAGACAAAGCGGGTGGGGGAGTAGAAGGAGAAATCGTTCATGGAGCTCCAATCTGGCGTTTCGCCCTACATGCGCGGAGGAGTTTTTCGGGCGCATCGCCTGCGTTCGCGTCGCAATCTCGGCGGCGCGGTGCGGTCCGTGGATTCCATCGTATCGCCCGCGGCACCCCTTACCGACGATTGGGGCGAGTCTGCATTTCGCGGCGCGACGTCCACCTGGCGGACGATATCCGTTCGCGACACGTGGCCGTCCCGGTCGCAATAGCGTATGCGCACCGGGTTGCCGAGATGGGCCTGCGACCCCTTCTCCTGATGCGAGCGCGCGAGACGGGCGAGCAGCGGCGCGAGCACCTGCTCGACCGTCTCCTCCCGATACCACGCCGCCACGGGCAACCCGTTCACGTCAAACCCGTACGTTCGCCATGCCATTCGCCTCGCCGCCTTCGCCGAACGAAACCGCGTATCCAGACCGCCGGTCCCCCACCCAGCACTTCGACGAGCCTTCGCGCTCACTTCTGCGGTCGGGATGCGCCCGCGAGGCGCTCGGCAGGCAGCGCCATTTCCGCTCGCTGTGTCGAGCGCGAGTGTCGAGAAGTCGCCATATGCCACTCAGATGTAGCATGGAGTGCCGAAGTGCACGCGCCCGTGACGAAACACTGGCGCCAACCCGTTCCGCGCACCACCCCGCCCGTAAGGTGTGTGGCGAAAGGAGGACCAGCCGCATGAACATCCCCGAGACACAGAGCCTACCTCGATCGCATTCCGCACGAGCTTCTCTGACATTTCCGCCCATTACCACGTGGAGGTCCCCGTCGCGGAGATCGCCTACGCATACGACTACATCAATTCCCGGCATGCCCCGCGCAGGCAGGCCACGCTGAACGACGGGTCCGCGGCCCGGCAGGACGAATGACGCGCTTCGGCACAGGCCATGCCGAAACGCGTCACGCAAGCAAAGGAAGGAAGCCAACATCACATGAGCATCATCGCAGCACGCATCGACAACCGCCTGCTACACGGCATAGTGGCAACCCAGTGGGTACCCGAGTTCCGTCCGCAGCGTCTCATGGTCATCGATGACATCGTCGCCAACGACCCGACCAAGAAGGCCGCCATGCGGATGGCAAAGCCCTCGGGAGTCGCCCTCTCCATTATCAACAAGGAGACGGCTCTCACGAACTATCGGGCGGGCAAGTACGACGACCACACGATCTTCATCGTGGCGCGAGACCCCCAGACCATCCTCGACGTCATACAGACGGGCCAGGTTGTTCCCACACTCGTGGTCGGAGGCACAGTCTTTCCCGAAGAGGGGTCAGACGCCGTCCAGGTGAGCAGTCGCGCCTACGTCACCAAAGACGAGCTGCCCGCATATCGAGCGATTGCTGGCACCGGCTGCGACATCACCGTTCGCTATGTGCCGGCCGACAAGCCCGTAGAGCTCTCCAGCATCATCACGCTTTAGCAAGGGAGTGAACTTATGACACCATCCATCATCCAGATAGCCGTCGTTACACTCATCGCCTTCATCTACGGAGCCGAGAAGAACGCGGGACAAATTCTCACGAACATGTCCGTCACGCCAGCATGGTTCGTCGGACTTGCGCTCGGCGACCCCGTAACCGGCCTCGCCGTCGGCGCCATCGTCCAACTCATGAGCCTGGGCGTGGCGGCCATGGGAGGAGCCTCCGTCCCCGACTATCCCACTGCCGCCATCATTGGCGCCGTCGTTGCCATCACCTCGGGTCAGGAGGCGAGCGTCGGCGTTGCCGCCGGAATCGCAGTCGGCATGCTCGGCCTTCAGCTCGACGTCATCGCCAAGACGGCAAACGGCTTCCTCGGGCGTACCTCGCAGCGCTTTGCCGAAGAGGGCAAGTACTCGCAGATGAAGAGCGTACTTTTCCTCGGTCCGGTCTTCTATGGCCTTACGGCGGCCATCCCCACGTTTGCCGTACTGCTCTTTGGCGCCGATGCCGTCAACGCTTTCCTCTCCGTCATGCCCTCCTGGTTCACGACCGGCCTCTCCATCGCCGCCGGTATCCTCCCCGTCGTCGGCCTTGCGATGCTTCTGTCCTTCATGCCAATGAAGAAATTCATCGCCTACGCCATCGTTGGCTTCGTTCTGGCCGCCTACCTGCAGATAAGCATTCTCCCCATTGCCCTGCTCGGTGCCGCCGCGGCCATCGAGTACTACAAGTCGCACAGCAATCCGTCCGTAAACGCCCTCGACGCTGGAGGTCTGGAAGATGAGTAACGAAGTTAACGCCACCAAGGCAAACGAAGCGCCAACCCGCCTGGCAGACGGAACGTACCAGCCAGTCCTCACCGTTTCCGATCTCGACCGTTGCGGCCGCCGCTGGATGCTCGGCGCGTCCATCTATAACTATGAGTCCCAGTGTGCCCCGGCGGTCATGTTCGCAACCGAACCCGCCCTGCGCAAGATCTATGCAGGAGACGAGGAGGGCTACCGCAGGTCACTTCTGAGCACCTATCGCTATTACAATGCGACTCCCCAGGTAAGCGGCCTGCTCCTCGGCGCCGGCCTAGCCTTGGAGGACAAGGGGCACAATGACGCCATCGACGCGGTCCAAGACCTTAAGATTGGCCTCATGGGCTCCCTCTCAGGAGTCGGCGATACGATCTTCGCCATCCTCATTCCCACCATCTTCGGCTCCATCGCCGCCTACATGGGACAGGCGGGAAACCCCGTCGGCGTGCTTCTCTGGCTCGCCGTCGCCATCGCCATCTTCGTATGGAAGCTCTTTGACTGGCGCATAGGCTATAAGTTCGGCGACAAGCTCTTCACGACCCTTGCCGAGAAGATGTCCGTTTTCACCGAGTCGACGTCGGCACTTGGCATGATGGTCGTCGGTGCGCTCATCCCCACCGTCATCAAGGTCTCGTGTGGTCTCACGTTCACCATGGGTGACGTCACGCTCGACGTCCAGACGGGCATCCTCGACCAAATCATGGTCGGCATGCTGCCCGTAATAGCCACAGCCATCGTCTACGCCCTCGTCAAGCGCAAGGTCAGCATCAACAAGATTGTCCTCGGCATCCTCATCATCTCGTGGGTGTGCGCGGCTTTCGGCATTCTTGCTGCCTAGCCTAGGGCTAGACCAACCCACAAAGGACGCATTATGAGGCACATCATCATTGCATCGCACTACGGCCTGGCAGCCGGACTCGGAGACACGCTCAAGGCCATCATAGGACCGGGGCACGACATCAGGGTTGTCTGCGCGTTTACAGACGAAACCCCGCTCGAGGAGAAGCTCGCCAGCGCATTCGAGGGCATCGCCGAAGATGACGAGACCCTCGTTCTCACCGACATCCTTCAGGGCAGCGTAAACCAGCTCGTAGCCTGCTCGGCTCCGCGAGGCGCGTTCATAGTGACCGGCGTAAACCTTCCCGTGGCCCTCGAGCTCTCGCTCCACGCCGGACAGCTTACTCCCGATGTGGTGAGGCATGTCGTCACCCAAGCCAAAGAGCAGCTCGTCTACCTCGGAGATCTTACTCCGGACGTTGACGAAGAAGACGAATAGGAAAGACGCGACAGTAAGGAGGACGAGACATGCGCAAAGTCCCGACCAATAACCAGCACCTGTTCTACCAACCGAAGGACGTGTGGGTGGGAGACGTCATGCCCTTCGGCAAGGACGGCACGTTCTATCTATACCACCAGCGTGACACGCGCGACCCCGCTCCGCTTGCCGAAGGACAGCCCTTTGGGTGGTCGCTCGCGACCACCCAGGACTTCGTGACGTACCAGGAACACGGAACGGCGATCCCCCGCGGCGGAGAAGACGACCAAGACCAGTTCATCTACGCCGGAACCGTTTACGAGGCAAAAAGGGGGAGGTACGCGCTTTCTATACCGGGTTCAACCGCAACTACCTGCGAGAAGGCAAAACGTCCCAGGTGCTCATGCAGGCGAAGGCCTGCTCGGATGATTATGCGACGTGGAAAAAGACGGGCGTTGCAGTAGAGCTCACGCCTCAGCCAGGATACGATGGGCGCAACTGGCGCGACCCTTTCGTAATATGGGATGACGACCGGAAGGAATACCTCCTCGTACTGGGCACGCGTAAGGGAGACGACCCCTCCAAAACCCTCCAAACTGGCAGGCTCGTTCACTTTACGTCGAAGGACCTCGAGCACTGGCAGTTCAAGGGCGACTTCTGGGCCCCCGGCCTCTACACCATGTTCGAAATGCCAGACATTTTTAAAATTGGCGATTGGTGGTACCTGGTCTACTCTGAGTACAGCGACGAGAACAAGATCGTCTACCGCATGAGCCGCGATCTCTACGGTCCGTGGGAGAAGCCGAGAGATGACGCCTTCGACGGGAGGGCGTATTACGCCGGACGGACCGCCTTCGACGGATCGCGCAGGATTCTGTCCGGCTGGGTCCCCACGCGCGAGAACGACGATGACCGGGCCAACTGGCTTTGGGGTGGCTCGTTTATGCCCCATGAGGTGTACCAGCGCCCCAATGGCACCCTCGGCGTTCGCCCTCCCCAAAGCATAAAGGATGCGTTCGAGTGCCCTGATGCCGTCCCGGATATCGAGCTTCGCGGAGACCACGAACGAACGGAGTGCGTAATCACCGAAAACGCAGGCGAGATCTTCTGCTTCGAGGCAGACGTGACGTTCAGGGACGCTTGCGACTTCTCAATTCGAGCCTACAAGAATCTCGAGACCGACGAGTCGTACGAATACCGCTTCGACCTCGACGCGAATCGGCTCTCGTTCGACAAGAGCCCCTGTTACAAGTGGTTCCGCGTAATGGATAAGGGGCTTTGGAGGCCAGTCTGGCTCGAGTCCGGGCGTTCTTACCACCTGCAGCTCATCGTTGACGACAACATCCTCGTCCTCTACCTCGACGGTACCGCACTCACGACACGCGTCTGCGAGAAGTTCGGCCACTCGCTTGCTGTTACGGTAACGAATGGCGAACTCAAACTGTCCAACATAGCCTTGGCGAAGGGGCTGCGCGAACAGGAAAAGTAAGCCAGTGAACCTCGTCGCCACAGCGACTCCCCCAGCAAAACACGCGAACAACGGGTCCGGCCGCATTCCGGCGACCGGACTCGTCCTGTGCCCTGATGGCACATGGCCCCGGGCTGCCGACAGCGAGGCGGCCTTAGGGGCCTCGCCTACAGATTCCTGAGTGCGTCGACGAGGGAGACCTTGCCCGCGGTGACCTCGTCGGCCTGCTTGATGACCTTTGCGGGCACGACGGCCACCACAGCGCCGGCGGCAGAGTCGATTCGAGCGATGTGGTCAGAGACGGAGCGAACGGCGAGCCGCTTGCCGACAGGGAGGCAGTCAAAGGTGGCAAAGCGCACTCCTACGGTTGGGATACGCCCGTGAGGCGCTCGGCGGACAGCGCTGTTGCCGCTCGCTGTGTCGAGCGCAGGTGTCGAGAAGTCGCCATATGCCACTACAGATGTATCATGGAGTGCCGAAGTTCACGTGCCCGTGACAAAACGCGGGCGCCAACCCGTCCCGAGCACCACCCCGCCCGTAAGGTGTGGGACGAAAGGAGGACCAGCCGCATGAACATCCCCGAGACACAGAAAGACCTGCTTGCCTACCTCGATCGCATCACGCGCGAGCTTGGCAGCACGCGGGGCGGGCGCATCCAGAACCGTCTCGACCACTTCACCACGGCATCTATAACCGACTCGCTCGCCATCTCGCGCAGCCTGGCAAGTCAGTATCTCAACGAGCTCGTGCGCGCTGGCCTCGTGGTGAAAGCAGGGGCACGACCGGTGTGCTACTTCCACCGCCGCTCCCTCGAACGCTTCTTCCAGTCTCGCATTGAGCGTAGCACCTACCCTTCGGTCGAGCAGCTCTTCGCCACGCTCGGAAACGGCGAGCGACTCGACTTCGACCGCGCAATCGGTCACGAGCTGAGCCTTGCGCCCTGCATCAGCCAGCTCTGCGCCGCGCTCAAGTACCCGCCAGCTGGCCTGCCCATCCTGCTCTGTGGCGCCTCGGGAACCGGCAAGGGTCTACTCGCCGAACTTGCCCTCGAATACGGCAAGAACGTCGGCGTTCTGCAGCAGGAAGCCAAGCTTGTGAGCATCGACTGCTCGCATTACGCAGACGATGCCCGCGCGCTCACTCACGACCTGTGCGCAGATGGCGGGCCTGCAGATCGGGCGAGCGGCGGCATCGTTTATCTCAAGGACGTCGACGCCCTCTCACCCGCTGCCCAGGACGCGCTCTTGGAGTGGGCCTCCGCACAGGCGGGCGCCATTGTGCCAGCCCCTGCTGTGCGCCTTATCTTTGCCACCTCAAACGAGGCAGACAGTACCGAGTGCCGCAGCCTCACGCGTCGCATCCCCATGTCCGCCCAGGTGCCGTCTCTGCGCGAGCGCACCCAGGAGGAGCGTGAGGAACTGACTCTCCACTTCCTCAAGGAGGAGGGCCGACGCATAGGACGCGACATCCTCATAAGTCGCGGAGCCTTCCGAGCCCTCGCCGGCACCAACTTCGAGGAGAACGTACGCGGCCTGCGCGACTGCATCACCAACTGTTGCGCCGAGGCCTATCTAGACACGAAGGGTGACAGCCTGGAGATTCGCACCTACCAGCTTCCCTCCGCAATCCTTGCCGGCTCCGCACTCGAGCGCAGCGAGAACGACATGCAGCTCATCGACACCACCCGGAGCATCCAAAGCCAGGCGGACGACCGCGCACGGCATGTACTCGACGCCATGCTGGAGCCATACGAGAGCTATCGCGAAGGCACGCTTGATGGGGGCGCGTGCAGCGCTCAGCTGGTGGAGCGAGCCCGCGACCTCGAGGACTACCTGGCGTTCGGGCAAAACCCGGGCCGCTCGAAGTCCGACGCATACGAGCAGATCGCCGACAGCGTCGTCACTTCCGTGAACGAACTCTACTCGATCGATTTGTCCCGAAAGAGCTCGCATCTAATCGCCCAGGGCATCTGCCTCCAGCTGTGGCCGCCCGCAAGCCTCTCGCGTTGGAAGAGCTCCCATGCAAGCGAGCTTTCCGGCATGCGCGGCGTCGTGGCCCAGCGCAACCGCTTTGCCGTTACTGTCTGCGCCTGCATCGCTGATGAACTCAAGGCCACGCTCGGCATCGCACTCGACGATCTCACGTGTCTGCTCGTCCTTGCGCATGCGGCACTCGCACTCGACCCGTCTAAGCGTCGTCGGAGCGTCGGTATCGTCCTCAGTCATGGCTACTCGACCGCCACGAGCATCGCCGACGCCGCCAATCGGATTCTTGACACGAGGGTCTTCGAGGCCATCGACATGCCCTACGACCAGAAGGTTACGGACGTCGCTGTTCCTCTTCAGCAAATCATCGACCGCTTCTCCTACGCAGACGAGGTCGTCATCCTCGTGGACATGGGATCGCTCCAGGATATTTATAAGAGTCTGGAATCCACCTCCGGCATGACGCTCGGCATCATAAACAACGCCTCTACCGGCCTTGCGGTGGAGGTTGGCGCCGGACTTATCGCGGGTCGCTCCGTGCGAGAGGTTCTCGACGATGCTGCGGCAGCTTGCACCTGTAATTATCACATCGTGGCGCGCAACGCCCGACCGGACGCGATTGTCTTCTGCTCCGAAGGCGGACTTGACGCAGCTGCGCGGATCCGCGATCTCGTGGCGCAGAGCCTGCCTGGCGAGTCCCCCGCGCGGCTTGTCGCCGTTGACTGGCGGCAGCTCGCCAATAACGGATCTGAGGATGCCGCCTTCTCCCAGTACAACGTGCGCTCGGTCATCGGCACGGACAATCCGCACGCCGACGGAGTCCCGTTCATTTCGCTCGAGGAACTCATCGCCGGCGAAGGAACGGCCCAGATAGACCGCGCCTTCGCACGCTTGCTCGACGCTGACAGCTTGCGCACGTTCCACCAGAATCTCGTCAAGAACATGACCCTCAGGAACGTGGTCGAGTCCATCACAATCCTTAACCCCAACAAGCTCTTCGGCGAAATCGAGAGTGCCGCAGAGCGGCTCCAGCAGCTCACCGGAGACGTGATTGGCGCTCGTGTGAGCATGGGGCTCTACGTGCACCTGTGTTGTCTCGTGGAGCGCCTCGTGACCAGAAGCCCCATCGAGAACTACGCAGACGAGCAGCGCTTCGCCAATGAACACAACGATTTCGTCGAGGCATTCCGCACGAGCTTCTCTGACATTTCCGCCCATTACCACGTGGAGGTCCCCGTCGCGGAGATCGCCTACGCATACGACTACATCAATTCCCGGCATGCCCCGCGCAGGCAGGCCACGCCGAACGATGGGCCCGCGGCTCAGCAGGACGAGTGACGCGCCTCGCAAGCAAAGGAAGGAAGCCAACATCACACGAGCATCATCGATCGCTGCGTGCAAGGCGGCGGGCCTCACCGTGTTCGCCAAGCGCGAGGAGCGTTTTGGTTTTTCGCAAGCAAATGCGGACGAAATCAGCGACCAGATTCCCGATACGCTCAAACATGCAGGGCCCCTATGTGTTTAACCTCATTTTTCCGTGTGCGGTAGAATGGAGTCGTTGAGATCGCGAACGCCTTAAAGGGAGAGTTTTTGTGGATGCGCATCTGGATGGGGGCTCTTCCGCCCCGCTGTATCAACAGGTGCTCGATTTGCTTAAGAGCGATATCGAACAGGGGACATATCCCGTTGACTCGCAGATTCCAACGGAACTTGAGCTTTCTAAGATGTACGGCGTGGGAAGGGTCACGGTTCGCCGCGCAATAGAGGAGCTTGTGGGCGAGGGGTATCTCACCAAGCGGCAGGGGCGTGGTACGTTTGTGACCGCGACAAAGATAATTCGCAAGGTGCATCAGAAGGACGATGTTCAGAGTTTTACCCAAGCATGCGCTGAAAACGGCATGAAGGCGGGCGCTCGCGTCGTTGCCCGCAAGACCGTTGCCGCCGATCGCGACCTCGCTTCTTTCTTTGGCTTGGATGAAGGCTCTGACCTCATCTTGGTCTCACGCGTGCGTACCGCAGACGGCGTGCCGGTCCTGTTCGAGAACAACTACTATCCTGTCGATGGATTCGAATTTCTCAAAGATATCGGTCTCTCCAATTGTTCGATATTCGAGGCCGTGGGGGAGCGTACGGGTAGGTATCCCTGCTCGTCCGATCCCTGCAGGCTGGAGATCGCCCGTGCGGGAATTGATGCCGCCCGCGAGCTCAAGGTCCCAGTAGGGGAGCCGCTGTTCTTCATGAACGCGGGCTTTCTCGATTCCAACGGAGAGCGCTTCTGCTATGGCAGACAGTACTACGTGGGTTCGCGCTACAGCTTCGATATCTAGCGGCTCTGTCTCACACAGCGCTGTTCTCGTATTGCCGCGGCAGGTCCGTTTAGCGCGTAAAAGTTACCACTTATAGAACAACCTAATATGTTTCTTGACCGACGCCTTCATGCAGGTTATACATAGAACAACCTAAGATGTTTGCCTATACGTGAAGGATTTTTGGCAAGCATCGTTGCTCTGGCAGGAGGTTAAGAATGCCGGATGCCAAACAGGAGAAGCCCAAGCGCAGATTCCATCTCCAGCTTCCCCATGTGTACACCATCGCGTTCATGCTGATCGTGTTCTTCGCGGTGCTCACATGGATCGTCCCATCGGGTCAGTTCGACCGCCAGACCATTCAGACGGCCGCGGGCGAGCGAGAAGTCGCCGTAGCCGGAACGTACCAAGAGGTCGACAAGGTCTACACCGATTCGGAGACGGGGGAGACCGTCGATCTGCGACAGGGCATCGATGCCGTCCTGCAGGCTCCCGCCAAGGGCATTCAGGCTGCGGCCGATGTCGTCGCGTTCGTCCTGCTGATCGGCGGATCGTTCGCCATCGTCACCAAGACCAACGCCCTAAACGCCGGCATGAGCCGCGTGATCAAGAAGCTGAAGAACAAGGACATCTTGATCATCCCCATCTCCATGATCCTGCTCTCGATCTGCGGCACCACGTTCGGCATGTCCGAGGAGGCGCTGCCGTTCTACGCGATCTTCATCCCCATCATGCTGAGCATCGGGTATGACTCCATGACCGCGTTCATCATCTGCTTCCTCGGCCCCAACCTTGGTTACTGCGCATCCACTATTGATCCTTTCAACGTGCTGATCGCCCAGGGCGTTATCGGCATCGAGGGAAATCCCCAGCTTTGGCTCCGCGCCATCCTGTGGGTCATCTTCACCGCCGCGGGCATTTTCTGGGCCATGCGCTACGCGCGCCGCGTCAAGCTCGATCCCAAGTCCTCCATCACCTATGAGGACGATAAGCAGAAGCGCATCGAGTTCTCTGTCACCGATGCCTCTATCGAAGAGGAGTTCACGCTTCGCCACAAGCTCGTCCTCATTGATTTCGCGGTCGGCATGGGCGTTATCGTGTGGGGCCTCGTTACCCAGGGCTGGTATATGGACGAGATCTCCATGGTGTTCCTGGCCATGGGCCTTCTTGCCGGCATACTCGGCGGCCTGGACGAGAAGACCATTGCGGAGGAGTTCGTCCGCGGAATCGCCGACTTCGCCTACGCAGCCTGCATCATCGGCATCGCCCGCGGCATCCTGGTCGTCGCAGAGGGCGGAATGATCATCGACTCTATTCTTAACTGGCTCGTCGGACTCCTTGCGGGCGCTCCGTCCTTCATCTATACCACCTTCATGTACATCGTCCTCGGCCTGCTTTCGCTGCTGGTTCCTTCCAGCTCCGGCCTCGCTGCACTCACCATGCCCGTCATGGGCCCGCTGACCGAGCTTATGGGCCTCAATCCCGGGGCTGCCGTCACCGCTCTGCAGTTCGCGAACCAGACCGTCAACACCATCAGCCCCGTTGCGGGCATGACCGTCGCGGGTCTTGCCGTGGCGAAGATCTCCTTCGGGCAATGGTGGAAGACCATCTGGAAGTTCTTTATCTTCATGGTTCTGTTCGGATTGGTCGCGACTGTGATCTCCGGCCTACTGCCGATGTAGGAGGTGCCCAGCATGGATTTAAGCGCTTCCACACCCCGTCTGCGTCGCGAGCAGGTCGCCGGCATGAACATTCACTACATCATGTGGTCGCTCGATTACTTCCTTGATGCTCAGCAGCGCCTTGGCTTCAAAACCATCGAGCTTTGGGCGGCCGAGCCGCACGTGACGCTGGACCACACGGGGTATTTCGAGGCCGACGAGCTTCGCCGCAAGATCGAGTCCCGCGGACTCTCCGTGAGCTCCCTGTGTCCGGAGAACGTGGTGTATCCGTGGCAGTACGCTGCCAGAAAGCCCCTCCACGCGCAGCGGAGCCTCGCTTACTTTAAGCACGGCATCGAGCTCGCCGAGGTGCTCGGCGCCCCGTATATGTCCATCAACTCCGGTTGGGGCGATTGGGACGAGGACCGCGAGGAGGCTTGGAAGCGCTCTGCCGAGCACTTGGCGATTCTTGCGGACTATGCCGGCGAGCACGGCGTGACCCTCTGCATGGAGAGCCTGAGGCCGGAAGAGAGCAACTTGGTGGTTACACTCGCGGACGCCAGGCGCATGCTTGACCAAGTAGCCAGCCCGCACCTTACTCCAATGGTGGACACTACCGCTATGGGAGTCGCCGGCGAGAGCCTTGAAGAGTGGTTTGCTGAGTTTGGCGATGGTGCCATAAGGAACATGCGCTTCATTGATGGCGACCCATATGGCCATCTGGTTTGGGGCGATGGAAAGCACAGTATGGACGATTTCGTACGCGTCCTCAACGCGCATGGGTTCGAGGGCTATCTTGGTCAGGAGATCACCGATGGAAGGTATTTCGATGATCCCGCAGCAGCGGACCGGCACAACATGGACGCCTTCGAGAGGTATTTTGTCGACTAGCGCGTAGCTCCCATTCGCGTGGGGAAGTCAACACGCTTGACGAGAAGACTCGCAGTAAACGTTGGCGGATTCGTCCGCCGTATCGAAAGGAAGAATAACAATGAACGCACATGATCTTATCGCCGACGCAATCGCTGAAAAGGGCGGTTTCGATAGCGTCTTCTGGGTTGCCTGCGGCGGCTCCCTCATCGACCTGCTGCCCGCCCACGAGCTGCTCAAGCGCGAGGCGACTACGTTTGCCAGCGAGGCGTATACCGCCCGCGAGTTCGATATCATGCGTCCCAAGCGCCTGGGCGAAAAGTCCCTTGTCATCGCTTGCAGCCACTCCGGCAACACCCCCGAGGTAATCGATGCGTGCTCGATCGCCAAGGCGGCGGGCGCGACCGTTATCGTGCAGACGGACAACGCGGGTTCCGGCATCGATAACGGTGAGTGGACGTGCTGGGTATATCCGTGGGGCGAGGGAGTTCCGCAGGCGGAGGTGCCCGCCGGCATCTCTTTGGCTCTCGCTTCCGAGCTCCTGGATCAGCAGGAAGGTTATGCCGACCTTGCCGACATGTACGAAGGCATCGCCAAGATGGACCAGATCCTGCCTGCAGCTCGCGAGAAGGTCAACGCCGAACTCTGCGACCGTTTTGCCGCCCTGTGCCAGGACCACAAGTTCCTGTATATCTTGGGGTCCGGTCCCGTGTTTAGCCAGGCCTATGGCTTCGCTATCTGCTCGCTTATGGAGATGCAGTGGCAGAGCTGCGCCTATATCCACTCCGGCGAGTACTTCCACGGCCCCTTCGAGGTGACCGAGCCCGGAGTCTTCTACTTCCTGCAGATGTCTTCTAGTGAGTGCCGAGCCATGGATGAGCGCGCCCTCGCATTCCTCGAGACCCATACCGACACTCTTATGGTGCTCGACGCCATGGAGTACGGCATGGACCAAGTACCGGCGAGCGTTCGCGCGTTCCTTGATCCAATCCTGTTCTACGCGATGAACTGTGAGCTGCGCTCCGCTCGCGGCAAGGTGTTCGACCATCACCCGGACGTGCGTCGTTACATGGGCATCGAGAAGTACTAGCGATTTTAAAACGGGGCGCGAGGCGCGTTGAGACGTGCGAATCCCTCGCGCCCCGTCTGCTCGCCGTAACCACGGCGGTTTACCTGAATGGAGATAACCATGGCAGCCTATCCTATAAGCGTGCTTGGCTTTGGAGACAACGTTGTCGATAAGTACGAGCACATCAAGACCATGTATCCCGGCGGCAATGCAGTTAACTTCGCCGTCTTCGCCAAGAAGCTCGGCGTCGATCGCAGCGCCTACATGGGAATCTTCGGATCAGATGAGGAGGCCGAGCACGTTATAGCATCGCTCGAGGACGAGGGCGTCGAGCTTCTTCGCTGCCAGCAGGTCCTGGGCGTCAACGGCGCCGCTCGCGTGACCGTTGACGAGACCGGGGACCGTATCTTCCTGGGCTCCAATGAAGGCGGCATACGTGGCGACATGCGCTACGTGATAGACCGCTTCGCCGCCGAGTACGTCAGCGGCTTCGATTTGGTGCACAGCGGCAACTACTGCTTCACCGAGCGCGAGCTCCCCAAGATCAAGGCTGCCGGCGTGCCTATCAGCTTCGACTTCTCCGATGACTCCACCGACGAGTACTTCGAGCAGATTGCGCCATTTGTGACGTACGCCTTTATGTCCATGGGCGACGCTTCCCTGGAGGATATCAAGGCGAAGCTCGAGTGGGTGAAGGCCCTTGGCCCTCAAATCGTATGCGCGTCGCGCGGGAGCAAGGGCTCCGTCGCCTATGACGGCGAAAACTTCTACGAGCAGGGCATCAAGCCCGTGGCGCCCGAGGAGCTCAAAGACGCTATGGCGGCCGGCGATTCACTGCTGACGGCGTTTTTGGTCACCTATCTTTCCAAGAAGAAGGCCGGCGAGTGCGGCGAGGCCGCAATTCGCGAGAGCTTGGACTTCGCTGCCGGTTTTGCAGCGCAGACCTGCAAGATCGAGGGCAGTTGGGGCCACCCGCTGGTCTACGAGAACTAGTTTTTTGTCGTGGCGGGGTGTCTTGGGGCGCCCCGCATTGCGTTGGGAGTCAAGATGTCCGTTCGTGCCTGCGCGGCAGGATTTTGCTGTGCCGATGTCTACCAGAATCTGGATCCCCTGGGTTGCATCCAAGGGGGCCTCTCAGGAGCGCTTCGAGGGGTGCTTCTTGAGTATATGAAGGCAAAAGGGATATGCAATCTTCATATACGGCCTTCTTTTAGAGGGCGTTGTCCTTACTCTTTCATCTCCTTGCTTCTGGACATTTTGTCTATAGGCAAGAGTCCATGGTCGAGACCATGGTGAAGTTCTGCGGCTAGTAATTACTGCATCACATATCTGTTGTTACCTGAGAGGCTCGCTTTTGCGGGCCTCTTTGCGTTGCTATGGAGCCCTGGCCTGTCGATAAATAACGCGCCCGCTTGCTGGGGAGCAAGCGGGCGCCGTTGAGCGAATATGTTTGCGGCCATAGCCGCTGCAGGTGATGGGTTGTCGACTAGTTAGTCGTCGTGTCGGAATCGTCACCCGAAGCAGAGCCAGAAAGCGAAACCGTCAGCGTGATCGTGCTGTCGGTGGACTGCTTGCCGGTGGGGGAGACGCCCGTAACGGTGGCGTTTTCGTTGCCGCTCACGGGGTTGCCGTTCTGATCGCAGAATGCGATGTTGTAGAAACCGGCGTTGTTGAGCGCGGTGACGGCGGCGGAGATGCTCTTGCCGTACAGGTTACCCGGGACGCTGGCCTTGCCGGACTTCTTGGCGATGACGACGGTGATCGTGGCACCGGGCTTCTGCTTGCCGCTAGGGTTCCAGCTAATTACGGTGCCCTCGGTAACCGAGTCGTTTTCCTGGTAGCTCACGTCGACGCCAAAGCCAGCCATGTCGAGAGCGTTGCGTGCCTGGGCCTCGGTCATGTCGGTCAGATCGGGGACGGAGGTGGTGTCAGGACCGCTGGAGACCTTATACGAGATGGTCGTGCCCTTCTCGACTTCCTTGCCGGCATCAGTGCCCTGCTCAAAGACCTGGCCTTCGTCGGCCTCGTTGGCCTCCTCGGTTGCGTTGCCCTTCAGGCCCACGCTTGCCAGCGCGGCCTCGGCCTGGTCCTTGGTCAGGCCGACGAGCTGCGGAACCTCAACTTTCTCGGAGGGCTTGGGGCCCTTGGAGATCACCAGGTTCACCTTGGAGCCCTTGGGCTTCTTAGTGTTGCCGTTGGGGGTCTGCTCGGCAACCTTGCCCTCGTCGACATCGTCGTTATAGCTCTGGTCGACAGTTCCGACCTCAAGGCCGGCCTCCTTGATCAGCTCGATAGCGGTCTGCTGGTCCTTGTTAAGCACATCGGGCACCGTAACCTGCTCGCCCCCAAAGAGCCCGGTGGCGAAGGCTACCACAACGCCAACCACGGCGATTGCGGCGACTACGGCGGCGATAATCTTGTTCTTGTTGGACTTGGGCTGATCGACCTCGTAGGAACCGGTGGAACCCGAGACGGCGCTGCGGGGGTTGGTCTGTCCGCTTACGCCCGATACGGGGCGAACCATAGCGCGCGTGGAGTCAGACAGCTCACGGGTCTTGGTAGCGCCCAGCTCACCGGGGGCGCCGATGATGCGCGTGGGCTCCGAGACGTTGACGGCACGGCCCGACAGGTAGCTGTTGAGCACCTGACGCAGCTCGTCGGCGGTCTGGAAGCGGTTTGCGGGGTCCTTCTCCATGCACTTGAGGATGATGCGCTCAAGGTCGGCGTCGACACCGGAGTTGATCTGGCTCGGCGGAATAGGCAGCTCGTTGACCTGCTTGAGTGCGACCGAGATAGCGTCGTCACCGTCAAAGGGGACGCGACCGGTGGCGCACTCGTACATCACGACGCCCAGGGAGTAGATATCCGAAGTGGGACCGAGGTCCTGGCCGCGCGTTTGCTCGGGGCTTACGTAGTGGGCGGTGCCCAGTACATTGTTGTCCTGCGTGAGGTGGCTGTTCTTGGCGCGCGCGATGCCAAAGTCCATGACCTTGATGTTGCCGTCGGGCAGCACCATGATGTTTTGCGGCTTAATGTCGCGGTGGATGATCTCGTGCTTGTGGGCGACCGAAAGCGCGGAGCTGATCTGCGAGCCGATCTGCGCGACCTTCTTTGGATCGAGGGCGCCGTGGCTCTTGATGCCGCTCTTAAGGTCGGTACCGCGCAGGTACTCCATGACGATGTAGTAGGTATCGCCATCCTTGCCCCAATCGTAGACGCCCACGATATAGGGGGGAGGAGAGACCTGCTGCTGCCTGGGGCCTCCTGCTTAAAAGGCGGGGCGGCGAAAGGTGGCGTCGCCGGCATACTGCGGCAGCATGATCTTGACGGCTACCGTGCGGTCGAGGACCTGATCTTGCGCACGGAAGACGGTCGCCATGCCGCCCGTTCCCACCTTATCCTTGAGGAGGTATCTTCCCCCGAGGACCCTCTGTTCCATTCCTGCTCCTAACTAACTTATTCGCTCAACGATGTGTGTAGTACCAAATCTATGGTCGCTGGGACCGCGTGGCGCCTTGCCGCTAGCTCATCGGCCGTGGCGCGCCCCAAGTATCCGCTTCGATCACAGGCATCACGCTCCTTGGGCGGCAAGTGCCGCGGTCAGGACGATGCCGGCGATCTTGGCTGCCTTGACGTCGTGTTTGTCGTAATCCTCCAAGGCCACCGAGATGGCGACCGTGGGTGAATCGTAAGGTGCGAAGCCGACGAACATCGAGTTGACGTTGGTGCCGCCGATCTCGGCCGATCCAGTCTTGCCGGCGACCTTGACGCCCGGAATCTGGGCATCGGTGCCGGTGCCGGACTGGACAACCGCGAGCATGGCCTGCTTGACCTGATCGGCCGTGGTGGCGCTGACGGCCTGGCCGAGCGAGCGGGATTGCGTGGTCTTGACCACGGTTCCGTCGGGGGCGAGCACCTGGGCCACGAAGAACGGGTCCATGACCACGCCGCTGTTGGCGATGGCCGCTGCTATCACGCAGTTTTGCATGACGGTGGTCTGCGGACCTGGCGTGTGGTCCATGCCGACAGGCTGGCCGGCGCCTGCCCAGGCGGTCTCCCACTCGGTCATGAGCGAGGGGTCGGCCATGATGGAGGCCGCGGTGGTCAGGTCCTACCGGAGCTTTTGGCCGTAACCAAAGGCGTTGGCAAACTGGACGAGCGAGCTGGCGCCGACTCGTTGGCCACCTGGCCAAAGACGACGTTGGACGACACGGCAAAGGCCTGTTGCAGGCTGATGGTACCGTAGCTCTCGTTGGCGTAATTGGTGACCGGCGCGTTGCCGATATCCATGGAGCTGGGCGCCTGGTACGTGCTGGTAAGGCTGGCGGTGCCGGTTTCGAGCGCCGCGGAGAGTGTGACGACCTTAAAGGTCGAGCCCGGGGTATAGAGAGCGTCCATGGCGCGGTCGTACATGGAGCCGTCCTCGCCACCGCCCGACTGCATCAGGGCATCGATGTTGGTGTTGTCATAGGTGGGCGAGCTTGCGCATGCGAGGACCGCGCCGGTGCGCGGATCCATAACCACCACGGCACCCTTAAAGCCCTTGAGTGCCTGCTCGGCAGCCGTCTGGATGCGCGAGTCGATGGTGAGCTTGGCGGTGTTGCCCGGTTGGTTTTGGCCCGCGAGCGACGCGAGGGCGTTGTCCCAGCTGGAGTAATCCTTGGAGCCGGTGAGCGTTTCGTTCATGACGCTCTCGACACCAGCGGTGCCGTACTGCTGGCTTACATAGCCCACCACGTGAGCGGCCATGTTTCCGTTGGGGTAGGAGCGGGCGTAGGTGCCGTCTTCCTGTTGCAGCGACTCGGCCAGCGTCACGCCGTCGGACGTGATGATGGAGCCGCGCTGGATGTACTTGGAGCGGGCGATGGTGTGGTTGTTGGTCGGCATGTCCTGATAGTCCTTGGCCTTGATGACCTGGACATAGGTGAGGTTGCCGATAAGGATGGCGAATAGTGCCGTAAAGGCGAGCACGGCGCGGGTCAGTCGATTGGCGAGCGCCACGCGGCCGAGCACACCGGATTCGGGCGTGTCGAGCAGGCGACGACGCATGCGCGAGCCGGCGGAGTGGCTGCCGCGGGCATACGAAGACGAAGTGGCGAAGCGCGTGCCGGCCGGGGAGGACGCCGAGGCGACCTGGTCGTCGGTGATGGCGGCCATGGTGCCGGTGCCGGTGAGCTCGGCCTCGCGACCGGTTGCCTCGTCACCGGCGCGCAGCAGCAGCGCGACGATGATAAAGCTTGCCAGCAGCGAGGAGCCACCCTGGCTCATAAAGGGCAGGGTGACGCCGGTCAGCGGGATCAGGCGGGTAACGCCGCCAACGATCAAGAACGCTTGGAAGCTGATAGCGGCCGTAAGACCGGTGGCGCTAAAGGCGGCAAGGTCGGACTTGGCACGGGCTGCCGTGGTCAGGCCACGTACGGCAAAGAGCATAAACAGGATAAGAACGGCGCCACCGCCCAAAAGGCCCATCTCCTCGCCGATAGCCGAGAAGATAAAGTCGGACTCGACGACGGGGATGTTGTTGGCCATGCCGTTGCCAATGCCGACGCCAACAAGGCCGCCGTCGGCCAGCGAGAAGAGGGACTGGACAATCTGGTAGCCCTGGCCCTGTGCATCCTTAAAGGGATCGGCCCAGATCTGGAAACGAACCTGGACGTGCGACAGGAACTTGTAAGCGCCCACGGCCCCCACGGCCAAGAGCACAAGGCCGATGATGACATACGAGAAGCGACCCGTGGCAACGTAGAGCATCAGCAAGAAGATGGTGTAGAACAGCAAGGCCGAGCCCAGGTCACGTTCGAAGACAACGACGAGCAGGCATACGCCCCAGACTGCGAACAGCGGCAGCAGCAGGCGCAGACGCGGAATCTTAAGACCCAAGATCTTGCGGTTGGAGATAGAGAGCAGTTCGCGGTTCTCGGCCAGGTAACCGGCTAGGAACAGCACGATAAAGACCTTGGCGAACTCGCCGGGCTGAATGGTAAAGCCGGCGATGCGAATCCACAGTTTAGAGCCCGAGATCGTGGTGCCGATAAAGATGGGCAGCATCAGCAAGATGATGCCGATGATGCCAAAGGTGTACTTGTAGCGCATGACCACGTCGAGGTTTTTGACCAGCGCAAGCGTCCCCACCATCAACGCCACCGAGATAAACAGGATGACGAGCTGCGAGATGGCGAGCGTGGGCGCCAAGCGCGTCACAAACGTGATGCCAATGCCCGAAAGAACAAAGACGATGGGCAGGATGGCCGGGTCGGCGCCGGGTGCCAGAATGCGCACGGCGATATGCGCCGCGGCGAAGGCGGCAAAGAGACCGATCGGAACGGCAAGTGTCTCAAACGAGATGGCGGCGCCTGCGGTGAGCACGTACATCGCATACAGCAGGATGACGGGGAACGCCGAGGCGATGAGTAAGAGCAGTTCGGTATTACGGCGACTCATAAGCGGCACTCCCTTTCTAATTCTTATCGGAGGCTTCGGCCTCGGCGGACTGTTCGGCGGTATTCTCGGAATCCGATTCGGAGGTCGAACCCTGGTCGGTGTTATTGCGGATCGTTTGCGCGTCGATCACCTGACGGGTCTGCTCCTCGTCGATCTGATGGCGGTACTTGGAGATGGTGTCCTGTGCGTCGTCGATGCTCGTCTGCTGAATACCTGCCTTAAGGCGATTTTGTGTGTCTTCGGGCAGGTCGGACAGTTTGATGGTGGTCGTGCTGTCGAGCCAGTGCAGCTTAAGGCCGAGCGGCTTGCCGGGAATGCCCCGGTAGACCGCGACGGTGTCCTTGTAGGTGCCCAGGTAGTACGAGCCGGTGATGCCTGCGTAGGCCCAGATGGCTGCCGCCAGCACAAAAGCGATGCCCAGTACGGTGGCAATGGTGATGTTGCGGCGGCGGACGCGCTTTGCCTCGCGCATGACGCCATCGTCGACCAGGTCAACGACAAGCACGGTGACGTTGTCGTGCCCGCCGGCGACCAGTGCCGCGTCAACAAGGTTGTCGACGCAAATCTGCGCGGTCGAGGACTGCGTGGCGATGTTCTCGATATCGCTATCGGGAATCATGCTCGAAAGGCCGTCGGAGCACAGGATCAGGCGGTCGCCTTCCTCGATATGCAGGGTAAAGTGGTCGGCATACATTGCGGGATCCGAGCCCAGCGCGCGGGTGATGACCGAGCGGTTGGGGTGGACGCGAGCCTCGTCTGCCGTAATCTCGCCGGCGTCCACGAGCTCCTCCACGTAGGAGTGGTCGCGGGTCACGCGGATGAGCGTGCCCTCGTGGAGCAGATAGGCGCGCGAGTCGCCCACGTGGGCGATAGCGAGCATGTCGTTTTCGATATAGGCGCAGGTTGCCGTGCAGCCCATGCCAGGCTTGCCAAGCCCGTTGAGCGCAGCCTCGATGACCGCGGCGTTTGCAGCTTCGACGGCGGCCGCCAGTCGTGCGGCGTCGGCTGCCTGCGGCGCTGTCTTGGCAATGGTCTCGACGGCGATGGAGGAGGCTACCTCACCGGCGGCGTGGCCGCCCATGCCGTCGCATACGCAAAAGAGCGGCGATTGCACCAGATAGGAGTCTTCGTTATGCGGGCGCACACAGCCAACATCGGAGCGGGCGCCCCACATGAGCTGCGTGGTCGTGCCGGCGTCGTAGGTCGAGTCAGTCTCGACGCGCTCGTCGGTCAGCGGCTCAAAACTCATGGTCGAGCCGGGGTCCTTAAGCTTGGCCTCCACGGCGGCAACGTCAATCTCGGCCGTATCGCCGGGCGAGACGGTGTCGGCATCGTTGCTCGGGTCGTTGACGTTGGGCGTGGCGGGCTCTTCGGTTGTACGGTCGACAGGCTCGTCGTCTTGCGGGGCGACGGCTGCAGACTCGGGCGTCGCGAAGTGCGCGGGCGCGGGCGTGCCGTGGGATTGGGAGACATCCTCCGTCGTTGCTGCGGGTACGTCTTCGGTTACAGACTGCATGGCTTCGGGCGCCGCCGCGGGTTCCGGTGCAGATGCGGACTCGGGTGCTGCGGCGGGTGCCGGCGCTACGGGAAACACCGGTGCCGCGGGCTCGGGAGCCGCAAATACCGCGGAGCTCTCGGTAATCGCCGTGGCGACGGGTTCGGCAAAGTGAGCCGGCGCGGGCATGTCTTGCGGGACCGCGGGCTGCTCGGTAGCGGCGTGCACGCCGATGGGGGTGTTACCGCCGTCAGCGTTGTCCTCGGTATCCTCGTCGTCGGTCAGCGTCGGATATTCTTGCGTTACATGCGAAAGAGGCAGGGAGAACACAGTGTCCTCGGGCTCCACGGGCGCATGGCCCGCCGGGGCGGCATGAACCGGCGCGGTCGCGGGGGCGGCCGACGTCTCTGGCATGGTTGCGGACTTGTTCTCCTCGTCGATCATCGACGGTTCACCTTCATGACCACGTCGCCAATCTGGACTTCGTCGCCCTCGCGCAGCGTTGCGGGTTCCACCAGCTGGCGGCCGTTGACGAGCGTGCCGTTAAGCGAGTTGAGGTCCTCGATAATAAGTGCCGGACCCTGCAGCGAAAAACGCGCATGCGAGGCCGAGACAAACGGTTCGTTGATGCAGATGTCCGACGACGGCGAACGGCCGACGATGACGGGGCCGAGCATATCCACGTGGATGCCGCGGATGCCGCGCGGGCCCTTGTCCACATCGATCGTCCAGATGGCCGAGTCGCGGCGCTGGCCGCGGACGAGCCCCACGCCGGTCTTCATGACGGCAAACAGGAAGATATAAAGCAGGACGACCAGGACGATGCGGCCTGCAAACAGGACGATATCGATGTTCATAAGCGACTATCCCCTAAATTCGAACGTGCTCAGGCCAAACGTCAGCAGGTCGCCGTTGCGCAGCGGGCAGCGCGTGATGCGACGGTTGTTGACGAGCGTGCCGTTGGTGGAGTTGAGGTCCTCGATCGACCAGTCCGAGCCGGTAAGGTGAGCTGGGCATGACGGCGCGACACGTTGGGGTCGTGCAGGGCGATGTCGGAAACCGAGCGCTCGCGACCGATGGTCACCTGTGCGGAGGTGATGGCGTGGCTGCTCGCCGCTCACGACGTCGACGAGCTGGGCGAGCGGACGCTGGCGGGGCGCGAGAGCTGCCGATGTTGGAGGCGATGCTGGCTGCGGCGCCAA
>ENA-OQBV01000455-OQBV01000455.1-human-gut-metagenome-genome-assembly--contig:-NODE-455-length-23090-cov-9.149719_pt1 | contig 23090 bp, 17 predicted proteins | sample MGYA00242750_ERZ504559 | MGnify/ENA primary metagenome ERZ504559 (study PRJEB26092, sample SAMD00036230) | human gut metagenome | host: Homo sapiens | study: EMG produced TPA metagenomics assembly of... | reverse complement strand
ACTTTGGTTCTAAAACAGCTTGGTGTTTGGTTTGGGATGCCGATCACAGCGGCAATCGTTGTAGCAATTATTGTGATTGGCTATTTTCTTCAAAGTGTTTCTGCTGAAATCTCAGCTTATATTGGCTGCGGAGCCTTGATGGTACAAGTAGGGATTATCATTGGTATTCTTTTCTTACTGCTGATATGCTACTTCATAAGTACATGGATATTGTTTAAGCGGTCCATTTCGGAGAACTGATAAAGTCACAGTACAAAAAGGAAAAGCCGCCTGTATGAGCATTTGATATGCCCGCACAGGCGGCTTGCTTTATCTCTGGTAATCAGTCCAAAGGTTTATATTCTGTGACAGTTTTCAGGTATGTTTCCGGGTCGCCGTTGAGAACTAAATCTGCATAGGCTGCCGGATCGTTGTAAATCAGCCAGTCCAGCTCTGACCGCTGATATATATTATCGGCAACCTCATTCTCTACCGCAATCGTATCAATGGCAATCATGCTGCCATTTGCAAATTTCAGCTCCACACAGGCAGTATCCATATTGAACTCACAAGAAAGTAAACGCTTCATTTTGCCCTCCTTAGATCATGCCGAAGTGCTTGAGCGCCTCCTTGATTGCTTTTTCCTTATCGGGCGGGCATTGGGGCTGTTTTGCATCATCGGACTTCGGTTTGTTGTAATTTTCTCGCTCGATGATACCGCATTTCTGCTTCACCTGAGCGATATACAAGCTGCTGACCTTGAGTCCGGTATGCTCCAGCACATATTCCTTGATTTCCGAATAGGTGGCTTTCTTCTCTGCATCGGTGAGATCAAGTTCGTCCATGTGGATGTCTACCTCGATATGTTGCTTTGCATTAAGTTTGGACAATAAACATACCGTCTCAATATTTCCCGTCGCAGGAAACATGTCCACGCACTGCACTTTCTTCACCTTATATCCTCTCGCCTGCAGCACCTCAAGATCTCTCGCTAAACTGGTCGGTTTACAGGAAATATAAACCATCTGCGGCACATTATAGCGGATGATCTTCTCAAGTGCTTTCGGATGGATCCCGTCTCTTGGCGGATCAAGTACGATATAATCCGGTTTTTCCTCAATCGTGTCAATGACTTTTAATACATCTCCCGCGATAAATTCACAGTTGGTAAGTCCGTTTAAGGCAGCATTTTCCCTTGCGGCCACAACTGCTTCCTCCACGATTTCCACACCGATCACTTTCTTCGCAACCGGAGATAAGATCTGTGCGATCGTTCCGGTTCCGGAATACAGGTCAAATACCGTCTGGCTCGCCTCATCATCGAGCGCATCTCCGATAAATTCTCGCGCCGTCTGATAAAGCACTTCTGCGCCAAGGGAATTGGTCTGGAAAAAGGAAAACGGCGTGATCTTGAATTTCAGGTCGAGCAGCTCCTCATAGAAGAAGTCCTGTCCAAATAAAATATCTGTCCCCTCATTTTTGATCGTATCGGCAACACTGTCATTTTTCGTGTGGAGGATTCCTTTTAACACACCGTCATATGTTTCCTCACAGAGTGCCTTTACCCATCCGTCTAATAATACGCTTTCGGTTTCCGCACCAAGTCCGTCCGTCTGCGTTGTTGTTACCAGGTCAACTAAAATCTCTCCTGTTTTTGCCGCCTTTCTCACAAGAAAATGGCGCAGATATCCGGTGTGGCGGAGTTTATGGTAAAATGGGATCTGTCTTTCCTTAAAATATTCCAATGTGATCTTAAGCACACGGCGGAAATCTTCATCTACGATCTGACACTCCCCTACGTTTACGATATCATAAAAACTGCCCCGTTTATGCATGCCAAGTGCTAACGGCCCGTCCTTATATTCATCTCCAAATGAAAACTCCATCTTATTGCGGTATGCCTTCGGTCTTGGGCTCGCCTTGATCGGTAAAAACTCATATCCCTTATTTTCCTCGGTGATGACCGCATCGATCAGATCTTTTACCTGCTGCTCCTTCATGGAAAGCTGTTCTTCATACGGAAGGCTCTGGAATGTACAGCCGCCGCAGATACCATAATGAACACATCCCGGTTCCGGCAGTTCCAGTGCAGATTTTTCCAACACCTCGAGCAGGCGTCCCTCACATTTTCCTTTTCTGACCTTATTGACCGCCGCTGATACTTTCTGTCCCATGATCGCATTTTTTACAATGACACGCGTGCCATCTTCCGCTCTTAAAATTCCTTTATTCGGGAAATCCACCCGTTCAATGATTCCTTCTACGATCTGCCCTTTTTTCATAACCAATTCCTTTCTCTTTTCCTATGAATTTAAAAAGGGCTGCAACACTGCAGCCCCTTAAAGATATTTCTTACTCTTCTGTTTTGTCCTCTGCCGGCTCTTCTGCTTTGTCGTCATCTTCTTCGTCCTCGAAGAAATCATCATCAAAATCATCCTCGAAGTCGTCTTCGAAATCCTCTAAATAGTCCGGTGCAAAGAAACGATAGATTCCGTAAACTGCTGCTGCAACTGCGGCAATGATTCCGATAATTGCGAATACCCAGACAACTTTGGAAGCTTTCTTCTCTTCCTCTGCTTCTTTTTTGTTCAGCAGTTCATTTAATTTTGAAATGTTAACTAAATCTTTTAAATCATCCATCTTGTTCATGGGGCTCCCCTCCTTCTATTTTCAGACTGTGACATCTTACAGTCATATGATACATATTATTCCCATATTGCAGTACTTGTTCAGAAAACAAATAATTCCGCACTGCTTATTGCATATGTTTATTATATCATATGTTTCCCATTTCGCCTATAAAAAATTTATAAATTAAACGATTTTATAACTTTTTTAATTTTGCAAAAGAAGCAAACATTTTTTTAATTCCCACCGTGTCAAACTGGACTGTAACCTCATAATCTCTCCCACCTTCAACAATGGCAACCACCGTTCCTTCTCCAAACCGCGTATGTAAAACACGGTCTGCAATATCATACGGCAGCTTTTCTTCTTTCGTATGAACAGAGGCAAATGCACGCGCCTGCATGCTCTGTCCGGAAGGCTGCTGTCTCATCGTCATGCGCTTTGGTTTCACATTCCATGTATTTTCAATCGAAGAATCTGATTCTTTTCGCGAAACAACGGGGGCTTTTCCTTCTAAAAGCTCCAGCGGTATCTCTTTAACAAAACGTGAAACTTTATTGTACTGTGTCTCTCCACGGATCATTCTCTGCTTTGCACAGGTGATCGTCAATTCTTTCATAGCACGGGTAATACCCACATAGGCAAGCCGGCGTTCTTCCTCTAACTGCTCACTCGAATCATCCGATGTAATCGACATATAACTAGGAAACAGTCCATCCTCCATACCTGCTAAATATACTTTCGGAAACTCCAGTCCCTTTGCACTGTGCAGAGTCATCAAAACAACATAATCGCTGTCATCTTCCAGACTGTCAATGTCTGCCACCAGTGCAACTTCCTCTAAAAAGCCGCTCAGCGTCGGATGTTCTTCACCTTCCTCATAACTTACAACTTTGCTTAAAAGTTCATCGATATTCTCGATCCTCGCTTCTGCCTCATCCGTACCTTCCGCTTCAAGCTCTTTGACATATCCGGTTTCCTCAATCACTTCCCGGAGAAGATCGGAAATGCTGATAAATTCCAGCTTACTGCGGAATACCTGGATCAGATTTACAAACGGTTTTACCTTTGACGCTGCTTTTCCAATCGAAGGAATCTCGTCCGCACGCTTTAAGGCATCGTAAAAACTGATATCGTATGCCTCCGCATAATCAGACACACGGTTTACGGTTGTTGCGCCGATACCGCGTTTCGGAACATTTAAAATACGGCGCACCGCCAAATCATCGCGCGCATTGTCGATCGTCTTTAAATAAGCGAGCAGATCTTTCACTTCTTTTCTCGCATAGAAATTTACACCGCCAACGATCTTATATGGAATGTTTGATACAATAAAACGCTCCTCAAACAGACGCGACTGCGCATTCGTCCGGTACAAAACAGCATAATCCCCATAATGGTAATCTCCGTTTCTTACCCCGCCTGCAATATCACGCGCAATATAATCTGCTTCCTCATAGCCGGTATTAAACTGTTCAAAGTCAATCTTCTTTCCCTCATCATTTGCAGTCCAGAGTGTCTTTGACTTTCTGCCGACATTGTTTGCGATCACACTGTTTGCAGCATTTAAAATATTCTGCGTAGACCGGTAATTCTGCTCTAACTTGATCGTCTTTGCATCCGGAAAATGTTTTTCAAAATTTAATATATTATAAATATTTGCTCCACGGAACTTATAAATAGACTGATCATCATCACCCACCACACAAAGATTCTGATATTTGCCTGCCAAAAGACGGATCAGCTCAAACTGTGCCGTATTTGTATCCTGATACTCGTCCACCATAATATAATGAAAACGTTCCTGATAATAATTTTTTACCTCCGGATCAGACTGCAAAAGTTCCACCGTCTTCATGATCAGATCATCAAAATCCAGCGCATTATTCTTATGTAACGCCTCCTGATATTCCCGGTATACCTCCGCCTGTTTACGCTTTGCATAATCGGAAGATGTCAGTGCACGCTGCATCAGCTCTGTCGGTGTGATCAGTTCATCTTTTGCCGATGAAATCGCTGCCAAAAAACTTTTTTCTTTATAAATCTTGGTATCAATCTCTAAACGCTTGCATATATCCTTCATCAGTGATTTTGAATCATCCGCATCATAAATCGTAAAATTGGTGTCAAATCCGATCCGGTCGATATGACGGCGCAAAATTCTCACACAACTTGAATGGAAGGTCGATACCCAGATGCTCTCCGAGCCAAATCCGACAATTTTATCAATTCGCTCCCGCATCTCTCCTGCCGCTTTGTTGGTAAAAGTGATCGCCATGATATGGTAAGGATTGACACCCTTTTCTTCGATTAAATAAGCAGTGCGGTGTGTCAGCACACGTGTTTTACCGGAGCCAGCCCCGGCTAAGATCAGTACCGGACCTTCCGTCTGATATACCGCTTCTCTCTGCTGTTCATTCAACGTATCATATATACTCATGGTTATATTTTCCTTTTCTTTCATTGCTTGTTCTTATACTATAACATAAATATTTCATGTAATAAAACCCATATTGAATTATTTTTTCTTCATTTATATCTTGTCATCTAGTTTTCAATACTATATAATGTGATCAGAGGTGACACAAATATGGATACAAAACAATTTTTACGTTCAATCTTAGATTCCCTGCAGCAGATTGATTATGTCAAACCAGAAGATGTTCCGAATATTGATTTATATATGGATCAGGTAACCACATTCATGGATTCACAGCTTGCCGCTTCAAAACGTCATGATGATGACAAGATCCTGACCAAAACAATGATCAACAATTATGCAAAAAACAATCTTCTTCCTCCACCGGAGAAAAAGAAGTATACCAAAGAGCATGTACTGGTCCTGATCTTTATTTATTATCTGAAAAGTATTTTAAGCATCAGCGACATTCAGGGTATTTTAAACCCGATCACTGAAAAATATTTCGGCAATGACGAGAACTACAGTCTCGAAGATATCTACAAAGAAGTTTTCAGTTTAGAACATCCGGAAACACAGAACCTGATGAAAGATCTCGCAAAAAAATTCAACACTTCCATGAACACATTCCCGGATGCGTCAGAAGATGAAGCAGATCTTCTGCATACATTCAGCTTTATCTGTATGCTCAGCTATGACGTTTACATCAAAAAAACTCTGATTGAAAAGATGATCGATCAGATGGCTTCAAAAAATCCTGAGACAAAGCCATCCAAAAAATAACAGGCTGCATGCTTCCCGCTCAGATTACTTGTTATGTTTTACCGTATTTAACAGAAAAACCGCTATTTTCAATGGAACAACAGGCTGCACACTTTGCAGAATGTCCTGTTGTCACAAATTAAAAATAGCGGTTCTTTTTATTTCTATTCTTTATCCATGTCCTGAAGTCTTGAAAAAACCATGTCGTATCCGTCATTTCCATAATTTAATGAACGGTTCACACGACTGATCGTTGCAGTGGAAGCACCGGTCTTTTCCGCAATATCGAGATACGTTTTCTGATCTCTAAGCATCTTTGCAACTTCAAATCTCTGTGATAAAGAAAGCAGCTCATTTACAGTACATACATCTTCAAAAAATGTATAACATTCTTCCTTGTTCTGGAGGCTTAAGATAGCATCAAAAAGATGATCGACTGCCTCTGTCCTAAGTTTCTTGCTCATATTCCTTTCTCCTTTTTTATTAATTACACGCTATATGCGCTATACACCTACGATACATTTTAGCATATTAAAGTTTTAAAGTAAATACATATTTTATGTAATTTTATTTTTTTCGCAGACCGCCATTATATCATTTTCTCCCCATATATGCAATGAAATATATAGATTATCATTTCAAGAACATACGTTCTGTTTTTATCTCTTTTCTATTGATTTTCAAACATATGTTTGCTATAATATTTTCATCACTAACAGTTATTTCACCTTGCAAAGGAGTATTCACATGAAAAAAATCGGTTCTTTTTTCTTTACATTTATACCGTTTTTACTTGCACTTGTATTTCAGTACCTTGCCATGTTTTTTGTTATGGGAGTCACTCTGTTTTACGAACATATCCGCTATATTTTCTCTTCCAACCGTATCTACGCAGATCTTTGGAACAAAACATTAGATTTATGGTCCACGACACGTATAAATACCCTTATCATGATTGTATTTTCCCTGCTCTGTATCGGAGCATTTGGCTTCTGGTATCATGCCGGGTATAATGGAATCTATCTGATTCATCCACGAAAAGTTTTTCATCCGCTTTCCATTGTCGGGATCATCCTTTTAGTTCCCGGTACTCAGTGCCTTTCGACCTATCTGGTCTCTTTCACAGCCTCGCTGTTTCCGCAGTGGATGAAGGCATATGAAAAATTAATGGAAAGTACCGGAATAAACAGTGGACTGACCGTTTCCATGTTTTTTTATTCCATCCTGCTTGCCCCGATCGGCGAAGAGCTTCTCTTTCGCAGTGTCACGATGCATCAGGCAAAAAGAGTGTTCCCATTCTGGGCAGCAAATATCATGCAGGCGCTTTTATTTGGACTTTTTCATATGAATATGATCCAGGGAATCTATGCCTTTTTCCTCGGCATGGTCTTAGGTTACATCTGTGAAAAAGGCGGCAGTATTTATCAGTCTATCCTGTTTCATATGATGTTTAACTTCTGGGGAACCATTATAAGCGGCATTTTACCGACCGGCAACAGCACACTCTTTTTCGTTCTTTATTTTGCCACCGGAGTGATCTGTACTTTTAGCGGTCTCATTCTCTTTCGTTTCGGCACAAACCGGCTGGCTCAAAAGCAGGCGGCTCCACTGTACCTTGAAAATACCGGATACGATACTTTTTATCCATCCAATTAGTGGCTTCTGGTTATGTTTCCAGTTTTTGTAACTATGACCAGTTCACTTTTTATCACTGCAGATAATTTTTCAGGAAACGGATCAGCTCCTCCATCTCTTCCTTCGTTCCAATACTGATCCTGAGATAATTGCTGATTCGTTCCTTCGAAAAATACCGCACAAAAAATGTGTTCTTTTTTCAAAGCCTCAAACAGTTCTTTTGCCGGTACGCGCTCATGTGTCGCGAAGATAAAATTACTCATGGAATCGCCAAATGAAAAACCAAGTTTTGTGAGTTCCTGCTTCGTCCATTCACGGGTTGCTATTACACGCTGTCTTGTCTCTTCAAAGTAGGCTTTATCTTTGATTGCTTCCACACCAAGTGCAAGCGCTGTCTGATTCATGGTATAGGAATTGAATGAATATTTCACATCATTGATATATTTGATCAGTTTCTCATTTCCCATCGCATAACCGATACGCATGCCTGCCATGGAACGCGATTTTGAAAATGTCTGGACTACCAGCAGATTATCATATTTCTCGATTAATGGAAGTGCACTCTCCCCGCCAAAATCGATATATGCCTCATCCACCACCACGATGACATTCCGGTTATGTTGTATGATATCCTCTATTTCAGACAACGGCATTAAAATTCCCGTCGGTGCATTTGGATTTGGAAAAACCACACCGCCATTTTCGCCATAATAATCTTCTTTTACAATCTGAAAATTTTCATCTAACGGCTTTACCTCATACGGAATACGCAGCATGTCTGCCCAGACATCATAAAAGGAATATGTGATATCCGGGAACCAGACCGGTGTTTTGGAATTAAAAAAAGTCATGAAGATCATGGCAAGCACATCATCCGATCCCACACCGACAAACACCTGACTGCTCTTTAATCCATAATACTCTGCGATTGCATCCACCAAAACCTTGCAGGTCGGTTCCGGATATAACCGAAGCCGGTCTGTATCAAATTCTTTCAGTGCACGGATCACTCCCGGTGCCGGCGGATATGGATTTTCATTTGTATTTAATTTTATCATACGCTGTTCCTGTGGCTGTTCTCCCGGAACATAAGGCACTACTTTTCTTACATAAGACTCCCAGCTGCTCATTCTACTCCTCCATGCTTACGTTGATTTCTACAATTTTCCTTTTTTACACTGCGTTATTTCAGTCCATACACTTGTGCAAGTTTTTCAAAAGCGGGCAGTGAATTTTTGACCGTCTCATGGGAAACACAATAAGCAAGACGTACAAATCCACCACATCCAAATGCACTTCCCTTTACCATCAGAAGATGCAGCTTTTTTCCCTCTTCCACAAATTCTTCCTCATTATCGACCGGGGATTTCACCCACAGGTAAAATGCTCCTTCCGGTTTGATACAGGTAAATCCAAGTTCCGTTAAGCCATCGTACAACATTGTTCGGTTTTCATCATAGAAAGAAACATCTGTTTTCTCATCTAAACATCTTGCAACCGCTTTCTGGATCAGAGATGGTGCATTGACAAATCCAAGCGTACGGTTTGAAATTTCAATACCGCGGATCAGTTCTTCAGCATCGGATGCCTCGTTCGGAACTACCACGTAACCGATACGCTCTCCAGGAAGTGACAGCGATTTACTGAACGAATATCCAACAATCGTATTTTTATAATATTTCGTCAGAAAATCCTCTTTATTTCCATCATAAACCAGTTCCCGATACGGCTCATCCGAAACCAGGTAAATGTCATGTCCAAATTCTTTCTGCTTCTTTTCTAAGATAGAAGCGATCGCCTCCATCGTCTCCGGTTTATAGATGACACCGGTCGGATTGTTCGGCGTATTGACAATCAGTGCCTTGGTCTTTTCCGTAATCTTTGCCTCAAAATCGTTCAGATCCGGCAGAAAAGTCTTAAGATCCGGATTTACCGTTACAATCTCTGAATCAAAATTGGCTGCATACTGACGGTACTCACCAAAAAACGGGGCAAACACGATCACCTCATCACCAGGATCCAAGACCGTTTTAAAAATAATATTGAGGCCTCCCGCTGCACCGACTGTCATCACGATATTATGATCGTCAAATGCGGTACCAAAACGTTTATTTAAGTTTGCCGCGATCGCCTCACGCACATCTTTATAACCTGCATTTTCCATATATCCGTGCAATTCTAAAGAACCTGCCGCTCCTTTCTTATCTGCCTCATCCAACAAATCTCTGATACTGTCGTTTAATGCTGCCGGAGCCGGTGTTGCAGGGTTGCCGAGTGAAAAATCATAGACATTCTCCGCCCCATATTTTTCCGCCATCGCTTTTCCTTCCACAAACATTGCACGGATCGCGGAATTTCCAAGCAGTGCTTTTTGTATTCTTTTTGAAACCATAGTTCTATCTCCATTCGTGTACATTTCGGATGTTACAGACCACACCAGCCTCGCTAAAACAGGGCGCATCCTGTAACATGATCTCTAAATACTTTACCACAGCACCATAAAGAAGTAAATGCTGTTTTCCAAGAATCCGGTACAAATTTTACCGCTGACAAACGCGAAACAATGCCTGAGTGTAAAATCAATTTCGGTAGATAGAAAATGCCAGCATCCTCACTGAAGATGCTGACATCTGCCTATCATGCCTATCACATATTTATTTTAAATCCATATACATTCTGATCAAATAAATCACCTATCTCTTTCGTCCTGGCACAGCATACAAAAATTTGCCGGACAAAAAATACAGATGAAAATTTAATCAAATTTTGCATTCTGGTATTTGCGGAATGATTTCCTATGCATTCACTTTGTCTACGAAACGCATGAACGCAGTTCTGCCTTCTTCGGTACATTTATAAACACCGGCGTCTTTTAATACTTCCTTAAATACCAGACCGATCTCTGTCTGCACGATCTCATGCAGTTTTTCCGGGGTTACCTCTCCCTCTAAACCGCTGCCAAATGTAAATCCGTATTTCGGAAGGAATTCTTCTACCCAGTCTGCATGTTTTGCAAGAACTTCATCCTCACGGATGGACGTACCGTCAAGCAGTGCCTGCTCTAAGTCCGCCATCTCTTTTTTCAGACGTGCCGGAAGTACTGCAAGACCCATAACCTCGATCAGACCAATGTTTTCTTTCTTGATATGGTGCAGCTTTGCATGTGGATGATAAACACCAAGCGGATGCTCTTCTGTGGTAATGTTGTTACGCAGTACCAGATCAAGTTCATATAAATCTCCACGTCTTCTTGCGATCGGAGTGATCGTATTATGTGGTTCCCCGTCTGTCTCAGCAAAAATAAATGCTGCCTCGTCCGTATAACCTCTCCATGCAAGTAAAATTTTATCTGCCAGCTCGATCAGACGCTCTTTTTTCTCCGCGCTGATACGGATCACGGACATCGGCCATTTTACAATGCCTGCTTTTACATCCTCAAATCCCTTGAACGAGATTTCTTTTTCGACCGGTGCTTTTGCCATGGCAAATTCGTAATGACCACCCTGGAAATGATCATGGCTTAAAATAGAACCGCCGACAATTGGAAGATCTGCGTTTGATCCTACAAAATAATGTGGAAACTGTTCCACGAAATCAAGCAGTTTGCCGAACGTTGCACGCTCAATTTTCATCGGTGTGTGCTGTCCGTTGAATATAATGCAGTGCTCATTGTAATATACATACGGAGAGTACTGGAAAAACCAGTCACTGCCATTAATCGTTACCGGGATGATTCTGTGATTCTGTCTTGCCGGATGGTTCACACGTCCTGCGTATCCCTCATTTTCCTTGCAGAGTAAGCATTTCGGGTAACCGCTCTGTTTTGCAAGTTTTGCTGCAGCGATTGCTTTCGGATCTTTTTCCGGTTTTGATAAATTGATCGTGATATCCAAGGTACCAAACTCGGTATCTGCAGTCCATTTCAGATCCTTCTTAATACGGTATCTGCGGATATAGTTCGAATCACAGCTTAATTTGTAAAAATAATCGGTTGCCGCCTGTGCGGACTGATGATTGTAAAGTCCACGGAATTTTGTGATGACTTCACTTGGTCTTGGCATCAGCATGCTCATGATCTTTGTGTCAAACAGATCACGGTATGTGATCGTATCCTCCGGCATCAGTCCCTGCTCTGCCGCATAGTCAAGCATTTCTGTGAGAATTCCCTCTAAGGCATCCTCAGCGGTCTCCTGTGTCATCGGCTCTCTCTTTTCATATGCTGCAGCGACTTCATCTTCTAACTCATCTAATTGAAAAAGTTCTAACAGACGATTGATAGTAAATCTTTTATCTTCCGGTGCAGCAAGTCCTGTCACCAGACCATATTCTGTCAACTCTAAAATCTTTTCCTGTATCATATTCTTCCTCACTTCTACACTGTTTAACGTGTCTTTGCAATACTCTGCCAGACATATATTTTTAAGTCTCTATATTATTTTCAATGAGCCTCTTATTTTCAGAAATGAAAAACTTCTTTTCATCAGGCTAATTTCACTGGACCGTCACCAATCTCAACAACATAGAAATCTGCTGCATATCCGATCTTCTTCTCATAAGCTGCACCGACTTCTTTGATAAAGGTATCCACAGCCTCATCTTTTACGATGCTGACCGTACATCCGCCAAAGCCCGCACCTGTCATTCTTGAGCCGATCACACCATCAATCTTCCATGCTTCCTCAACCAAAGTATCCAGCTCAATACCGGTTACTTCATAATCATCGCGGAGAGAAACGTGGGATTCATTCATCAGTTTTCCAAATAAGGCAACATCATTATTTTTCAGTGCCTCTACTGCTTTGATCGTTCTCTGATTCTCATAAACTGCATGTTTTGCACGTCTTACACACACTTCCTCTTTGATGGCATCTTTGTGTTCTTCAAACTGTGCCTCTGTCAGATCTCCAAGTGCGTCGATGGAGACAACTTTCTGTAACTCTGCCAGTGCTTTTTCACACTCACTGCGGCGCTCATTGTATTTGGAATCGCCCAGTCCACGTTTTTTATTACTGCAGGAAATCACAATCTTTGCATTCTCCAGTTTGATCGGTGCATACTCATATTTTAAAGTTGCAGTGTCAAGGAAGATCGCATGGCCTGCTTTGCCCATTGCGATAGCAAACTGATCCATGATACCACAGTTGACACCGTTGAATTTATTTTCCGAATACTGACCGATCAGTGCAAGATCCTGATTTGTCACATCAAATCCAAACATATCGCGTAAGATAAATCCTGTTAAAACCTCTACGGATGCGGAAGAAGAAAGTCCGGAACCATTCGGGATATTTCCGAATAATACAAGATCCATACCCTGTTCTACTTTCATGCCTTTTTCTCCGAATGCCCACATTACACCCTTCGGGTAATTTGTCCAGTCAGCTTCTTTCTCCGGTTTTAAATTCTCTACCGATGACTCTAACACGCCAAGCTGCTCAAAGTTCATGGAATAAAAACGCAGCTTCTTATCATTTCTTTTTCTTGCCACACCATAAGTACCGATCGTCAGTGCACAAGGAAATACATGACCCCCATTGTAATCGGTATGCTCTCCGATCATGTTCACACGTCCCGGTGCAAAATAAACACCAATCTCTCCTTCGCCGCCAAATAACTCTTTAAACTTTGCCAGTACGTTCTCCCAAACCATCTTAAATCCTCCTTTTTACAATACATCATTTGTTCTTATTTTGTTCCACGTCATCCCGTCTGTTTTCCTTTCCCGGAAAAGCAGGATGCATTTGTTTCGTTTTCTCTGATAATCCTATTATAACGCATCCGAATCCCTTTGCAATGGCTGAAACGCAAACTGCAACAAAGTGCAAAAAATCCTGCAACATTTTTACATAAATATTGCAGGATTTTCTATACACTCTTTTATCTTCAGACAGCAATGCTTTTTATGCCTTAAAATCACGGATCAGTTTTAACGTCGGCAGCGCATTGCCCTCATAATCAAACAATGCCTGGTTTGCCCACTCGTTGCCGCACGGTCCCGGATCCTGTATGTATTTTAAGGAAGCAGGCGTTGCCCAGCCGGAACCCGGAACCGGGATCCATGCCGGCTCCCAGTAGAAGAAGCCCTTCCCTTTTCCATCATCGATATGGCTGATGCGGTTTAAGAAGTCTTCCATAAAGTCATACTGTCCCTGTACGGTCATCGGGTATTCGATTTTCTCAACCAGCGCCGGTTTCGTCGCATAACCCTTGCGCTCCTCATCGGCAAGTTTCTCATAATCCTTGTAGTCGTCCATCGTATATCCCATGGAGACTTCTGCCACGATCAGATCTTTGCCGTAGCGCTTGGCAATATCATTCATGTTGTCATTTAACATCTGAAGAGAACCATGCCAGAACGGATAATAAGACAGACCGATCAGTTCAAAGTCCTCACCGCGTTTTGTAAAATTGTCAAACCATTCACGGTAAAGCGCATTGTTGCCGCCGTTGTCGAGATGGATCATCACCGGAATTTTTGACAAACCTTCCATCTGCGGGCATACGCCTTTGATGGAACCGGCAAGACGTTCTTCATCCGCTTTTCGGACAGCGCGGATACCGGCATTGACAAACGCTGCAATATTGTCATAATTCGGCACTTTGCCTTCCGGCCAGAGCAGACCATTGGAAAGTTCATTTCCAACCTGCACCATTGTGATGTTGACACCGTTCTCCAGATAAAGATGCATCATCTCCAGCGTAAAATCATAGACTGCCTGCTCTAGCTCTTTGACACCATAGCTTTCCCACGCCTTTGGTTTGAACTGTTTTCCCGGGTCTGCCCAGAAATCACTGTAATGCAGATTTAAAAGTACTCCAAAACCGGCTTTCGTCACACGTTTTGCGATTTCAAGCGATGTCTTTGGATCATTTTCCCCGGCACCGTAAGATTCTCCGGCCTCTGACCACGGATCATTCCATACACGGATGCGGATCGTATCCACATCATAGGATTTCATGATCTCTAAGAGATCCTTCTCCTCTCCGTTGTCATAATATTTCGCACCACACTTCTCCAACTCTGCAAGCGTGGATAAATCCATTCCTTTTACAAAATTCATATAAATCCTCCTTGTTTTTCGAAGAAAAATGCGACTGCCTATGCAGGAGCAGAGGATTTTCTTCCTTTTCTATATTCCCTTAAACCGGAACGTAAATTCTAACGGTTTCGTCACATCAATATGGTATTCCGGGTGCACTAAAGATCCCCAACTGTCATCACCGCCGACTCCCATCTGCGCCAATGCCACACGGACAATCGTGTGATGTACCTGCGGCAGTTCATAAACATGGGCTGCATTTTCAAGTTCATGTGGTGTATACGGAAGTGCCGAGAAGCTTAATTCATCTCCCTCAAACATCATTCCCCTGCCTTTTGCATCCGCAATGCGCGCATATCGCACACCGACTTTGTTGCCACATTCCTGCGGAACTAAATATTTTGCCATATTGTCAGCCACTTTGTTGCTGTAAATTCCAAGTTTTGCGCCGTGTCTCCGGTCTGCATAAGTTTCCTCCGATCCCATGCCGTACCAGGTCAGGTTGTCATAATCAGCATTGAACTGAAACATCATTCCAAACTCCGGCATATCCGGAAGTCCCTCTACCGGATCATACATCAGTTTTGTCTCGATCGTTCCATCACCAAAAACGGTGTAGGAAACCTGACATTTGCCCGCCGGTGTTGTCGGCATAAAATAGGTGTAAGTGACTGTCACGGTATTGTCTTTTTCTTCCACTTTGGTCGGGACATTGTCAAACATCCCACCGTTTCTGTGACTGATATACATGCTCGCGATCTTCCACTGTGCATAGCGCGCCGGAGCCATGCTTCCGTTATCATTGTCCACCGGTGCCCGCCAGAAATTCGGCATCGGGATCTTTTCAATCATTTCTTTTCCGGCATAGCGGTAGGAAACAAGTCCCCCGCTCAACATGGAAAACAGGCAGTCAAAATCTTCGCCTTTTACTCCGATGTTTACCTTGCCGTGAACCACGCGGATCGGCTTTTCGGATGCATGGAAAGCAGGGATCTTTTTATAGATCTTCTGTCCAAAAGCGACCTCATGTCCTGCATCTGCCCAGCTCATATCCTCCTTTAACCGGAATGAAACGGTGAGTGTGTATTCTGCATCCGGGTCTTTTTTCTGATCCTTATCATCTGCACGCAAAATGGCAAACGGGATCTCATAGTCCTTCGTGCTAAGCGGCGATACTGCTGTCTCTATCTCCTGTTTTTTCACAACAACCCCGTTTTTCTGTAAAACTGCCACACAGCGGAACCGGTCGGTATTTGCAAACAGGTTTTTATTTACAACGGTAAACTTCCCTTCCTTTTCAAACAGAATACTGATATTCTGGTAATTGAATTTCACTTCCTGCATCTTCGGGGACGGATCTCGGTCTCCGCCATAGCAGATTCCATTTCCACTGAAATTATAATCCGTCGGACGCTCTAAGAAATCGCCGCCGTATGCCTGAAAATCTTTTCCATAGCGGTCTTTTTTCAAGATGGACTGGTCAATGTAATCCCAGATAAAACCGCCCTGATATCTCGGTTCCGTATCGGTCAGATCCGTGTATTTGTGCATGGCACCACAGGAATTTCCCATCGCATGTGTATATTCACACATAATAAACGGTTTTTCCTTATGCTCAGCGAGGAATTTTTTCACATTTTCCACGCTCGTATACATCTGGCTTTCCATATCGCTGGTCGCCTCATATCTGCGGTCATTGAAAATTCCCTCATAATGAACCAGACGGTATGGATCTAAGGCACGGAATTTTTCGGACATGTCAAAAATTACTTTTCCGCCGTAAGATTCATTTCCGACTGACCAGATCAGAACTGCCGGATGGTTTTTATCTCTCTGGTAACAGGAATTGACGCGGTCAAGCATCATCGGTTCCCAGTCCATGTTGTCCCCCGGAACAATCGTATCTTTCGGCACAGATCCATGCAGCGCAGCATCCCATGAACCGTGTGATTCGAGATTGTTTTCAGCAATCATATAGAGTCCGTACTCATCGCAGAGATCATATATGATGGAGGCATCCGGGTAATGGCAGGTACGGATTGCATTGATGTTGTTCTGTTTCATCGTAACGATGTCTTTTAAAACCTCTTCCCTTGTCACTGCACGTCCTGTTTTGGAACTGAACTCATGACGGTTGACACCCTTAAATACAATGCGCTTTCCATTTAATGTCATGATGCCGTCTTTCATCTCAAAACGGCGGAATCCGATTTTCTGGCGGATAACTTCACTTCTTTCTCCCTCTGTATCAAAACATTCTATCGTAAGCGTATATAAATTCGGGATCTCCGCACTCCACAGCTCCGGTTTATTTACCTGTTTTTCAAAATGAACTTCTCCCTCAGAAACCGGTAACTCCTCGAAGAAAATAACCTGCTGCTCTTTTTCTTCCAAAACAGAATAATCTCTGCTGCCGGTCAGGGTCAGTCTTGCTTTTCCCTCGCCGCGCATCTGCATTGTGACAAGAAGATCTGCATTTAAAACCGCCTCATCGACAACCGGCTCGACCTTTAAATCATATACATGCACCTTTGGCATGGTATACAGATAAACCGAACGGAAAATACCGGAAAACCGGTAGAAATCCTGATCCTCACACCAGCTTGATGATGTCCACTTAAACACCTGGACTGCCAGCTTATTTTCGCCCTCTTTTACATACGGGGTAAGATCAAAATCTGACGGGGTAAAACTGTCCTCACTGTATCCGACATAATGACCGTTGAACCACAATGCAAAACCGCTCTCCACACCCTGAAAGGAAATATAAAGTCCGTTTTTTCTAAAACCTTCCGGCAGTGTAAAATATTTTACATAGCTTGCCACCGGATTAAATTCACTCGGCACTGTGTCGCGCCACACATCTTCCCTTCCATCCCACGGGTACTGAATGTTTACATACTGTGGGATATCATAGCCCTCCATCTGGATATGTGCCGGTACACGGATGTCCTCCCAGCATTTGCAGTCAAACGTTTCTGCCTCAAAACCGTTTACGGTCTGCGCATAATTTCTCGCATAATGGAATTTCCAGATACCATCTAATGATAACCGGAAGCTGCTCTTTTTTTCTTCTGCTTCTGTTTCGTCCGCATACGCCACATGATCGGAGTACGCTGCCATGCAGTTTTCTTTAAAAAACTTTGGATCATGGATCTTTTTTATTTCGAATGACATGTCCTGTCCTCCTTTTCTTTTTCTTATTTCCATTTTAACGAAAAAATGCGCATTTTGCATCTGTATCTCAACACAAAACACGCATTTTTGCCCATTTGTTTACCAGCCCTTCAACGCGGAAATATTATAATTCAGCAGCTTTCTCTCATAATTTTCCGGACTGATCTTCCACTGATACGGAGATGTATTCAGATATTTTTTGAAGTTCCGGTTAAATGTGGATGTCGTGGTAAATCCTACTTTCTGGGCGACCACATCCATCGGGTCATTTGTCTTTTTCATGATATCACAGGCTTTCTGCACCCGCATCAGATTGATGTAATCCATCGGTGACATATTCATATAAGATTCAAAGACTCTTCTGAAATGTGTCTCACTCATATGGCTTGCCTTTGCAAGTTCCTCGACACGGATATTGTTTGCATACTCTAACCTTACATAATCAAGTGCCGCCGTGATCTGGGAAACACCTGTCTTTTTCTTTACTTCATTCTCCGAGACATCGCTCTCACACATGCGGAGCAATTCAGCAAAAAAAGCGATCAAAAGACCTCTGACACAATCATTAAAATGATTTTTTTTCTGTCTCATTTCATCCATGAGCATCTTCACAAGAACGGAAATTCCGCGGTTTTCCCACTCATGGAAAAATAAAGCCTTACGATTGATCATCTGCAATACTTTTTTTTGCATGACAGCATTATCCGGACACAATTCCTGGATCATGACCATCGGATCAAAAAATAAATATTCCCAATAGCTTGGTCCCTCCGCAATGTCACTGATCGTCACATGCGGGTAATTCTGTGGAATAATACTGACCATTGCCGGTTCATAACGTTTTGTCTCTTCATTTAAGATCAACTCGCCGGTACCGTTTTTACAATATCCGATTTCCATGAGATTGTGAAAATGAAGATTACTTTCATCATGTCCGTAATCACGAATCCAGTTGTCTCCTAAAAGTGCCAGAACATATTCACCCTGCGGAACTTCGTAAAATCTCAGTTCCATCGTGTCTTTTTTCTTTTTCCCCATGGTTATTACCTCTTTTTAAAACTGCCGTACAATATTTCAGTACGGCAGTCATTTTGTTTCTGTTACCAGAATTTAGTCAAAATCAAATTTTGTAATTCTGTCATGCATTGCTTTATAGCGGAAACGAATCATTTCGTTTTTCTCTAATACGTCCTCTTCCGTTCCGCGGTACTGACAGCGGATACAGCTGTAAATACCGGTTTCTTTATTGTAGAACATATCGATGTCGAGATCTCTTAAAAAACAGGATGGGCATCTATAATTTAATTTGCCTTTGCCAAGTTGAGCCATGTTGCAAATACCTCCTTATCTGAGATTGTTTTTCTGTATCCCAATGTGAACATTGGTGAGAATGCATATCCTTCTTTTACATATCCTTCTGCATTTGCATCGGATGCTGTCATGGATACTCTTGTCTCGATTTCAGGAATAACTGCGGAAACCTCTGCAGCTCCCACAACGCCTTCCTCACGGCATTTGTATTCATAGTTGATCGTCTTCTCTTCCGGTCCGTCGATCTTTAATGTGATATGACTCATATCTTCGGAATACTCAGTTGTACCATAGCATGCAACCATGTATTCATTTAATGTTACTTCCGCAGTCGGATCACTCATCTCTAAAATGTGACGCTCGATCCTGATGTTCGAAGAACCTTCCTCAAAGTACTCTTTTGTCTGAAGTTTTACAGTCAGATCCCTGAACTCGATCGTAACCGGGTCTAATGTAAGGATTCTTGTCTTTCCTTCCTTTGAGAAATGTGCATGTGTCGGGCAGAGGCAAAGATCTACTTCCTCTCCTTTGTAAGAAAGTTTTGCACTTCTTACGGTTCCCTCTCCTGCATAGTGGGTGAAATAACCTGCACGGTATTTCTCCTGAATTAAGAATGGGTAGGATGCATCCTGAACATGTTTTGTTCCGATGCCGACCGGCCACTCTAATTTTGCTGCATAAGGACGAAGGTCAACGATCGCACCGCCCTGATCCATGTTGACACATGCTCTCATGTATGGATCGCAGTACCAGAATAACTGTTTGTCGGAACCATATAAGATATCTCTCCAGAGAGCACATTCCGGCTCGTTGTAATTGTTCTGGTTGACACCTTTCTTCTCACGATAATAATCAGCGAACTCCGACATGGTCATATCTACTAACTGACCCTCTTTTTTCAGTTTGCCGTAGTAAGCACAGCCATCACTGTAGGATTTGTAAAGAAGTTCATATGGCTGCTCCCAGCGTCCCATCTTGTTCATCCAGCCCGGTCCAACGAACATCATGTTGTATGCATATCCGTTGTTATATTTCTCTAAGGAACGGTACTGGTCGATTAAGTTATAAAGATATGGATATTCCCATGTCTTTGTATCATAAATCATACCACGGAGTACATTCTGCGGATGTGTTCCGAAGTTCGAACCATTTCCATCGTAACATGCGATCAGGTCACGGGAAAGATGAGGGATTGCTACGATACCGCTGTCTTCCTCTTTATTTGCAGCCGGTGCATGTGTGTTCTGTTTCGATGGGATCCATGGTGCCCATGGACCGCCATCAAATAATGTATACCAGGAGTTGTTGCAGGTGTGATATGCCTTCGGGCCTTCCTCCCAGCAGGTAGCAACTGCACATTTTACAGTCGGATAAGTTGCTTTGATATAGTTTGTCAGATCAGCATCCATATAATAAGATCCTGTTGACTCCGGATAAAAACCGAATCTGTCATGGAATTTCTCGAATACATCATTTACGATGGCTTTCTTATCTTCCATGGAGAACATCCAGATACAAAAGTCTTTTGTCTTATATTTTTCGCGGAACTCCTCGCAAGGAAGTCCTAATAAAGATAATGCGATCTCATCACCATATACTTCATGGTCATGTTTTGCGATCTCTACTGCTTCATCATTGAAGAGTGAAGCATATGTCATCTGAATGGTTACTTTTAATCCATTCTCGTGAGCTAATCTCTGCTGTGTCTTAAAGATATCCAAAGACTCTGTTAAAAGTGCTTTATCTCCGATATCCTCTTCTTTTCCCTGTCCTGTCACTGTCGCAGAATACTCTGGAACCAGCTCCGGACGATGAATAAGATTCAGTACAAATTTATCCATTTTTTTCTTTCTCCTCTAAAAATATTTTTCTAACCTTTTACAGCTCCACCGGTAACACCCTCAACATAGAATTTCTGCATCACTACGAAGAGAATGGAAATCGGGATTGCGATCATTACACCGCCGGCACAGAAGATAGCGAAATAATCACCGATCAGTGTCTTCTGTAACAGGTTGTAAAGACCAATTGCAACTGTCCAGTCTGCGGACTCTTTCGACTTGATCATGATCCGTGCCAGAACAAAATCCATCCATGGATTCAGGAAAGAGTTGATAATCGTATATACTATCATCGGTTTTGACAGCGGAATAATGATTTTTCCAAAAATTGTTGCCTCGGAAGCACCCTCTAAGCGGGCAGCCTCTCTCAGTGAAACCGGGATGGTATCAAAGAAACCTTTCAATACTAAAAACCCAAGTCCCGAACCTGCAGAATATACGATAACCAGACCTGCAAGTGAATCGGTAAGTCCGATCATTTTTAAGACAAAATAAACAGCGATCATGGAAAGTACACCTGGGAACATTCCAAGAATGATAGAAAAGCTCATCAGAGGTTTTCTCGCCTTGAATCTCATACAACTGAATGCATAAGAGACCATCAGTACAAAAGCGGATGAAACGATGCAGGTAAAAAATGCTACAATAAAGGTATTTTTAAACCATGCCGGAAAGTTCGCTGCTGTATCTGTCTTGAAGAACAGTTGATGATAGTTTGCCAGTGTCCAGTGTTCCGGGAAAAAGTGCTGGTAACTTACACCCTTTGTAGTGGAAAGGGATGTTACAACCAGCCATACAATCGGAATCAGCCAGATGACTGCCAAAAGAGCAAGTACTAAATGTCTTACAATGATTTTCCATGTTTTCTTTTTCATTATTGGTACACCTCCTCTTTATCACCACTGATCATTCTTGTATAGCTAAGCAATGTAAGAAGCGCACAGATAGCAAATGAAATAATACCAATTACTGATGCCATCTTATAGTTAGAGTTATCGTTGGTCAATGTAAACAGCCATGTAATGAGAAGGTCTGTCTCTTTTGCATTAGAGTTTGCAAATGCCATGTTTGCTGTTGCATTGGAACTTGTCAGCAGATAAATAACGTTAAAGTTATTGATGTTTGCAATAATGCTCTGAATCAGGGATGGTCCACAAATAAATAATACATACGGCATTGTGATCTTCCAGAAGATCTGCCATTTATTTGCACCATCGATACGTGCACTCTCCAACTGATCTGTCGGAATATTCATCAGAATACCGGTAGCGGAAAGCATCTGATATGGAACACCGACCCAGATATTAATAAGAATGATCATTGCATGAGACCAGCCCGGTTTAGAGAGAAACGGAATATAGTTTCCGGAAACAAGTCCGATACTTTGTAACCATCCTGTCAGACCGATGTTGGAACATAATGTATTTACAATACCGTGGTCGCTGAACATTTTGCTTACAAGAAGCAATGTTACGAACTGTGGAATCGCGATTGTCACAACAAAAAGTGATCTCCACATTTTTTTAAAATGTGTATCTTCATGGTTGATCAGCTTTGCCAAAAGAATACCACCGATGAAAGTTGTAAATGTTGCCGATACTGCCCAGATCATTGTCCATGCAAGAATTCTTACGAATGCATAGGAGAATGTGATTGTGGTGCCGCCTGTAAACATATTCTTGAAGTTTCTAAGTCCAACCCATGTAAACAGGTAGTTTGGCGGCATATGATCCATATCATAATTGGTAAATGCCACACAGGACATAAAAATGATCGGTATAATGTTCATCATAATAACACCGATACTCGGCAGGGTAAGTAATGTGATATAAAACTTACCATTGAAAAGAGATTTTATATCTTCCGCAAATGTATTGACATGTTCTCCCTCTTCTTTCATAAGCTGAATGCGGTATACAGCCTTCATATTGCTTATATATAAAAATATGAATGCTACGATTACGAGGATTCCGACAATACCATATAATAAGATCAGTAACGAGTTATCGTAATCATTAACAGTGTTTTTCAATGTCAGTGGATCAAATACAGACTCATACTGAACGGTACCAAGTGTATTTAAATCCTTAATGTAATTAATAGAGAACATTCCTGTAAACAGGATCACTATCACTTCAAGTGCTGTCATTAAGATACCTTTGACGATCTGTTTACGTCCCCAGTATCCGGCACCCATAACAAGCAGTGAAAGCTTGCACCAGATATCGCCCTTTGCCACGGCTGTCCCAAAATCGGCAAAGTATTTTTTGATTGCGTTTAAAAATGTTTTCATAGATT
>ENA-OQBV01000454-OQBV01000454.1-human-gut-metagenome-genome-assembly--contig:-NODE-454-length-23205-cov-13.843357_pt1 | contig 23205 bp, 16 predicted proteins | sample MGYA00242750_ERZ504559 | MGnify/ENA primary metagenome ERZ504559 (study PRJEB26092, sample SAMD00036230) | human gut metagenome | host: Homo sapiens | study: EMG produced TPA metagenomics assembly of... | reverse complement strand
CCGCTGCCGCCGCTATTCCTGCTGTTTTTGTAAACTGAATATGAATATAGCTTTCATAGCCGAACACCCACAAAAGAATGAAAGACAAATATAAGCCCCAATAGCCTTTCAGCCGGTTCATAAATACATAGGTCACTGCACTGAAAGCAGCCACAAGCACTGCATACTGCACAATCGTATACCAGGGCAGTCTGCCTGTAACCTGATAAAGGAGGCGGTATACCAGTCCGAGAATGTAATTCTGAAATACAAGACGGGGAGTTTTCACTCCCCGCAGTCCACTTCCAAACTCGGCAAAAACAATATCATCATTTGTCTCAAAAGACGGACGCATAACAAGCGTCATCGCCAGCATTGCCATAAGATTTACCCCAGGGCAAACCACGGGCTTTTTCGTTTTCTGTCTATGACTGCCAGAAATCTGGTTTTCATTAATTTTCCCCTCAAAATGTTTTGATCTTACACATTCGCTGTATCACTTGAATTTTCTGTTTCAGGATATACAGCTTCCTGTAAAACTGACTGCTCTGACTATCCCTCCGGAATTTCAGGCATTTTTTCTGTTCTTGTTTTTTCTTCCGATGTTTCTTCTGTTTTTACAGATTCTGACTGTTTCTTCTGAACTTCAGAGGTCAGTTCTTCTGGCATTTCCGACCGCTCGCCTGATGCTTCAGAGATCAGCTTTTCTTACATTTCCGGCTGTTCTGTTGATATTTCAGCTTCCGGCTGTTTTTCTTCTGCTTCCTGCGTCAGGATTTTCTGATCTGCTTCTTCAGTTTCTGTGGACATCTCTGACTCTGACTGTTCCGCAACTTCTTCTGAAACCGGATCTTTCTGCGGTTCTTCCGCTGTATTCTCTTTTTCCGGTTCTGATGTATCTGCAGTAACCTTCCACGCCGGAGCTTCTTCTGATTTTACAGTCTCATCCATTGTTCCGTCAATGACGCTGCCTGCCGCCTCTTCCTTTTCCTTTGTTGTGCAGGCTGCTCCGCAGTGATGGCAGAATGCTGCGTCCTGATCTACGACTGTTCCGCAGGACGGACACACCTTCTTTGATCTGACTCCTGCCATCTCTTCTTTATATTGCTCGATCCTTGTCATCCTCTGATCAATCTGCTCGCAGAGACGCCTCTGCAGATCATCCAGCGGCACGCCTTCCCGATATCTTCTGTAAAGAACTTTTCCCAGCTCTTCCATAATCTTCTGAATCTGTCTTTCCTCGCCGGATATTTTATTTTTCAGCTTCTGAGTTCCGTACAGAACCTCTGCGCGTCCGCCGATTTCTCTTGCTGTTTTTGTGATTGCTTCTCCAAGTTCTTCAAAAAAATCTTTTGCCATAACCGTTTCTCCTTTCCGGTCACCATTTACTGAGCTGTTTCCAGAAGCGGAATTTCCTGCCCTCTCAGAAGGATCTTCGGTCCGCCGTTTCCTTCAATATATTCTCTGGTGATCACAACCTGTCCTATATTGTCATCCTTGGGAATTTCATACATGATATCAAGCATGTATTCTTCCAGAATCGCCCTCAGTGCTCTGGCTCCTGTCTTTTTCTCCATAGCTTTTTGCCGCAATAGCATGAAGAGCTCCCTCGTCAAATTCCAGTTTCACCTCATCCAGGGCAAGAAGCTTCTGATACTGTTTCAAATGGCATTTTCGGCTCCATAAGTATCTTCACAAGCATATCCTCAGACAGTCCGTCAAGGGTAAAGATGATCGGCAGACGGCCGATGAACTCAGGGATCATGCCAAAGCTTTTGATATCATCTACAGTAACCTTTTCCAGAATATGGGGATCATTGTCATACTTGTCTTTCAGATCAGCATAAAATCCGATGGACGCCTGTTTGTTCAGTCGTTCCTTGATAATGTTTTCCAGATCCGGGAAAGCTCCTCCGCAGATAAACAGAATGTTTCTTGTATTCACAGTTGTCAGCGGAACCATTGCATTCTTACTGTTTGCCCCTACCGGCACTTCCACTTCACTGCCTTCCAGAAGCTTCAGCATTCCCTGCTGAACCGCCTCGCCGCTTACATCTCTCTGATTGGTGTTTTTCTTTTTGGCGATCTTGTCGATTTCATCAATAAAAATAATGCCGTGCTCTGCTTTTTCCACATCGTTATCTGCTGCAGCAAGAAGTTTGGATACCACACTTTCAATATCATCGCCAATGTAGCCTGCCTCTGTAAGAGATGTGGCATCTGCAATAGCAAGGGGCACATCCAGAAGTCTGGCAAGTGTTTTTACAAGATAAGTCTTAACCGCTTCCTGTCGGGCCGATCATCAGCATGTTGGATTTTTCAATTTCAATTTCATCCATGGTGTCTGTTGCTACACGCTTATAATGATTATAAACTGCAACTGACATTACCTTTTTTGCATAATCCTGCCCGATCACATATTCGTCCAGCGCAGCCTTGATCTTATGAGGAGCCGGAATCTTTTTCAGATCCAGAACCGGCTTATGCTTCTCATCTTTTTTCTTCTTGGGCGCGCTCTGCTGCTGCGACATCTGATTCTGGAAGCTGCCCAGATCGATCATACTCACATTCGGCATATTCAACAGGTCAGAATAATTGAACTTACCCTCATTAAACTGCTGATTCATAGAATTAAAGCTCTTCTGCATACAATCTGTGCAGACATGTATGTTATTTGGAAGTTCGATCATCGGACCGGCCTTGCTCTCAGGTCTGCGGCAGAGAAAACAGAATTTTTCGGATTTGTTTCTCTTTTTCTCTGTATCTTCGCTGCTGTCTATTATTTCATCATCATTATAGTTCTCGCTCATAATGACTCCTTTCTATATCCTCTTATTCGTAACAGTACAGTGCTCTTGCAGGATAGCAGGCCGCTGGATCATTACGCTTATTTAACTGAATTATATCATACAATTCCCTTATAACAAAATGAAAGTTTTATAAACACAAAAAAGAATCTTGCCCGGGTTACTGTTCACTGATAATATATAAAAGACACCGCCGCATGGGCGATGTCTTTTGTTTTATTCATTGTCCGGTCTGGTGCCGAGAGTCAGTTCTATAGTATTTTCTTCATATTCCCCATTAGTGGCTCTTGCAATAACTGCCTCAATCTTCTCTCCCGATTTATAATACTGCAGTTTATCCAGTAGATCATCACCATCACTGACTTTCTGTCCGTCGAATTTTACGATGATGTCGCCTTTACAGATACCTGCCTCCTGTGCCGGAGAATCATCCTCCACACTTCTTACAAAGGCGCCTGTGGGCATATTATACATCTCAATTGCCTCTGTGGTCAGATTGGCAAGACTTACTCCCAGATATCCTTTTTTGCTGCTGTCTACTTTCTCCCTGGTCTCACGATTCATCAGTTCTTCCAGAATAGGCTTTGCCTTGGAAATAGGAATGGCATATCCCATACCTTCTACAGCACTGTCTGCGTATTTTGCAGAATTGATGCCGATCAGCTCGCCTTTCATATTCAAAAGTGCACCACCACTGTTACCCGGATTGATTGCCGCATCCGTCTGGATCAGTCCTGTACTGTTCGTTCCATCATCTGTAGAAATCGTCCGGTTCAATGCACTTATCCAGCCTGATGTTACAGACTGACCATATCCAAGCGCATTACCGATCGCAACTACCTGCTGCCCTACTGCCAGATCATCCGAACTTCCTATCTGAGCAATCTTGATCTGATTTAAAGTGTCCTCAGGGATATCCGATTTCTTCACCGCAACTACTGCCAGATCATTATCAGCATCTGTACCCTTAATCTTGGCACTGACCGCATCCTCTACATTCAGATCTCCATTATCTCCCGCATTCACAGTCTCTGTCTCTGCATTTGCCACATCATCCCCGATAAAGCAGACACTCAGAGTTGTAGCTCCATCCACCACGTGATTATTCGTTGCGATCAGAAGCTCATCATCATTATCTCCAACGATAATCCCTGAACCTGTTGACGCACTCTTATATTGGTGGGAACTATATCCGAAAAAGCTTGGTATTTCCTGAACACTGACCGTAGTGATCGCAACTACAGAAGGCATGGAAGCCTGAGCCACTGCTGCTACTGTTCCATTCTCAGAGTCAGACAGCACCTTATCGGCAGTGCTGTCATCTGATGCCGTTTCCTGAAGATCCACACTGTCTGTAGTTTTAATCTGCACCGAAGACTTACCTGTATTCAGGAATCTGTCTGCTGCAAAATTTGCCGCCTGAAATACAACTGCCGCCACCAGGCCAAAGATCACAGCCAATGCGATTGTCGCCCCTGCTTTTTTCTGAAAAGAATTCTGATTTCTTCTGTGTCCAGAGGGACCGGATGGTTTCAAAACAGTTCTCTGTTCTTCATGGAACTGATAATGTTCATATCTGGGCTGCTGACCGGAATCATCTGTTTTTTCACCCAGGTTTCTTTCATCATTCATGTAATCTGCTCCCTTCTGTTCCTGTATTACTGTTTATCGGAACACTCCCCGAAATAAACAATGATCTGTAACTGTTTTATTTCTGCACAGTTACAGCAATTCTTCTCCTGAACTCTGGAATCAGTATATCAATTAATTGTGTTCAAAATGTGACAATTATCGTAAATTGGCGTGTCTTAAGGTCATCCTCTTACCTTTATTTTCTGTTCCAGTAATATGGACTCATGGTACATGCAAGAACAACTTTCCGGGGAAGTTTTCTGTATCTTTTCCCCAGAAAATATCCTGCATATTTCATTCCGCTCTGCCAGATCAGCTGAGGAATCAGCCAGAAGTGTCCCGTTCTTATCAGATAGCCCAGGCTTCTTTTTACCAGACGGATTCCCTCTCCCTCAGAAGGTACTCCTTCAAAAATTTCCGGATGCTCTGCCTGGGATACTCCCAGATCGAAGTTTCTGTGAAACTGCTGCCTTCCGGAATAATTATGGGAATGATACACTCTCGCATCTGCTGCATAGACAACTGAATAGCCTTTCTGAATCATTGTTCCGGCACAGATCATATCTTCATTGAAAATCGCCCGCTCTGTAAAACCGCCTGTTTTCAGATAAATCCCTTTATCATAGGCCGCACACACATTAGAACAGAAATAGGTCTTGATCCCGTACTTATCAATATCAGCCAGCGACTTTACCGAGGACTGCTCCGGATAATTAAAAGAACGGGTATAACGTTCCAGAAAGCGACAGTCTGCCCTGGGTAATTGTCTTGCATAGGCTGCTCCTGCACCCGGATTTTCACTGACAGCACAGACAAGATTTCCAATTACTTTTCTATCAGCAGGGAGAGCATCCTGTGTCATAAAGATCATAATATCTGCATTCGAAAGTTCTGCTGCCCTTCTTCTGGTTCCGCCATGATCAAAATCCTTCTGTTCCAGGTGATGAACCTCAAGGATCGGACATTTCTCCCATTCTCTGTTCCAGTACTGCTCTCCCGTATTCATAATCAGAATCCTGCGGGGACGGTATTCCTGTTCTTCCAGCCTGTGCAGCAGTTCTCCAAATTCTCTGCCGGGACGATAGGCAGGAATGATTACATCAACTGTCGCAGTGCCATTATATTTTTCCTTATGCGTCATCCTCAACACTCCTTATCTGAAAAGAGGACCATCCTTTCCAACAGATGGTCCTCTTTTCTATTATTTATATTTTTATAGCAGTTCCCTGTTATTGTTCTTCAGAACTTGCTCCGGAATCTGCTGCTGAATCATCGCTGAATCCATCGTCGCCGCCGGTCTCATCTCCGCCGGTCTCATCTCCACCGGTGTCATCGCCGCCGTCGTAGTCTCCCCCACCAGTGTCACTGCCGGTGTCATCGCCGCCATTATCATAACTGCCATCATCACCACTGTTATCATAATCGCCACCGCCGCCATAATCTCCGCCGCCATTATCATAACCGCCATCATAACCGCCGTTATCATAATCATTGTCATAATCATAATCACCGCTGTTATCCGTACTGCCGGAGGTATTATCGCCGGACCATACAAAAGTGTCATTTGCATTTGTGGTATCAGTGTCCTGTGTCGTAGTCTTGGCTGCATCATCCAGCTTACTTTCTCCGCCGACGATCTCAAGTATCTTATTACTGCGGGCCACTACCTCAGAAGACGGAGTATAATCCTGATCATCATACAGGAACTTGTGAAGTTCAACTACATTGTTCTCAAGATCAGTAGGAACAATAATACTTCCCTTGATATTGGAGAATTTAAACTTCTGCGGGAATCCCGTACTGTCTGTAAATTTATATCCGATCAGAGTCGGAATAAGTCCCAGAATATCCTGCTTTGAAAGAGATGTTGTAACCATCGGGAATACATCATCCATAATCTTAAAGATAGAAGAAAGACCTGCTATCTTCGCCTTATCAAAGAGCATTCCAAGTACTCGTCTCTGACGCTCTGTACGTCCCATATCCAGACTTGCAGTATAACGGATACGGCAATAGGATGTCGCCTGTACGCCGTTCAGATGATAAGTTCCTACAATTGCTTCCTGATCTTCCGGCTTTGGCTCCGGTTTCTCGAGCGGAGTGTAGTCTTTTCCTGTCAGCTTGGATGTTTCCACGCAATAGTTATTCATATGTTCAATTTCCGCATAAGATAACGGAATATCAAGACCGCCAAGATCATCTATCACTTCTACAAGTGCGGAAAAATCAGCCGTCGCATAATCGGAAATATCCAGATCCAGGTTTGTATTTAACATGGTGATCGCCTGTTCCGGACCACCCAGCGCATAGGCTGCATTTGCCTTCGTATAGGTATCATCTCCAACATTGAGAAGTGTATCTCTGTATACGGAAACCATACGCACTTCTTTTGTATCGTTGTTTACACTCACAATGATCATGGTATCACTGTTCTGTGCAGAATACTGGGAGCCTTCCCCTCTGGTATCAATACCAAACAGCACATAGGTCTTGTATCCTGTCATCTTTGGTGCTTCCTGGTTTACGACTATTTTTTCCTTTTTCAGTTCCGGCTGCTCGATCTTATCCAGCCTGGAAGAAATCTGTCCATACACATACAGCCCGCCAATAAACAGCAGCAGTACAATGATCTCAAGCACAAACAGTACTTTTTTCTTTTTTCCTGGTTTAGCCATGACTTTTTCCCCTTATCTTAATATGCATTTTTGTTTATAAATCCCTTGAAAAATGTAAGGAATATAATCTTGATATCCAGCCCTATGCTCCAGTTTTCAATGTAATAAAGGTCATATTCGATTCTTTTTCTTATGGATGTGTCTCCGCGGTAACCATTCACCTGAGCCCAGCCGGTAAGTCCCGGGCGAACCTGATGTTTCACCATATATCTCGGGATTTCTTCTCTGAATTTCTCTACAAAAAACGGCCGCTCCGGTCGTGGTCCCACAAGGCTCATGTTACCCTTCAGTATGTTGAAAAGCTGTGGCAGTTCATCAATACTGGTGTGACGCATAAACTTTCCGATGGGTGTTACTCTTGGGTCATTCTTTACTGTCCATGCCTTCTTCTCTTCCGATTCCGGCTGTACTTCCATGGAACGGAACTTATACATCCGAAAAGTCTGGTTATGAAGTCCAACCCTCTCCTGTTTATAGATCAGTGGTCCCGGTGATGTCAGCTTAATGATAGCACACATTAACAGCATCAGCGGTGAGGTTACTATGATTCCAACAATAGATCCTGCAATGTCCATCGCCCGCTTGACCAGTGCATTGAATGTATTGTTCAACGGTACATAACGGATATTGATAACCGGAAGTCCCAGTATATCTTCTGTGTATGGTTTTGTCGGAATGATCTTATTATAATCCGGGATAAACTTGGTGTGTACTCCGGATTTTTCACACAGTGCTACAATCTCTTCTAGGCGGTAATATTCACTTAAGCCCAGAGTGATCGCTATTTCATCCAGCCGGTTCTCCGGAAGTATTATATTCAGATTGGCAATCCTTCCAAGAACTTTGATTCCCTTGTACTCTGTTCCTGCCGGAACATTGTCATCCAGTATTCCGCGGATCACATATCCCCACTGAGGATTGGCAAGAACTCTGTCAATGTATTCCTCTGCTGCGCGGCTGTATCCCACACAGATCATCTGTTTCTGATTCAGTCCCCTCTCTCTCATATCTCTCAGAAGAGCGAAAATCAACATTCGGGCACACCACTGAAGCACAATATTGATTACATAAAACATAATATAAGTAGAACGGGAAAAATCACTCTCATCTATCATGTAAAATGTAAACATCAGAATAAGGAGCCCAAGCGAGTTGGCCTTTACAATATTAGCCAATACAAGCCGACGCCCCTGCATCCGCATGGGAGTATACAATGTGAAAGCCTGATACAACAACAGATAAACCGGTACAATAAAAACCAGCATCAGCATATACTGCTGAAAGCTTCTGGTTCTGACTGCTGTTGCTGCCATAGGACCAACAAAACGGATCAGCCATGCCAGAAAATATGACAGTACCAGTACAATTGCATCAATGATCATATGGAGACGACTGAAATTCTTTTCATTGTCCTTTAGCAATCTTTTGTCACCTCATTTTTTTATCGTTTCTATATTATAATAGTTGTTTTATAAAAGCAATAAAAATTTATCTTTCTTTCTTATCATCCGCACAAACGCCTGAAGATATTCACCCACAATTCAACTTGAATCCTAAAATAGTTTGACAGATTTTGAAATTTAAAAGGTATTTTATGATTTTTTTTACTGATCTGGAATCCATTCTTAATTCCCGCAATATACTCTCTTCCGAATCCTTTCAGCGTAAAAAACAGAATTTTGATTCCAAATCCTGCAACAAGAAACGGAAGATTGATAATAATCTGTAACACCGGCATATTTTTGTATATCAGATAAATATTATTTCTGGAAGAATACCGGATCTTGAACTGATTATATCTGGATCCGCTGGTACCGCTTCCCACATGGTATACCATGGCATCAGGTGCATACCAGTTTTCATATCCGTAGATCCTGGCCCGGTATCCCACGTCCATGTCCTCCAGATATGCAAAATGTTCTTCGTCAAAATATCCCAGTTCATCAAAGATCTTCTTTCTGTAAATAGCAGCTCCTGCACAGGAAGCAAAAATCTTCTCTTCCTTTTCATAGGTATGGATATTTTTCCCCTTACCTCTTGCATAAGCCCATCCAAGCGCGCAGTAATAGTTTCCTGCATCATCCAGCCTGTCCCTGTCATGAAACTGAATCATTCTGGCAGCACAGGAGAAAGCTTTGGGATGCCTTTTGATGGCTGACAGCATTTCTTCTATAAAATTCTCCGTTACTTCAATATCATTGTTTAAAAGCAGTACATAAGGTGAGCGTGATGCTCTGATCCCTTCATTGACCGCTTTACAGAATCCGAAATTCTCCGGCAGTTCGATCAGATGGACCCATGGATACCTTGCAGCAACAAAAGCACAGCTTCCGTCATTGGATCCATTATCCACAAGAATTACATCAAAATTGCTTACAGTCTGACACTCCAGACCTGCAAGTACGCCATCCAGATAAGCCATCCCATTAAAATTCGGAATGATCACTGATACTTCCTGCATGATTTCCTCCCTGTCTTCTCTTTTTTATGTCCTGCTTCTGTCTCCATTCCCGGGATTGGCTTCAGAGAATAATTCCATTTGGTAAGAGACAGGTTTTTGTTATAACAGGGATCTCCGTTTTTGAGAATGTCTATCCAGTGACATCGCATATATTCAATCTCCGTCTGAAAACGGCGCACTTTCTCCTTGCTGTCCTCAGCTCCTCTGGTCTTTGATTCCATATGATAAAGCTTCGCATAGGGATCATATACGATCAGATAGCCATTTTTTCTTACTTTCAGGCAAAGATCCACATCATTAAATGCCACAGCCAGTTCTTCTGTAAATCCTCCTGCCTGCTCAAAAACCTCTTTCTTCATCAACAGACAGGCGGCAGTCACTGCACTCATATCCTGAAGAAGGGATGCCTTATGCAGATAGCCGGTACGGTCCGCAGGCATATCTACGAACATATGCCCCGCAATACCGCCCATTCCGATCACACATCCTGCATGCTGGATCGTATTATCCAGATAAATGAGCTTTGCTCCGACACCGCCCACTTCCGGACGCTGACACACTCCAAGCATTTCTTCCAGCCAGTCCGGATTGATGGATTTTACATCATTATTCAGGAAAAGCAGATATTCTCCCTTTGCATGCGCCGCAGCAAAGTTATTGATGGCAGAATAATTAAATTCTTTTCCCCATCTCAAAAGATGGATCTTCCTGTTTCCGGAAAGCTCTTTATAATATCGGAAAATCTCATCAGTGGTACTGTTATTCTCCACGATTATGATTTCAAAATTCTGATAACCGGTATTCTTCTCCAGCATTTCCAGACAGGTCTGAAGAGTCTCTTTCTCGTCTTTGTTTGGTATGATAACAGACACCAGAGGTTTTCCCTGCACCGGATATTTCACCCGGTAAAAGCCCAGATCCTGTGTATGGCTTACCTCGCCTTTCGTACCTGTTCTCTCAAGATGAGCTTCTATTGCTCTCTTGCCGGCTTCAAATGCGTACATTTTACTGGCAGGATTATCTGCAGTGGAGGCTTTGTGTGTTCTCCAGTGATACAGGATTTCCGGAACATGTAAAACCTCTCCGGCATTCTCCGTACAGCGAAAGATAAAATCGTAATCCTGAGCTCCGTCGAATTCTTTTCGGAAACCTCCGGCCTTTTCTACAATACTCTTTCGCACTACAAAAAAGTGGCAGATATAATTATTGGAACGCAGGAGATCCAGATTAAAATCCGGTTTCAGATGTGGCTGAAAATGCTCGTCCAGTTCTGTTGTAACCTTATCCTCGTCTGTATAAAGCGCATCTGCCTGCGGATGATCCTGCAGTATTTTCACGATCTCATATAATGCATTGGGTGCCAGCAGGTCATCATGGTCAAGAAGCCCCACAAATTCACCTTTTGCCATTGCAAACGCGCGGTTTGTGTTCTCTGCAATGCCAAAGTTCTCTTTGAGATTGCAGAATCTTACCCGGGAATCTCCGGCTGAATATTCTGCCAGTACTTTCTGCATCTCCTCATTGTCCGGACTTGCATTTACGATACACAGCTCCCAGTTTGAATAAGTCTGAACGATCAATGATTCTATCATCTGTCTCAAAAATTCTACAGGTGTCTGATAAGCCGGAACTGCAATGCTGATCAGCGGTGAATAATCAAATTTCTGTTTCCTCTGTGTTTCCAGTGTTTCCTCCGTCGGAATGTAAGCCCGGTACCATGGACCATATGGTACTTCTTCCGGTTCAAAACGTTCATGCAGCCTGATCCAGAATTCCTTTGGTCCATAATGCTTCATATAGCGGAACCCTTTCCGGATCGTATAGGGGGAAAGCTTCCTGAACATTTTCGTCCACTGGATTTTTCCTCCTGCAGATGGTTTTTTACTCATATGATAACCTCGATTTTTACTATGATTTTTTATTTTAACATTGTATGATATTTTTTGCAAGAAAGGAGAGAAATGTGTTATACTGTTATTGTTTTTATGTTATCGTTTTTATGTAACTGTTCACATACAATGAACAGTTACTTTTCAACATTCTTATGCACAGGAGTATTATATACCATGATGATAAAGAAAAAAAGAATCACTGCAGCCCTGCTGGCTCTGGGACTTGGTGCTGTCACCATGTTTTCACAGTTTCCGGTATCTGCTGCTGAAGAAACAGCTCAGGATACAGACGCCGCCGCACAGACAGCAGATCCGTCTGTCGTAGTCACCAACGGTATCGACGGATGGCCCCAGGCTTCCGATATTTCGTCTGCCGCAGCAATTGTAATGGAAACTTCCACTAACACAGTCCTGTATTCCAAAAATGCAGATCAGCCCCTTTACCCTGCAAGCGCAGTCAAGATCATGACCTGCCTGGTTGCTCTTGAGAACAGCAGTCTGGATGAACAGGTAACCATGACTGCAACCGGTGTTTCCGGTGTTACTGACGGAGGAGCCAATATTTCCTCACAGTTAGATGAGGTTTTCACCATGGAACAATGTTTATATGCCATCATGGTTGCCTCTGCCAATGATATCGCACTGCAGGTAGCTGAACATGTGGGAGGTTCTGTGGATGCTTTTGTACAGATAATGAATACCCGGGCACAGGAACTTGGCTGCACCAATACTGTCTTTACCAATCCTACCGGCCTTCCTGACGAGAACCAGCATATCACCGCCCATGATATGGCTCTGATCATGGAAGCAGCTATGGCAAATGACACTTTCCGCACCATTGCAGCAACTACTTCCTATACACTTCCGGCAACAAATGTTTCCGGCGGTGAACGTGTACTTACAAACAATTTTACCATGATAAACAGCACCAGCGACGGTTATTATAAACCCTGTATCGGCGGTAAGGAAGGGTACACAGAAGCTTCCGGAAGTACCCTGGTATGTGAAGCTTCCAAAAATAACATGAAGCTGGTATGCATTGTATTAAATGGCGCATCCGGTGTTACCGATAATGAAGCGATCGCGCTTCTCAATTATGGTTTTGACAATTTTGCACCCCTTACCATCGCAGACGATGATTTTAACCGTCTTTCCGGTGGTACAGTCATTGCGCCAAACGGTGCCACAGAAGATAATCTGACCACAGAAGATACTTCTTCTGACGGACAGATCACACGCCAGTATTACTTTGGAGGAACTCCTGTAGGAACTGCGATTCTGGAAGACGCAGAGCAGCAGACAAATGATGCCGCAGTAACCGGTCAGAAGAATATGGAGGCAGCACAGGCATATTCTGCTTCCCATACAACTGCTCCTTATTATATCATCGGGGCGATCGGGGCAGCATTCCTGCTGTTTTTCCTGTTCCTGATGATCAAAGTGATCAAATCCTGAAGCCTGCTTCTGAATACCAGACAGTAACCATTTCTTTGATAGATAAAATAGATAAATTTAAGGGACTTCCGCAAAAGCTTTTCATGCGGCAGTCCCTTTATTTCTTTTAAGGCAAGATTAAAAATGCCCAGCAGGCAAATGGCGAAATCACCAGCAGTACAGTCAGTACTCTGTATATCAGACTCCGCACCTTTTCATTTTTCACTGTTTTTGTCAGAATATTATTCCAGCCCAGCGTAACAAAGTACATCAGAGGATATAATGCAGGCATAAGATATCTTCCCTGTGGCTGATTATCACTGTAATAAACATAATACAGAAACAGAAATACCGGAATCATAATCAGAAATACCATCATCAAATGGAAAATACCTTCTTTATTCCACTCTCGGGATATCACCTTTGTTTTAATCTTCCATCTGTCATTTCCAACTGCTTTCCGCTGTGCAACATACATTTTTTTTCTCAGATCAAATGTCTCTTTTACAAAAAATACACTGATGATCCCAACAGCAAAGAACAGCATATACAGTTTGCTGACCGTATATGGCATATAAATTTCCATCTGTCCAAAAGTACCGATGAAACTTACACACACTGTCAGAATCCAGTTATGATACCAACCGGGATCCTGATAAAGGATAATATCTTTCCAGTTCCATCCCAGCTTTGCAGGCGTCGGATACAGTGAAGGTCTGTAATCCTTCTGAGCATATTTTTCCGCACATTCCGCACAGGATTTCCTTCCCAGGAAATCTCCGTTATACAAAACTGCGTTACGGATGAACCACCAGCCGCAGAGAACTAAAGTAACTGCTGCGATCACTGCTCCTCTGCTGAAAAGGAAACGAACTCTCTGTGAAAAAGCTTCTTCTCTGCAGAGTAATACCGTAAAACAGAAGAAGAAAAAACTGCAGAGTATCCAACCGTATGCATTATAATAAGACAATGCACATACGGCCATTCCCACTGCAAGGAGTATACAGTTTTTCCATGTCCAGTCTTCTCTCAGATAAGAGACCCATGCATACAAGATCATGGCTGCTGCCAGCAGTGCCAGTGAGTCTGTATTCACATAAGTTCCCATAAAGATTGCCTGCGGCATAAATCCTGCCAGTGCTGCAAACAGCCATCTAACTTCTCTGGAATATTTTTCTTTCGGAAACAGTTTGCCCGAAGCTTTTACAACAAAATACACTGCACCTGTGACAAACAGTACATCTGCCATACGTGCAATTTTGAACATGGAGTATCCCGGATCTGCAAAAAGCCGGGATATTCTCATAAATAATGCAGACACCATATAAGATACAACCGGATAATATGCATAGGAAATTCCCCACACTTTATTCCTGACAGCCGGATCATCTCCCCCCGGAAGAGCTCCATGATGTTTATAAATGTAATCTGCAACATAATATCTCATCTGTTCATCCGGCCCTGAATTAAAAGGCTGTGTCATCGCCCAGGTTGTCAGCAGGATAAACGCCAGAAATACAAAAATGAAAATTTCTGTTTTTTCATTGATCTCTTTCTTTTTCTTTAACATATCTTCTTTCACATTCATTTTATAGCAATTTCATCTTCAGATTCTTTTCAGAGAAAAGTCCTGGCTCTTCAGAGTAAGATTGGGGTTATAATAAGGATCTCCGTTCTTCAGGATCTCCGGCCATTTTTTCTCAAAGGTGGCAATTTCTTTGTTAAATCGTGCCACTTTTTCCGGAGTATCCTCAAGACCTCTGGATTTGGATTCATAATGGTATAATTCCGCATATGGATTATACACGATCAGATATCCCGCCTTTCTCAGCTTCATGCAGAAATCAATATCATTAAATGCAACAGCCAGTTCCTCTGAAAGTCCTCCAACTGCATCAAATGCAGATTTCTTCACCATCATGCAGGCAGCTGTAACCGCACTGTAATCCTGTGCACAGATAATTCTGTGACAATATCCGGTGGTACCTCTCTTCTGCTGGACAAAACAGTGTCCTGCAATTCCGCCAAAACCGATCACAACACCTGCATGCTGGATCGTATCATCCTCATAATAAAGTCTTGCACCCACTGCGCCGACATCTTTACGCATGCAATAACCCAGGAGTTCTTCCAGACAGTCCGGATTAATGATCTCTGTATCATTGTTAAGCAGAAGCAGATACTCACCCTTTGCAAAAGATGCACCATAGTTATTAATGGCAGAATAGTTAAAGACTCCGTCCCAGTATACCATGCGAACCTTCGGATTCTCTGCCTCCAGTTTTTTGTAATATTCAAAAGTAGCAGAATCTGTACTGTTATTCTCTACAATAATGTACTCATAATTTTTGTACGTAGATTTCTGTTCAATGGATTCCATACATCTCTTCAGATCATCAATATGGTCTTTATTCGGAATAATAATAGAAATCAGCGGATCATGATCTCTGATAAACTTCGTTCTGTACAGCCCCAGATATTCACCCTTAAAAACCTCTGCGTGGATTCCTGTTCTCTCATAGTGAGCCTGTACTGCACGTCTTCCGGCTTCAAAGGCATAAAGCTTGCTCTCGGGATTCTCTGCTGTGGAGTCCTCATGGCAACGCCAGTGATACAGGATTTTTGGAATATGACAGATTTCTTCATCCTTTACTGCTTCCACACAGCGTAACACAAAATCATAATCCTGTGCACCGTCAAACTCACTTCGCAGCCCGCCAACTTTTTCAATTACTTTTCGTGATACCACAAACAGATGGCAGATATAATTGACCGTGCACAGCAGATCCGGATTATAGTCCGGTTTAAAATGCGGCTGAAAGAATTTATGTCCATCCATAGACATCTTATCTTCATCTGTGTAGATCACCAGTGTCTGCGGTTTCTCATTTATTGCTTTCACACATTCAAATAATGCATTCGGCGTCAGCTCATCATCATGGTCTGCAAAGGCAATGAAATCACCTGTTGCAATTTCAATGGCACTGTTGGTATTCTCTGAAATCTGAAGCGGCTCCTCATGAGAAACGTATTTAATTCTGTTATCCTTCGCTGTCAGTTCTTTTAACAATTCCGTCAGCGGTGACTGTGCGCCGCTTCCGTCAGAGAAACAAAGTTCCCAGTTTGAATAAGTCTGTTCCTGAAATGATTCTGTCAGTCTTCTGAGATATTTCTCCGGTGTCTTATACAGCGGTACTACAAAAGAAATCTTGGGTCTGTATCCAAAGGATGTTTTTTTCTGTTTCTCCAGTTCGTTCCTGTCCGGCAGATGATGTCTGATCCATTTCTGATAAGATGGCGGTCCCTGACGTACATTTTTAACCTTTGTCACTACCTTCTCAGCAAGAGCCGCCGCACCCTGAGATTTCCAGTAGCGGATTCCTTTTTCTACATATTTGTCTAATTTCTTTGCCAGAATATCAGCTTTTCTCAGAGGAACCACATGTACAGTTTTCTTCTCGCCTGCATAAAACACTACATACAGGCATTTTCCCGAAACGTTGGTGATCTCAGAAAAGAATCCTGTCTTTCCCGGATCCTGTGCTTCTTCAAACAGCTGGTTGACATCCACCCTGTCTGTTCTCTGGATTTCAGCGGCAACCGGCTTTTTATCCGCATCAAAGATACGGACAGTCACAGGCTTGGGTGCAATGGCCCACCCTCTGATCCGTACAGTTCCCTGTTCTGCACTCTCTTCTTCAAAATATACCTGCGGTTTATCTCTTTTTTTATCCAGTTCACCGGCAGTGATGGAAAACCAGACATGTTTTTTATCCGGAAACTTCTCATAGATCACAAGCTTATGATACCCCTCCAGATTTTCCGGTATCTGAACAGTTGCCGTAATCTGTATTCCCTGCATTTTCTCCGGATCTTTAAAACGTTCCAGTGCACTTACATTTTCATTTTCTTTCACAGATACCTTCAGTTTGTGCTGATCCAGATATGCCTCCATCACCGCATCTTTCGGCCAGTGTCCCTGCACAATATACTGTGTCCTGTCTGATAAATGAAATCTTTCTCTTACTACTTCAAATATTTCCTTAGGCATGTTAATCTCCGTTCTTCTCCTGTTTTCTCAGAGAACAGTCTGTGTTGTTTAATGTCAGATTGGGATTATAATAGGGATCTCCTTTCAGGAGCTCTCTTTCCCATTTTCTCCGGAAACAGTTTACTTCTCTGGAAAAACGCAGCTGTTTCTCCGGTGTATCTTCCATTCCTCTGGATTTGGATTCATAATGATACAGTTCTGCATACGGTGTGAATACAATTTTCACTCCATATTTTCTCACTTTCATACAGAGGTCAATATCATTAAATGCAACCTTCAGCTCCTCGTCAAATCCTCCAACTGCTTTAAAAACAGAAGTCTTTACCATCATGCAGGCGGCAGTGACTGCACTTATCTCCTGCACACAGCGCAGACGTCCCATATATCCTTCCGCATCCCGGGGAAGTTTACATAATACATGGGCAGCAACTCCACCAAGACCAACTACCACTCCTGCATGCTGAATGGTATCATCCGGATAATACAGTTTCGCACCGACCATTCCCACGTCTTTTTGCTGACAAAGCTGAAGCATTTCTTCAAGCCAGTTCTCTGTAATGATCTCCACATCATTGTTAAGAAACAGCAGATATTCTCCCTGCGCCTCTCTTACTGCAAAGTTATTGATCGCAGAATAATTGAATTCTTTTTTCCATGTAAGGATCCTTACATTTGGGTATCTGTTTTTCAGTGTCTCATAGTATACAAAGGTTTCTTTTTCCACACTGTTGTTCTCAACAATAATGATCTCGTAATTCTTCCATGTTGTCTTCTCTTCTATGGATGAAATACACAGTTCCAGATCATTAATGTGATCTTTACTTGGAATGATCACAGAAATCATCGGTTCGCCGGAAATAGTCAGATGGCTTCTGTACCATCCCTTCTTGTCTGCAAGTTCCGCTGTTGCAGAAACCTCCGCCCTGCGGTAATGCTCCTCCAGTGCCTTTCTGCCTGCTTCCCAGTTTTTCTTCTCCTGTTCTTCTGTGATCAGGTTCTCTGCTTTCATGGAATGACAGAGGATCTTTGGAATATGCACAATATTTTCTGCCTGCTCACTGCATCTTAAGAGCATATCATAATCCTGTGCACCATCATATTCCGGATCAAACTTTCCGGCCTGTTCCAGAATTTCCTTCCGGATTGCCCAGAACTGTCCGATATAATTATTTTCCCTTAATCTGAACAGATTGAAATCCGGCTTGAATTCCGGCTCAGAATAATGTTTTCCGTCTGCGCTGATCTCATCTTCATCTGTATAGATCATATCCGCTTTTTTCTCTGTGATCGCTTTGACCATCTGAAAAAGTGCATCAGGTTCAGGTATGATCTCCTGACCGGCAAACAGAACATACTCTCCCATTGCAAGTTTCAGAGATGCATTAAGATTTCCCGAAATGCCGTTGTTTTCCGTAACCTTCTTGTAGGAAAGGCGGGTCTCTTTTTTATATTTTTTCCGCAGAAACTCTCCTGTTTCCTCTCCCTCACATGCATCTGCAAGACACAGCTGCCAGTTACCATAGGTCTGTTCTGTATAAGCATCGATCACACTTTTTAACCTTTGTTCATCTGTATCCGTCACCACCATCACAATACTGATCAGCGGTGAATAAGAAAAAACAGCATTTCTCTGTCTTTTTAATTCCTTTCGGAATGCGACATGATCTTTCAGCCAGTCTTCATAATCCTGATCTCCGTCCTTAAGCTGGGAATTTCTCACATAACGGATAAATCTTCCAATGCCGTTTTTCTTTATATATTCCTGATTCTTCTGCCTGTTCTTCAGAGACAGCAGTTTCATCTGCTGATACAGTCCGGTATTTTCCCGTTTTATTTTTTTTACATTTACAGTATAAATTTTCTGTACATCTTTTCCCCTGAAACAGATGCAGATATTCTGATCGTTTGTATTCTCCAGATTGACAGTAATACTGAATCCCAGATTTCTTTTCTCTTCTTCGGAAATCCCCTTTGCCTCTTCCACGTCCGGACGTCTTTGTCTGGTGATCGTACATTCCAGAACCTTCCCATCTGTACCCTGTACAAATATCTCATCCGGCTCCAGCTGGTTTACAACCCAGCCTCTGACTGTCAGGATACTCTCCTGTGTGATCTGTTCCTCATCAATATGATATTCAATAAGACTTTCCTCACAAAAGTCCTTCACTTCTGCAGCTGTGGCTTCCCAGATGATTTCTTTTTCATCTCCTGCTCTCAGCGCAAGCTGCAGTTTCTCATGTTCTTCTGCAAGTTTTATAATTTCCGGTATCTTTACTGTGAATCCGACATTTCCCACTTCTTTTATATCTTTTGTTTCTTTTAAATCTTTGGCAACATCTGCTCTTTCACAACGCGAAGGTTCAAGAACGGAGAGTTCTTTTCCCGAGCCATAAAGAATGAAATCACATTCTGACTGATCTCTGGTTATCGCCCATCCGGTAATAGCCAGAGTATGATCTTCTTTGTCACTGTATATTTTTTTATCTACACTCCAAAGTATATTTCCCATAACTAAACCCTTTTGATGGCACGATACACTTTCCATGCCTTACTGCCTTCCACCTGATCGACCAGAGCTTTCTTCTGCGCAAGCTCCTGACTCATCTGCTCCATTGCCCTTTTCTGCTCTGCGTATACTTTCCAGAATTTCTTTTCTGTGGTTTGCCGGTCCAGGATCTCCATTTCAATCTTTATGGACTTTCTGTTCTCAGGAACAGAATCTACTATGATCTGCGGATCGTCACCGCCGAAATAGAATTCTCCGGAGGACACTTCACAGCCATCTGTGTGAAACTTTACCTGACTTTCATCTTCCCATGTCAGCTTTACAATTTTAAGTCCCTTGGACATTTCGCCCGGATCAAGGCGAAGCATTGTGGTATTCTCCGGAAGTTCAAACTCCGTCTGAATTTTCCCGTTTCTGAACAGATATCTCACAGAATCAGCCTCATTAAAGCTCTTTCCGTTATCCCAGAAAATCTGAAGCATTTCCAGAGATTCCTGTTTCTTTTCTCTGTAATAATCTTCTACTTCCACCCGGCCCGGAGAGATCTGGGCATACATATTTCTCATTGCTGTATGCTCACCCAGAATATACTGCTGGAAATTATGTTCCATCTCCACATAAACTTCTATATCTTCAGGCAGGATTCCTGCTTTCTCATAGAAATCCCGTTCTTTAAGTATTCCCCGTTTGTCATTCAGTTCCAGATAATAAAAGATCATCCTGTAAACCAGAAACTGTGAAGGTACAGGAAATGTAAAGGTCCACTCATAGTCAATCACAGATACTTTATTCTCAGAGAGGATAATATTTGCAGGAACAAAATCAATATTGGATATTTCTGTACATTTCAGATCAGAACGCAGGTTTACATTTCCAAATACCCTTACAAATTCCGGTGTTTTCTCAAAGGGTTTCTTCTCATGAATATTCTTTACTTTCTGTATATAAGAGAAGAATAATTTCTCCAGTTCCTCTGTTCTGCCTTCTTCCAGAAGATGATCCAGCTTATCTTCCAGGGTGATACCTGTCAGATATTCCAGCTGCGCACAGTCACCTTTGATCCGGCAGCGGTTTACTTCAATTTCCTCTTCTTTATACATTCCGGTCAGTTCTTCGCAGATAGTTCCCAGATTCCGTACATGAGCTGCCGCTTTCTTCTGCGACGGTACTTTCTTCACAGTCAGCTGCCCATCTGCTGCTTCACTGATTTCCGTATAAATGGAGAGCTTCTGATCTCTCTCATTGGAAAACTTCACATAAACCGGTGCTGTCTGTGGCTGTTCTTTTCCGATCACAAGAAGAAAGGAATTGGCAAACTGCGGGTAAAGATCATTGCTCAAAAGTGTATTATACACCTGAGATTCCTGAAACAGATCCAGACGGAGTCTGTCAAAATTGTAGTCCCTCATATGCAGCTCTCCGCTTGCAGGGAGATGTCTGTCTGAATGAATAGTCATTGGAAATTTGTAATCCGGATATGGATAATACCAGTCGGCTTTTAAGTTTCCTGCTTCCTCCAAAATTCCATTAAATTCTTTTCTTGAAAAAGTTTTAACTCCTTTTGTTTTGGGGTATCCCTGGATTCCTTCGAATAAAGTTCCAAAATGGTCCTCTGTACATCCGGCCCAGTATTTCAGTCCCAGTCTGTTCTCAATGGCCAGAATGATCTTTCCATCCGGCTTCAGATGCTTTGATATGATCCTGAGAAAGTCCACATAGGGATTCTCACTCCGGATATAGGATTCTCCATACTCAAATACACCAATCAAAGTGATATAGTCGTATTTCTCAGTAAGGTTTTTCTCGATCTCCTGAAAGTTTCCCACAAGGATCTTAAGATTATCCTGATCCTGATGTCTGTATGCATTGATCTTACTTCTTTTCATAGAAAGCTCGATGCAGGTAACTTCCTTCGCCCTTTCACAGAGAGCTCCTGTCACAGCACCACATCCGGAACCAATCTCCAGAACCTTCTCTTCTCCTGTAAAGGGAATCCAGCTCAGAATATTCTCCCTGATATGAGAAAAATGATAAAGAATTGGCCAGCTCTTTCTCTCACTGATCACTCTGTTAAATTCTTCCGGTGCAAAATCTCTGGAAATTGCAAGCATTTCATCCTCTATCGCACCATCACTGTATAGATCTTTTCCCGGATAGCACGTGGTATCCAGAATTACTTTCCCGATTTTTTCTTCCATATATAGTCCTCGCGCTGATTATTTTTTCGCACTGATATTTGTCATCATAACTTTCTCAGACCTGTTCTTCGCACCGTACTTCCACCTTTGAATCCATATCATAGAATCCAACTGTATTTTTACTGGAAATAACTGTTATGTTACATGCGTCATAAAGTCTGTGGAATACCGTAAAATCTCCGTTTTTATACCCTGTACATCCAAATGACAGGAGATACTCACCGCCCTGAAGGTTCATGTTCTGTGTAAATGTTACAGTACATATATCCCCTTTTCCGGAGTGTTCTATCTTTGCATTTTCATACATGGTATTGGTACCTGTGATTTCCGTACCCTGAATATTTTTAAATGTGTATGCCATGATCGGCTCCTGAATCTCTTCATTAAACCGGACTTTCATACGAATTTTGAAGCAGCTTCCCTTTTCAACAGTATTGGAACATCTTCCTTTATCATCAATGACTCTGAAATCTGTGATCTCAGCAATACGGCTTCCATATTCCAGCATATTGGGATTTACCTGAAAATCTCCCAGTCCTTCACTGTCCTCTGCCACAATCTGCTCTGTACTGTCAGATTCATTCTGTTTTACAGGATTCTGTCCTACCAGAAGCTGTTTGTACAGGTCAACCATCTGCTTTGGTGAACCTTCATCCATCTTTACGCCTTTGTTCAGAAGAATAACTCTGTCACAATACTTGGAAACGCTTCCAAGATCATGACTTACAAACAGGATCGTCTTGCCCTGTTTCTTAAATTCCTCAAACTTGTGATAACATTTTGCCTGAAAGAACACGTCGCCTACAGACAACGCCTCATCTACCACCAGGATCTCCGGATCAATATTGATTGCAACAGCAAAAGCCAGACGCACGAACATACCGCTGGAATAAGTCTTTACAGGCTGGTGGATAAAGTCTCCAATGTCCGCAAATTCCAGAATATCATTCAGTCTGGCATCAATCTCTTCTTTTGAAAAACCGATCATGGTTCCATTCAGGTATACATTCTCAAGACCTGAATATTCCATGTTAAATCCGGCTCCCAGTTCCAGCAGCGCGGAAATTCGTCCGTCTACCTTTACTTCCCCTGCTGTGGGAGTCAGGACGCCGGTGATGATCTTTAAGATCGTGGATTTACCGGAACCGTTGGTTCCGATAATTCCCACGCATTCTCCTTCATAAATATCAAAATTTACATCATGAAGTGCATAATGCTCTTTATAAAGTTTCTTTCTGGTAAGCCCCAGCGCTTCTTTCAGTCTGTCCGAAGGCTTATCATATAATTTATACATTTTGGTGAGATCCTTCACCTGAATTACTTTCTTGTTCTCCACGTGATTTCCTTTCTGTTATGTTCCTGTGTTTTTCATCTTCCTCTGACTTATTTCGCGCTTACCAGTACAGCGAAAATTAAGTTTCTGCTATATTAATATTCGCTGTACTAGTGTGCCGACAAGTTGATTCTTGAAACAATCTTGCAGGATAAATTTTTTTATTTCAAGGCGGAGGAAGGAGGCGTAGCGGTGGCTACGGCGACCGACGACAACGCGGAAATAAGAAATTTAGAC
>ENA-OQBV01000453-OQBV01000453.1-human-gut-metagenome-genome-assembly--contig:-NODE-453-length-23211-cov-6.995668_pt1 | contig 23211 bp, 22 predicted proteins | sample MGYA00242750_ERZ504559 | MGnify/ENA primary metagenome ERZ504559 (study PRJEB26092, sample SAMD00036230) | human gut metagenome | host: Homo sapiens | study: EMG produced TPA metagenomics assembly of... | reverse complement strand
GAAAAACTGGAAACCATTATTACCAGGGCCACAACCAATACCCGTATGAGAGATTTCTACGATATTTACATTTTAGAACAGCTGCATGGAACTACGCTGAACCCGAAAATTTTACATGATGCGCTTCTGGCAACTGCTCATAAACGGGGATCGGAGAAGTATCTTAACCAGGCTGAAGAAGTTTTTGACGAAGTGGAAAATGATTTAGTTATGCAAAAACTTTGGGAGGCATACTGTAAAAAGTTTTCTTATGCTTCTGATTTGGAATGGGATGTGATTATGAAAGCAATTCACAGGTTATATGTTCTTTGCGAGAAGGGCATCAGCGTATGAAAAAGCATGGACACTATTGTAAAATTTGTGGCGAATACAAAGCCAACGAAAAATTTTCAGGCAAAGGTCATGCAGCCCACATTTGTAAATCCTGTGCTTCGCTACCAGCAGAAAAGCAGGCTGAACTGATGACACTGAATCGTCTATTGAATCTTCCATGGGGGCTATCGAAAGAGCAGTTATCCTGGCTGAAAAATCGATTAAAGGATAGGAGGCCTGATGTCCGTGCATTAGCACAAGAGCAATATGAAATGAGATTTCCACCAAAACATTTAGAAGATGATAAGTTCAAATTTTTCGATGAAGAAAGTTTTATAGAATAGTGAAAGCGATCTGCTACGGCAGGCCGTTTTCTTTTCGGAAAGGAGGTTCCTTCTATGGCAACCACAAGAATCATGCCGCTTCATGTCGGCAAGGGCCGCACAGAAAGTCGGGCGATCAGTGACATCATCGACTATGTGGCCAATCCCCAAAAAACAGATAACGGCAGGCTCATTACCGGCTATGCGTGTGACAGCAGGACTGCGGATGCAGAGTTCCTTCTGGCAAAGCGGCAGTACATTGCCGCTACCGGACGAGTGCGCGGTGCGGATGATGTGATTGCCTATCATGTGCGCCAGTCCTTCCGCCCCGGTGAGATCACACCGGAGGAAGCTAACCGGCTGGGTGTGGAATTTGCCAAGCGTTTTACCAAAGGCAATCATGCCTTTGTGGTCTGCACTCACATAGACAAGTCGCACATTCATAATCACATTATCTGGTCATCGGTCAGCTTAGAATATGACCGAAAGTTCCGAAACTTTTGGGGCAGCACCAAGGCAGTCCGACAGTTAAGTGACACCATCTGCGTCGAAAACGGACTGTCCATTGTAGAGAATCCGAAACCTCACGGAAAGAGCTATAACAAATGGCTGGGCGATCAGGCAAAGCCCTCTCACCGAGAGCTGCTGCGTGTGACGATTGACAACGCATTATCACAAAGTCCTACTGACTTTGAGGCGTTGCTGAAGCTGCTGCAAGAGTCCAGCTGTGAGGTATCAAAACGAGGAAAATCGTATCGTCTGAAGCTCTCCGGTTGGGAAAAAGCCGCCCGTATGGACAGCCTGGGCGAAGGATATGGATTGGAAGATTTGCAGGCGGTTCTCTCCGGGAAGAAAGCACATACCCCACGAAAGAAAGTGGTCGCACAGGCAGAGCCGCCGAAGGTCAATCTGCTGGTGGACATTCAGGCAAAATTGCAGGCCGGAAAAGGTGCTGGCTATGCTCGATGGGCTAAGGTTTTCAATCTGAAACAAATGGCACAGACCATGAATTACCTGTCAGAGAACAATCTGCTGGAGTATGCGATTTTAGAAGAAAAGGCTGCGGCTGCCACGGCACATCACAATGAGCTTTCGGCGCAGATCAAAGCGGCTGAAAAGCGCATGGCAGAGATTGCTGTTCTGCGTACTCACATCGTAAATTATGCCAAGACCCGTGAGGTCTATGTGGCATACCGCAAGGCCGGCTACTCTAAGAAATTCCGGGAAGAACATGAGGAAGAAATTCTGCTCCACCAGGCTGCTAAGAATGCCTTTGACGAGATGGGCATCAAGAAGCTGCCCAAGGTCAAAGAGTTGCAGACAGAGTATGCGAAATTGCTGGAAGAAAAGAAAAAGACCTATGCCGAGTACCGGCGTTCCCGTGAGGAAATGCGGGAGCTTTTAACGGCAAAGGCCAATGTGGATCGGGTGCTGAAAATGGAGGTAGAACAGGATGTTGAAAAAGAAAAAGACCACGGCCAGCGATAAGCTGGTCCTGGTCAAAAGCGTTCGCAGAACGCGCAGCCACAGAATGAAATTCTGTGTTCAAAGGGGCTTGGGGGCGCTGCCCTCAACAAGCAAGCGGAGAGGAAAATCACGGAGGGATTTTGCGCTCTGCGGGTCGGTGTGTATTAACACCGGCATTGCTTGCCCCTTTTTACCCGGAAATGAAAGGAGCCAGTGAGGAAACAGTCAAATTTCACTCACCGGCTCAATTCGTTTCAAATTTCTCGGATAGTTCTGTTAGTTCTTTCGCGGTCTCCTGCGTATGGCGCAAGAGGGTTTCACGCATTTCTGATGGACAGCTGCAATAAAGCATCTTCATCTGATTGGCTCCCTCATCTTCTGGTGAAACATCTGGATTGATCAGAGTGTCCAGAGAGAGCGGTAGCACCTTTGCCAATGCCTTCAAAATCAAATAGGACGGGTTTATTTCCCCTTTTTCGATTTTGGCGATTTGCTTTACAGATACATGACTTAGATCCGCAAGTTCTTGTTGTGTCAGGTCTTTTTTCTTTCGGGCTTCCCGCATTTTTTGCCCCAAAGCGGTCAAATCATCAATCGGCATAATCATTCACCTCAAATATATTGTATCGTGCCGATTTGCGCAAAGGAATAACCTTATTATGCCTATTGACAGATATGATTATACTGATTTTATGAGAGGGAATAGGGAAAGTGCAGTTGTATCCTTGATGAGCTATGTTACAATGCTAATAGTAAGGAAAAATAAAAAATGTTTTTGATTTTTAGATTTAGGACATTTCTGTAACATTTTGTGTTTATCCTATCAGTATAGCTGAAAAATAAGGAAGGAAGTGAATGTCTTGAAGAAGATTCTAATTGTAGAGGACGATCAGCTTTTGAATCGGACCTTGGCATACAATCTGACCTCTGATGGATATGAGGTCATTTCTGTTTTTAATTTTGACAGCGCGGTAAGAAAGCTGCGCGAAAATGAATTTGATGTGGCACTGTTGGATATTAACCTCCCCGATGGCAGCGGACTGGATCTGTGTGAAGAAATCCGGAATCGCGGTCAGCATACCTATATCATCTTTATCACAGCCAATGATAAGGAGAGCGATATGCTCAAGGGATATGAAGTCGGCGGTGCGGATTATGTGACCAAACCATTTTCTGTGACGGTGCTTTGCAAAAAAGTGGCGGCGGTTTTTGCAAATCTGGAACTGCGGACACCCCGGCATGATCTGTTTGATGATGGCTTTCTGAAAATCGACTTCTCCGAACAAAGTGCGTCCCTTGCCGGAGAATCCCTGGACTTTACACCGAAGGAATACCGCACCCTGTTCCTGTTCGTAAAGAACCCCCGGATTATTCTGACCAAGCGGCAGATTTTAGAGAAGCTGTGGGACATTGATGGAGACTTTGTGGATGAGCATACGCTGACGACGATCATCAGCCGTATCCGCAAAAAAATCGAAACAGACGAGAGGAAATATATTAAGACAGCTTATGGAATGGGCTATCAGTGGATCGGCGGTGAGCCTCGATGAAGCTGCAAAATTTATCTGTCAGGGCATTTTTGAGAAAAATTGTGGCGGGGACTCTGCTCACTGCCGCTTTGCTGCTGTTGATTTTTTTTTCTATTGACGAAAGATGTGCGTGTTGTCATCTGCGGCATTATTTTGACAGCTGCATTTTTCATTTGGGGCATGGTTTTTCTGCACTATTTTCAAAAGAAACTTTCTCTGTTCACCGATGGTTTGTGCCAGACCTTGGATCACATGATGGACAGTACAGACCGGCCCCAGGTAGACTATGAAGCGGAAACACTGCTGTCCCGGATCAGCCATCGTCTGGAACGACTCTATAATGTGATGCAGAAAACCAGACACATGGCAGAGGGAGAAAAGGAAGAACTGCAATCCCTGGTATCGGATATTTCCCACCAGACCAAAACCCCCATCGCAAATTTGAAGCTAATCAACGATACGATGCTGACAAGGCCATTGACAGAAGAAAAGCGCAAGGAGTTTTTGCAGGCCACAGGCACACAGCTGGATAAACTGGATTTTCTCATTCAGGGAATGGTGAAAACTTCCCGTCTGGAAACGGGTGTCATTACGCTGGAGAAACAAGATGCTGTGATCGGGGATACGCTGGTGAGCGCCATCAATGGTGTTTTGGCTCCGATGGAACAAAAAGAGATCAGCCTGTCGGTGGACTGCCCATCTGATTTGACAATATCCCATGACAGCCGCTGGACTTCCGAAGCATTGTTTAACATTCTGGATAATGCGGTAAAGTACACCTCTGCCGGTGGCAGCATCCAGGTAAGGGTACGGGATTGGGAAATGTATTTGAGGATAGATGTGACGGATACAGGCAGAGGCATCCCGGAACATTCTCAGGGCACGATCTTCAAACGCTTCTATCGGGATGAAGCGGTGCATGATATAGATGGGGTCGGAATCGGCTTATACCTTGCCCGTGAGATCATTACCATGCAGGGCGGCTATATTACCGTCGAGTCTAAAGTTGGGGAAGGATCAACTTTTTCCGTGTTCCTGCCCATAAAATAATTCTGAGGCAGTCTGTTTTGGCAGGCTGCCTTTTTTGAAAAATTTTTAGAGGACAATGGATTTTAGGACAATTCTGCAACATTTGGGATTTATGCTGACAGCAACATCATGAAATTGGAGGTGGCCTTATGGAAATCACAAAGACATTACTCATCAATGCAGCTTGCTTGCTGATCCCGCCGGTCGTTGTTGTTTTGCTGCTCCGGCACTTCTTTCCAAGAAAGATTAGATGGTCGGCTGGTGTGGTGGCTCTGGTAGATCTGGTGATCTTCTGGACAGATATTTCTTATTATGAGAGCGTTTGGCTGACGCTGTTTTTTTGTTGTAATTCAGTTAGCAATGGTTTTGCTTATATCTATCCGGATTTATAAAAAAGACACACGAAAATGAATTGTCCTAAAATTGAAGCAATTCACCCTAAAACTGTTGAGCCTTTGGGATATTTCTGCAACATTTGGGGGTTAGGATGACAGTGAAAGGAGTGGATGACTATGACATTACCATTTGAAAATGATACCCGCATCATTATAAATAAATTAGCAAAACGCAATGTATCTTCAAATCGTATTTTTTGCTTTTTTAATGTTTTGACCATTGCGCTAGCAATTAGTTTGATTGTGGGAATCTCCTTATTCCAACAAGGAAGCAAAATTAGTGAACAAAAGATTTTGAATCAAATGCAGCAAGTTACCATCGGGGGGCTTACAGCAGAACAGATAGAAGTTCTGAAAAAAGAACCTGATCTTGAAGATATTGTACCCTATAAGCATAGTGATAGTTTTCTGATGGATGGGATCAAATTTGAAGCGGTTTATATGCCGACTGGTTTTGGAATTATAAAATCCTATGAATTAGTCAGTGGAACCTGTCCAGAACAGTACAATGAAATTGTAATTGATAAAAATGTTCAATTAGAGCTGGGGTATCAGCTAAATATAGGAGATACCATCACTTTACCAACGGCGGGGAGTAAAACAGAGGATTTCATCATTACTGGTTTTACTGATAATGTGGAAACAGGAACATTTTACTTTTATGTCTCCCCAGCGTATGCAGAACAGGGTGTGTTATTATCTGATATTCCATATAGTGCCTTGATTCGTGTAAATGGTGCCACGGAAATGGGACTTATTGATTTTGAGAATACAGTATATCGTCTGGCTTTATCCCAAGACATAAGCAGGAACCAACTTTATTTTAATAGCAAATTCTGTTCCTCACTTATCAGTGGATCAGGAATGGGAGGTGTTCTTTTAGCTACTCTTTTTATTGCATTTTCAAGCGGAATTGTCATATACAGTGTGTTCTACCTTTCGGTATCAAATCAAGTGTCGCAGATTGGACAGCTCAAAACTATTGGCATGACAGAAAAACAAATTAAGCGGATGATTCGTAAAGAGGGGTATCGTTTCTGCCTGTTCGGAATACCTGCCGGTATTACAGTAGGTATCATATTTGCATATTTGTTAGAGCCGAATGGAATAACGATTATCAATGCCATAGCCACAAGTATTTTAGCAATAATATTAGGCATTATCATCGTACAAATTTCCGTATACAAGCCCGCACAAATAGCTTCAAATATTTCCCCTATTGAAGCAACAAAATATGTTGGAAACGATCCAGAACTAAAAGAAAATAGAGTGCAGAATAGGAAAAATCATATTCGGCTCTCACCGTATTCTTTAGCCGTATTGAGCGAAAAGCAGAATCGAAAAAAACACAATCTGACGATTGCCTCGCTTGCAATCGGCGGGATTTTATTTATGGTTGGAGCCACTTTTATATCATCATGGAATCCAGATTCCTTTGCAAGAATGGGGAATTTGGAAGATGGAGAATATTATATTACGATTAACCACAATACATTAGTCAATCCCAAACCGTATGGTATTTCGGAGTATCAAGTTAATACGCCTTTTTCACAAGAACTCATGGAAGAATTGCAACAAATCCCGGAAGTTAAAGAGATTTATACTACGGAGAGAACCGCAGCCATTATTGAGTATCACGATGAACAATTAGAAATTCCCATTATTCCGATTACACCTGATAATCAGGAGGAAATTTTGAAAACGCTTCCTGTTGATTGGACATACGAAACATTGGTGAAACAAGACGCTATGGTTATATTAGGAACAAGCGTACAGAAAGAAGTCTATCATGCTTGCCCGTCAATAGGAGAAAAAGTGACATTACGATGGTTTGATGGAACTGAACACAGCATAGATGTTTTGATTGCCGGTACTTCCGAAAAAAGTATGAATGAGGGCTTTTATCTTCCAAAAGAAACCATAGAAAAGTTGTGGGGCGATATGGATTTAACAGCTTCCTTAACTTTGTCCGTACCTGAATATGAAAAAGTGGGTAAATCAGTAGAAAGCAAATTAAATAAAATACTGTCCCGACACCCTGATTTGGTAATGGAAACCTTACAAGAGGTAAAAGCATCTTCGGCAAATACGATTCATAATACCAGCGTACAAGTTTATGGGGTATCTGCCTTTGTCATTATGTTTAGCATTTTTAATCTGACAAACACCTTGATTAGTCGTATCAGTACAAGGAGAAAAGAATTTGGAATATTGGAGTCTATCGGTATGACAAAAAAACAGATAAAGAAAATGCTGCTGCATGAAAGTGTCTTACTGATTATTCCATGCTTGATTATTACGGTTGTGGCAGGAACCTTGATGGGTTATTTGTTAGTACGGATATTGTCTGCGAATGGATTAACTTATTTTCAATATGCTCTTCCTTTTATTCCATTACTGATTTACGGTGTCTGCTTAATAATAACACCTATTATAATTTCTGCTATCTGTCTAAAAATTCAATGCAGAAATTCGTTGGTGGAACGGATCAAAATGGCAGACTGATTTTGAAATGTCCGAGCATTGTAACATTTCACCCCCTATTTTCAATGAAATTTTTGGCCACAGCAACATTTCGCGGATCTTTGGGTTTTACAATGACTTTATCAAAGGAGGTTGTGCCATGAACACGAGCAAAAAAATTTTAACGGTTACGGATTTGAAAAAATCTTATATCACAAAGGGAAATACCTATCCTGTTTTGCAGGGAATCAATATGGAGGTCAATCAAGGGGAGTTTATCGCTGTTATGGGGCCATCAGGCAGCGGAAAGACAACTTTGCTTAACATTATATCTGGTTTTCTTTCTGCTGATAGTGGTTCGGTTATGATTGGAGCCGAGAATATGCTGCACACAGACAAAAATAAGCAGGCGGAAATTCGTTCATCAATTTTGGGGTTTATATTTCAGGACTTTATGTTGATAAATGGACTGACAGTACGGGAAAATATTTATCTCCCACAAATCATAGGAAAAAAAGATAATGCGGAAATGGATCAAAAGACGCAAAATTTGCTTGATACATTTGGAATCGCGGAAATTGCTGAAAAATATCCTAACGAATTATCTGGCGGACAAAAGCAAAGAGTTGCAGTTGCGAGAGCTTTGTCAAATACACCTTTGCTTATTTTAGCAGATGAACCAACGGGAAATCTGGATTCTAAATCAAGTGCTGCGGTAATTGAATCATTTTTGCTGGCAAAGGAAAAGATGAACGCTACAATTTTAATGGTAACACATGACGCCATCGCTGCGTCTTACGCTGACCGCGTGGTAGCACTATCAGATGGTAAGATCGTAAAAGAATTGTTGCGTACTGTGGAACCACGCCAGTTTATGAATGAAATTTTAGATTTTCTGAAAGTGGTGGAGGTGAGCAGATGACTTTGAATGAAATAGCCAAAAAGCTGATCCGGCAAAATAAGGGGCGCTATCTGATATTAAGCCTCTCCATCTGCTTTGCAATCCTTATGACAGGGGCTTATGGAGTTTTGCTGTTCAGCCCTGCAATCACAGATGTACTTATGACAGACGGTTCCACTTATTTGATTGCACTTGGTATGTATGGGATCACAGTACTTGGCATTGTTGTATTTCTTTTTTACGCAAATTCCATTTTTATGAAATTCCAAATGGGTGAAATAGGAATCTTTCTTTCCCTTGGTATGCCACCGAAAGCAGTCACTAAAATGCACAATAAACAGTTTGATCTTGTTTTCACCTTTAGTGGTGTGATAGGAGTTGTCCTATCCATTCCGTTTGCATTTGCTGTATGGTCTTTTTTTAACACTGTTTCTCTCCTATACAGACCATACTTTTACGATTGGATGGCAGGGAATTTTTATTGCCATACTGATTTGGATTTCCGCATGGGGGATTTTGCGGTTGAAAAATACAATCTCCTTATCAAAGGCAGATGTGATTAAAATTCTCCATTCTTCCTCTGAAAATGAAGAAGTAAAAGGCGCAAAACCGATACTTGGATTGTTGGGATTGTTTGCAATTCCTATGGGCGTGATTTTGTTTAACATAACCGCTGTAATAGATGGACTAAAAACTATCTCAATGCTTTTTCTGGTAATCAGCTTGATAGGGGGTTACTTATTGACAGCGCAGATTACAACGATTGGAACACTGGTAAAACGCTTTTTTCCAAAAGCATACAGAAAAAATATCCTTTTTTATAATCTGGTGCGGCAGAAAGGAAATCAATATACCTTATCCTTATTTGTTTCTTCTTTACTAATCGCACTGACTGTTTTTTTCAATCTGCTTTAACGGGAGTAGTTTTCTGGAGCTTCATTATCAAGTAAAAGAAGATCCCTATGATTATGCAGTCTTGACGACAGGTGAACAGCAAAAAGATTTGGATGAAAGTACCATCCGTTTGATGGCGGAAGAACATAATATATCCACTTCTGACTGGCATAGTCTGGATATGCTTCTGATTGGCAGGGAACATCAATATCAGGAAAAAGAAAAAAATGAATGGGGGCCGGAATTTGTTATATCTCAATCCAGCTTTGAAGATTTGACTGGGCAAACTTTGTCCTTGCCTGAAAACGGGTTCGGGTATTTTGAAGATTCGGATAATGCTACATTTCAGACATTTTCAAATGAACAGGGAAATTTTTATAACCCGTCTGTTCATAAAGAATTTCATCTGACTAAGACATCTCTGATTTCAGAGGAAAATATCGTCAACAATTCCACCCAGATCAGCTATTTTTTGATTTTGAATGATAAGACATTTCAAGAATTGAAAAATAGTCTGGGGCCGGATTACCAGTTTCGGTACTATCTCTTTAATGGAGATCACCCGGAAAACAGCAAAGCATTTCAAGATGAACTGTTAGGAAAAATCGTTACATTAAACAACGGAGAAATTTTTGACAGTTATCAAGAGGCTGCTGTTCAGGATAAGATCAGCGGGTATTCAGATGTGATTATTCCCTATGCGGGAAATGAGCTTTATGCAGCAAGGCAATGGGATTTTTACCCTTATGCAAAGGCTACCCAGCTTGATATACTTCTGGAATCGGGTTCTGTCTATTTGCTTTTGATTTTCTTTATTGCAATTATAGCATTTGTTTCAGCTTCAATGATTATGTGCCTGAAAATTGCAGGAACAATCCTGCAAGATCAGGAGAGTTACCAGCGGGCAGTATATTTAGGGTTGAAAGAACGGGATTTGAAAAAAATGATTCGGAAGCAGATTGCGCTAATCTATTTTTTCCCTACCTTTTGCGGAAGTATTACGGCCATATTTATGATTAACCGCTTTATGGCTGTATCCTCGGTAACACACATATCAGCAATTACGGTATTAGCCGTGTTGTTATCAGTGGTGGTAGTGATTATTCAGATAATTGCTTTTGGAGTGCTTCAGCGGAGAATGACAGCAGTTGCTACGAAAGCAGTTTACGAGAAAAATTATTAGATTGAATTGTCCTAAAATTGAAGCAATTCACCATAGATTTTCATACCCTTTAGGACAATTCTGCAACATTTGCCCTTTACCCTATACTCAACAAATATAAGAAAGGCAGGTAACTGTTATGAAAATTTTGCAGACAACTGATCTTAAAAAATACTACGGCACAGAGCCGAACATTACCCGCGCCCTGGATGGCGTGAACTTCTCTGTGGAGGAGGGCGAATTTGTGGCGGTGGTCGGCACTTCCGGCTCCGGTAAGTCCACCCTGCTTCACATGATGGGCGGTCTGGACACACCCACCTCCGGCAGCGTGATGGTGCGGGATAAGGAGCTGGCGAAGATGAACGATGAGCAGCTTACTATCTTCCGCCGCCGCAATATCGGCTTTATTTTCCAGAACTACAATCTGGTGCCGATCCTAAATGTCCATGAGAACATCGTCCTGCCGGTGGAGCTGGATGGGGATACGGTGGATCAGAAATTCATGGCGGATGTGGTGTCCATGCTGGGACTGGAGGATAAGCTGAAGAATATGCCAAACAACCTCTCCGGTGGCCAGCAGCAGCGTGTGGCTATCGCCCGCGCTCTGGTGTCAAAGCCCGCTATCGTCCTTGCCGATGAACCCACCGGAAACCTGGACAGCAGGACCAGCGCCGATGTGCTGGGGCTTTTGCAGAGAACAAGCCGTGAATTTAACCAGACGCTGGTAATGATCACACATAATGATGCCATTGCCCAGCTTGCAGACCGTATCGTGCGGATTGAGGATGGCAAAATCGTTGGATAAAGGAGGTGGCAGACATGACATTGCCTTTTGAAAATGATACAGGGCCGGTCATTAAAAAATTGGCGTCACGAAGTATTCAGACAGATAAGCGGCGCAACCTGTTTGTGATCGTAACGATTGCTCTGGCGGCAGCTTTGATGGCAGCGATTTTTTGTGCGGGAGCGGGAAGTGACAGAAAACTGGAGGCGGACATTCGGGGACAGTATCAGGCGGTTGTGGTGAATTGTGACCGTGATACGATTGAAAGACTGAAAGACTGCCCGGAAGTGGAACGCTGGGGCCTTTCCCAGAATTACGGTTCTGCCCGCTATGGTGACAGCGTTCTGACTGTGGAGTATGCGGATGCCAACTGGATGAAATTGGGTAAGAAGCCTTCCTTTACTGGGACACTTCCGCAGGCTGCCAATGAAATTCTGGTAGAACGGGCATTTCTTGACTATTTTGAAATCCCCGCAGAAGTAGGGCAGACCATAGAAGTGAATCTTGGAAACGGAAAGCAGACCTATACCGTCAGCGGTATCATGGATGTGGAGAATGACTCCCGTATGTTCCAGCTTTATGTATCTGAAGCATTTGTGGAGGAGATGGCGCAGGGAGAGCCGCTGTTTGAATTTCGGCTTCGTTATACTGGTGCTGATAGTATGGAGCTGGAGCAGCTCAAGGCGGATATTGCAGCATTCCTTTCTGCCAACGATGTCTCAGAGGATCAGATTTTTTACAGTTCCAACTATTTCGATATGCAGGGCTTTAAGTCCGGCGTGATGAAATATTACATTCCCGTGGCAATCCTTTTGCTGGTTGCCTGTGCCGTGGTCATTTACAGTATCTTTTTCATTTCCGTAAAGGGCAAAATGCGGGAATATGGACGCCTGAAAGTGATTGGCACAACACCAAAACAGATCCGGCGGATCGTGCGGCGGGAGGGATTGCTGTTATCTCTTTGCGGTATCCCGCTGGGGCTTTTGGTTGGAGGGGCCATCGGGTTTGCCATTTTCCCGGCACATTGGAGCTGGATGGGCAATCTGCCTTATCTGGCTGCGACCGCAGCAGCCTGCGCCCTGACGGTATTTCTGTCCATTCATGCGCCTGTCCGCATGGCGGCGAGGGTATCCCCAATCGAAGCGGTCCGCTCCAGTGGTTATGAAACGGCAACAGACCGCAAAGATCAGAAAAACCACCGCATTACGCCGTTCTCCATGGCACAGATGAACTTTAGGCGGAGCAGGAAAAAGACGGTCATCACTCTGGTATCTCTGGGATTGACGGGTGTGTTTCTGGTAACAGCCGCTACGGTACTCAACTCCATCAGTCCCGAAAAGATGGCGATAGAAGCCATGGGAGATCACTGTAACTATGAGGTCAGCTGGATGGATTCGGGAGGCGCGGAAGGATTGCCTGCCATCGCGCGGGAAAATCCATTGACAGAAGAACTTCGTCAGGGGCTTCTTGCCATAGATGGTGTGGAATCTATCACAAGCCATGAAGTAACATCCGCAACGGTGAAATTCCCCCAGGAAAGTGTTGCATTAAAGTTTCCTGTATTTGACAGAGAGCAGATGGAACAGTGGCTGCCGGAGGAAAATCTGGAACAGGGCAGCGCAGATTATGAGGAGCTTGCCGCAAACAACGGTGTGGTCGTGACTGATTCGGAAGATCATCTTTTAAGTATGTTTTATGGCTATACGCCTGCTGTCGGGGATGTGCTGACCTTTGAATCCATGGACGGTAAGACCATAGAAGTAACGGTCATGGGGATTGCGAAACCGTCAGTGACATCGGGCACCGGCGCATGGGGCCTGTTTACCCTTACAGAAGAACTGGCCGATCAGCTCTACCCGGACATTGAGAACAGAGAGGCTGTTTGGAATGTCCATACATCGGAGGACTCGGATGCGCTCAGGGCGTCTATTTTCAGCCTGCTGGAAAATCCGGTGCTGACGGTCTTTTCCAGAGCAGACCATGCGGCATCCCTGGAATCGCAGCTAAAGATGATGACCCGCGGTGTTTATCTGCTGCTGGCGTTCCTGTTTGTGTTCTCCATGGTAAATCTGGTCAACACCCTGATGACCAATCTGCTGGCAAGGCAGCAGGAGCTTGGGATTTTGCAGTCTGTGGGAATGACCGGAAAGCAGGTTTCCCGTATGCTGATTGCAGAATGCCTGTGGTACGCAGGGGTTACGGTATTTTTGTCAGTTGGCATTGGCGGAATCCTGGGCTGGATTTTTGACTATGTGATCAGTAGCTTTAATATTTTTGGGGAACTGTCCTATCAATTCCCTTTGATGGAAACGGTTGTTTTTGTTCTGGCACTTTTGGTCGTGACCGGAATCTTCTCTGTGGTTGCTGTCCGTTACTCTAAACGGCTTTCTCTTGTAGAGCGGATCAAGACCATGGACTAACCAGAGGCGGCGGCTTCCGATGTGAAGTCGCCGCTTTGCTGACAGCAGAAATATAAGACTTAAAGGAGATGATCAAAATGACAGTACCATTTGAGAATGATACAGGAAATATTGTCAGGAAACTGGCAAGAAAAAGTTTGAAAAGTGAGAAACGTCGGAATCTCATGGTGGTGATCGCCGTTGCGCTGGCATCCTGTCTGATCTGTTTTTCGATTGTGATGGCTTTGTCTACCCGGCAGATAGAGAAAAATCATGTGGAGGATACCTATGAGGCGGTCTACACGAAAATTACCGAGGAAGATGTGTCCTCCCTGAAGGGGCTGGATGACTTCTCGAGGGTAGGAGAGTATTATATGCTGGCTGTGGAACCTGCGGAGCAGGGATACAATGCCTCCTATATTTATTGTGATGAGGAAACGATGTATATTGCCCGTGACCAGATGAAGCTGCTGGAAGGCCGACTGCCCCAAAAGGAGGATGAGGTGGTGGTGAGCCGTTATTTCCTTTCCAACTATGGTGCAGACGCCGGGATTGGCGAAAAGGTTATGCTAAGCAGCGAGAGCTTTCACGGAGAATACACGGTGACTGGCATTATGGAAGGCTATAAGGAAAAAGAGGTAAATGGATCTTCCATCCTTCTTTCCAAAGAAGCCCTGAAAGGATGGAGCGGCTATGACCCCGCTGATTATCGTGCCTATGTGCATTTTAAGAATGAGCAGCAAATGGATGAAACAGAGCTGACTGCCCGCAGCCGGGAGATTGCCAAGGAATATCAGCTGGAAATGCCGATCATGAACCTCAGCTATATGAAGTTCTATAAGCAGCCTGTGAATGTCAGTATGCTGGCGCTGGTTGCCGGAATTGCAGTTCTGGTCATCATCGGAGGGTATGTTGTGATACAAAGTATCTTCCGAATTTCTATCAATGACAAAATCCAAAGTTATGGACAACTGCGGACTATCGGAACAACGCCAAAACAGATCCGCCGTATTGTCAAAAAAGAAGGCCGTTTCTTAGGATGGGCTGGCATTGGTATCGGTATTTTGCTGGGATGTGCAGCCGGGTTTGCGCTGTTTCCCCGTGGGTTTAATCTGCTATTTTATGTAGCCGCGATTGTTTTGACTGCACTGCTTGGCTGGTTTATGGTATCCATTGCGATCCGCAGACCGGTAAAGATTGCCGCCGGTATCTCCCCGATTGAAGCAGTCCGCTTTACCGGCAGTCAGAGCGGAAAGGCCCACACACATAAGAAGAATATGCGCTTAAATCCTCTCTCCATGGGAATTGCAAATTTCAGGCGTGACCGCAAAAAGACCATCAGCATCGTGGCTTCCCTGAGCCTGGGCGGCGTGATCCTTTTGGTAACGGCATCGGTTCTTTTGGTCCGTTCGCCGGAGCGGATCGCAAGACAGTTTTTCCCGGATGGGGATTATAAAATCTATATCCACTCCGAAAAATCAGAATATGAGGTGATGTCGGAAGGAAATCCGTTGAATGAAACGCTTCGGCAGGAGGTGTTGGCCGTAGACGGCGTAACAGATGTGATAGAAAATCGTCAGGCGGTTCATGTGCGGTTTGAAAATGAGGAAAGCTCCTCTGGAGGAATGTGCGATCTGTTGAGTGACCGAAACAGGGATCAAATGGAAGCGGCACTTGTGTCGGGAAATTTGCCTCAAGATTCCCATAGCATTGCACTGGATATGGATTATGCAGAAGATATGATCGGTGTAGATGTGGGGTCAGTTATCAAACTTACCATAGGGAATCAAGAGATTCCTGTCACTGTTTCCGGTCTGCTCATAAACGATGGGCTTAAAAATGGTCATGGTCCTCTGGCATGGGACAGCACCTGCATGGTTGCAACCAAAGAGCTATTTCAGGAAGCAATGCCAAAGATCAACTGTTTTGATTATTCCTGGAGCATTGTCAGCGATCCCAAAAAGGCGGAGCAGATTGAAAACAGTCTGAGTGCGATCATTTCTTCCAATCCGGATCTTGACTTGGATACCATTGGGATACATAAGGATTATGAGGAAATGGAAAACCGGGTCGTTTTTGGAGGGTTTCAGGCGCTGTCCTGGCTGGTATTCCTCTTTGGCGTGGTCAATCTCATCAACACAACCCTCTCCAATCAGATGTCCAGAAAGAGGGAAAACAGCGTCTTTCGTGCCATCGGTCTGACCAGAAAACAGCTCTGTCAAATGACCATCTATGAGGGAATTTGCTATGCGTTTTCTGCTGCGTTGGCAACCCTGGCAGTCGGCCTCCCGATTGCAATAATAGCTGCCCGAAAATTCAGCGAAATGACTTTTCATGTAGCAATGCCCTATTCCTTCCCCTTCCTGCAAATGGGGCTGTTCGTTCTGGTGCTGTTTGGCCTGGAGGTGATTCTGTCCTTCTGGACAATGCGCAGACAGAAAAATCAATCGCTGGTGGAAGAAATGCGAGCGATGGAATAAGCATATAGGATCGGCGGGGCGGCAGTGCGCTGCCCCGCTTTTTCTATTATCATTTTAATAAATTAAAATCAGGGGTGGATATATGAAAAAGATACTGTTGATTGACGATAGTGATACCTATATATGGAATCTGAGAAAGTATTTACAGCGCCGGGGCTACCCAGTAAAAACGGCTTCTACACTGGAAGAAGCGAGGGCCGTCATCCAAGAGGAAATGCCGCTGGTGGTCTGCTGTGATCTCGACCTGCCGGACGGTTCCGGCATGGACTTTCTGGACGAGGTGCGGATCACAGATAAGAATCTGCCTTTTATTCTGGCGTCCTGCCATGACAAGGACGACTACGAACAGGAGGCCATGCGCCGGGGCGCGACGCTGTGCATGGACAAAATGAAAGGTTCGCTGCTGCAAGATAAGCTGGTGGAATACGCCTACCGGCAGTTGTCCGGCGAAAAGGCCCCGACTTTTCACAAGCTGCTCTTTGTCCATGCGGAAGATACCAGTGCCGGAGTGCTGCGGGCGGCTATGCTGCAAAAGGGCTTTGACCTGATTCTGGTTTCCTCGATTGGGGAGGCCAAGCGCCGGATTTTTGAGGATAAGGAAATTGAACTGATCCTGTGCGATCTGGAACTGCCGGACGGCACAGCAATGGAGCTGTTTCATACGCTGCGGCGGGTGGCTGGGATGTTCCAAGTGAAGAATCCCCCTGTCCGGCTTCTGCCGTTCTTTATCCTCACCGAGAACAACGACCTTGCCATGGAATATGAATACCGGCATGAGGGCGTGAACGACTATATCACCGCCCCGGTCAATATCCCGGAGCTGATCCGGCGAGTTTTGTTCTTTGTGGAATGAAGCTTTTTTATTCGGCGGCTTTGTTAAGCAAGGCCGCCATTTTTAATTCATTTATCTTCAATGTTTGTTCTGAATATCGTATAATGTAGGGGAACGGCTGTGGTTTCATAGAGTGGTGAGGTGTTTATATTATGAATGAACGAGAAAAAACAATCCGATTATGGTTTGATATGTGGCTCAATCAGCAGGATATGGGGATTGATGATATTTTTACAGAAGATGTGATCTATACAGAAAGCTGGAGTCCCCAGTATAACAACCGAAAAACAGTAAAGCATTGGTTTCAGGAATGGAATACCCGTGGCAAGGTGGTTATTTGGGAAATCAAGCAATTTTTTCATAAGGGGGATCAAACGGTTGTAGAGTGGTATTTCAAAAATGAAATGAATAATGGGGATATAGAGGAATTTGATGGAATCTCGCTGGTTGAGTGGACAGAGGATAATAAAATAAAGGCATTAAAAGAATTTGGGTGTAATCGCAATACCTATAATCCATACCAGGAAGGCGATACCCCTCAATTCAAAGCAGAAAAAGCGAATTGGTTTTGATGGAGTGCCTATAATGTTAGCGGCTGTGGTTTCATAGAAAGTTGAGGGATTTTTGAGATTTTTGATATATCATATAAAGAATGGAGGTGCATGATTTTGAATCCTAAATTACTGGTCGTTGATGATGAACGCGGTATTGTTGATATGATACAGAGTTATTTTCAAACACGATATGATATTCTGACCGCTTATAGCGGCCAAGAAGCACTCAAAAAAGTAGCCTGCAAACCAGATTTAATTTTATTAGACATCAATATGCCTGGAATGGATGGTCTGACTGTATGCCAGAAGATACGGGAACACATAGCCTGTCCCATTCTTTTTTTGACTGCTCGTATTGAATCCAGCGATAAGATTATTGGATTTCAGGCTGGGGCGGATGATTATATCGTCAAGCCCTTTGATTTGGATGAATTGGGGGCGCGTATTGCTGCACATTTGCGCCGTGAGCAGCGACGCCAAAATAATTCGGCAGTACGCTTCTTTGGTGAATTGATACTGGACTATTCCGCCCGAACAGTTACAATCAATAATCAGAACATCCCGCTATCTAAGAGGGAGTTTGAGATTGTAGAACTTTTATCCCTCAATGCAGGACAGGTTTTTGATCGTGAGCGGATTTATGAGCGTGTGTGGGGATTAGATGGGGACGGAAACAGCGATACAATTATGGAGCATATCCGGAAAATACGCGCTAAATTTGCAGCACATACATTGCACAATTACATTGAAACAGTTTGGGGGTGTGGGTATCGGTGGAACGCCTAAAAAATATGGGACTAAAGAAATCTTTCCTGTTATTATCCCTCTCCTGTTTAGCGGTGGCATTTCTCCTGCTTGGTGCGGTTATCTTTCTTTGCCGTGGCATTGAAAGCTATTATCCTTTAGGCGGTGTAGAAATCCTATCGGATGGTTCAATCGTACCCCTGCCATCTCCTACGGCGTCACAACAGCGCATTTTGGCTATCCTAAATATTGTGCAGACGCTTTCCTGTATTCTTTTCCCGGTAGGTGGATTGATTGTTTCAGTCTTTCTTTTTTATTATCTCAAATTGAAGTGGCCTATTTCCTGCCTGCAAAATGGCATTATGCGGATTCAGAATAATGATCTGGATTTTTCGCTACCGATTTTGTCTAACGATGAAATGGGACAGCTATGTGCTGCCTTTGAAGAAATGCGGAGTGAACTTTTGAAATCGAATCGGCTGTTGTGGCAACAGGCCGAGGAACGCAAACGGCTCAATGCCGCATTTTCCCATGATCTGCGTAACCCGATTACGGTCTTAAAAGGAAGTGTAAAACTTTTGCGGCAAGGTATTCAGGATGAACAGACCATAGACCGGCTGGAAAGTTACACTTTACGGATCGAGCAGTATGTAGAAGCTATGAGCAGTGTTCAAAAATTGGAACAACTCTCTGTTAAGCCAAAAGAAATCAGACTATCAGTTTTACAGAGTGAATTGCAGGAAACAGCACGGTTGTTAGCACTATCCAAAAAAGTTTCTGTTTTAGTACCATCAGATGGAACAGTTTGTATAGATCACGGGCTATTTCTTACCGTAGCGGAAAATCTGATTGGAAATGCAGCGCGATTTGCAGAAAAAGCAATCTCTATTCAAATAACGCTGCAAAATGATTCTTTGGTCTTGAAAGTAGAGGATGACGGTGCGGGGTATCCGCTGTCTCTCGTGCAGAATGGGCCAAATCCCTTTGAAACGACAAGTAGCAATTCCTCACATTTCGGAATGGGACTTTACAGCAGCAGAATTTTATGTGAAAAACATGGTGGACGATTGATTTTGGGAAATCAGGCCGGGGGCGGTGCATCCGCAACTGCCATTTTTCATTTCGTGTAATCCTTGAGCGATTTTTGAGATTTATCATTTACACTCTCCTTATACCACAAATAAGGAGAGTGTTTTTTATGAATATTGAGGCAAAGAATTTATCAAAGATTTATGGTGATGGTGAAAACCGAGTGGTGGCTTTGGATCATGCGAATCTCGAAATTGTATCCAGCGATTTTATTTCTATTATGGGACCATCTGGAAGCGGAAAAAGTACCCTGCTTCATTTGCTTTCCGGCTTGGATAAGCCATCTTCCGGTTCGCTGACCTACGATGGTAAAGATATTTACAGTTACAGCGATAAGGAGTTGTCGGCATTCCGCCGGAAACGGATCGGATTTATTTTTCAACAATTTAATCTGCTTCCGGTTCTGACGGCGAAAGAAAATATTATCATGCCTCTTTTGCTGGATAAACAAAAACCGGATGAAGCATACCTGAAGCAGCTTACAGAACTGCTTGGCATTCAGGGGCGCTTGGAACATCTGCCCCATGAGTTATCCGGTGGCCAGCAGCAGCGTGTAGCCATTGCCCGCGCTTTGATTGCAAAACCAGATGTGATTTTTGCTGATGAGCCTACGGGAAATCTGGACAGCAAAAGCGGCGGCGAAGTCATGGAACTGCTTCAAAATGTATGGAAAAAGATGGGTAAAGCTCTCGTTGTCATTACCCATGACAGCCGTATTGCGCGAATGGCAGACCGCCAGTTTCAGATCGTAGATGGTTTGCTTGCGGAGGTGACAGCGAAATGAAATCTTATCGTACATTAGCATTAAAAGAACTGCTATCCCAAAAAGTCACTTCTATTCTTATTTTGATTGCCGTTGTGCTGTCTACTATGATGACAACTATTGTGGGACAATCCATTGGCGTACTTAGTGCAATGCGGGAACAGCAGGCCATCGCTGTCGGAGGAAACCGATATGCCACTTTTTTGCAGATGAATGCAGAGCAGCTTCATGCACTGGAACAGGATGAGCGTCTTTCCTATGTAGGCAAATCTATTTATATGGGAAGTTTAGAACTCTCCCCATCTCTTACCCTTGGTTTGATGGAGTATTTGGATGATACTGCCACTATCTACCCATCAAGTACCAGTATAGAGGAAGGTCGCCTGCCGGAAGCCTCGATGGAAATAGCGCTTTCTGAAGATATTCTGAAATACCTTGGCTTTGAGGGTGATATTGGAGATAAGATTACACTTTCACTGCAAAAAAATCTTCGCCACAACATTGCGGACAGCTATTCCTACACAGCGGAATTTGTCCTTACAGGGATATTGAAAAATAACTACTTAGGATATACAAGCGGCACTGTTACGGGAGTTGTAGGAGAAGGAACTGCCGAACAACTTTTGCCAGAATCTTATGTTTATTACAATGTAGATATTCGGACTGCCGATAAAAAGAGTTTTCAAGCAGTCGTCAATGACATCAACATGGAATTGAACATCCATGAGCTTGATACCAGCTACAATATTGTATATTTGAACGCTTTGGGAATTTCCTATACTGCAAATTCCGAGGATGCCAATGATAAGGGATTCTCTTTTATGACAGTCGCAGGGATATTAGTGGGCAGTTTAATTTTGCTGGCTGCTGGCCTTGTGATTTACAACATTCTGAAAATATCTGTCTCAAAACGAATAAAGGGATATGGAACACTTCGGGCTATTGGAAGCGAAAAAGGACAACTTTATCAGATCATTGTAATTGAAGTAACCCTATTGTGTCTGATTGGGATTCCTATTGGTATGCTTCTTGGCTTTTTGAGTGCCAGAGGGATTTTAGAGACAGCTACCGGCCTGGTTTCTCCTGAATTGTTCTTGGTTCAGGATTCTTCCGAATTGAAAACCCTAATAGCAGAAAACAGTTCTTTGAATGGAACCTTACTGATATTAAGCGGAGCAATCACTTTGGCGTTTGCGTTGTTTGCAGCATTACCAGCAGCCAGATCAGCCGCAAGGGTATCTCCCATTATGGCGATGTCTGGAACAAATCTAAAAATTCGGCGCAGAAAGCGTAAAACAAAGAAAATCCATAATTTTGAAGCATATTATGCCCGCCTGAACTTAAAGAGAAATAAAGGCCGTACTGCAATTACAATTTTGTCCCTTGTTATGAGTATCACGGTTTTTATTGCCCTGCAAGGGTTTTCCTCTCTCCTGAACGCTGCAAGCGCCCTGCAAGATAACCATGTAGGAGATTATCAGATCACAAATGAAAGTATTGGATTTACCACAGATGATCTGAACACTTTGCGGAAAAATGAAGCTGTGCAAAGTGTAGCCGCCATACAATTTTCGCTTTACGAACAAAATGAAAATGGGCTGCTCGATGAAATCAGTCTTGAATTTCAACTGAAACCCGGCGAAACTTTTCAGGTTGTCGGATTGAACGATGAATATTGGGATTATTTTATGGGGGATCAATTACCAGAAGAACAGCTTGGACAACTGAAATCAGGGAACGCCTGTATAGTAAGGAATCCTATTCCCATGAGCTACGGCGAAGATGTTCTTGAATTTACAAATATAGAGGCCGGAGAAAACATCTGTGTTGCGGGAATGGAGCTGAATGTTTTGAAAACCTTGGATGGCTATGACGGTTATCTTGGTATTGGAAATGGCGGTTTCACAAATGGTGTTCAAGTGATCGTTGATGATGCTATCTATGAACGCCTGACGGGAAAAGATACCTATTCAGAGTTTTTGCCTACACTGAACGAGGGTGCTGACAGGGAAAACTTTGATACATTTATCGAGGCGTTTTGTAACAGAATACCGGGGACAACATTCTTGTCATATGAAGAAACCGACCAGCAACTAAAAGAGAGTTTTGCACAGATTCAAATGCTGGCATGGGGACTGATTCTTTTTGTTGGCCTAATCGGCATTCTTAACATCATCAATACCGTTTACACAAATATTCACACCAGAGTAACAGAAATCGGTATGCAACGGGCCATTGGAATGAGCGCCGGTAGCCTCTATAAAACTTTTCTTTGGGAAGGTGCATATTACGGGATTATTGCCTCTGTGATTGGAAGCGTGCTGGGATATGTTTGTACGATTTTCATTGAGGCGGCCACGAGCGACACCCTCCAGCTTGTTGCAATTCCTGTCATACCCATTCTTGAAGCAACCCTCTTGGCAGTAGGAGCCTGCTTGATGGCGACAGCAATTCCGCTGCGGAAAATTTCAAAAATGAGTATTGTAGATTCCATTGAAACGGTTGAATAGATTTTTTGATTGGATGTTGGTTCTTGAATAGCTTTTCTCTGACTGAAACGAGATAAAACTTGAATTGCTACAAAAATGAAGCAATTCAGCCTGTTTTCTTGCTGAAAAAGAAAGCGATTAGGAGATTTCTGCAACATTTGGTTTTTATCATAGAATTAAAAGTAAGATAGAAAATGTGATTAAATCTGCCGAACGACGGCAAAAGAAAAAAAGCCGTCGTACAGCAGACATATTTCTATGCACCTATGAAGTGGCGGCTTTGAGAAATCAGAGCCGCCGTTTCTTTTTGTTTTTCCAACGATGCTCATGCGATTAAGAGGGCGGTACACAGGAGGATACCGCCATGGCAATTATCGTCATTCATAGCACCCATGAGCTTCATCAATTAAAAAAAGTCTTGTTCCTCCTCCGGGGAGGTATGACTATCAATCAGTATTATCATTCCATCTAAATCAACTTGTTGTGCTAGATAAAATAAAATATAAAGAAACTTCAACAAAATATGCTATCCTTTTTGTAGGGAATACAACGAAAGGAGGCATCATTATGTTGAAGTTCCAAGATAATAATACCACTGTTAT
>ENA-OQBV01000449-OQBV01000449.1-human-gut-metagenome-genome-assembly--contig:-NODE-449-length-23246-cov-3.584325_pt1 | contig 23246 bp, 20 predicted proteins | sample MGYA00242750_ERZ504559 | MGnify/ENA primary metagenome ERZ504559 (study PRJEB26092, sample SAMD00036230) | human gut metagenome | host: Homo sapiens | study: EMG produced TPA metagenomics assembly of... | reverse complement strand
GCTGGTGGGAGAAGTTCGGCAAGGCCATGGAGGACAACGAACTGACCGAGGCGGAACGGAACGCGCTGATGGAAGAGTACATGCAGTATATGGATGAAGCCCTTGCCCTGCGTGACAACCTGGCGGCAGCCACCGGTTATGACAAGACGCAGCAGGGCGGTACGAGCCAAAGTGCGAAAGCGGGCGGCTTTACGGCCATGACGCAGGACCAGGGCACGAAGCTGGAGGGCATGTTCACCGGCGGGCTGCAGCACTGGAGCAGCATGGACGACCGGCTGGAAAGCGTGGTGGAGAAGATGGACACGGCTGAAGGGCATCTGGCCCGGATAGCCGAGAACACCGGTGTGAGCGCCGGACACCTGGGCGAACTGAAGGAAGTGATAAAGAAAATGATACGTGACGGACTAAAAGTGAAGTGATATGGGCAATATACTGAGCGGACTGGTGCTGGTGAACGGCACGGACATCTGGACGGAATACGGCGTGTTCCTGGTGGAAGACCGGCGCGGGGGCATGGAGAACCTGACGGCCATCCTGACCCCGAGCAAGGCCAAGAAGGATACGGCTGTGGACATACGGGAAGAGCACGGGGAAAAATACAGCCCCGTGCTGACCCCACGGAATGAAGCGCGTGACGTGACGCTGCATTTTGCGCTTTACAACAAGACCCAGGCAGGCTGGATGAAGCAGTACTTTGCCTTTGTGAATTTCCTGAAGCAAGGGAAGGACGGCTGGCTGGAGATCCGTTTCCCCCAGCTGGATCTGCAGCTGCGGGTGAAGTATGCCGACTGTACGAAGTTCACCCCGCTGACCTATCTGTGGACGGAAGGTGTGCATGCCGGAAAGTTCCGGGTAAAGTTCCGGGAACCGAAACCGATTATATAACCATTCAAACGCTATTAGAATATGCTTCTAACGATATATGATAAAGCCGGAACCAAGCGTGCGGATGTGGCCGTGAACGACAGCTCGACGCAAAGCAAGGAAGTGCAGGGAGACAATGTGCTTTCCCTGTCGTTCAGCTATTATGCCTTCCTGCCCCTGGACGTGAACGACTACACGGACTATCTGGGCGAACGGTACTGGCTGACAGAACGCTACACGCCGAAGCAGGTGAGCGATGGTGAATGGGAGTATAACCTGAAGCTGTACGGTATCGAGAGCCTGATCAAGCGGTTCCTGGTGCTGGAGACGACGGACGGGGACACCAACCCCCTGTTTACCCTGACGGCCACGCCCCGCGAGCCCCATGTGGCGATGGTGGTGAAGGCTATCAATGACGGCATGGGCCACATTACCGACTGGAAGACGGGTACGGTGGAAGGTACGGAGCTGATTACGATAGACTACGAGGGGATGTACTGCGACGAAGCGCTGAAAGCCATCGCGGAAAAGGCAGGCGGCAAGGTGGAATGGTGGGTTGAGGGGCAGACTGTGAACGTGTGCCGCTGCGAGCACGGGGAAGAAATCACCCTTGGCTATGGCAAGGGGCTGACCTCCCTGGAAAGAGATACGAGCAACACGGCCAAATTCTATACGCGCCTGTTCCCGGTAGGCTCGACCCGCAACATCGATGCGGAGAAATACGGCAGCCCGCGTCTGATGCTTCCCGGCGGCAGGAAGTACATCGAGCAGGGCGTGGAGGAATACGGCATCTATGACCATTACGAGCAGGATGCTTTCAGCGGCATCTTCCCCCGTCGGGTCGGTACGGTGAGCTCGGTTCGCAGCGAGGAGGTGGCAGACGATGAAGGAAACAAATTCACCGTCTATTATTTCCGGGACGGGGAACTGGACTTTGACCCCAACCAGTACGAGCTGGCGGGTGAGACAAAACGTGTGTCGTTCCAGACTGGCGACCTGGCCGGACTCGGGGAGAGTGACGACCACTATTTTGAGGTGAACTACGACAGCGCGGCACGTGAATTCGAACTGATCACCATCTGGCCCTACGATGACGACACCCAGCTGCCGGGCGGCAAGCTGGTGCCGCGGGCAGGCGACACCTATATCCTGTGGAACATCCGGATGCCGGATGAGTATTACCGGCTGGCCGAAGAGGAGTTTGCGGTTGCGGTGGACGAGTACAACAAGGAGTACTGGCTGGACATTGCCGCCTACAAGGCCCCGACGGACCCTGTGTATATAGAGGAGCACGGCATCGACCTGTTTGTGGGCCGACGGGTGAAGCTGGAGAGCCGGAAGTATTTTCCGGAAAAAGGCTACCGGCAGAGCCGTATCACCAGAATCAGCCGCAAGGTGAACGAACCCGGGCAGATGGACATCGAGATAAGCGATGCGTTGCAGGTGGGCAAGTTTGACAAGGTGACGGACAGCATCGGTGCGCTGAAGAGTTATACGAAATCAAAGACGGAAGGCGCAGCCCTTCCGGACATCATACGGAGTTGGGACAAGACGTTGCCCACGGACAACAACCTGTTTTCAGCCAGGCGCAGCCAGAAAGAGTTCCTGAACAAGAGCAAGCCGGATACGGCCAAAGAACCCATCCGCTTTCTGAAGGGAGTAACATTTGGCGAGGCTTCCGGTGGCAAGCCCTGCGGCAGCGTGGACGGTGAGGGCAATGCCGAGTACCTGACCGCCGTGATCCGCGAACTGCTGCGTAGCACGGAGTTTGTGGACGGGCTGACCGGTGAGGGCTGGCAACTCTGGATTGACCAGCTGACCGGATTGACGAACCTGACGGTGGACAAAGTGACTGCCCGGCAAAGCCTGGTGGCACTGGAACTGCTGATAGAGAAGGCCCGCAGCGTGTGTGGGCAGCTGGTGGTGTCGGCAGCCAACGGCAAAATCAAGGACGTGGTGAAGCAGGGCGACAACTACCGCATCGTGTTTGAGCAGGAATCGGGTTTTGTGGCCCATGACCTGATGCGCTGTGCCGTTACAGGCGGAACCCGGCTAAAATCCTACTGGGTGGAGGTGGCCTCGGTGATAGCCAACGGGGTACTGGTCCCGGTAAGCGAGTTTGGCGGGGTGAAGCCGGAGGCAGGTGATGAGTGCGTGCTGATGGGCAACACGGAAAACCCGCTCCGGCAGAACCTTATCTCCATAGCGGCCACGGAGGACGGGCAGCCCCGTATCGACATTCTGGACGGGGTGAAGGCCAAGAACTTCAACGGCTGCCTGCGCTGTCGGTTGGGTAAGCTGGACGGCATCAAGAGCAGCGCTTTCCCGGCAGACAACCAACCGAAGGGAAACGGCCTGTATGCTGACAACGTGTGGCTGAAGGGCACGTTTGTGCTGATGACCGGCGAGGACATCCTGACGCGGTTTGAGATAACCGAAGGCAAAATCCATTCGGCCGTGGAAAGCTTGCGCAAGGAAATACGCGAAGACCAGAGCTATCTGGACAACAGCAGTTTTGCCGACGGCATGGACAAATGGAAGACGGGCAGCAAGGCTACGCTGTTCACCCTGGGCGGACGCTGGATCTGGGCGAACGGAGGCCCTTACGGCACAAAGCCGGACGGGCATGCCGAGATACGGACCGACGGCAAGGTGCCTTATGCCTATATCCGGAACAATTACATCATGCAAAGACTGAAAGACTTCCGTCTGGTACCGGAGTACCGGCAGACGAACAGCCAGGGCGAACGGGTGCCCGGCGTGGTGTATCTGTCGTTCAGCTACCGGGTTATCAAGGCCGGAAGGTTGAAAATAGAATTTGTGGGTGCTGACAAGACCGGATTTGAGAACTTCAACATGTTCGGCCATGAAGAAGACCTGCCCGTGGGCGGTGAGAAGATGTTCACGCTGGACGGGCTATGGAACGGCACGGGCGACTTCAAGCTGTCGTTTACGGGCGTGATTTACATTTCGCTGCTGGTGTTCAGCACCAACAAGGCGGACGCACTGGCCTATAAGTACCGCACGCTGTTCGAGCAGAGCGAGCGGCTGGTGAAGATTTCGGCCGCCGTGTTCGACAAGGACGGTGAGGCGCTGAAAGAGACCGGGCTGGTGATCAAGCCGGAGGGCTCCGGCCTGTACGCGCAGGATAGCACCGGCAAGGTGGCCCTTATCGGTGTGAGCGTGGAAGGGACCGGGGCGGACGGTGGGAGCGTCAGCAAGATAAAGCTTACCGGTGACGAGATTATACTGGAGGGGTCGGTCACCGCCAACGGATATTTCAAAATACTCAAGGATGGAAGCATCGAAACCCGGAATGCCAAGGTTTACGGAACCATATATGCCGATGACGGGAAGATCGGTGGCTTTACACTTGACGACGGGCGGTTGTACTGGAAAGCCGGTGACTATTTCGGCAATGACTCGCGCAGCCTGAAACTCGGCGTGTCGCAGTCAGATATGGAAGGCATCGTGGATGTGGCTTTCAACGCGGCCACCCAGGGGCGGTTCGGAGTGAAGGCCGTCGGTTCCAATATGGGCGGTGCCGCTATCTATGCCTCCAGCAAATCGGATGGGCTGACCTATCCGATAAGTGCCAACACCTATGCCGGATATTTTGACGGCGGCGTCCATGTGAACGGTGCCGTGTACAGTAATGATATGCTTTCGAACAATTACGGCACGGGCTGGACGCTTGGCAGTGACGGTACTTATACATACAGGAAAGGGGTGAGCGGAAATTTTAGATGGACTATAAAAGGTGAATTCGGCATGTCCACGAACTACAATCTTGAGGTGGTTAACGGCATTGTAGTGGGCATGACACACATATAACAAATTCGGTTGAGATATGAAAGTGAATTTTTATGACAGTTTCAAGGATTTTGACGGCCTGCCGTTGCAGATCAATGGTGAGATGCAAATTGTCGGCCGTATTGTAGCGCAATGCCTGTTCAACGGGACGGGGATCCGCCCGAGTGGCAACCAGCAGACGGATGCCGACAAGAAATTACGGGCATACCGCCTGTGCATACAGATAATGGATGCCGACGGGGAAATTGATATAACGGCGGAAGACGCGGTATTGATAAAGGAAGCGGTTTCCGGGCTTACCCCGGGGTGCTATTCACAAGTTGTAAAACTGATAGAGGGATAGGCTTATGGCAGAAATGACACAAGAAGAACTGGTCCAGGAAGTGCTGGACCGTGTACTCCAATCTTCTACCGGCGTGGAGGACTTGGAGACCGTCACCTCGCTGAGCGGTGTGAAATCACTGCCCGGTGAGAAGGACGGCAAGATGGTGAACGTCCCCCTGGAACTGATAGGCAAGCCTGCGAACGATGCCGCCGCCCGTGCCGAGGCTGCCGCCAAGAAAGCGGAAGGAGCCGTAGCCGGACTGGAGGAAAAGACCCAGGCCGCGACAGAAGCGGCCACCAAGGCCAACGAAGCGGCAGCCAAGGCAGAAAATGCCGCTGCCAAGGTGGAACAGACTACGGCAGCAGCCGTCGGCGGAGCTACCGCACGCTTTTCCTCATGGATGGAAACAGGCAATGTTTTACCTGACAAGAGTACCAAACCGGGCGGCAGCGTGGTGTATGTGGCGGATGCCGGGAAGTTCGCCTACCACATGGATTCCACCCTGTACGGGGACTGGGACGTGGCGGGTGTGCCTCCTGCCGGCATGTTCATGAATGCTGACCGGACAGCCATCCTGCCGGACAAGCTCTACCTGTTGGGCGATGCCGTATATACCGGAACGGGAGGCAGCCTGAGACTGCTGGCCTACCGGCATGAGGTGATGAGCGGGGAAGCTTACGAGGCACTGCAGGACAAGGATGCGAATACGCTGTATCTGATTTATGAGGAGGATTGACGATGATAACCATAGGCGGTAAGGAAATAACGGCTGCGTATGTGGGGAAACGTGCCCTGTCGGCTGTCTATGCCGGGGCAAGACTGGTATGGTCTGCGATAAGCAGCTGTTTCGGACTTGGATACTGGAAAGGCGACGAGCCGTGGAACGGATCGGACGCATGGAACGGTAGCAGTAAAACTGATAAATGAATGATTATTATAAAAGGACAGTATTATGGCAAAAAGGAAAATAAGCGGAATCATCAACGCGACTGAACATCCGATGAATCTTGAAACACCATGGAATCAGAAACAGCCGGACGGCACCTATCATGCCTATGCAGGCGATGACATCGAAGCGTTCCTGAAGAAGGAACTGTCAAACCGTACCCCTACCGAGGAACTGGTGAGCGGCGAGACGAAACCTCCTACATCCGGAACGGTGTTCGATGCGATGGTGGGTACGGTGACGGACGTGGATGTGCAGGACAGCGAGGACGGCACCCAGTACGTGATGACCGTCAAGCAGAAGGACAACCAGGGCGGCGAGAGCTCGAAGGAAGTGCGCTTTTCCAAGTACACGGATGACGACAAGGTGGTGGTGAACATCGACCTGACGGACAGCGGCGGTGCGGGACTTCCCGCCTCGCAGTATCTGGCACTGGGCAGCGGCTTTGTGGTGAAATACTCCGTGGGTGTGGGTACTGCCGGTGGCGGTACGGTGGACGGCTACAGCGACCTGAAAGCCCGCGTAATTGTGAAACGCGGTTCGACCGTCATCAGTGAGTTTCGGGATGCGGAGTTTGTGGGTGTTACAGCTGGACAGAGCTATACCTTTGACGCTTCGCCCTACCTTCAGGATGCCACCGCCTATACCGTGCAGGTGGAAGCGCAGGCAACCTACCAGGGCGGCACGCTGATGAAGACGGCCACGGCCAAGGTGACCATGGTGGCTATGGAATTAAGTACCACTTATTCGGTGGGTAACGGACTGGCCGACGGGGGGATATAAAAATGATGTGAACATTCCATTCACAGCCAAGGGTACGAGCGGAGAGAAGAACATCTACTACCGCATCAACGGCGGACAGGCCTTTACCCTCGGCCTTTCGGCCGGAAGCGGTGTGCAGCAGAAGAACGTGACCGTTCCCCTGTCACAGATGCAGGACGGAACGAACGTGGTGGAAGCCTATGCCCTGCACGAGAACTCCGGTGTGACAAGCGAGGTTCATTACCTGACCCTGCTGAAGGCCGGAGCAGGTGTGACGGCCTATGTCGGCATGATGTTCAGCCACCGGGCTTCCGGATTCCAGCGCGACTGGAAACATCCGGAGCTGGAGGCCGAGCAGTTCACTGCCTGGGACTTCACGTATGCCGGCTACGAGCGTGATGCGTACACGGCACGTGTGAAGGTGATGAATGGGGACAGCATTGTGAAGGAAGACCTGCTCCAACGCGGTGAGACCGGCAGCTACGGACGGACGAACGTGAACGTGGAACCGCTGGACTACCGTGTGTCGTGCGGCGATGCCGTGCTTGAGGTGAAGGTAAACACCACATCGCACCCCGACATAGAAGCCACCCTGGCCCCGGATGCCGTGTGCACGTTCGATGCTTTCGGGCGAAGCAATACGGAAAACAACCCGGCAAGCTGGGTGAGCGGTGACAAGCGCATGGAGTTCCGGGACGTGCTGTGGAGCGTGAACGAATACGGTGCCGGTAGCGGCTGGCACAAGGACCGCCTGCTGCTGTCCGGCGGTGCAGGCATGACCTTGACGACTGACGGCGGTTACCGTCCCTTCAACGAGGCGGAGAAGCCCGAAGGGTTTGCCATACGCGATGTGGGCATGACGCTGGAGATAGAATACAGCACGGCCAACGTGACGGACACGAATGCGGAGCTGATCACCTGTCTGGGACAGCTGGACAACGGGAATCGGTACGGGCTGATTGTGACTCCGGAAGAGGCCAAGTTCCTGACCGGTGTGGTGACCGAGGCGATGGATGCCGGACAGGTGCTGCGCTATGAGGACTCGGTGGGTACGAAGTTCCAGCCTGGCACGAACATCCGCATTACCTACGTATTCTATCCCAATGTGCAGACGAACGAACAGCGGACGCTCATCGGTTTCTATGTGAACGGTGAGGAATCGGCTGCCTCGAAGTGGCTGGACAAGGTGAACTTCAATATCCAAAGCCAGCTGGAGTTCAAGTCGGCGGGTGCCGACCTGAACGTGAAGAGCGTGCGCATCTATAACAAGGCGCTGACCTCGGACGAGGTGCTGAACAACTACATCGTGGACCGCAACCACCTGGAGGATGCCGACGGGGAACCGGGCGTGCGCTCGCTGGATGAGGACAACCGCGTGCTGAACGAAGGAGACACGGTGAGCATGGAGAAGCTGATGGGGCTGATGAAGAAGCGCCGGAACTCGATCCTGGTACTGATAGGCACGGGCAGCGTGGGCAGTGAGGTGCCAAGCGAGAGCGACACGCTGAACGTGATGGATGCGCTGGCCCAGCTGAACAACAAGAAGGCCAACAAGCTGTGCCGGGAAGTTAGATTCTACAACGGTGAGAACCGGGCGCTGGACTGGATAGCCCGTGACATTTATCTGCGTATCCAGGGTACCAGTTCGGTGAACTATGCCCGCAAGAACCTGCGCTTCTACTTCCAGAAGACAGCCAGCGGTTACACGGCACGGATGAGCTACGGCGAGATAGACGGTAACGGGCAGCAGAGCAACCCGACAGCTACGGAGGGTAAGAAGAACCTGTTCCGACTGCGGGACAACTCGGTGGGGGCGAAACTCGCCTGTGCGAAGTGTGACTTTTCGGACTCCTCCATGACCACCAACACCGGTGGCGCGAAGTTCATCCATGACGGCATGAAGGAAATGGGTATCCTGACCCCTGCCCAGCAGTATGCCGCCGACCATGCGGATACGTGCAAGGAAGACATACGCTCGGCCATTGACGGCTTGCCCTGTGACCTGTTTGTGGCAAAGAGTGTGGATGAGGATCTGACCTACTACGGCCAGTACAACATGAACAACGAGAAGAGCGACAGCTACCCGATATTCGGCCAGGACAAGACCATCGGCGAAGAACAGTGGGGGACCGGTGATACGCTGAACTACCTGCAGGCGAACGGCGACCGGCCGAAGGAATACCTGCCCATCTGCATCGAGACGTTGAACAACTCGAACGACCTGTGCCTGTTCCGCTGGCTGCCGTCCACGGAGCCCGACCATACGGACTTCATGGATTTCAACTTTGACGGCGGTTTCGAGTTCAACCATCCGAAAGACGTGTTCTGGAACGATGGCGGAGGTGATGCCGAAGAAGAACCGAACATCAAGGAACACCTGGGCACCGGTGACAAGTACGACAAGATGTACAAGGCGCTTGACCGCATGATGAGTTTCCTTTATAAATGCGTGAAGGAAACGCCTGCCGGCAAGAATCTGGCCTATAACAAGGAGACGCACACCTTTGACGGGGTGGACTATGAGGATGACGGCAACAAGTTCCCGACGGCCAAATGGGTGAGCCCGACCTTCAAGGCGGAAGCCGGGAAGTATTTCAACCTTCCCAACCTGGCCGCCTACTACCTGTATGTACAGTTCAACCTGGGTGTGGACCAGCTGGCGAAAAATATGCTGGTGCGGACATGGGACGGCGTGATGTGGTGGATAACCTATTACGACGGTGACTGCCAGCTGGGTTCGGACAACAAGTCGTTCCTGACCGGGAAGTATGACGACAACCGGCAGACGAAGCGAGACGGGGCCTATGTGATGCAGGGACACAACAGCTGGCTGTGGAACCTGATACTGGGCAATATGGGCAATCTGCTGGAGGAAGTGATGACCAGGGGTGTGAACGGCGGTACCAGCTTCATGAGTGCCTTCAGCATCCAGAAGGCCGTTGACCATTTCGACACCGAGCAGATGAAGAAGTGGTGCAGCCGGCTGTACAACAAATCAGGCATCTTCAAGTATGTGTATCCGTTCCTGAACGAGATGCCGGTGGGGGCTGACGGTGCCAAACAGACGTATCCGCAGATCTACGGTCTGAAGGGTTCGTTGAAAGCTCACCGTAACTATTTCATCCAGCGCAGGTATGACCTGAAGCAGGTGGAGTACGGTTATGTCTCTACGCTGGGCGCCCAGTTCTACCAGAGTACGGCATCGCTGGACAAGGCATACAAACTGAAGCCGATGCAGTACCGGCTGACCATCCCGATCAGCGTGGCAGCTTTCCACCAGCAACGGCGTGCAGGCCGACAGCGGCGTGGTGGATGCGGACGTGCTCCACTCCCTGCAGCTGACCCGTGCCTTCGGTGAGAACGACCCGCTGAAGATTATCGGCGCGGCCAAAGTCAAGGAGCTGGTGTGGCATGAGGACGCGTTCGCCATCGGATTCAATTTCGGCTTGCTTACCTCATTGGTTAAACTTGACATGAGCGTGGAGAAAGCCAGCGGTTATCGTAACGGTTCATTCATGGCCTCGACGAACGGCATGCTTCTTCTGGAAGAGCTTAATATGCGCAACAACCTGCTGGCACGGAATGGCGATAACGGCAACGTGACGACCTTGGACTTGAGCTGGCAGGGACGGTTGAAGAAGCTGGACGTGAGAGGCAACGGGGCTTACCCGCGTGAAACTTGCCACCGGTGCGCCTGTTTGTGCAGTTATGCTTGCCGGAAACGATAGAGGAACTTGGTTTCTGGAATATCTTCCCAGGTTGGCAGAGAGCGGATTGGTACTGGATGGCATCCGGTAACGTGCGAGGCTACCGGTTCATGGGTTGTCCGGCATTGACGGGTTTGCCATGCTGGAACGTCTTCATCAGGCCAAGTTGAACGGTAGCGGTAAACTGGAGCGTTTTGTCCTTGACATCGATATGGAGGATGACGGCAGGCTGCTCGGGAAATACTACGATTATGGTACCTATACCTCCACCGGAGCGATAGACAACCGTCATTCCGGATTGCGTGGCAGGCTCTGCCTGACAAAGTACATGGATGACGAACAGGCCGACCGGTATCGTGAGCGGTATCCGGAACTGGAGATCGTACAACCGGCCTACAGCATCATCGAGTCGGACGAAAGCGCTCCGGACGATGCCAACATTTCCAACCCGGACAACGAGACCGGTTATAAGTATGGCAATACTTACGTCATGAATGCCCACGTGGCGGCGATCCTCAAGAAGCGCCACCGTGTGCTTGCCAAGGTGACGAAAAAGCCCACGAGCCGTAAAGTGGAGATGGCGGGCCAGACGGTTGACGTGAACAATCCGGACGGCGAGATGACCTATTGTCCGTTGGATGATACCAGCAGTAATAAATACTACGATGGCAGCGCAGCCAAACTTGACAGCAGCGAGGGCGACTGGATGATGTACGAACCGTTCTTTTGGTCGAAAGGTGTCAATGACTACCTGAACGAGAAATATTACAGCTGTTACAGTTCCAACGGCCCTGACGATATGCCTCCTGTTCCGGATGTGACGGTGCTGACGTTGGACGACATCAAAGACACGCAGGGCGGTTTTCCTTACAGAGCGCAAACTTTTGAGTGGCAAACCCACGTTGAAGGATTCTTATAGCACGGACAAGACCTATTCAGTCTGCAAGGTGGATGTACAAGGCTATAAGCGTGTACGTTTTCCGAGTGTTCCCGGTACGGGTTTGGTCGGCAGTCTATTTGTTGACGGCTCCGGAAACGTGGTCAAAACCATCGTGGTCTCTACGATCGGTCTGAAGTTCGAGGCCGGCATGTACTTGATATCGGATGTTCCGGAGGACGCCACGGCCTTGCACTTCTCGATCCTGAACACGGCCGAGTTTGACAAGGTGGTTCTTTCCAACTCCGACAAGATCGAGGATATGGAGCCCGATTGGGTGGCCAACAAGGAACATCTTTGCGCGGTAGTAGGCAGTAGCGTGGTAGGTAGCAAGTTGCGTTCATGCATAACAGGTAATTCCACGACGGCCAGCATGAACTGGATCGACTTTCATTATTACTCGGTTCAGCGCGGTATGCAACAGATAGACGCGTTGATGCACTCCCGTATAGCGAACTTGTTTTACGCAAGATATGGCCGTCGTGACAGCCAGGAACAGTGCGGAGGCGGTCAGCATACGAGCAATCGTATCACGGGCGGTACAGCCGGTTATGGTATGCAGGATACGATCGGTTATGACGAAGCGTATAAAATAAACGACAAGATCACGAATTCCATCGTGGACGGTTCTATCCACCAGTACGCTTGGTATCGTGGCCAGGACGAGTATGGTTCTCCGACCGTGACTCAGGTAAACAATATCAGTTGTCTGGGCTATGAGGACATCTACGGCCATAAGTACGAGATGATGGACGGTGTTGATTTACCCAACGATAGTGGCAACCAAGGTAAATGGCGTATTTGGATGCCGGACGGCACGGTGCGTTGGGTGAAGGGTAAAACGATCAGTGACCAGTGGATAACAGGTGTTGCCCATGGTAAATACATGGATATCGTACCGGTAGGAACAGCTAACGGCTCGTCCAGTACATATTATTGCGATAAATATTGGATAAGTACCGCAGCCTTCCGTGTGGTCTATCGCGGGTACAGCTATGCGAATGCGAATGGCGGCGTGTCGGATGCGTATGCGGGTTACGATGCATCGTACTCGTACGCGTTTGTCGGCTCCCGTCTGGCCTTCCGCGGCAAACTCGTTCGGGCGGAAAGCGTGGAAGCGTATAAAGCGATTCGCGAAGTGTTGTAAGCGCAAAGCGCCAAAGCGTGGAGCGAAGCGACTAAAACGAAAGAACGGTGTTCGGATGGTTTCCGAACACCGTTCGTGTTATTATAAATACCGGCGTAAGCCGGTCGAAAATGTTTTAAGAAAATGAAATTTGATAGTGCTTTAGTATGTGTGAGAGAGTGCACAACACACCAATTTATACTATACAAATGTAGCGATTTTTGGCGAGATTACCAAATTTCTTAGTAATAATTAGAAGTGAGAAATTAAGCGGAAAAGGGCAGGGTAGGGGGTGTTTAGGGGTGCGAAAAAAAAGAACGTTTCGTTTTGGGAAAAAAGAACGTTTCGTTCCCAAAAGTCGAAACATTTCGTTTTGCGGATTATACATGAGTTTAGTATGGAGGTTCCGAGCGACTATATCAGGTTTTATTTCATTGTCAATGAAAAGGAGGCAGGAGACTTGAAGACTGACAATAGGGAAGCCTTTACCGCCTTCCCTGAACCGGAGCTGCTATCGGACGGGACCTGGAATTTCAAGAAGATGACGTTGACAGAAGACGACCTGAAAAAACTGACCTTTACAAAACTGCCGGAAGCCACCTTGCAGACGGGTGCCCCTGACGCTATAGATGAAACGGGGAAAACATACCAAAGTCCCCGCTTGCCGATGACCGCAGTGGTGGCTCCGTCTTACCGGATGTCCAGCAACTTGCCGCCCATTGAAGTAGAGTTGCTGCGCTCTGTGGGCAAGCTGACTTTCCGTTTCTCAAAGACAGGGCAAGGTGCACTGTTCATGGGCAGAGGCATGTATCTCTATAACGTGCCCCAGTACGGCTACCTGTTCCCGAAAGCTCATGCGGACCTTGATACCCTGCCTGCATCAGGGTATATCGGACGAAAAGAAGCCAGCCCGGGTGATCCAGTCCCGGAGGAAGACAAGCCCTTTTACGAAGATTCACGTCTGCACCAGCTCAATGGCGTGAAATTGCTCTCAAACGGATGGAAAAACGAGCCGGACAACTATGAATCCGGTCATACACGGACATCCGGATTCATTGGATATCAACCGGATTACGAAATACATCAACGATCCGGACGAACCCGATGAGGATTCCTACCAGGAGATTCCCGACAAATCGTTCTATGTCTTTGCCAATCCGCATGAGATTTCGCCCAATGGCACTCAGACGGATTTCATCAGCAAGCCGGATAAGGAAGCCAACGGCTACTATGTAAAGATTCTCGCACACGAACACCTGAATCAAGAAGGAAGCAAGGAGATACATTACAAACGTGAAATGTTTTATGTGCACCTGCCCAGGGTAGAAGCCAACGAACACGTTACGGTCAATTCCATCTTTTCACTGGATGGCCACACCAGCATCTTCCCGAACTGGATCGTAAAAAGAATGGACAGAGGCGGGGGGAGATATTGAGTTTAACTGATAAATACCTGACTATATGAGGAGTGATCTATTATATAAAATAACAGTAGGCATGCTGCTGTGCTGCCTGGCAATAGCCTGTTCGGATGAAGAGTGGGACAATCCGTGGCAAGGCAAAGGGGTGGACAGGAACTGCATCGTGAACGTCAAGATTCCCTTTTCCCTTTCTCCGCGTCTGAAGGTGGATATTACGACCCGTAGCGGAGCCACCGACCAGATGGGCATTGATTCACAGCTGTCCGGTATCATGGTCTTTGTCTATGAAAACAAAGGCGATGCGACCGGAGCCGCGGAACAGCGGCTGGTCTATAAACTTTTCGGTGCGCCCGGCCAGGAGATTGAAGGGGCCAATGCGGAATTTACGCCTGACCCGAATGACCCGACCCTGGGACACTTCAACCTGCACGTACCGGCGGGGGATGTCTATATTTATCTGGTAGGCAACGCCAGGAACTCTTTTGTCAAGGACGTCTTTGAGGAAATCAAACAATCCGGGGAGGATAAACTGAAGACCCGTGAGGGGTTTTTAAAATGGGTAGTACCTGAGTGGACCGGAAACATGGACCTGGTGGCCGGCTATCTGCCGATGGCGGGTAAGGTGAACAATACAACAGGGGCGTGTACCATTGTGTTGGATAGCAACTCCACCAACGGCAACGAAGGCTACATCCAATATTACAAGGAGGGAGATGCCACTACACCGATCATCATCGGAGAAAACGGACAGCCTTTTCCGAAGACAACGCCTTTGTGCTGAGCCGGCTGATGGCCAAAGTGTCCATGCAGTTTGTCAATGGCAATCCTTCGGTGACGTTTACACCGCATACGTATAAGTTCTACCATTGCTCTACGGTCATTCCTCCCATAGCGGGATTTCGTGACAGCCCATCCGGCGATAAGGTGCAAGACACGGAGCGTGTTCCGTTTGATGTGCAGACACCGGACCGCTTCACGGTGTATCTGCCGGAGAATGTGCGGGAGTACCAGCCTGCTGAAAATGGAAAGCAGTTTTTAGAATTTAAAGACCGGGACAAGGTAGTCAAGGATAATGACGGTAAAAACCAGAACGAACCGGACCATGCGGATCACTACGAATTTCAATACGCACCGAAGAACTCCACCTATGTGGAAATAACCGGCCGTGTGGAAAACACGGACAAGGATCGGTCGGCCAACGTACGCTATCTGATTCACTTGGGCGATTTCTCCGCGAAGGATCCGCAAAATCCGGCTCCCGACCGCTTCAATGATTTCAACCTGCTGCGTGACCACCATTATAACTACACCGTCACCGTCAACGGCGCGGAAGACATTCATGTGGAAGTGGGAAACAACAATGATGCCGATCCGGACAACAATTCGGACGAACGTAATCCGGCGGTAGAAGGAGTAATCTTCGAAGGAGGGGCACGCGTGCGTCTGGACGCTCACTACGAACAGGTGGAAATGCATCTGCAAGCCAACAAATTCACCAATGGTGTCTTTATCTATGCCGACACTCCTTTCGGCATCGTACATGGAAAATACTACCCAAGCCAAACGCCAGATACAGAGGGAACACTGGCTGAGGCTGCCGATTATCCCAACAGTCACACGAAGAAGCAAATGGCGGAGCTGCTCAACTGGGTAGAGTTCAAGAAACAGACAGCACCGCACGTCTTGGCACCATATGCCGATAACGCTACGCAAGAGAAGCGGATGAACGTGTTCGAGGTTTTGGATTACATCTACCAGAACGCAGACAACGAAGGCTACTATACCTGTTTTGTGAATGAATACTATTACGAGGAACATCCTTTGGGAGGTACGCTGACACTGGAAGATTTCATCAATGCCTCCGACCGGACCTTCAGCTTGGGAAGTGACATCCAATACAGTGCAGATGGCAAGAGTGCCGTATCTAAAGCGGTCTATATGCTGCAGCAGTCATCCATCGCCTGCTTCTACGATCTGACAGACCGGACCAGAGGTAAGTACGGGGTGGAACTGGTGGATGAGATAGGAGAACTGCCCTATGGTAATCCTGAAAATGAAAGTTCAGACAGTAAGCTGGGAAGAGCGAACTCCATAGCAGAGCTGGGGACGAAAATGAACACGAAGGTAGTGGACTGGGAAAAGAACGGCTTTGTGCTCGATGCAACCGGCAACCGATACCAAAAACCGGGAAGGGAGCGTCTGCTGACCGGATATCAGGAGGCTTATCTGGCTTGCCTTACCCGCAACCGTGATGAGAATGGGGATGGCTGTATTTCAGAGAAGGAACTGCGCTGGTACACACCGGCCCGTGACCAGGTGCTGGGATTATGGATCGGGGAGCCGGCAATGCCTGCAGAAGCAGCCTTATATCCCTATCCCACTTCGCAACTGCCAACAAATGAAGGCGGTAGCGAATACCCTGTCTACTCCAGTTCCAATGGTGACAATAGGGTGATTTATGGCGATGAAAGCGGATGTTTCGGAGATATCAACAGTGCCAACGGAAGCGGATATGTCCGGATTGTCCGAAATCTTGGGAAAGGGAATTTTCCGGGGGAAACAGATACGTACCTGACAAGCGCTGATCCTTACTACACCTATGACGCAACGGATCGTACGATTCAATTGCATCTGACATCCAATGCCTTACGGGCTTATACAAGCCGTGAATTGGTGCCGCATCATGAAAGAGACCTGGTAAACCGCCCTTATCATAAGTTTCAGGTGGCACAACAACCTTATATAATTCCGAATAGTAAAGATTATTGCAGTAGTAATCACGGTATCGGTAGGCCGGGAGAGTTTTCCCCTGAATATAGTAAGCTATACACAACAGATGCTACAACTGCAAAGAAGAGTGCCCTTACAGAAGCATATAAATATACAGGGACTGAGACGGATATAAGTACAGCGTCATGGAGATTGCCCAACCAAAGGGAATTGTTATTGATGATTGTGGCAATGGGTACAAATTTTAAATATACGATGGATGGAGGAGATTTTTATAATATGCGCTATGAATGTACAGGTTGGTTGTCACATAGGTGGGAAATGAAGAATAACTACATCCTGCATTGCCGTACCTCATTCTCCAATCCAGGTTTTACCCAATGGGGATATATGTACAACACTAAAGATAAAAAAATGCAAATGCTATGGGCGAAAGACGATTTTGGTATGGGAACAGATGGAACTGCCGGATTCATTTGTGTGCGTGATGTAAAAGAATGATTTTGCCGATCCCCAATGCCTTCATGACGACTAAAAGTTGCTCTTGGGCTTGTTCTTTAACGTGTGAACTACCGCTAAATCTTTAGTTTAGCGGTAGTTCACACCCTATAAAACTTGTGGTTTCAGACCGAAATAACCGGCGATGTGCTTCATCAGCTGGTTTTTTGATATATTGGAATAAATATAGTTCAGGTTCCCAAAAGACAGCACTTCTGTTATCATCCATGCCGGAGGATATGTTTCAATGAAGTTTTGTCGAAATTCTTCAATGTAATCCTCTTTACTTGATATCAGTTCTTTGTCTATGATTGACAAAGTCTGATTAAATTTATCTGTATTGGCAAAATATGCAGCCTCTGTTATCCAATACTTGTCATTTAATTCCTGGCATCCGATGTTAGCTAATACACTGCGAATGGCAATTTCGATTTTCTCTATTTCGTTGAAAAGTAGAATACGTAATTTTTTGTCAAAGCGATAAAGCGTCAAGACTTCCTCAAATTTTGTTCCCTCTTTTAGTGATAAATCATTTTTGGGGCTTTTGTAAAATGGGTAAATATATGCAGACAAGCGATGATAACCGATGTTCATCAGATAACTGGCCGCTTTATGCTCATTTTCTATTAGCATTCCACGTGATTTAAGAATTTGAACGATTTGTTCTGGAGAGGAATAAGGCTTGACGAAATTTGCTTTCATATATGTAGAATAAAAAAAACGACCCGCCGATTTGAGCATTGATAAAGAGGCTTGGCGGGTTCTAATGGGGCAAAGGTAGTGAGAATATTTGAAATAACCTATATTGGGAACGTTATTTTTTACCCCGTTGAACCTAAAGTTGGTTTTTGTCATGGAAATGTAAATACCTGTTTTGTAATATACGGGAATATTTGGTTAAAACAGGAGTAAAAGTATATCATTATAGGGAAAAATGCTTATCTTTGCACCGAAATGATACAACCTGGCAGCTGTGGGAGGGCCGGTCTCTCCTAGACGGAAGCATGTTTTATTTCATTTCTCTTTATTGTCAACCAAATAGATGTGGTATACCGGGCTCCTGCAGGACCTGGTGGAGAGAGAAGAATATACATGCGGAAAAATTTCAGCCAGACTACGACAGGTAAAGAAATGAAACAGACGATCAAAGAAAACCCGATATGGATCCCGTTGCAGACCACCTACTGTAAGGAATTGCAGGTGGCCGAATTTCTTCGTGACGCAGAGATACCTTATTATATCCCCCAGACTTATGAGCTGCAGGATGCAAAAGATGGAAGCGAACGTTGCGAACGGATTCTTGTTCCCGCCATCCATAATCTGCTTTTCATACGATGTAGCCACTACGATCGCGAATGGTGCAGACGTTTGCAGCAGTCCATTCCTTTTCCCACGTATTTCATGAGGCGCGGACGGGAAAGTGCCGACTATTGTATCATTTCCAACCGGGAGATGCAGAATTTCATGCAGGCCACCAACCCTGAGATCCAGGGAACGCGGTTCATTGATCCCGAAAAACTGAAGAACAAGAAAAATGTCCGGGTGCGGGTTGTCCGCAAGGGACTGCTGTTCGGCATGGAAGGACAGTTTGTCCGTTACGGAGGACGCCATTATATCGCCATTCAGGTGAGCGGAAGTGCCGCCTTGCTGCGGGTCAGCTACACCTGGTGCGAACTGATCGAAGAAATTTAACCGCTGGTTAAGTGTTTCATGACAGAAAGAAAGGAGGGTCTGCCTTGTGCAGCCCTCCTTCAAATCAGGAATCCTTTCCGGTTTCTTCCGCTAGATCACCCCGCAGGCATTGAGTCCGAAGGCACCTGCGACGGCGGTTGCCACGGTGATGATCACTTTGAGCACCAGGCTCCAGATTGTTTTTTTCTTGCTGGTATTTTCCATAAGCAGTTAAGATTAAGGTTTATATAATTGGGGCCGGAAGTACTGAGGAGCCTGACGGAACGGTTTCCTGCTTTCCCTGATGAAAGCCACTTGCGCCTGACGGATCCGGAGTCATTTTCGGAGAGTCCGCTCACCGCCTGTCTGGAAAAGGGTTGCCGCCGCGCGTCAGTTTCCGTCAGTTATTTCCGCTGGTCAGACACCCATGCTGCCCTGGTCATCCGTTTCTTCCTCCGTCACCTCCGGCGAGATATCCACGGTTGTTTCACCGGCCTTGTGGGCCTTGAGCACTTTCTGGCTGACAGAGCGCGGAGCCACCAGGTTGAAGACGGCTTCACCCAGCAGATCCTTGAAGCGGGCGCCGCACTGCCATTTCACGTTCAGCTTCTTGACGTAAATGGCCGGATTGTACTCGGCAGCCGAAGGAGCCCCTTCGCCGCTGATGCGGACATAGAAGAAACCCAGGTCGCCCAGTTCCACCTTCTTGCCTTCCAGCAGCTGTTCCCGCAGGCAGTCCACCGCCATGGTCAGGATCGCCGCCACGTCGGAACGCTTGTACACGCTGCCGTGGCTGGCAATATGTTCGGCAAACTGGTTGATGTTCATCACTTCGCTGTACTGTGAAGTGGCATAAGCTTTCTTGGGAGCCCCCTTGTCGATGGGGTTGCTTCTCATGGCGATACTGTAGTTTAACATAATACGATAAATTAAAGAGTTAATAAATAAGTTCCTTACAGACTCCGGACTTTCGGGTTCCGGCCATTCCTTGCATTGACCAGTCAATGCCAAGATATCAACCAGTCGATGCCAAGATATCGACCAGTCGTTGCGAAGGGATCGTGCGGTCGATTCAGTTGCATCGACCAGTCGATGCCAGGATATTGACCAGTCATTGCCGGGGGATCGTGCGGTCGTTGCCGGGGTAATGACCAGTCGGTTTCTCCAGATTTCCCGGATAATCCGGAGAGCTTGTCCGGAACCTTCCTTCCCGTTGTCTGTATGACAAAGGTAACACCTTCCGAAGAGCGGTTTGCACCTTACGGACACTTGTCGGCGAATGACGGGCGATGATGCACGATAAGGCCCGACAGGGGTGTGGCGACACACGGTAAGGAGGTGAAAAAAGACCGGAACAGAGTCCGGAAAAACTTGCTTATATTGCTGAAAATGAGTATCTTTATCCTGTAATCAATTAACGGAAACAAAGATATGGATACTTTTCAGATTCGCTCTTACGGCATCGGGGAACTTGCCCGTTGCTATGCTCCCAACATCACGGCAGGGGCTGCCCGCCGCAAACTGATGTACTGGATTCCCTGCAGCCTGCACTGGTCGACGCGCTTCATGCGTCCGGCTTCAGCCAGAAGGTGCGCAGCTTTACGCCCGCTCAGGTCCGCCTGATCGTCGAGGCGCTGGGGGAGCCCTGAAATTGAAAGAAATTAATAATAACAATTGATACTAGTACAATGATTATTGCAGTAGATTTCGACGGAACCATTGTCGAACACAAGTATCCTGCCATCGGGCGGGAAATTCCCTTTGCCATCGAAACACTGAAGAAATTGCAGGCCGAACGCCACAAACTGATCCTCTGGAGTGTCCGTGAGGGACGGTTGCTGGACGAGGCTGTGCAGTTTTGCCGGGAACGCGGACTGGAGTTTTATGCCATAAATCGCGATTATCCGGAAGAGGAAAAGGGACAGAACAACCATTATTCACGTAAGTTGAAGGCAGATTTATTTATCGATGACCGCAATCTGGGCGGTCTGCCTGACTGGGGCACCATCTACGAGATGGTCAGTCGGAAACTTTCCTACGAGGACTTGATGCGCAAGTACGAAGAGGATTACGAGCCGGAGAAACCCAAGGGTTTTTTTCTCCCGGCTGCTGGGAAAATAATGTCCTGCTTAAAAAGCTTCCAGGCTGGAATCGTGATGCAGTCTGGAAAAGTGAAAGAAACGTAAATCCCCGTTCGGGGAATCATTTTAATATCAATCCGATTTTCATGAAAATTCAGAAACTGGTAGCCCTGCTGTGTCTGGCCGTTGCCATGGCGGGATGTACCTCTTACAAGAAAGTTCCGTATCTCCAGGATCCGGATACAGTCAATAACTACGGCAAGGAAATTCCACTCTACGATGCGAAGATTATGCCCAAGGATCTGCTGAGCATCACCGTAAACACTACGGATCCGCAGGCGGCTGCTCCGTTCAACCTGACCGTGCAGACCCCGATCAATGCCGGATTAACCAATATTGTAACTACGTCACAACCCAGTCTGCAGCAGTATCTGGTCAACAACCAGGGAGAGATCGACTTTCCCGTATTGGGACGCCTGAATGTGGGCGGACTGACCAAGAACCAGGCGGAGGACCTGATCCGGGAGAAACTGGCTCCTTACCTGAAGGAATCGCCGATTGTGACTGTCCGCATGGCGAACTATAAGATTTCCGTGCTGGGCGAAGTCAACCGTCCCGGAACCTTTACGGTCAGCAACGAGAAGGTCAATGTGCTTGAGGCCCTTGCCATGGCGGGCGACATGACGGTCTACGGTGTCCGTACCAATGTGAAACTGATCCGCGAGGATGCCGACGGCAAGCGGGAAATCAAGGAACTGGATCTTACCCAAAGCGATTTTGTCCTGTCTCCTTATTTCTACCTGCGTCAGAACGACATCCTGTATGTCACTCCCAACAAGACCAAGGCGAAGAACTCCGACATCGGTAACACCACGACCACGGTTATTTCTGCCACTTCCATTCTGGTATCCATTGCCAGCCTGATTGTCAATATCTTACGGTAATTCACTTTAGCGAAATTATATGATCGAAGAACAAAATAATCTGGAGACGCAACACGAGGAAAGCGTCAATCTGTATGCCATTTTTTTCAAGTATCTGGCCTACTGGCCGTGGTTTGTGACCAGCGTGCTGGGCTGTCTGATTCTGGCCCTTGTCTATCTGCGCTATCAGGCCCCCCGTCTATAACATCACCTCTGCTGTCCTGATCAAGGAAGGAGATTCCAAGAAGGGCGGGGCAGGAGCTTCCGGCGGAGCTGCCGATATCCTGCAAAGTATGGGCGGCTTTTCCATGACCAACAGCTTCGACAATGAGGTGGAAATCCTCAAGTCGCGTACCCTGCTCAAGAAGGTAATCACCCATCTGGGCCTGTACATCACGACTTCCGAAGAGCGCTTTTTCGGCTATCCGCAGCCGCTTTACCAGAATGCTCCCGTTCAGGTCTATCTGTCTCCCCAGGAGGCTGATCAGCTGGAGGGAGACGTACAGCTGAAACTGAATTATACTAAGGAGAACCGTCTGGAAGTTCAGGCAAAATATATCCTGAATGAGGAAGAACTGGAAGTAGAAAAGACCTTCGACAAGCTGCCTGCCGTTTTTCCCACTCCCGTGGGCGTCATCAGCTTTACCGCCAACGATTCCATCCTGAAGGAACGCCGTGCCGGGGAAGCGAAGGACATCCGTCTGCTGGCGAACATTGCTTCGCCTACGATTATTGCTGGTTCCTATGGGCAGAACTTGACGGTAAGTCCTACTTCCAAGACGACTACCATTGCACAAATTTCCTTGCAGAACACCAGCAAGCAGCGGGCGGTGGACTTCATCAACTGCCTGGTGGCCTTCTATAACCAGGATGCCAACGATGAAAAGAACGAGGTGGCCCAGAAAACCGCTGCTTTCATTGAAGACCGCATCGGCATCATCAACCAGGAACTGGGAAACACCGAGAACCAGCTGGCTGACTTCAAACAGAAGTCCGGGCTGACCGACCTGACCAGCGATGCCCAGCTGGCCCTGCAGGAAAACTCCAAATATGAACAGCTGCGCATCGAGAACCAGACCCAGATCCGGCTGGTGGAATTCCTGCGCGACTATATCCACAATCCGGCCAATGAGGAGGAAGTCATTCCCGCCAATGTCGGCCTGAAGGATCGGGATCTCAGCAGCCTGATCGACCAGTACAATACGATGCTGATCGAGCGCAAGCGCCTGCTCCGCACCTCGTCGGAAAGCAATCCTGCCGTGATCAACCTGAACACCGGCATCGAAGCCATGCGCAGCAATGTGCAGACCACGGTGGCCAGTGTGCTGAAGGGACTTCAGATCACGAAAGCGGATCTGGAACGCCAGGCCCGCAAGTTTGAAGGCCGCATCAGCAGTGCTCCCCAGCAGGAAAAGGAATTCCTGAGCATTGCCCGCCAGCAG
>ENA-OQBV01000448-OQBV01000448.1-human-gut-metagenome-genome-assembly--contig:-NODE-448-length-23266-cov-5.766757_pt1 | contig 23266 bp, 21 predicted proteins | sample MGYA00242750_ERZ504559 | MGnify/ENA primary metagenome ERZ504559 (study PRJEB26092, sample SAMD00036230) | human gut metagenome | host: Homo sapiens | study: EMG produced TPA metagenomics assembly of... | reverse complement strand
TTTGCAGCGGCTACAAGGGCATGCTGGTGCTCATCGACGAACTCGTGAATCTGTATAAGATTCCCAACGCCATCACGCGCCAGTACAACTACGAGAAAATCCTGACCATGTACAACGACACGCTCCAGGGCAAAGCGCAGTACCTGGGCATGATCATGGGCGGCACGCCAACCTCCATCGAAGACCGTCGCCGCGGCGTGTTCTCCTACGAGGCCCTGCGCAGCCGACTCGCTCAGGGTCGCTTTGCGCGCGAGGACCTCAAGGACATGCTCGCGCCCATCATCCGCTTGCAGCCACTCACCTATGAGGAGCTGCTGGTGCTCATCGAAAAACTCATGCAGATCCATGCCGGCTACTTTGGCTGGACGCCCACGCTTACCGAGAACGACTTGGTGGACTTTCTCAAGATTGAGTTTGGCCGCGTGGGAGCCGATACGCACTTGACGCCGCGTGAGGTCATTCGTGACTTTATCGAGCTGCTCGACATCCTATGCCAAAACCCCGACGCCAACGTGGCCGAGCTACTGCAAAGCGTCGGCGGCGACGCGCTGGCGCCGGCAACAGCAACAGGCGACACCGGCACCGCAAGCGGCGACCGCAATTTCGCCGAGTTCACCATCTAACCTGCCAAAAAGGGACAGGTTATTTGGCTGGTTTTATCTGGGCAAACGTCGAGGCAGTGATGCGGCAAGCCACTGCTCACCGCGTTAAGAGGTTCGTATTTGAGAGGAGGCCCCGTGAACGCCTTTGACCGCTACGCCCCGTTTATCCAAGACTTCATCTACTCCCACGATTGGGAGAGTCTGCGCTCTATCCAGGTTGCAGCGGCAGACGCCATCTTTAACACGCAAGATAATGTGCTCCTGACGGCATCCACGGCTTCCGGAAAAACCGAGGCAGCCTTCTTTCCCATCCTGACCGAGTTTTGGGAGAACCCGCCCGCAAGCGTGGGCGCCCTCTACATCGGCCCCCTCAAGGCGCTCATCAATGATCAGTTCGTCCGTCTCAACGACCTCTGCGAAGAGGCCGATATCCCCGTCTGGCACTGGCATGGCGATGTCTCGCAATCACACAAGGCAAAGCTCATCAAAAAGCCGAGCGGCATTTTGCAGATTACACCCGAGTCGCTCGAGGCGCTCCTGATCCATAAGCACATGGCGATCCCGCGCATGTTTTGCGACCTGCGCTACGTCGTCATCGACGAGGTCCACTCGCTCATGCGCGGCGACCGTGGCGGGCAAACGCTCTGCCTTATTGAGCGCCTTTCGCGCATGGCGGGCGTGCAGCCCCGCCGCATTGGCCTTTCGGCTACCATCGGCGACCCCGAGCGCACGGGCGCTTTTCTCTCACAGGGAACGGGACGCGACTGCGTTATCCCCCGCTTTGAAGAACCGCGCCGCGTGTGGCGCATCTCCATGGAGCACTTCTACAACTCGGGTCCCCAGGCGCAGCAGCGAGGATTTGAGAGCACAGGTCCTCAAGAGGCCGAAGTGCTTGCGTGCGAGCGCATTGAGGCGGCACCCGCGGCACTGCCCGCCGGCGCCCAAGACATGCGTCACAGCGAACAGCCCACACAAGAGGAGTACCGCCAACGTCGTGAGCGGGCACGGGACAAGGCTACCTCCAGGGATCGCCGCACTTCGTCGGCCCCCGAGGGCGAAGTCGACATCCCACAGGTACCCGAACAGGCATTACTCAACCCCACCGACATAGCGCCAGACAACGCCGACCCCGGCATGGGCTATATCTTTGAGCACACGCGCGGCCGCAAATGCCTGGTCTTTGCCAACTCGCGCGAGGAGGCAGAGGCCGTATGCTCCATGCTGCGCAGCTACTGCGAGAGCCGGCACGAGCCCGACCGCTTTCTCATCCACCACGGCAACCTTTCGGCATCGTTACGCGAGACCGCCGAGGAGCTCATGCGTGACGAGGAGCAGGCACAGACGACCGTCACCACCTCTACGCTGGAACTCGGTATTGATATCGGCCGTCTGGAGCGTGCCTTCCAGATTGACGCGCCGTTTACCGTCAGCTCCTTTTTGCAGCGAATGGGCCGCACGGGACGCCGCGACCTTCCACCCGAGATGTGGTTCGTTATGCGCGAGGAAGAGCCCGAGCCGCGCACGATGATGCCCGAAACCATTCCCTGGAAGCTCCTGCAGGGTATCGCGCTCGTACAACTCTATCGCGAGGAAAAGTGGGTCGAGCCACCCGAGCTCGATCGTCTCCCCTACAGCCTGCTCTATCACCAGACTATGTCGACCCTCGCCAGCACCGGCGAGCTCACGCCGGCCGAACTTGCCCAGCGCGTGCTCACGCTCAGCTATTTCCACCGTGTCTCGGCAGACGATTACCGTGTGCTGCTACGTCACCTCATTAAGATCGACCATATCCAGGTCACCGAAGGTGGCGGGCTCATCGTGGGCCTCGCGGGCGAGCGCATCATCAACAACTTTAAGTTCTACGCCGTGTTCCAGGAAAACGAGGAGTTTACCGTCCGGAGCGAATCGGCCGAGCTGGGCACGATCGTTAATCCGCCCCCGCCCGGTGAGCGCATCGCCATCGCCGGACACTGCTGGATTGTCGAGGAAGTGGACTGGAAGCGCCACACTGTCTTTGCCACGCAGGTCAAGGGCCGGGTGCCGGCCTACTTTGGCGACTGCCCCGGCGTCATTAACACACATGTGCTCGAGCGCATGCGCAAGGCGCTCAACGAGCACGCGACATATCCGTACCTTATGGGTAACGCACGGGCCCGCTTGGCGCAGGCTCGTCATACGGCCGAGATTTCGGGGGCGGGAACCAAGCCGCTCATTAACCTGGGCGGCGATACCTGGGTGCTCTTCCCCTGGCTGGGCAGCTATGCCTTTTTGGCACTCGAGCGCATGCTTAAGATTAAATGTGCCGCCGAACTGGGCCTTCGAGGGCTCGATCCGTCGCGCCCGTACTTTATGCAGTTTAAGATGAAGGCCGACGAGAAGACGTTCTTTGAGGTGCTCGCCGCCGAGGCCGAAAAGGACTTCGACCCCATCGAGCTCGTCTATCCCGGCGAGGTGCCTTATTTTGACCGTTACGACGAGTTCGTTCCCGAGAAGCTCGTGCGCAAAGGCTTCGCCGACGGCGTGCTCGACATCGAGGGTATGAAGCAGCGCGTCCTCAGCTGGCGCGACCACGCATAAGACCAGTCTTTTTGGGACGGGGAGACTTACTTATCGTGAAGGGCAGTGCCGAGGAAGTCGGTGTCGAAGGGCACAGCTTCGGCAAAGGCGTAGTCGCCGTCGCTGGCGATGAGCAGGTAGTTTTTCTCGCCGCCGAACTCCGTATCGCCACATGGGATTACCCAGGCATGCGCAAACACCTCAAGCGCCGTGGCCGCGCAATCGCGCAGGAACGTCACGTCGCTCCCCTCGTTCGTGCTCACGATATTGGCCACGTAGATACCCCCCGGGGTTCAGGCCGCCTCGCACTAGACGCAGCGCCTCAACGCTCGCCAGCTCGCGCACAGGCTCGGCACCGCCAAAGCAATCGCTCACGACCACGTCGTAGCGACAATGCCCCACGCTCGTCACGCCCAGGTACGAACGCGCCTCGGCGGTAATCACCCGCAGGCGATCGCCCGCCGTACGCTCCAGCTCGTCTAGGTAGAACCAACGACGCGCTAGACGTGTAATCTCGGCATCGTACTCAATGACGTCCATGCGCAAACTCTCATGCGACATCAGCGCGAACTTGGGATAGGCAAACCCGCCGCCGCCCAGCATAAGCATGCGGTCGATGCCATGACCATAAGCGTCACGCATTGCGCCCTCGGCCTCAAACACGTCGTCAAACGCACGATAGTACGCAAAGACGGGCTCCGCCCAACGTTCGCCAACGTAGCTTGCGCTTGGTAGACGCCGCCTTGCACCAACACGCGAATCTCATCGCCGCCCTCATCATGCACGCGTTTCACACGCGCCAACCCATTGCGGGTTCGCGCAACCTGCAGACAGGCAGCACGAACAGCGACGGCGGCCGCACCAAGCGCCGCGGCTCCCAGAGCAACGCCGGCAACGACGCCAGCAGAAACACTCGGCTTGTTCATTTAGAGCTCCTTTTGCAGATAAAGGCCATGATCGTAAAAACCCAAATGGCGATAGTACTCGCGCGTACCAATCGCGCTGATCACGTTGATGCGCGCATAGCCCGCGTCCCGAGCAATATGGCACGCACGCTCCACCAGCGACCGTCCCAACCCATGGTGCTGGGCTGCCTGGCCTTGATCCCCCACGCGCGCCGCCATGCCATACACGTGCACCTCGCGAATCATCGCCTCATCCGGCGTCGTCGGTAACTCGTCCGCATGCGCGGCAACAAAAGTGGCTCTTCGGTGGTTTCTGTGGGAGAGATTCCGGCATAGGCCCAGCTCAGCGGGCGAAAACAACGATCTGGAACTGAAACGGCCCCGGGAGGGGCCGTTTCCGCGTCATCCGCCTATGATTGCTAAGCCAAATTCAGACAACCGAAGAGGTGTGACGCATGAAGAGTCTACTACTTCTCGCCCTCGGTCTGGCCCGCACGGTCGTCCTGGGCGCGCGCATCGAGGCCGAGCGCATCGTCGTGAGCGTCCGGCCCTACAAGCGCGAGCAGCGCCGCTGCCCCGTATGCGGCAGGGCCTGCGACTTCTACGACATGGCGAACCGCGGGGCCCCCAGGCTGTGGAGGGCGATGGACCTGGCGCGCTCGGCCTGCTACCTGGAGTACGCGCCCTGCAGGGTGCGCTGCCCGGAGCACGGCGTGCGCACCGAGGCCGTCCCCTGGGCGCGGCACGGGGCGCGCTTCACGCGCGACTTCGAGGACTGGGTGGCGTGGCTGGCGGTCCGCTGCACCGCCTCGGCGGTCTCCGAGCTCGCCCGCGTCGAGTGGCACAGCGTGGGCGGCGTGTGCAGGCGCGTCTACGCCGAGCTGGAGGCCGCGCGCGGCGCCTCGAGGTTCGACGGCGTGCGCCGCATCGGCATCGACGAGACGTCGTACAAGAAGGGCCACAAGTACGTCACGGTGGTCGTCGACCACGACCGCGGCTGCCTCATCTGGGCGCACGAGGGCACCGGCAAGGACGTGCTCAACCTGTTCCTCGACGAGCTCACGCGCGAGCAGAGGCGCGCCATAGAGGTGGTGACCGCCGACGGCGCGAGGTGGATAAGGCAGCTGGTCAAGCGCCGCTGCCCCAACGCGAGGTGGGTCATGGACCCCTTCCACGTGGTCCAGTGGATGAACGACGCGCTCGACGCCGTGCGCTGCGAGGAGTGGAACGCCGCCAGGGCCGCCGCCAGGGCCGCCAGGCCCAGGCCCGAGGGCAAGCGCGGCAGGCCTGCCAAAGGCGAGCTGCCGCCCGAGGAGGTCAGGGCGCTCGAGGAGGAGGCGGCCTCCATCAAGGGCAGCCGCTACGCGCTCGTGAAGAACCCCGAGGACCTCACCGACGGCCAGAGGGCGAGGCTCGAGGCGCTCAAGAAGAGGGCCGGCTCGCGGCTGGTCAGGGCCTGGGAGCTCAAGGAGGACCTGCGGGCCGTCTTCCGGGCAGCCGACGGCTCCGAGGCCGCCGAGCTGCTCGACGACTGGATGCACAGGGCCGCCTACTGCAAGATCGCCAAGGTCGTCGCCGTGGAGAAGAAGGTGCGCCGCCGGCGCGACGACATCATCGCCGCAGTCGAGCTCGGCATCAGCAACGGGCGCGTAGAGGCCATCAACAACAAGATCAAGGTGACGGTGAGGATGGGCTACGGCTTCCGCAACACCGACAACCTCGTGGCCCTGCTCATGCTCAGGTGCGGCGACTGCCAGCCCCAGCTCCCGGGTCGCCCGGTGAAGGCGAGGAAGAAGGGCGTGAAGGGAGCGAAGAGCGTTGCTGCCTAGGCTAGCCCCTTGTCACACAAACTACCGAAGCCTCACAAAAGTACGATCGGGCAGCGACAGGCGCAAAAAGCCCGCGATCTTGCCCTGCGGCGTCACCCACTGCAAAAAGCGCTCGCGCGTCACCGGCGTCTCGTACGTCACTCCCTCGTCAAGGGTCAACTCGTCCAGATCGGCACCCGCCGTGCTGATCTCGCGATAGCGAATCTCACGCACCGTCGCACCGTCACCCCGAGCAGCTAGGCGGTTCTCAACGAGCTGACGCAGATTAGGCTTCTTGTTGCCCACCATAATGTCGTCGGAGCTAAAGTCGCGAATCATGCGGCTGATACGGCAGAACGATGGCGTCACCACGATGTCATCGGCCAGCACGTCGAGCAGCTCCTCCTCGGTATAGGGGCGCCACTCGCCACGCTCATAGCAGCCCACCAGACGCGAGCCCTCGATGAGTGCACACGGATAGACTTTGACCTCGTCGGGCATAAAGGCCCCTTCGGTCATAAAGCGCTCGTAGTCGCGCTTGTCCCCCTCGGGCGTGGCGCCCAGCAAGTTGAGCATAAAGTGCGCGTGAATCTTAAAGCCAAACAGGCGCGCAAGCGAAAACGCCCGCTCGATCTGCGCCAGCGAAATGCGGCGCTCGTTGATATCGAGCAGGTGCTGGTCAAGGCTTTGGATGCCCATCTGAATCTTGGTGCAGCCCAAACGACGGATGAGCGTGAGCGCTTGCGGCGTTACGGCATCAGGCCGGGTCTCGATAACGAGCCCCACCACGCGATGCTTCGCCGTCTCGTTGATGCGCTGCTGCCGCTCAAGTTCCTCCATCGTCGCCGTCTGCCACTCGGCGGCCCCACCCCAGGGCGTACCGGAGCCGTATAGTCGACGCACCGCGCGATTATAGCCGCCCACGGCAGCATCCACACGCTCCTGTTCGTCGGCAACGCCGGCAGCAAGCTCAGCCTCGTCAGTCGCAATGCCGGCAGCCCGATAGCGCTCGCGGCGCTCTGTTACCACCGGCGGCAGGGCATCGGCGGGAGCGTCATCGAGCAGGCGCCCCGCCTCGGCACGGCTGATGCCCGGACGCGCCAACATGGGGTTAGCCGCCACACCAGCCACGGCATCGTCATTGAGCGCACGAAATAGCTCCGACATAAACCACGTCTGATACCCTTGCGGATAGTCGCTCCAGGTGCCACCGAGCACGATGAGCTCTATCTTGTCGGTCGCATGCCCCATCTGCGAAAGCGCGGTCAGACGAGCGCTCACCTGCAGATACGGATCGAAGCAGTTTTGCTCCGCACGGGCACACGCCGGCTCAGCGTGCAGATAGCTCTTGGGCATGCGCAGATCGTTGGGACAAAATAGGCAATCGCCCGAGCATGGCCAGGGCTTGGTGATGACGGTAATGGTCGCCACGCCCGAGGCCGTGCGACGAGGCTTCATGCGCAGCACTTGCAGCAGTTGACGCTCCAACTCGGCATCGACATTCCACGCAGCCCACCGAGCCGGCTCCTCACGTTTAACCCGTTGGTAGAACGGCAGCAGACGGCGCTTGGCCAAATCGCGCTTGTCGGCACCCTCACGGCGCGCCTCGGCATGTATCAGTTTGACGAGTGCCTTGTCGTCCACGGTCTCGCCGCGACGCAGGGCCTCGAGTATGTTCAAGATAATCTGTTCCATGCCCCCATTGTAAAGGCAAAGGCGCCGGAGCCAGTCACGGCCCCGGCGCCTTCATCAAACAGCGCGTCTATTTCTTTGCCTAGGCTTTCGTCTGCCTCACTACTCCGAATCAAACGACATGTCGCCCGAATCGACTTCAAAACGATACGTGGCAGACTTATCACCGTTGTCGAATTCAAGATTCAAAATTGTCTCGCCGTCGTAGCCAAGCGGAAGGAAATCGCTCTCGAAGTCGCCGCTACCCAAGGTGAGGCTCGCCTTAAAGCCCGTCGAGTTCGGAACCGTCATCTCCACATCGCCCGAGCCCACACTCACGTCCATCGACTTCGCGGGGGCCTGGTAAAGCTCGAACGTCACATCGCCCGAACCGACCTCAGCGCTGAGCGCATCAGTCACGCTGCCCGTAAACTCTACATCTCCCGCACCCAGGAAAAGGTCGAAACCATCACAGATGACACCGGCAATCTGCAGATCGCCCGAGCCCACGTGCGCGTTGACCCCCTTCAGATGTTCGGCAACACGGCGCGGCAGCTCAACCGTAACTGAGCGATCGATTGCCTTACCGTCGTCACTTCCAAACTGGGAAACTTTGAGCGTCGAGTCCTCGACGGATGCGATGTTTTGCGTCGCGGCCTTGGAGGCATCCATACCCTCGGCAACGCGCCCCCGCTCGATAACGCGAGCCTTGTTGCCATCGACAACCTTGACGTCCACCGAAGCCGCATTGATATCGAAATCGAGGTAGCGGAACTCATCGGCATCAAAGGTCGCACTCGAAAGCTGCTGAGGCTGAGCGGAATATTTACCGCCATCGTTCATAAAATCGTCGTCGTCAACCACATCGTCCATACCGGACAAGCCGGACACAACATCGTCGAGATCCCACGGGCCATCAAAATGAATCAAAGTCCGCGAAATGCCAAAGACAAGCCCGATGATGAGCACAAACGCTCCGATGCCAACGCCCAAGCGCACCTTGGATTCATGCGAAAGCTTCATCATTCATCACCCTCTTTGGCAATCGGCTCAGCGGTGGCCGCGGTGGTCACGTCAGCGTCAACCGCAGCGGAAACATTCTGAGCCCTAGCTGTCACCGGTGCCGGACCAACCTGAATATCCCCGCGCGCCCAATCACCATCGAGCGCACGCGCCACCCAGTGATAGATGGGGATCGTAAAGAAGATCAGCGCGGGAAAGGGGCTGGCACCAACCAGGAACATCAGTAAAAAGAACAGTAGCCAACACACGGCCCAATACGGGAACGACTGGAACGGGCCCTTCGTCGGAGTCGAGCCAACCGCGCCGCCACTCGTCGCCTGCGCCGTAGCGGCATTGGCGGCCTGCGCACTCCAGCTTGCCGCTTGCGCCGCCTTGGCCGCAGCATCACTTGCCTGTGTAGCTGCCTCCGTGGCGCGTGCCGCCGCCTCGTGGGTACGGGCTCGCTCCGCCGCCTCGGCCTCGCGCTGGCGGGCGCGGTCCTCATTCTCAAACTCGATATCGTCCTCGATCTCGTCGCTCGGATTGAGCAGCTCGTCCAGACTCACACCATAGAGCTTGGCGAGCGAGATCAGGTTCTCGGTATCGGGCGAGCTCTCCGCGCGCTCCCATTTACTGACCGCTTGGCGTGACAGTCCCAGCTTTCGCGCCAATCCTTCTTGGCTAAAGCCCTTGCTGCGGCGAAGGTCGGCGAGCCGCTGAGCAGTTTCTACATTCATGGTTCCTCCTATGCGATGCCAGCCGTGCCGCCGGACCGTTTTTGTTCTTAAGGCGCCTTGCACAGTTAAAAATCTATCCGCCACCGCCAAAAGCATGCCACCTATTCTAGTGAGATTTTTGACAACCGGCGGTTGCGGGCACATATGAGCTGCGGAAATGTGTCCAAACAAAGCAATGACCCGCGGCTCAGTTGTCCCCGTTGCGGCGTTAACGGTAGTATGGTCGTACTGTTTATTCCGCACCGCCAACGGAGGGAGTTCCGCGCCGTGAACCGCGATTTCGCCTCATCGCTCATCCAGCTCAACAATACGTTCTATCGCGAGCACTCCGCCTCCTTTTCCGATACGCGCCAGGCCCCGTGGCCCGGCTGGGTGCGCACTATGGACATCGCGCTCGAGCAGCTCGATGTGGCCACAATCGAGCATCCTGTCCGCGTCTTCGATCTTGCCTGCGGCAATATGCGATTCGAGAACTTTGCCGCCGGCGGCGCACTTGCCGCCAAAGGCATCGACGGCACAAACCCCTCGGCAGATGCCAGCTGCCCGTTTGAGTTCTATGGTGTCGACTCGTGCCAAGACCTGGCCATCGATGCCCACGGACACGCCCTGCGCATTCCCAACCTGCACTTCCAGGAACTCGACGTGCTCGATGCCCTCATGAAGCTCAACCCCGCCGAGACGCCCGATGTGCTTTTCGACGCCCCGCTCGCTGACATCTCGGTCTGCTTTGGCTTTATGCACCACGTGCCGTCGTGCGAGTATCGCGTGCGCGTGCTCGACGCCCTGGTGCGCCAGACGCGCCCGGGCGGCATCATCGCCATCAGCTTTTGGGAGTTTATGAACGACGAGCGTATGGCACGCAAGGCCGTTCGAGCCGAAGCCCGCGCCGAGCTCACCCCACCGTTTGAGGGTTACGATTCCGCGCAGTTTGAAGCCGGCGACCACCTCATTGGCTGGCAAAACGACCGCCACGCCTACCGCTATTGTCATCACTTTGACGATCAGCAGATCACCGACCTGGTGCGCGGCGTCCGTACGTTCTACAAGAGTGGCGAGGTCCCCGTGCGCGAGCTTGAGCGCTTCCATGCCGACGGTCGCAGCGGCGAGCTCAATCGCTATGTGATCCTCAAGCGTCTGTAGGCATCGACGACTCGCCGCCGAGCCGCGCCGCATCTTTTGGGTAAGCTATGCCCATCCGTTTTCCAGCCCACCGACGGAACGCGCAGCCACGCGTTCCATACGTATGACCAAGGAGCCTCATGGGAGCCGTCCACGTTCGCACGCCTAAGAACTTTGTGCTCGAGGAGCGTCTGGAACGCTACGCCGATGCGATTGAGACGAGCCCCGAGGCCTATGCCGGAGATTGGCGCGAGGCTTGCGCGCCAGTTGGCAGCAAGCCCTTCGAACACCTTCACCTGGATCTTGGCTGTGGCAAGGGAACGTACCTCGTAGAGCGCGCGGCCCACGAGCCAAACACGCTCTTTATCGGCATGGACCAGGAACCCATCTGCATCGCTTACGCCGCACAGAAAATCTGCGAACAGGAGCTATCCAACGCACTCGTCCTGCCCCGAGGCGCCGCATCGCTGCCGCAGTTGTTTGCCGCAGGCGAGCTCGATGCCATCACCATCAACTTTCCCACGCCGCAGCCCAAGGCCAAGTACGCCAAAAAACGACTCGTCCATGTCGACCATCTGATGCTCTACCGCCCGCTCTTTGCAGCCGGCGCCACCGTCACGCTTCGCACCGACAGCAAGCCACTGCGCGACTACGCCCTGGGACAGTTTGCCGCAGCCGGCTACGACACGCTTTGGGTAAGTGACGACGTCCGCCGCGACCATCCCGAGCACCCCGAGACCGAATATGAATGCCGCACGCGCGAGATGGGTGCCGTCGTCTATGGCATTTGCGCCACACCCGGCGCACGGACCAGCGATGAACAGCTCGCGGCGGGCCGTGCGCAGGAGCAAAGTCTTGCCTGCTACCTGCCCGAAAACCTCGATGAGCTCACCTATGTACCCCTGGGCATGGAAGAGGCCGTTGAGAACTTTAAAAACCGCGCCCGTAAGGGCAAAAAGCGCCTGCCTCAGGAACGCTAGTACCGCGCGCCCATTTCCTGCATTTTCTCGCGCGCTGGCACCCCGCGCCGCCGCTACGCCATAATAGTTGGCGGACAAACGGCGAGAGAAAGCAACCACATGGCACAGACCACGACAGACACCGCCGCCAGCACCGTCTCCGGCGCCGGCGCTGCCAGCTCATTCTCGGGCGGCACGGGAACCGAAGCCGAGTTCGGCTCGCTCGGCGCGCTCTCCCCCACCTGGTGGGAGCCCGAGGACGGCAGCGAGCCCGAACCATGGCTCACGCCCGATCAGGCCTTTGAGCGCTTCTTTGAATGGACGAGCGATCGCGGCATTGAGCTGTGGGATCACCAAGAAGAGGCTCTCATGGACCTGGCCGCCGGAGATCACGTCATTTTGGGCACGCCGACCGGATCGGGTAAATCGCTCGTCGCGCTGGGCATGCTCTTTATGGGCATGGCACAGGGCAAGCGCTGTTATTACACGGCCCCTATCAAGGCCCTGGTCAGCGAAAAGTTCTTCGACCTTGTGCAGGTGCTCGGCCGAGATAACGTCGGTATGATCACCGGCGACACGCATATCAACACCAAGGCGCCCGTCATCTGCTGCACGGCAGAGATCCTTGCCAACGACGCACTGCGCGAGGGCGAAGATGCCGATGTCGGCTGCGTGGCCATGGACGAGTTCCACTACTTTGCCGACCCCGACCGCGGCTGGGCCTGGCAGGTGCCGCTGCTCACCCTGCCTCACACGCAATACATGCTCATGAGCGCCACGCTCGGCGATGTCACCGCGATCGCCGCCTCGCTCGAGGAACACACCGGCGCTACCTGCGACTTGGTCGTCGATGCCCCGCGTCCCGTTCCGCTGAGCTACGACTATGTGACGACCTCCCTCGAGGGCACGGTCGAGCTCGCCATGCGCCGCGGCGAGGCCCCGCTCTATATCGTGCACTTTAGCCAGGACGCCGCACTTGCGACGGCGCAATCCCTCGCCAATTTTGGCATCGCCAGCAAGGAGCAGCGCGAGGCCATTAAGGAAGCCGCCAAGGGCACGAGCTTCTCCACGGCCTTTGGCAAGATTCTCAAGCGCTTGCTCGGATGCGGCGTCGGCGTGCACCATGCTGGCATGTTGCCGCGCTATCGCCTGCTGGTCGAGCGTTTGGCGCAGCAGGGTCTGCTGCCCGTCATCTGCGGTACCGATACGCTCGGCGTCGGCATCAACGTACCCATCCACACCGTGGTGCTCACCGCGCTCACCAAGTTTGACGGCTACAAGATGCGTCGTCTGCGCGCCCGCGAGTTCCATCAGATTGCCGGTCGCGCCGGCCGCTCGGGCTTCGATACCGAGGGCATGGTGATTGCCGAGGCGCCCGAGCACGAGATCGAGAATGCCAAGCTTATGGCCAAGGCGGGCGACGACCCCAAAAAGCTCCGCAAGATTAAAAAGAAAAAGGCCCCCGAGGGCTTTGTCTCCTGGAACAAGCAGACCTTTGAGCGCCTGATCGAGACGCAGCCCGAGACACTCAAGCCGCGCCTGCGCATCACGCACTCCATGGTGATTAGCGTGGTCGAGCAGGGCGGCGATGCCCGTGCCCGCGTGCACGACCTCATCGAGACAAGCCTGCAAACGCCCGAGGAAAAGGCAAAGCTCGAGGTTCGTGCCGACGAGATCTTCGCCACGCTCATCGACTCCGGCGTCGTCGTGCGCACCGAGGTGCCGCCCGCACCCGATGCTCCGGCTGACACCGTGCCGGGCATCGACTACGCGCTGACGGTCGACCTGCCCGAGGACTTTGCGCTCGACCAGCCGCTCTCGCCGTTTTTGCTTGCCGCGCTGGAGTTGCTCGATCCCGAGAGCGAGACCTATACCATGGACCTCATCTCGATGGTCGAGGCTACGCTCGAGGACCCCAAGCAGGTGCTGCGCGCACAGGAGCGCGCCGCACGCGATCGCGCTATGGCCGAAATGAAGGCCGACGGCGTCGACTATGAGGAGCGTCTGGAGCGTATTCAGGACGTCACGTACGAAAAGCCGCTCGAGGATTTGCTCGACGCCGCCTTTGACAAGTACTGCCAGGAAGTGCCCTGGGCAAACGACTACCAGCTCTCGCCTAAGAGCGTCCTGCGCGACATGCTGGAGAGCGCGAGCGACTTTAAGGGCTATATCCAAAAGCTGGGCATCGCGCGTTCCGAGGGCATCCTCTTGCGCTACCTCGCCGAAGTCTACCGTTCGCTCGACCGCACCGTGCCCATTGAGAAGCGCGACGAGCGCCTGCGCGACATCATCTCGTGGCTGGGCTTTGTGGTGCGCTCGGTGGACTCGAGCCTGGTGGACGAGTGGGAGAACGCCGGCAACCCGGCAGCCCTCGATGCCGCGCCGCCGCAGGGCATCGACGAGGTCGTGGCGGACCGTCGCGGCTGCACGCTGTTGGTGCGCAACGCGCTCTTCCGCCGCGTGACCCTTGCCGCCCGCGAGCATGTGCGCGACCTGGGCGAACTCGACGACGACTGGGGCATGAGCGAGATCCGCTGGCAAAAGGCCCTCGATGCCTACCATGAGCAGCACGAGGAGATCCTCACCGACGGAGATGCCCGCAGCGCCGCGATGTTTTCCATCGACGAGTCCGACGAGAAGACCGCGCACGTATGGCACGTGCACCAGATCTTTGCCGACGAGGATGGCGACCACGACTTTGGCATCATGGGCGATGTCGATCTGGACGCCACGCAAGACGGCGGCGAGGTCATCTTCAAGAATTACCGCGTCGGCTTTATCGAGGACCTGCTCGAGGACTAGCCGGGCGCAATGGGACGAAACGAAGCGGGGCCGCTGGCAACATCGCCAGCGGCCCCGCTTTTTGCGCGATACGCTATCCTCTACTCGGCATCCTCGACCTCATACGAATCCGCCTCGGCGGGCTCATCGTTTGTCTCTGGCGCAGCCCCGCGCGCCTCGTCAAAGGCGGCCTTCATGGTCTTATTGCCCCACGTGAGTTTGCGAATGGTAAGATCGTCGGCTTTCTTGTTGGCAAGGCGCAGATTGTTCTCGGAGGACAGCAACGCCTCCTTGGTTTTCTGCAGGTGGCTAATCGTCTTGTCGATCTCATCGATCGCCGTTTGGAACTTGCGGCTCGCGATCTCGTAGTTGCGGCCGAAGTCGTTCTTGAACTTCTCCATCTTGGCTTCGAAGTTCGTAACATCGATATTCTGCTGCTTGTACTCCGCCAACTCCTGCTTATAGCGAAGCGAACCCATGGCGGCGTTGCGCAGCAGTGTGATCATGGGAATGAAGAACTGCGGGCGGATCACGTACATCTTCTCGTAGCGATAGCTCACGTCCACGATCCCCGCGTTATAGAGCTCGCTCTCGGGCTCGAGCAGCGTGCAGAGCACCGCGTACTCACAGCCTTTCTGGCGACGATCGTGATCGAGCTTCTTAAAGAAGTCCTCGTTTTTATGCTTGGTCGCGGTCTCGTCGTTCTCGTTTTTCATCTCGAACATGATCGAAACGATCTCGTTGCCGCTCGCATCGCACTCGCGGAAGATAAAGTCGCCCTTGGTGCCCTCGGACGCATCGTTATCTTTCTCGAAGTACGCGTTAGGAAACGCCGTCATGCGCAGACGGTTAAACTCGGTCTCGCAGTGCTGCTCGAGCGACTCGCCCACCATCTTGGTGGACAGGCGGACTTTCATGTCCTTAAGGCGCTCGATCTCTTCATCCTTGTAGCGAATCAGCTCATCGTTCGCCCGTTTGGTCTGCGCAAGCTCGAGTTCGTGTGCCGCCTTGGCCTGCTCCTCGCGCGAATCGCGCACCGCAAGCTCGCTCGTCAGTTTGGCACGCGCCTCGTCGCGCTCTCGCTCCGCCGCGGCAACCGCCTCCGACAGATTCATTTTTGCCCTCAGTTCCTGCTCGCGCAGCTGGGCGCGCAGCCCCTCGGCCTCCTGCTCAGACTGAGCCTTTGCGGCGGAAAACTTCTCCTGCACCTTAGCCTGATAGTCGGCAAGCGTGCGCTCGGCCTCGCTGCGAGCGGCATCGAGCTCGCGCTGTGACTCAGCCGCGGCAGCGGCAAGCGCCATCTCCTGGGCCTTGTCCGCTGCGGCAAGCTTGGCCTGCAGCTCGGCAATCTGGGCATCACGCACAGCCACATCGTTTTGGGCAGCGTTGCGCGCCGCTGACTCGGCAAGCTTTGCTTCGTCATCCTTGCGCTCTAGCTGCGCACGCAAGTTATCGACTTCGCGTTGGAGCTCAGCATTCTCCTTTTGAGCGTCGGCGCGGGCCTCGACCGCCGCGCGCTGGCTTGCGCTCTCGCGCTCTGCGGCAGCGCCCTCGAGCTTGGCGCGTAGCTCGGCAAGCTCGGCATCGCGCTTGGCGACCTCTTGTGCCAACTGTTGAGCTGCAGCGTTCTTTTGCTCGACAAGCTGAGCGTTACGCTGAGACTCCGCCTTTTGCAAAGCGGCCGTCGAACGCGAACGCTCAAGCTCCAGCGCCTGCTCGCCTTCGCGCTGGACTGCCTTCACACGCTCTGCCAGGTCGTGCGAGAACTCGGCATCGCGCACTTGCTTGACGATATCCGCATAGCCGGACGCATCGACCTTAAACACTTCGCCGCAATGCGGGCACTTGATCTCGTTCATGGCAGCTCCTCGATGAACGCAAACTTCAACCGCATACACTCTACCGCGCCGCGCGGACAAAAAAGGCGCCGCTGCCATAATGGCAACGGCGCCAGAACCACCACAAAGGTGACTGTCCCCTTTGTGGTGGCTTGGATCCTTACAGGTCGCGGTAGTCGATCAGGCGAAGATTGGGTTGAGACTCAAGCCAAGCGCAAAGCTCGGGGTCGATGAGTGCATCAACTTCCTTGGCACGATCGGTCGTAAGCGAGCTGCTCTCGAGGATAAAACGATCGAGATAGCCCGGATGGCACACAAAGACGACCGTCTCGCCGTCCTCCATCTCTCGAACCGCCTGCATAATCGAGTCCTTGGGTTCGTAGCCCGGCTCCATCGAGTGCATCACCATCCGCAGGTCGGTATCTCCGCAATGCACCACCGCCGTGGGGTCGAAGCTCGCCTTTTGCTCCTTAAGGCCCAGCTCTTGGGCAACCGTCGAGATCGCGCGGTTAAGGTTTTTTGCTCATGACGGCATGGGCCTCAAAATAATCGGGTTCGCGGCCCACGATCTCGACAAAGCGGTCATGCTGCGCGCGAATCTCGATGCAGGCCTCGTCGAAGTCTATCAACTCCTCGCCGCGCTTAAAGTGCTCGCGGAAGGTACGGCTGCTATGGAACTCACCGTTCTCGTTGAGCATGCTCGGAATGAGCGCCGGGTCGGCACACGGCTTGCCCAGGCATACGTTGGTATGCTGGCCCACCGCAATGCCGGCATCCGCCACGAGCGACCAGCCGCGCTCAGCTTCGGGCATATTGGGCATCAGGCCCGCCGAGCGCACCAGGCCCTCATTGATACTGCGGGCAATCCCCAAGTCAACGGCATACGAATAACCAATATCATCGGCACGAATGAGCAATTGCTTCATATTGACCCCCATCTATGGAAAGGGGCACTTGAAGTGCAACCAAATGCCCCAGGCAATTATCTTACCGAACAGACGCTTTAGGCCTTGGCGGCGGCAGCGTCCTCATCGAGCTGCTCTTTGGTGAAACCAAAGAGATAAGCGATGGCGGCGGCGGAAACAAACGCGGCACCCGATGCAATGCACCCCCATACGAGATTGGCAGTTCCGCCGGCAACATATCCGGTTATACCCAGAATATTCGTCGCGCCCAAAACATACGTCGTCACATTGGTAAGAGCCGCGATCAGGCCGCCGATAGCGCCGCCGGCAACCATGGCACCCAAGCAGCGGGTGTACTTAAAGCCGCAGCCATACAGCGCGGGCTCCGTCACGCCGCCGACAATGCCGGAGAGCGAGAAACCAAGCATGGCACCCTTTTCGTCAGTCTCCTTAAGGCGCAGGAAGGCGCCGAAGGCCATGCCCCACGTAGCGAACTGAGCGATAGCGCCCGCGACCATGACGCAGGAGTCAGAGCCCATGGTGAGCAGCTGCACAATGCCAAGGGTAAGCAGGACCTGGTGCATACCGGTCATAACCAGGAACTCCCAAAGCGCGGCAATGGCAACGAGGGAGATGACCGTGACGATACCGCCGGTGTTGCCGAGGCCGAACATAAAGTTACCAACCGCGTTGCCCAAGATAGAGCCAATCGGAGCCAGCGCGCACAGCGAAACGGGAATCATGACGGCCAGAGTACACACGGGCACAAACACCGTAGAGAGCATGTCGGGAATGATCTTCTTCATGAACTTCTCAACGACCATGAGTACCGGCATGGACAGAACCATGGGGAGAACGGTGCAGGAATAGTTGTTCAGCTGAGCCGGGAGCACGCCGTAAACCATCGTGGTCGTAGCACCAGAATCCGCAGCGGCGTTGACCAACGTCATGAACTCGGGGGCAATGAGCACGCCGCCGAGCATCATGCCGAGCGGCTGGCTGCAGCCGAGCTGCTTTGCGGCAGCCCAACCCAGATAGACAGGAAGGAAATAATAGCCGGCGTTGTAAATCCAGTTGTAGAAGAAGTTGTAGATGTCGGAATCGGCAGACCAGATACCGAGCATGCCGTCGCCGCAAAGTACGGCAATGGTACGGAACATGGCGGCGCCCATGATGATGGGGATCGTCATGACCATTGTCTTGGACAGGTAGTTGAGGGTCTTCTGGCCCGCAGTCTTGACCGTCAGTGGCTCCTTGGTGCCGTCATCGAGGTTCTCGTCAATGGAGCCTTCGCCCTTGACGCCCAGCGCAATGGCGGCGTCATAGACCTTCGGCACGTTCTGGCCAATGATGACCTGATACTGGCCGCCAGACCACTGTGCGCCCAGCACACCCTTGATCTTCTTAACTTCATTATCATTGGGAATGGACTGATCTTTGAGGTTCAGACGCAAGCGGGTCATGCAGTGCGTCGCGTTCGTCACATTGGAGGCGCCGCCGACGGCAGCGAGCACGTCCTCGGCAATCTTCTTGTTATCGACAGCCATGTCGAATCCCTTCTCTTCCAACTAAAGGCCGTGGGACTTCACGGCACCAAGACGCACGATTCCGCTCGCGCCTGCGCAGCGCGCGATACCAGTTGGCAAGAGATTGATTTGCATGTGATTCCCGGGTGGATCGACATGAAAAAAGCCCCGCGCACAACCGACAGAGACCCAATTATGGTCTTGGCAGAATCGGTAGTGCCTCTCGGAGCTGCGCCGTGAGTAACACCCAACACACGGCGAGTATATGCGGCAGATGCGTTCGTTGCGGCTCAGATTACCGACGAACGGTAGCAAACGACCCGCGAACGGTCGCCATGACGGAAAGGAAATACCAGAGAGCCTATTTATCCGAGTGGACAGAAGCCACGCGATTCACATGCATGATCAGATAGACGAGCTCCTCTTGGGCCAATGGCTCGCCAAAGGTCTCTTGAATCAGATCGTCGACACGGTGAGCGCAACGCGATGCCGCCGGATACTGCTCCACGAGCACGTCGTAAAGACCGGAGTTCTCGGTATCGATCGGCTCTTTCTTTGCCACGCGGTCGAGCAGATAGCGCACATGAGTGGCAAAGCGGGCAAAGGCGAACGACGAGCGATCGACCGTCACACCCAACTCTTCTTGAATAATCGCGACCGTCATATCGAGCAGTCGCTCCTCGTGCTGCTCGGCAAGCACGCGCCGCTCGCTCGGCTTAACCGATGCGTTGACAATCGACATGGCAATGCCCGCGGCCTCGCTTCGGGGCATACGCACACGGAAGCTTTTCTGGATGCCGCGAACAGCCAGCTCGCCCAAGCGGTATTCGATGGGATGCAGCTGCTCCAGATCGCGCTCGAGCGGCAACGACACCACCATGTGTTCGCGGGCGCGCTTAATGGCAAACTGGATATGGTCCGCCAGTGTAATGGGGAGGTTAGGGCTCAATTCGTACGAAAGCTGTCCGGTTGCGATATCAGCCAGCTGAGCAGAAAACTCCAGCACCTCGGGGCCGACCTCATCAATAAACGCCAGGTACTTTGAATCAATGCCGTAAAAGGTACGCGTGATGACATCCAGGTCGACCTCATGCGGCATATCGCCAAAGCCGATACCGCGACCCAGCGCGATAAGCTGACGCCCCGCGCCGTCTTCGCAGATGGCAGCGTTATGGTTAATGCGCTGGATAGCCCTCATGGATTCATCGCTCCTACTGAAACGCGCCGCACAGACCATCCGCGCGGCGCGTTCATTCTACCTGCACTTACAGCTACAGTCCAAAGAAGCCTAGGATTTGGTCACGGCTTACGGGCTTGTAGTTGTTGGCATCGAGGCCAACGTCGTAGCGCAGAACCGGGCGCTCGCGATCGCGGTTGCGCGCGTTGGTGCGGTCTCCCCTGCTGTGGATATGCCCGTGCAACATGATGGCGCCACGCGCCTTGCCGTTCCAGCGAGCATGGGGTAATGGCTCATTACCAGGCGATGGCCCTTCGCGTAACCGGGGGCGACCTCCAGATAATCGCGCACCTCATCCCAAATGTGCGGCGCGTCTGGATCTTCCCAGTCGCCGTCATGGTTACCGCGGATGAGCGTTACGTTCTGACATTCGATGCGCTCGCGCAGCGCACCGGCCTCCGCCAGGGCAAACGATAGGTAAAGTCTCCCAAGATATAGAGGCGGTCGTCCACAGCCACGCACTCATTGATGGCATCGATGACCTTGCGGTTCATCTCCTCGACCGAATCAAACGGCCGATCCATATCGTGCAAGATATTCGTATCGCCCAGGTGCAGGTCGGCGGTAAACCACATCATCGTCTGTATCCTCATTTCGCAACGTGTCTAACACGTGCCTAGTATACAGACGCTTTGGCGCGTCGGTTAGCCAAAGAGCCCGCCGAACGGACCTCGGCGGCGTTTGTCTTTCTTTTTCGACGCATCACCCTGGGCGTTCTTGTCCTGCCGCTTCTTCCGGTCCTGCTCCAACTCATCGTCATCGAGTAGCATATCCCACTCAAACGGATCGTCTGTCAGATCGAACAGGTCGTCGTCATCAACCATGACCGCCTCCATTGCCGACTAGCGGGCATCCACCACATAGAGTCCAACGCGCACCTGATGCCACGGGCTGCGCTCGGGAGCAACCTGCTGCACACGGGCTTCAAATACGTCCCCATGCCCGTAATACATCATCAAGGACAGCGGGCCAACCTCGTCTCCCGGAACATAGCCAAGCTTGGTCTTGCCATAATAGATCGCAACCGCCTCGGGGTCGTGGGGATTATCACGTTCGGCACGCAGCGTCAGTTTATCGCCCGCTTTAAGATCGCCCAAGACCAAGGCGCCGTCGGCATACTGAAATCCCGCAATGTGAAACGACAGAAGAACACGTGAAGGCTCGTACATAGCAGCTCCTCTAACGGCCGGGATACCCGGCACTTAACCTTATCGAGAAGTCTACGGGCCCGTGCGGACACATATTCACCCTACCTGCGTCTTTCAATCGCTTGCCGCAACGCTTGCGCGGCAGAGCGCTTGCGGATAAGATAGGGACACGGATGGCACCCGTGCCCGCGGGTCTTGCCAACTCCGATACACGTTTTCATCGTGAGAAGTGGCCGTCTTCGCTTACGCGGGGCGGCCACTTTGTTTATCCCTATGCTATCGGTTCTATTGCACAAAATTGGCACGCCATACTACTTATTCAGCAAAGCAAGTGGGACACCGCGAGTCTAGCCCCGATGCCGGGCGATTGCCCAAAACGTGCAGGCGATAGCGGCCGTTGCCAGGCTTGCGCCAACAAGTACTCCCTGCACGCCAAAGGCATCGGCCAAAAACGGAGCCACAATCAGCGGCAGCACGCCGGCGCCATTGAGGCCCACGCGCATCACGCCCATGACGCGCCCCACCTTAGCAGGGTCGCTCAAGCGCTGGGTGAGCGTGACGCGCACCGGTCCCATGGCACCAAAACCGATGCCGCAGACAAGCTGCCCCACTGCAGCGACGGCAACAGAGGCGGTACCCACATACACAACGGAGCCCACGCCCGTCACCAGCAGCATCGCTGCCAAAAGCTCCAGCCTGATGCGTCCCGACGGCACGCGCATGATCAGGTACGATCCCAGTGTTCCGCCGATACCGGCAATGGCCGACAGCCATCCCATCCACTCCGCACCCACGCAGAGAACATCGCGGTAGAACAGTGACTCGAGCGAATCGAACGCCCCGTAGGCAAAGAAACCCATAAAGCCCATGAGAAAAATCAGGCGCAGGTCGGCATCGGCCGCCGTGGTAATAACGCCCTCCCAAAGCGATCGCAAGCCCGTCGCCCCATCGCGAGACTCCGGCTTGTCGACGCCCTGAACAGCAGTGCCTTCACGCAACGAGGCCACAAGCAGCAAAGCGGGAACAGGTGCTGCCGCGAGCAGGAAAAACACCCCTTGGTTGGAAAAGGCCGAGGCGATAACGCCTCCAAGGGCAGGTCCAACGATCACCGCGACACTTGTCGCGATATTGTTGAGGCCGTTTATGCGCAAAAGCTCCTCGGGCGCCTCCGTCAAAAAGCGCGGATAGGCGTCCATGGCCGTGGTCCCCGCGCCAAACAGCAACCCGGCAGAGATGGCGAGTAGCGCAAGCGCGGGATAGGACACGGGAGCTACAAGGCCAAAAACGCCCGATGCGCAAAGCAGGACGCAAACGGCTAGAAGCACATGACGCGGGCCCAAGGAGTCCACAAGTGCGCCGGCGCAAAACGTTGCAAAGATGAGCACCAGGTTGAGTCCAAACACGAGGGCGGACGTCTCAAATGCGCCGGCCCCGAGAACGTAGGTGCCGCAGCCAATGATGCCGACAAAATACGTCGACTGAAATGCAAGCTGAATAAAGAAATTTACCGCAACCAAACGGTGCGATGGAGAAAGAAGACGGGACATAGTAAACCCCTCATGCATATGGAAACCAAACAAGACAACCTGAGCGTCATCAGTCCATGTAGGTCTCGAACATATGCATAATCTCCCCTTTGCTGCGGTCGTCCCGTATTCTAGCACCGATCTGGCGTCCCGCCCCTGCGCGTTGCCATCAGAACGCTCCACGCCCCAGCGCTTGGGCATGAGAAGTGGCCGTCTTCGCTTATGCGGGGGCGGCCATTTTGCTTATCTCTAAGTCATCTGATTCTAATGCACGAACATGCGCACGAACTTGTGCTTCCAGCTCGCATACGGGGCATAGCGGAATGGCACGTCCAGCCACGTTGCCTTGTTCACGATGCTCTTCTTGTGGCTAAACGTATCGAAGCTCTCGCGTCCATGGTACTGCCCCATACCGCTCGCGCCCATGCCGCCAAAGCCCATATGGCTCGTAGCCAGATGCATGATCGTGTCGTTGACGCAGCCGCCGCCAAAGGGCACATGGCGCACAAAGCGCTCCTGAACTGCGCGGTCCTGGCTAAAGATATATAAGGCCAGCGGTGTCGGACGATCCGTAATAAACGTCTCGGCCTCGTCTAAGCTCTCAAACGTCAGCACCGGCAAGATGGGACCGAAGATTTCTTCCTGCATCACGGCGTCATCGGGGGACACGCCGTCTAGGATCGTCGGCTCAATCTTGAGCGACGACTCGCGCGCCGTGCCTCCCAGCACAACCTTGTCGGGATCGATCAGCCCGCGCACGCGCGCAAAATGCTTGGCGTTGACGATGTGGCCGTAATCCTCGTTGTCGAGCGGATGCTCGCCAAACATGCGGCGGACCTCCTCCTTGATGAGGCCCAACAACTCATCGTGCACGTGCACGTCGACCAGCAGATAGTCGGGCGCTACACAGGTCTGGCCCACGTTGAGCCATTTACCAAAGGCGATG
>ENA-OQBV01000447-OQBV01000447.1-human-gut-metagenome-genome-assembly--contig:-NODE-447-length-23272-cov-3.201987_pt1 | contig 23272 bp, 27 predicted proteins | sample MGYA00242750_ERZ504559 | MGnify/ENA primary metagenome ERZ504559 (study PRJEB26092, sample SAMD00036230) | human gut metagenome | host: Homo sapiens | study: EMG produced TPA metagenomics assembly of... | reverse complement strand
TGAATGGACAGGTGGAAGAAGTTTACAGTGGTCACAGTATTATCAAGGCTTTTAATAAAGAAGAAAATGTAATTGATGAGTTTGATGCAACCAATGACAAATTGTATGACTCTGCATGGAAATCTCAGTTTTTCTCAGGAATGATGATGCCGATCATGCAGTTTATCGGAAATCTTGGCTAATGTAGTCGTTGCGATTCTGGGAGGATTTCTGACGATCAAGAAAACGATTGAAGTGGGAGATATTCAGTCTTTCATTCAATATGTCAGAAGTTTTACACAGCCGATCCAGCAGATCGCACAGGTTGCAAATATGCTGCAGATGACAGCTGCGGCGTCCGAGAGAGTGTTTGAATTTCTGGAGGAAGAAGAGGAAGATCAGACTGTGGAGCATCCGGTATCGGTAGAAAATCTGGAAGGAAATGTAAGCTTTGATCATGTTCATTTTGGATACAATGCGGATAGGATCATTGTCAATGACTTCTCAGCAGAAGTAAAAGAGGGGCAGAAAATTGCAATTGTAGGACCGACCGGAGCAGGAAAGACAACGATGATCAAGCTTCTGATGCGATTCTACGATGTAAACAGCGGTGCGATCAAGATTGACGGACATGACGTCAGAGATTTCAACAGAAGTGAACTGCGTGAAATGTTTGGAATGGTGCTGCAGGATACCTGGCTGTTCAATGGAAGTATTTGGGACAACATCAAATACGGAAAACTGGATGCAACGGATGAAGAAGTGATCCAGGCAGCCAAGGCAGCTCATGTGCATCAGTTTGTGAAGACACTGCCGGGCGGATATGATATGGAACTGAATGAAGAAGCAAACAATGTGTCTCAGGGTCAGAAACAGCTGTTGACGATCGCGAGGGCAATTCTGGCAGATCCGAAGATCCTGATTCTGGATGAGGCGACAAGTTCTGTAGATACAAGGACAGAGGTATTGATCCAGAAAGCCATGGATAACCTGATGAAGGGACGTACCAGCTTTGTGATTGCTCATCGTCTGTCAACGATTCGGGATGCAGATATGATCCTTGTTATGAAAGACGGAGATATCGTAGAGCAGGGAAATCACGAAGAACTTCTGGCAAAAGGCGGATTCTATGCGGATCTGTATAACTCACAGTTTGAGAAAACAACGGAAGTGGCATAATATAAGAACCGGCAGGAGAGGAGACTTTCCTGTCGGTTTTGTGTTTCGTGAAAAAATATGTTATACTAAAAAATATGACAAAAAAGGGGGCAAAAGAGTATGCCGTTGACACATTTTGATGCGGAGGGAAAAGCCCGCATGGTAGACGTGACAGAGAAAAAAGAGACGGTAAGAGAAGCAACAGCAACCGGAAAGATCAAAGTCAGCCGGGACGTGTATGATGCGATTGAAGCCGGAACGGTCGGAAAAGGCGATGTGCTTTCTGTGGCGACCACAGCCGGGATCATGGGTGTGAAACGGACGGCGGATCTGATTCCGATGTGTCATATCCTGCCGATCACGAACTGTAAGATCCGTTTTGAAAAGGATCCTAAAAATCTGGAGATCACCTGCTTTTGTACGGTAAAAGTGACCGGAAAGACCGGAGTGGAGATGGAGGCGCTGACAGGTGTCAGTGTGGCGCTTCTGACGATTTATGATATGTGTAAGGCTCTGGATAAATTTATGGAAATACAGGATATTTATCTTTGTAAAAAGACCGGAGGAAAGAGTGGAGAGATCGTAAATCCGAGAATGGAAGACAGAGGAGAAGAGGGAAGATGAAGGCAGCAGTTGTGACATTGAGCGACAAGGGATTTCGAAACGAACGGGAAGATAAAAGCGGAGAGCTGGTACAGATGATGTTGAAAGAAGCCGGATATGAAGTGGCGGAATACAGGTTACTTCCGGATGAGCAGACGCAGATCGAGACGGTATTAAAAGAGTTGAGTGATGAGAAAGAGATGGATCTGATCCTCACGACAGGAGGAACCGGGTTTTCGCAAAGAGACTGTACACCGGAAGCAACGATGAATGTAGCTACCCGAAATGCGCCGGGGATTGCAGAAGCAATGCGGTATGCGTCACTGGCTATTACCCCCAGAGCGATGTTGAGCCGCGGGGTATCGGTGATTCGAAATCAGACACTGATCATTAACCTTCCGGGTAGTCCGAAAGCGGTGAAAGAAAATCTGGAGTATATTTTGCCTACACTGTCACATGGACTGGAAATTTTAAAAGGAGTGACAGGAGAATGCGGGATCAGTTTGAAAGAAACATAAATTATATGAGAGTATCCGTCACGGACTTGTGCAATCTGCGCTGTGTGTATTGCATGCCGAAAGAGGGAATCAGACAGATTTCTCACGATGAGATCCTTACGTTTGATGAGATCGCAAGGGTGTGCCGGATCGGGGCAGAACTTGGGATTTCCAGGATCAAGCTGACAGGCGGCGAACCGCTGGTGCGAAAGGGGATTGAAGACCTTGCAGAGATGATCTGCCGGATTCCGGGAATCGAGCAGGTGACGCTGACGACAAACGGAATCCTGTTAAAAGATAAATTGCCTGCACTCAAAAAGGCTGGAATTTCTGCGGTTAACATCAGTCTGGATACGATGGACAGAGCGCAGTATCAGGAATTGACAGGAAAGGACTGTTTGTTGCAGGTAATGGAAGGCATTCGGGCGGCACTGGAGCAGGGGATGCGTGTGAAAATAAACTGCGTGGCGCTGAATGAATGTAATGAGTTTCAGTGGGGAAAGCTTGCAGTATTGGCAAAAGAGTATCCGCTGGATGTGCGTTTTATTGAAATGATGCCGATCGGTCTTGGAAAAGCTTATCAGGGAAGTATGCAGGAAGTGATACAGAAGAACCTGGAAAATATATATGGTGCAGCAAAGCCGGATTCAGGGGCAGTGCGTGGAAATGGTCCGGCAGTATACTGGGAGTTTCCTGGGTTTCAGGGAAAGATTGGATTTATCAGTGCGATCTCCCATAAGTTCTGCAAAGACTGCAACCGGATTCGGATGACGGCTGAAGGTTTTGTGAAGCCCTGTCTGCAGTTCGCACAGGGAGTGGATATGAGATCCCTTTTAAGAGGGCAGACGGATGATAAAGAACTGAAGCAGGTATTCGAGCGGTTGATTTATGAAAAGCCACGCTGCCATCAGTTTGAAACAGAAAAAGCGGACGAAAGTCTCGAACAGCGTGAGATGTCAAAAATCGGAGGATAGGTTGAAATGGGAATTGTAAGAGCAGTGTGTACGAGCCCGGCAAAGGGAACGCAAAAGACGAACGTGAAAAGTGCGGAATTTATAGAAGATTTTGGAATCAAAGAGGATGCCCATGCGGGAAAGTGGCATCGTCAGATCAGTCTTCTTTCCTATGAAAAGATCGAGGCGTTTCGGGCAAGAGGAGCAGAGGTTGCAGATGGTGCATTTGGAGAAAATCTGGTGGTAGAGGGATTTGACTTTAAAAATCTTCCGGTGGGAACCCGGTTTCAGTGCAACGAAGTTATTTTAGAGATGACACAGATTGGAAAGGAATGTCATCACGGATGTGAGATTTTTCAGAAGATGGGAGACTGCATCATGCCAAGAGAAGGTGTATTTGCAAGGGTCATTCACGGCGGACGGATTTCCTGCGGGGATGAGATGTACATTTTGGGTCAAGGTGAGCAGTAACCATTTCGATACGAAGTGAGAGAAGATTTTCTTGCAGAAATAAAAGAAACGTAATATAGTGTAAAAAGCAAAAGTAAACGGAGGAACAAATATGAAATGGAATAAATTTCGTCTGACAACGACAACAGAGGCGGAGGATATTGTCAGCAGTATGCTTATGGATCTGGGAATCCAGGGGGTCGAGATTGAAGATAAAGTTCCGCTGACACAGTCGGACAAAGAGCAGATGTTCGTTGATATCCTGCCGGAGACAGAGGCAGATGACGGTGTGGCATACCTGAGTTTTTATCTGGAGGAGGATGAAGATAAAGAAAAGGTACTTGCTGATGTGCGTGCAGAATTACAAGATATGGCATCCTATTTGAACGTGGGGGCGTGTACGATCGAAGAGTCTCAGACAGAGGATGTGGACTGGGTAAATAACTGGAAGCAGTATTTTCATCAGTTCTATGTGGATGACATTCTGATCATCCCATCCTGGGAGGAAGTAAAGCCGGAAGACAGTGATAAAATGGTGATCCATATCGATCCGGGGACTGCATTCGGAACAGGAATGCATGAGACAACCCAGCTTTGTATCCGGCAGATCCGCAAATATACAACGCCGGAGACAACAATCCTTGATGTGGGATGCGGAAGCGGTATTCTGGGAATGCTGGCTTTGAAATTCGGCGCAAAATATTCCGTTGGAACAGATCTGGATCCATGTGCGATCGAGGCAACTTATGAGAACATGGAAGTCAACGGAATCAGTAAAGAGATGTACGAAGTGATGATCGGAAATATCATTGATGACAAAGACGTGCAGGACAAAGTTGGTTATGGAAAATATGACATTGTCGTTGCAAATATTCTGGCAGATGTTTTGGTCGCACTGACACCGGTGATCGTGGATCAGCTCAAAGACGGTGGAATCTACATCACCAGCGGAATTATTGATGACAAAGAAGAGACAGTGGTAGAGGCAGTTAAAGCAGCAGGTCTGGAAGTCCTGGAAGTGACGTATCAGGGCGAGTGGGTTTCTGTGACGGCGAGAAAGAACGGATAAGGAAGGATTAAGATCCATGCAGAATTTTTTTGTATATGACTCTCAGGTGCAGGGGGAAAACATTTATATAGAGGGAACCGATGTAAACCACATCGTACATGTTCTTCGTATGAAGGTTGGAGAGGAAGTCAGTGTACACGATGATGTGAACCGGAAATACCTGTGCCGGATCGAGAAACTGCTGGAAGAAAGAGTGGTGCTTTCTATTGTGGAGCAGCAGGAGTCGGACACGGAACTTTCCTGCCCGATCTATCTGTTCCAGGGTCTTCCAAAGGGAGATAAGATGGAATGGATCATTCAGAAGTGTGTAGAGCTTGGCGTACACGCAATCGTGCCGGTCGCGACGAAGCGGGCGGTTGTAAAGCTGGACGAGAAGAAAGCGCAGAAAAAAGTGAACAGATGGAATGCCATCGCAGAGAGTGCGGCGAAGCAGTCCGGAAGAGGGATCGTTCCGGAAGTACTTCCGGTGATGAAATGGAAGGAGGCGCTGGAATACGCGCGTCAGCTGGATGTTAAGATGATCCCTTATGAGAAGGCAGCAGGGATAAACGCCACAAAGCAGCTGATCGCCTCTGTTTCTTTTGGACAGTCAGTCGGGATTTTTATCGGTCCGGAAGGCGGCTTTGAAGAGGCAGAAGTGGAAGCTGCAAAAGAGATAGGGGCAGTTCCGGTGACTCTGGGAAGAAGAATCTTACGAACAGAGACAGCGGGGATGACGATCCTGTCAATTCTGATGTATCATCTGGAAAGAGAGTAACATAGTTTAATATTGAGAAGAAGTGAAAAGGAAGGTATCATGGAAGTATATTTGGACAATTCGGCGACTACCAGATGTTACACAGAGGTGGGAGAACTGGTATATAAAGTGATGTGTCAGGACTATGGAAATCCGTCTTCCATGCACCGTAAAGGTGTGGATGCGGAGCATTATATCAAGGATGCAAAAGAAATTCTGGCAAAAATTCTGAAGGTCAATGCAAAAGAAATTTATTTTACGTCCGGCGGTACAGAAAGTGACAATCTGGCGGTCATTGGAACAGCAAAAGCAAACAAAAGAAGAGGAAATCATCTGATCACATCATCTATAGAGCATCCGGCGATTTTGAATACGATGCGTTATCTGGAAGAGGAAGAAGGCTTTCGTGTGACCTATCTTCCGGTGGACAGCATGGGACGCATCAAGCTGGAAGCTCTGAAAGAGGCGTTGTGTGACGAGACAATTCTGGTTTCCGTCATGTATGTGAATAACGAAGTAGGAGCAGTGCAGCCGATCGATGAGGCTGTCCGGATTGTGAAGGAATATAATCCGGATATTCTGTTCCATTCGGATGCCGTACAGGGATTCGGAAAGTATAAGATTTATCCGAAGCGTCAGAAGATCGATCTGCTGACAGGAAGCGGACATAAGATCCACGGACCGAAAGGAACTGGATTTTTATATGTCAGTGAGAAAGTTAAGATCAAACCAATCGTGTTTGGCGGAGAACAGCAGAAAAATGTCCGTTCCGGTACAGAGAACGTTCCGGGGATTGCAGGACTCGGGTTAGCGGCAAAGATGATCTACCATGATCTGGATATGAAGACTGCACTGATGCGGGAACTCAAAGAGTATTTTATTGAAGGAATCGCGAAGATTGAAAATACAACCGTTCACGGGATGACCGATGAAAACAGTGCACCGCATATCATCAGTGTGGGCTTTGCAGGGATTCGAAGTGAAGTGCTTCTGCATACGCTGGAAGAGAAAGGAATTTACGTATCCTCAGGTTCTGCATGTGCGTCCAACCATCCGGCAATCAGCGGGGTGTTAAAGGGCATCGGAGCAGGAAAAGAGTATCTGGATGCGACGATCCGTTTCAGCATGTCTGAATTTACAACCAGAGAAGAAATTGACTATACATTGGAAACGCTATATAATTGTGTACCGATGCTGAGAAGATATACAAGACATTGATGCTTGATAAAGAGTCCAAAAGAAAAGGATAAATAAAGGAGAATATCATGAGATTTCATTCATTTTGATTAAATACGGAGAAATCGGGATCAAAGGAAAGAACCGGTATCTGTTTGAAGACGCTCTGGTGCGTCAGATCCGTTTTGCATTGAAGGATGTGGACGGAGAATTTTAATGTACACAAAGCACAGGGGAGAGTGTATGTGGACTGTGAAGGCGAATACGATTACGAAGAGACTGTGGAAAGTTTGAAACGAGTGTTTGGTATCGTAGGAATCTGCCCGGTTGTGCGTCTGCAGGACAATGGATTTGAACAGCTGAAAAAAGATGTGGAAAAATATATCGGAGAAGTGTACCCTGAGAAAAACCAGACATTTAAGATTGAAGCAAGAAGAAGCAGAAAGTCTTATCCGTTGAATTCTATGGAATTGAACTGTGAGTTGGGCGGTGTGATCCTGGATGCGTACCCGGAGATGAAAGTAGACGTACACAATCCGCAGATTCGTCTGAATGTGGAAGTACGGGAAGAGATTTATCTGTACTCAGAGATTATTCCGGGGCCGGGCGGAATGCCGGTAGGAACTAACGGAAGTGCCATGCTCCTGCTCTCCGGTGGTATCGACAGCCCGGTTGCCGGATATATGATCGCAAAACGCGGTGTCGCTCTGGAAGCAACGTATTTCCATGCACCACCGTATACGAGTGAACGTGCAAAAGAAAAAGTGGTGGATCTGGCAAGACTGGTTTCCAGGTATTCCGGCCCGATCAAGCTCAACGTAGTCAACTTTACAGACATTCAGCTGTATATCTATGAGAAGTGTCCGCATGAAGAACTGACGATTATTATGCGAAGATACATGATGAAGATCGCAGAGCATTTTGCAAAACAGGATGGCTGCCTGGGACTGATCACCGGAGAAAGTATCGGACAGGTTGCGAGCCAGACGATGCAGAGCCTTATGGCAACCAATGCAGCATGTACGCTTCCGGTCTACCGTCCGCTGATCGGATTTGATAAAAAAGAAATCGTGGATATTTCTGAAAAGATTGATACGTACGAGACATCGATCCAGCCGTATGAAGACTGCTGTACGATTTTTGTTGCCAAGCATCCGGTGACAAAACCGAATCTGGAGCGTATTGAGAAATCCGAGAGAAATCTGGATGAGAAGATTGATGAGCTGATGCAGACAGCAATCGATACGGTTGAAACGATCATGGTAAAATAGGACAATAAAAAGGCTGCCTCATAAAGAGACAGCCTAAAAATAAATGATTTCATTATTTGATGATGTAAGAATCCAGTGCAGCTAGGATGTCATCCAGATTAGAATCAGCGTGAATATTCAGATCGATCGGTTTAGAAAGATCCAAACTGAAAATTCCCATAATTGATTTGGCATCTATCACATATCTTCCGGACACTAAATCAAAATCGTTGTCATATTTTGTGATTTCGTTTACAAATGATTTTACTTTGTCGATTGAGTTTAAAGAAATCTGTACTGTTTTCATTATAAAAGTCCCTCCTTGATATACAATGCTTCGAGTATCTGTACTCTAGGTATATTCTACGAGAAGTAACTGCAAAAGTCAAGGAACAAACAGGAAAAACAAGGAAAACCAGGAGAATATTTTTATGAAAAAAGTCGCGTTACACAATCTGGGATGTAAGGTAAATGCATATGAGACAGAAGCCATGCAGGAAATGCTGGAACATGCCGGATATGAGATCGTTCCGTTTCAGGAAGGAGCGGACATTTATGTGATCAATACATGCACAGTGACCAATATTGCGGACCGCAAATCAAGACAGATGCTGCATCGGGCAAGAAAGATGAATCCGGATGCTGTTGTGGTCGCAGCCGGCTGTTATGTGCAGGCACAGGCTGAAAAGCAGGTGATCGATCCATGTATTGATATTGTACTCGGAAACAATAAAAAGCAGGATCTTCTGACAGCGCTGCAGGCATATGAAGAAGCACACGGTGATTTGCGGGAAGTGATCGATATCAATCATACAAAAGAATATGAGAATCTGCATCTGACAAAACAGGGGGAGCATACGAGAGCATATATCAAGGTGCAGGATGGCTGCAACCAGTTTTGTTCTTACTGTATTATCCCGTATGCGAGAGGAAGAGTCAGAAGCAGGGCAAAAGAAGATGTAGTAGCAGAAGTGACAGATCTGGCGAAAAAACGGATACCAGGAAGTCGTGCTGACGGGAATTCATCTGAGCTCCTATGGCATTGATTTTGAAAATGAAGACAATCTGCTCAGTCTGATTCGTGCAGTGCATGAGATTGAAGGAATCAAAAGGATTCGTCTGGGATCTCTGGAACCAAGGATCATCACAGAAGAGTTTGTACAGGCGATCGCAGCGCTTCCGAAGATGTGCCCGCACTTCCATCTGTCATTGCAGAGTGGCTGCAATGAAACCTTAAAGAGGATGAACCGCAGATATACAAGTGAAGAGTTTTATGAAAAGTGTGAGATATTAAGAAAGTATTTTGAAAAACCGGCGCTGACAACAGATGTGATCGTGGGATTTCCGCAGGAAACAGAGGAAGAATTTGAAACAACGTATGAATTTCTGAAAAAGATCTGCTTCTATGAGACTCATATTTTCAAATATTCCAAACGAGAAGGCACGAAAGCGGCAGTGATGCAGGGACAGATCCCGGAGCAGATCAAGGCAAAAAGAAGCGCCAGACTGATCGAACTGGGGGAGAAAAACCGCAGAGCATATGAAGAATCGTTCCTTGGAAAAACAGTGGAAGTGCTGGTGGAAGAAAAATCGGATGTGAACGGAAAAGAAATGTGGACAGGGCACACAAAAGAGTATATGAAAATTGCACTAGAGTCAGAGAAAAATCTTCAGAATTGTATTCTAAACGTGCAAATTAAAGATGGCCGGGAAATTATTCATTGAATTTTAAATAGATTATATTAGAATGATAAGTAGGATACTAACGCAATTATGCTGATTCCGGGGAATCAGATCTGCGCGTGAATAAAAGAAAAATGGAGGAGATACGATGAGCGATTTGAGTAATACACAGTTCTTTCAGGTAGAACCGGGACCACAGATTTCTGCAAAAGATATTCTGGAAATCGTGTATAAGGCACTGAAAGAAAAAGGATACAACCCGGTTAACCAGATCGTGGGATACATTATGTCAGGAGATCCTACTTACATTACCAGCTATAATGGAGCAAGAAGCCTGATTATGAAGGTGGAAAGGGATGAATTGGTCGAAGAACTGTTAAAAGCGTATATCGAGCATAATTCATGGGAATAATCGACTATGCGGATCATGGGACTGGATTATGGCACGAAGACTGTAGGGGTTGCGATCAGCGATGCTCTTGGTCTGACTGCGCAGGGGATAGAGACCATTCAGAGAAAAGAGGAAAACAAGCTGCGCCGTACACTCGCCCGGATTGAAGAGCTGGTAAGGGAATATGAAGTGGATACGATCGTGCTTGGTTTTCCGAAGCATATGAATAACGATGTGGGTGAACGTGCAAAAAAGTCTCTGGAATTCAAAGAGATGCTGGTGCGCAGGACAGGACTTGATGTGGTGATGTGGGACGAGCGGCTTACTACCGTGGAGGCAGAGCGTACATTGATCGAGAGTCAGGTGCGGCGCGAGAACAGAAAGCAGTATATTGACAAGATCGCAGCTGTTTTTATCCTGCAGGGATATCTGGATTCGATTTATTTGAAAAAGAAAGCCGAAGAGGAAAACTAGAAGCTGCCCACAGGAGGAAGAACGCATGGAAAAGATTAAATTTTGTTTTGACGAGTCGGGAGACAGCGTTGAATTTTTTGTACTGGAACAGACAAAGATCAACGGGGCATCCTATATTCTTGTGACAGATTCACAGGAGGATGACGCGGAGTGTCTGATCTTAAAAGAAGGTGAATCTCAGGACGCGAAAGAGAGTGTCTATGAGATCGTAGAGGACGACGTAGAATTACAGGCGGTTTCCAAAGTATTTGAGGAACTGCTGGAAGATGTAGAGATTGAAATGTAACTTAGAATATTACTTTACCGCAGGGGACGTGGAGGATGACAGTAGAACAAGAAAAAGTACAGGGGATGCTCAAGGAAAAGCTCAGAGAAAAAGGCTGGAAAGTGACCAGACAGAGACTTTCTATTTTGCAGACCCTGGCAGAACATAAAGGGCAGCATCTGGCGGCGGAAGACATTTTTGAGCTGATGAAGGATGAATATCCGGAAATGGGGCTTGCGACCGTGTACCGTACGCTGCAGCTTTTGTATGAGATTCAGCTGATCGACCGGATTCATTTCAATGATGGATGTATCCGGTATGAGATCGGTCATATATTTGACGGAGACTCCAAACACAGTCATCATCATCTGATCTGCAGAACATGTGGGCGTGTGATGCCGTTTGAAGATGATTTTTTGGAGGATCTGGAGGCACAGATCGAAGCCGATACCGGTTTTCATGTGTTGGATCATGAACTGAAATTTTATGGTCAGTGTAAGGAATGTGCCGAAGCTTCCATGCGGAAAGAGAATACATAAAAAACTCATGGAGGTGTATATTTTTGAAAAAAGAAAATCGTGGAAAATTAAAAATCATTCCTTTGGGAGGTCTTGAGCAGATCGGTATGAATATTACTGCTTTCGAATATGAAGACAGTATCATTGTGGTAGACTGCGGGCTTGCATTCCCGGAGGATGACATGCTCGGAATCGATCTGGTCATTCCGGATGTGACTTATCTGAAGGATAATATATCCAAAGTAAAAGGATTTGTGATCACCCATGGTCATGAAGATCATATCGGAGCTTTGCCGTATGTACTTAAGGAGATCAATCTTCCAATCTATACTACAAAGCTGACAATGGGAATCATCGAGAACAAGTTAAAAGAGCATAATCTGCTCCGTACGACAAAGAGAAAAGTGGTGCGTCATGGACAGTCCATCAATCTTGGACAGTTCCGAATTGAATTTATCAAGACGAACCACAGTATTCAGGATGCTTCCGCACTGGCGATCTATTCACCGGCAGGAACTGTTGTGCATACCGGAGACTTCAAGGTGGATTATACACCGGTATTCGGAGATGCCATTGATCTGCAGCGTTTTGCGGAGATCGGAAAGAAAGGTGTGCTGGCTCTGATGTCAGACAGCACGAATGCAGAGCGGAAAGGATTTACCCAGTCAGAGCGTACGGTGGGAATTACGTTTGATCATATTTTTGCAGAGCATCAGAACACAAGAATCATCATCGCGACATTTGCATCGAACGTAGACCGTGTGCAGCAGATCATCAACTCTGCATATAAGTACGGAAGAAAAGTTGTGGTAGAAGGACGCAGCATGGTAAATATCATCACGACAGCATCTGAGCTTGGGTATCTGAATGTTCCGGAGAATACACTGATCGAGATCGATCAGTTGAAGAACTATCCACCGGAGAAGACCGTTCTGATCACAACAGGAAGCCAGGGAGAATCCATGGCTGCACTTTCCAGAATGGCAGGGGATGTACACCGTAAAGTGACGATTCAGCCGAATGACACGATCATTTTCAGTTCGAATCCGATTCCTGGAAATGAGAAGGCAGTATCCCGTGTGATCAATGAGCTTTCTGCAAAGGGTGCGAACGTGATATTCCAGGATGCGCATGTTTCCGGACATGCCTGTCAGGAAGAGTTAAAGCTGATCTATTCGCTGGTAAAACCAAAGTATGCCATTCCGGTGCATGGTGAGTACCGCCACTTAAAAGCAAATGCGGAGATCGCGCAGTCTCTGGGAATTCCGAAAGAGAATATCTTTATCATCCAGAGCGGAGATGTGATCGAGCTGAGTGATGCAGAAGCAAAAATAGTGGATAAAGTCCATACAGGAGCGATTCTGGTAGATGGTCTGGGTGTCGGTGATGTCGGAAATATCGTATTGCGAGACAGACAGCATCTGGCAGAGGACGGAATTCTGATCGTTGTTCTGACACTGGAAAAAGGCAGCAACAATCTGCTGGCAGGACCGGATATCGTATCCAGAGGATTTGTCTATGTAAGAGAATCCGAAGGACTGATGGAAGAAGCCAGAAAGGTTGTGACAGACAGTCTGGATAAATGTCTTTCCGGAAGACATGCGGACTGGAATAAGATCAAGATGACGATCCGTGACACAATGAACGATTTTATCTGGAAGAAGACAAAGAGAAGACCAATGGTCATTCCGATTATTATGGATGTGTAAGATATGATAGTAGATGAACGTATCGTGACATTCATCAATTCCTTAGAGACAGAGAACAGTGAAATACTCGAAGCAGTGGAACAGGAAGCTCTGAGCACATATGTGCCGATCATACGAAAAGAAATGCAGAGTTTCCTGAAAGTGCTTCTGATGATACAAAAACCTATGTGCATCCTGGAAGTAGGGACCGCAGTAGGTTTCTCTGCGTTATTGATGAGTGAAGCGGCACCAGAAGGGTGCAGGATCACAACAATTGAAAATTACGAAAAGAGAATTCCGATCGCCAGGGAGAATTTCAGACGGGCAGGGAAAGAAGAGCAGATCACGCTCATAGAGGGAGATGCTATGGATGTGCTGAAAACACTGGAGGGCAGCTTTGATTTTATTTTTATGGATGCTGCAAAGGGACAGTATATCCGGTATATGCCCCAGGTGCTGCGTTTGCTTCGTCCGGGCGGAACTCTTGTGACAGATAATGTACTGCAGGATGGGGATATTATCGAATCCCGTTTTGCGGTGGAACGGAGAAACCGAACGATTCATTCCAGAATGCGGGAGTATCTGTACGAATTAAAACACCATGAACTGCTGACAACGTCCATTATTCCGCTTGGGGATGGAGTGGCTGTCAGTGTGAAGAAACAGGAAGGAGAATAAAATGGCAAGACATCCTGAACTTTTGATACCGGCAAGCAGCCTGGAAGTATTAAAGACAGCAGTCATTTTTGGAGCAGATGCGGTTTATATCGGAGGAGAAGCATTTGGACTCCGCGCAAAAGCGAAGAACTTTTCCATGGAGGACATGAAAGAAGGAATCGCATTTGCGCATGAACATGATGTGAAAGTGTATGTAACAGCCAATATCCTGGCACACAATGAGGATCTGCCGGGAGTGCGTAAATATTTTGAGGAACTCAAGGAAATCAAGCCGGATGCTCTTATTATTGCGGATCCGGGAGTGTTTGAGATCGCAAAAGAAGTGTGTCCTGAGATTGAGAGACATATCAGTACTCAGGCAAACAATACAAACTATGGAACCTATAATTTCTGGTATAAACAAGGCGCGAGCCGCGTGGTTTCCGCCAGAGAGCTGTCTCTGGAAGAAATCAAAGAGCTGCGCGCGAATATTCCGGAGGATCTGGAAATCGAGACATTTGTACATGGAGCGATGTGTATTTCTTATTCCGGAAGATGCCTTCTGAGCAACTATTTCACAGGCAGAGATGCGAACAGGGGGGCATGTACCCACCCGTGCCGCTGGAAATATGCGGTTGTGGAGGAGAAGAGACCGGGAGAGTATCTGCCGGTTTATGAGAATGAAAGAGGAACTTATATTTTCAACTCCAAGGATCTGTGCATGATCCAGTATATCCCGGAGATTCTGGACGCGGGTATTGACAGTCTGAAAATCGAAGGACGTATGAAAACCGCGCTCTATGTGGCAACAGTTGCAAGAACCTACAGAAAGGCGATCGATGACTATCAGAAGGATCCGGAATTATATAAAAAGAATATGCCGTGGTATCTGGAGCAGATCTCCAATTGTACGTACCGCCAGTTTACGACAGGATTCTTCTTTGGAAAACCGGATGAGACAACACAGATCTATGACAGCAACACGTATGTGAAAGAGTATACCTATCTCGGAATTATCGGAGAGGTCAGGGACGGTCTGTGCCGGATCGAACAGCGCAACAAGTTTTCTGTGGGTGAGATCATTGAGATCATGAAGCCGAACGGGGAAAATGTGGAAGCGAAAGTAGAGCGTATCCTTAATGAAGAAGGAGAGGAGCAGGAGAGTGCTCCTCACTCAAAACAGGTGTTATATGTGGCGCTGGATCAGAAGGCGGACAAATATGATATCTTACGAAGAGCAGAAAAAGACGCGTAGCTTTTCGACCGCGCTCTTTTCTATCCGGGATACATAAGAACGGGAGATCCCCAGTTGTTTGGCGACTTCCCTCTGCGTGTATTCCTCGCCGCCATAAAGTCCATACCGCATTTTTAAAACGAGTTTTTCCCGCTGGGAGAGCTCGTTTTCTACTTTTTCATACAGCTTCTGGATATTTTCTTTCAGGCATACCCGTTCCGGGATGTCGTCTTCATCCGTTTCGATAATATCGTATAATTTGATCTCGTTTCCTTCCCGGTCCGTACCGATGGGTTCATATAAAGAAATCTCTTTTGACGTCTTTTCCGTGCGCGCAAAATGCATCAGGATTTCGTTTCCACACACTTGGAGGCATAAGCTGCCAGCCGGTTTCCTTTGCTTGGATTAAAGGTGACAATGGCTTTGATCAAACCGATGGTTCCGATTGAGATCAGATCTTCGGGATCTTCGTCCACATACTGATATTTTTTGATCACATGTGCAACGAGCCGCAGATTCCGTTCAATCAGAATGTGTTTTGCCTGCAGGTCACCCTCAGTATATTTTTTGAATATATTCTTTTTCTTCGGAAGGGGTGAGGGGATTTGGAAATGATTTCAAGACAGCACCTCAAAGCACATTTGATAACAGTGTATGTAAAGAAGGCATGATTTGTGCTTTTCCACTTGAAAAGAGGACGGGCAGAAAAAAGTAGTTGACAAACAGCGGGTAGGAGAGATATAGTAAGACTACATTCCCGGAGCGATCCGCTCTGGAGAGTATAAGATCTATTGATTCAAAAGGCCGTATCGGCCAACGTTTTCAAGTTACAAATTTATTAGAAGATCAGTTATGTGGGGACTGAACGTACCGGCTCTTGGAAAAGGAGTGTGTGATGAGTTTTTGCTCAGTATTATCTGCAGCAGTGATCGGGCTGCGGGTAGAATTTATTCATGTGGAAGCTGACGTCAGCAACGGGCTTCCGGTATTTCATATGGTGGGATACCTTTCTTCTGAAGTGAAGGAGGCAGCAGAGCGTGTGCGCACAGCAATCAGAAACAGTGGAGTTTCATTTCCAGCCAAGCGGACGATCGTCAATCTGGCGCCGGCAAATGTAAGAAAGAGAGGAGCGTCGTTTGATCTTCCCATTGCAGTGGCAGTGATGATTGCATTGGGATGTCAGATTTCAGAGGGGGTAAGGCATACGCTTTTTATAGGAGAACTGGGACTGGATGGCAGTGTGCTGGAAGTACCGGGTGTTCTGCCGATCGTTCTGGAGGCAAAAAAGGCGGGAGTGAAACGCTGCATTGTACCAGAAGCAAATGAGGCGGAAGGCGCACTTGTAAAAGGAATCGAGATCATTGGGGTAAAGCATCTTAAGCAGATTACAAAGATTCTTTCAGGAGAGAGAAAAAAAGAAAAAGCAAGGAATCAAGCCAAAAAGCAGACGGTAAAAATCCGCAGCCGGATTTTCTGAAATGCAGGGTCAGGCAGCCGTCAAGCGTGCAGCGGAGATTGCAGTGGCAGGCGGACATAATCTTCTTTTGATCGCCCCCGGGAAGCGGAAAGACCATGGCAGCGGAACGGATTGCCGGAATTCTGCCGCCTCTGACATTAGAAGAGAGCATGGAGATTACAAAAATATACAGTATTATGGGACTTCTTGATGAGAAAGAACCGCTGATCCAGAGCCGGCCTTTTCGCAGTGTACACCATACGGCCACAAGGGCAGCACTGGCTGGAGGCGGGATGATCCCGACGCCGGGAGAGATCACACTCGCACACGGCGGTGTTTTGTTTTTGGATGAATTGCCGGAGTTTTCGAAAAGTGTGATCGAGGTACTGAGACAGCCGCTTGAAGAGCACCAGATGCGGATTGCGAGAACACACGGAAATTATGTATTTCCAGCGGATTTTATTTTGATCGCGGCGATGAATCCATGTCCCTGCGGATGCTATCCGGATATGCAGAAATGTACCTGTACGCCTGTGCAGATTCAGAATTATTTAGGAAGGATCAGTCAGCCGTTTCTGGATCGAATCGATCTGTGTGTAGAGGCGCCCGGTGGAATATGACTCACTGGTGGAGAAGAAAGCACAGGAATCTTCGGAAGCAATCCGGCAGAGAGTATGTGAAGTGCGAAATCTGCAGAGAATGCGTTATGGAGGAACAAAGGTAAATGCAAGACTGGACAGCCGGGAGACAGAAGAATTCTGCCGTCTGGGAGAGCCGGAAAACGAAGTGATGAAGCAGGCATTTGCTGCCTTTGGATTTACAGCACGTACTTATCATAAAGTGTTAAAGGTGGCGAGAACGATCGCAGATCTGGACGGAAGTCAGGAAATTCTAAAGCAGCATTTGTGTGAGGCAATCGGCTATCGGACGCGGATAAGAAGTACTGGAAATGATAGGAGGAATGAACGCATGAAGTATGAATACTGGTTTGCCGGAATCCGAAATATTCCGGATCGGACAAAATAAAATTAAAAGAAAAGCAGGGACAGCAGAAGCCATTTATTATATAGAAGAAACTGCACTCAGAAAGATGCAGCTGCTCAAGGAACAGGAAATTTGGAAGCTGCTGGAGGCGAAAAAGAAAGAGGAGCTGGACAGAAATTATGAAGCAATGAGACAAAAGGAATCTCGGTGATCCCGTGGGGAGAAAAGGAATATCCAGGTCGTTTAAAAGAAATCTATGATCCGCCGTATGCGTTGTATGTGAAAGGAAAGCTGCCGGATAATACTGCGCGTGCGGCAGCCATTGTGGGAGCGAGAAGCTGTACTCCCTATGGAGAAAAATATGCGCTGGAATATGGGAAAAAACTGGCGGAATGTGGAATTCAGGTGATCAGCGGACTTGCGCGCGGCGTAGACGGGATCGGACAGAGAGGTGCTCTGCTGGGAGGTGGAAAGACCTTTGCTGTTTTGGGGAGCGGGGTAGATGTCTGTTATCCGAAAAACCATATGGGATTATATCTGGATATCCTGGAGCAGGAAGGCGGGATCCTTTCAGAACTCCCGCCCGGCACACCGCCGCTTCCGCAGCATTTTCCGAGGCGAAACCGGATCATCAGCGCGCTGTCAGATATTGTGCTCGTTATGGAGGCAAGAGAGAGGAGTGGATCACTGATCACGGCAGATCTGGCACTGGAGCAGGGAAAGGATGTCTATGCGCTGCCGGGGCCTGTTAACAGCAGCTTAAGTCAAGGGTGTAACCGCCTGATCTTTCAGGGGGCCGGAATTCTTTTAAGCCCGGAAAATCTGCTGGATGAGATGGGCATTGCATATAGCGGGGGAATGATGAAAATCAGAACAAAATGAAAAATGCTTGAAGTCCTGAATATATGGTGTATAGTTGTGTCGGTCTGTATCCAAAGAGCGTGGGGCAGCTGACAGAAGAAACAAAGCTGCGCCCGGAGGAAGTTTTAAAGCTTTTAGTGTCTTTGGAATTACAGGGATATATCAGAGAAATCTCAAAAAAATTATTATATAAAAGTGAAATGACGGCGTGAGGGCGCCGGATGGAGGAAATGTTTCAATGGCACATTATCTGGTAATTGTGGAGTCACCGGCGAAAGTGAAGACGATCAAAAAATTTCTTGGAAAGAACTATACAGTAGCGGCATCAAACGGGCATGTCAGAGATTTGCCGAAAAGTCAGCTCGGAATCGATGTGGAGCATGACTTTGAGCCCAAATATATTACCATTCGGGGAAAAGGGGAGATTCTCGCAAACCTGAGAAAGGAAGCGAAGAAAGCCGACAAAGTATATCTGGCGACCGACCCCGACCGTGAAGGAGAGGCAATTTCATGGCATCTTGCAGCAGCGCTGAAATTGGATGAGAAAAAAATGCGCCGTATTACATTCAACGAGATCACAAAGAATGCAGTCAAGGCGTCATTAAAAACACCAAGAGATATTGATATGGATCTGGTGGACGCACAGCAGGCAAGACGTGTTCTGGACAGAATGGTAGGATATCGGATCAGTCCGCTTTTGTGGGCAAAAGTAAAACGGGGATTGAGCGCCGGACGCGTGCAGTCTGTAGCACTTCGTATCATTGCGGATCGGGAGGAAGAGATCAATGCATTTATTCCGGAAGAATACTGGAGTCTGGATGCAATCTTAAAGGTGAAAGGAGAGAAAAGACCGCTCACTGCCAAGTTCTATGGAACCGAGAAAAAGAAGATGACGATCCATTCCAAAGAGGAGCTGGATGAGATTTTACAGGCTTTGGAAAAAGAAACATACGAAGTAAAAGATATCAAAAAGGGAGAGCGTATCCGAAGAGCGCCGCTTCCGTTTACAACCAGCACTTTGCAGCAGGAGGCAGCAAAGGTGCTCAACTTCGGTACACAGAAGACGATGCGTATTGCACAGCAGCTGTATGAAGGAATTGACGTAAAGGGCAGCGGTACGATCGGTGTGATCACGTACCTGCGTACTGATTCTACCCGTATTTCAGAGGAAGCAGATGCAGCGGCGAGAGCGTACATCACAGAGAATTACGGCGCAGAGTATTCAGCAGCAGGAGAAGCAAATAAAAAGACTGAGAAGAAGATACAGGACGCGCATGAGGCAATCCGACCGACGGACATTTCCATGACACCGGCTTCGTTGAAAGAGTCTCTCTCCAGAGATCAGTTCCGTCTGTATCAGCTGATCTGGAAACGGTTTGCCGCAAGCCGGATGCAGCCTGCAAAATATGAGACGACTTCTGTGAAGATCGGAGCGGGAGAATACATGTTTACCGTAGCGACATCTAAAGTGGCATTTGAGGGATTCCGTACGGTATATACAGAGGCGGATGAAGAAAAAGAAGTGAGCAATGTTCTGGTCAACGGATTGAGCATGGATTCGGAACTGACGAAAGAAGAGTTTGATACCAAACAGCATTTCACACAGCCTCCGGCACACTATACAGAGGCAACACTTGTAAAGGCACTGGAGGAGCTTGGAATCGGACGTCCGAGTACCTATGCACCAACAATCTCCACAATTCTCGGAAGACGTTATATTACCAAAGAAGCCAAGAATCTGTATATCACAGAGATCGGAGAAGTAGTCAACAATATTATGAAGCAGTCGTTTCCTAGTATTGTGGATGTCAACTTTACGGCCAACATGGAAGGGCTTCTGGATATGGTGGAAGAAGGAAAAGTGCAGTGGAAAAGTTGTCGTAAGTAACTTCTATCCGGATCTGGATGAAGCAGTGAAAACTGCGGAGAAAGAATTAGAGAGCGTGAAGATCGAGGATGAAGTAACGGATGTAATCTGTGAAGAGTGTGGAAGAAACATGGTGATCAAATACGGTCCTCACGGAAAATTCCTGGCCTGTCCGGGATTTCCGGATTGCCGCAACACAAAACCGTACCTGGAGAAGATCGGTGTTGCCTGCCCGGTCTGTGGAAAAGAAGTTGTGATCCGCAAGACGAAGAAGGGAAGAAAGTATTACGGATGTGAAAATAATCCGGAATGTGATTTTATGTCATGGCAGAAACCGTCCAAAGAAAAATGTCCGGAATGTGGCGGATACATGGTGGAAAAAGGGAATAAACTGGTCTGCGCAAACGAGCAGTGTGGATATGTCCGAAATTTGAAGGGAAATTAGAAGGATTTCGAATAAAAACAAGAGGAAATTGCAACAATTTCATTGAAAATTCGTGAATTGTATGATAACATGAGGGTGTCTATTGAATAGGAACGAGTTGTATATACAATTGAGTCTGGAGGAGACGGATGAGCGTACAGTTATTAGATAAGACAAGAAAAATAAATAAATTATTGCATAATAATAATTCCAGCAAAGTGGTGTTTAATGATATTTGTGCTGTCCTCACAGAGATCCTGAACTCCAATGTCCTGGTAGTCAGTAAAAAAGGAAAGATCCTCGGAGTCAGCAAAAGTGCGCATGTAGATGCAATCAATGAACTGATCGTAGAGTCTGTGGGAGCGCATATCGATGAGATGCTCAATGAGCGTCTGCTCAATGTACTTTCTACCAAAGAGAATGTGAATTTGGAGACACTTGGTTTTTCATCGGAAAAAGTGCAGGGATATCAGGCAATTATCGTCCCCATTGATATTGCGGGAGAACGCCTTGGAACACTCTTTATTTATAAGCAGAATGAGTTGTATTCCATTGATGATATCATCTTAAGTGAGTATGGGACAGCAGTTGTCGGACTGGAGATGCTCCGGTCTGTGAATGAGGAGAGTGCAGAGGAGACGAGAAAGGAACATATCGTACAGTCAGCGATCAGCACACTTTCATTCTCTGAACTGGAGGCGATCATTCATATTTTTGAAGAGTTGGATGGAACAGAGGGAATTCTGGTGGCAAGCAAGATTGCAGACCGTGTAGGAATCACAAGATCCGTGATCGTCAATGCACTTCGAAAATTTGAGAGTGCCGGAGTGATCGAATCCCGTTCCTCCGGAATGAAGGGAACATACATTAAGGTGTTGAATGACTATGTCTTTACCGAATTGGAAAAGATCAAAAAAGAACGTTTGTAAAAATCGTACAGAAGATAAAAGGGTATCAGCAAGCTGATGCCCTTTCTCTGACTACAGGTAAGAAGAGCAGGAGGAAAAGAACATGTATGAAGGCAATGCAGTAGATCTTCAGATGGAGAAAGTGATCGCGGCAGATGCGATCCTGGATGATGAGACACATCACTGTCAGGTTTTTCGTTATGATATGGAAGAGGATTACATATACTTACAATTAAAGGAGGACGATCTGACAGCAATCTCGCTGGATGCAAAGTATCAGTGCTATATTTCCACAAGGACAGAGCTTTTGTTCTGCACGGGCGTGGTACAGGAGCGATATCAGTGTGAACACGGGAAAATTTTGGTCTTTCATATTGAGAATGGATTCTATACAATTTCGGATATGAAAGGACCTGTAAAAAGAAAATAAACTAAATATAAAATTTTTGAATCTCTGTTGACAAATAGAAAACAGAGTGCTATTTTATATTCATGAGGTTTAGCACTCGATATGAACGAGTGCTAATAACGTATAAAATAAGGAGGATTTACCATGAAATTAGTACCATTAGGCGATAAAATCGTATTAAAGCAATTAGAAGCAGAAGAGACAACAAAGTCAGGAATCGTTTTGCCTGGTCAGGCAAAAGAAAAACCACAGGAAGCAGAGGTAATTGCAGTCGGACCTGGTGGAATGGTAGACGGGAAAGAAGTGACAATGCAGGTAGCTGTAGGAGATAAAGTAATCTATTCCAAATATGCAGGAACAGATGTAGAGCTGGATGGAGAAGAGTACATTATCGTAAAACAGAATGATATCCTTGCAGTTGTAAAATAGAAGAAAGAGACAATTTTTTGGAAACAGTCAACAGACGAAGTATAACAGGAGTGTGAATGAAAATGGCAAAGGAAATTAAATATGGAGCAGAGGCAAGAGCCGCTCTGGAAAAAAGGTGTAAACCAGCTTGCAGATACTGTAAGAGTAACTTTGGGACCAAAAGGAAGAAACGTTGTTCTGGATAAATCGTTCGGAACACCATTGATCACAAATGACGGTGTGACGATCGCAAAAGAAATCGAACTGGAAGACGGATTTGAAAATATGGGAGCACAGCTCATCCGTGAAGTTGCAGCGAAGACAAACGATGTAGCCGGAGACGGAACAACAACAGCGACTGTTCTGGCACAGGCAATGGTAAATGAAGGAATGAAGAACCTTGCAGCAGGAGCAAACCCGATCGTACTGCGTAAAGGTATGAAAAAAGCGACAGATGCAGCAGTGGAAGCAATTGCAAATATGAGCCGTCAGGTAACAGGAAAAGACCAGATCGCAAAAGTTGCAGCAGTATCTTCCGGTGATGAAGCGGTTGGAAATATGGTTGCAGATGCAATGGAGAAAGTTTCCAAAGATGGTGTTATCACGATCGAGGAATCTAAGACAATGCAGACAGAGCTGGATCTGGTAGAAGGTATGCAGTTTGACCGCGGATATATTTCTGCATATATGGCGACAGATATGGAGAAGATGGAAGCAGTTCTGGATGATCCGTACATCCTGATCACAGACAAGAAGATTTCCAATATTCAGGATCTCCTTCCATTGCTGGAGCAGATCGTACAGTCAGGAGCAAGACTTCTGATCATTGCAGAGGATATTGAAGGAGAAGCTCTTACAACTCTGATCGTAAACAAACTGCGCGGAACATTTAATGTTGTTGCAGTAAAAGCTCCTGGATACGGGGACAGAAGAAAAGAAATGCTCAATGATATTGCAATCCTAGACAGGCGGACAGGTAATTTCCGATGAACTTGGAATGGACCTGAAAGAAGCAACAATGGACCTGCTCGGACGTGCAAAATCTGTAAAAGTTCAGAAAGAGAACACAGTCATTGTTGACGGATGCGGAGATAAGAAAGCAATCGAAGACAGAGTGGCTCAGATCAAAAAACAGATCGAGGAGACAACATCTGAATTTGACAAGAGAAAAATT
>ENA-OQBV01000446-OQBV01000446.1-human-gut-metagenome-genome-assembly--contig:-NODE-446-length-23282-cov-4.779788_pt1 | contig 23282 bp, 26 predicted proteins | sample MGYA00242750_ERZ504559 | MGnify/ENA primary metagenome ERZ504559 (study PRJEB26092, sample SAMD00036230) | human gut metagenome | host: Homo sapiens | study: EMG produced TPA metagenomics assembly of... | reverse complement strand
GGAATGAATCCCAAAACACTGCAATATCTGATGGGACATTCCGACATTGGAGTGACGATGAACACATATACGCATCTTGGCCTGGATGATGCGAAGAACGAGATGATTCGCATGGAGGAACTGGAGCAGGCGAGAAAAGAAGTGGATAAGGCAGAAGACAAAAAGCCGATGAAACAGAATATGTTCAAAGTAGTTTAAGACAAGCAGCAGACGCTCAGGGGAAACCGTGGGCGTTATTTTTGTGCTTGGGAATTGTAGGATGCTTGGAAAAATAGTATAATTGCTATGAACATTTAATAGATAAAAAGTTGTCTCAATACTAGGTCAGTATATGATACTAGATAAAATGATGAAATAGTTAAGAATGTGAGAAAGGAAATAGAGTTATGAAAATTAACGCCAAAGACTTATGTTCAATTAAGGATATTCAAGAATTAAAGAGTGTTGATTCAATTAACAATATTCTTAAAGTTATAAATAGTGAAATTACTCCTATGTCTGTTACGGCACAAACATATGAAGAATTGTTTTCAGTAATTGCAGTATTAAAAAAGCAATGGAATAATTTCAATTCTGATGTTTATTTCAAAAATGAGAATGTGAAGATGATTTATTCACTATTGTATGCTCGTCCGGAGGTAAGAAATATAAATATAGGATATTCAGAGGAATTGCTTGAGGATGCGGAAAAAAGCGAAAAAAATGGTATATAAACTTAGTCAAAAAAATACATCCAGATGCAAATAAGGCATGTCCATGAGGAGGCACAAAAGGCTATGACAGAACTGGAAATTATATACGAAAGAATCCAGAAATGTTTTGCTAACGAAGAGGAAGAATAAATGGAATCTAAAAATAAGAAAGAAGAATTGGAGATACGAAAAGCATCGTCATATGATATCAATTTTCCGGATAATAAATATCTAGAAAACTCAGATAAACAGAGAATCCAAAAGGCTGTTACTGATGGAGGTATTTCAATCGGTAATAAAACTTTTATTTCTGAAAAAGAATTAAATAAATTGCTTGTTACAGATAGAAAAGGGGTTACCAATGCTATGATGAGTACGCCACCTGGCGATTTGAAAAAAGTGGGTGATGTAGAATATATGTCGACTCCACATTTGCAGAAAGAGATTTCTCAAAAACGACAGCAACCAAGAAGTATTACGGAGCAAGAAAAATTAGGATATGCTCAAAGATTGTGTTAACGCTTTTTTCAAATAATGAAGAATTGAGTAGACAGAGAGCCATAGAAGCAGACTTAATTACAAAACAAAAGGGCTCAACTTTGGGAAAAAAGGTAATTAAAGAGAGAAAGTCAAAAGTGAGTGAATTGTCAGGTAAACCATTAGATGGAATGGCTGAAGTTCATCATAAAGATAGAGTTGCAGATAAACCAGAACGTGCTTTTGATCCTACTAATTTGGCGGTCATTAGAAAAGATGAGCATTCTGAATATCATAATTCAGATTATCCACAGAATGAAAAAGGATACGAACAATTTGAAAAAAAATATAAAAAATAAGGTATATGTGCTTGAACTTTGGGATTCAAAATGCATCCCCCTTACTCAATCAATCGTTAAAAGGTTCAAAAATCGGAGTAGTCTGCACCCCCTTAACTGACTACCAATTAACTACTATCGACTACTACACTAGGCTGTAAATTGCCGCATTTTGCGTGATTTTCAAGAAACTGCACAGAAGTATGTAAGCCAGGAAAGTTCAAAAAAGTCCGCAAAACTGGGCAATCTACGGTATTTCAGGAGGAAAAATATAATGATTAAAATACTTTTTGTTTGCCACGGCAATGTTTAATGGATGTCGTGAAATCCTCGATTTTATTGGATTTCTTTGGGATTAACCAATAATTTACACCTTATTTATACCTTTGGAAGACCGGATCGGAATAATATAATAAAATTTGCTAATCTGTGTTGATTTTTTTTATGATTGAGTATAATAAAATCAAGAACAGAAATGTTCTCGATGTAAGAGCATCGTTAAAAGTTGGGCTGCAGATGGAGCAGGGTAAACTTCCATCTCATTAGATGTCTTAACTGGGCATCGAGCCTGGTAGCTTGGATAAAGCTGTAGTCCACGTGGGGGACTTAATGATTTTCACGTCGTTATGGGTATCTTAACTGGGTATCGAGGCTGACAACCAGCAGAAAACTCTTTTACAAAAGTAATTCTCAGAAAAGTGTGGTTTAATGCCACACTCTTTTTTGCATGTGAGGTATAAGTGGCAACAAAGGTAGATAAGAAAAACGCAATACGACAAGGTATTACAGAGGCGGAAATCGTATATTTCCAAAATTTGGCAGGTAAAACATTTCTGTATGTTTGTGGAGATGAATATTTTGAAGTTTCTTTTCCAATAGATCACTTTCTACATTTAACAGGAGTGGAGACAAGACTTTCGACCAAGGATTTTTATAAGAATGCAAAAAAATCTATTCTTACAAATAATCAGTTCTATTTTGACGCAAGACATGTATATGCAAATGCCAAAAGGAAACTTCCGTATTTAAAACGCTTGCCGGAATTAACGAATGAAATGGTATGTGTTCTAAAAAATATGGAAACCATGACAATTACATATAAACTCAGCGTTACAAATTTGGAATTTACAGGAAGTGTGACAAGAAAGCCAAAACGGTATACTGGGAAAAAGATTAAGAAAAGAATAAAGAGCTGGTTTTAATTGTAAAATTTATGGGGAACTAACATCAGCTTATTGACATGAATTTAAAAATAAGTATAATAATAGTTGAGTAATTGTTCAACTATTATTATTTGGAGGTGAATATATGCCAAAAACGTCTTATATTTGTAATTGCGATGTAATTCATGAGGATATTGTGAATGATGTGAAATCCAAGATGCAGCCAAAAGATGATTATATCCAGTTGGCTTCTTTGTTTAAGCTATTTGGAGATGGAACTAGAGTACAAATCTTACACGCTCTAGAACAGAGTGAGATGTGTGTATGTGATCTTGCAGTGCTACTGGGGGTAACAAAATCTGCAATTTCGCATCAGTTAAAGGCATTACGCCTTGCGAATCTGGTAAAATTCCGTAAAGAAGCACAGATAGTTTACTACTCACTGGCAGATGATCATGTGAAAGAGATTATTGACAAGGGATTTGAGCATCTTTGGCAGAAATAATATTTTTTAACATTATAGTTGAGTAATTGAACAATTAAACAAATTATAAGGAGATTATCATGAAACGCATATTTCTATTAAAAGGGTTGGACTGTCCAAATTGTTCCGCAAAAATTGAAAAAGAAGTCGGAGAGTTGGATGGAGTGCAATCCTCAGTGGTAAATCTGATGAAGCAGACGATTACAGTCAATGTTACTCAGACAGCCGCAGATACGATAGCCAGTCAGATTGAAACGATTGTTTATAGTCATGAGCCAGATGTGGAAGTTCAGGAAGAAACCGTTATGAATGTTACAAAGAGTTATTCGTTAAAAGGGTTGGACTGTCCGAATTGTTCCGCAAAAATTGAAAAAGAAGTCGGAGAGTTGGATGGAGTGCAATCCTCAGTGGTAAATCTGATGAAGCAGACGCTTACAATCAATGTTGCTCAGACAGCCGCAGATACGATAGCCAGTCAGATTGAAACGATTGTTCATGGCCATGAGCCAGATGTGGAAGTTTCTGAAATTGTACAGGAATCTTATATACCGGAAAAAAAGCAGGAGGCCAATGAATCCTATAACAATGAGGATAAGAAGTTGACAGTTCGTTTAGCGACTGGTGCAGCAATCTATGCCATTGGTATGGCATTGACTGTTTTTGCGAAAGTGCCACTGCCTATCGAGTTAGCTTTTCTCATTGTTTCTTATGTTATTCTTGGTGGAGATGTTGTATGGCAGGCTGTGAGGAACATTTCAAAGGGGCGTGTATTTGATGAACATTTTTTGATGAGTGTTTCTACGATTGGGGCTTTTGTCATTGGTGAATATCCAGAAGCAGTTGCTGTTATGTTATTCTATCAGGTAGGTGAATTTTTTCAGTCATTGGCTGTTAAGCGTTCCAGAAAATCTATATCAGACTTAATGGATATACGTCCAGATTCTGCTACAGTAAGAAGAAATGGGGAATTGATTACCATATCTCCAGAAAATGTCTCCATTGGTGAGATTATTATTGTAAAGCCTGGTGAAAAAATTCCATTAGACGGTGTGGTATTGGATGGAGATTCTATGCTGGATACAAGGGCCTTAACAGGAGAATCAGTTCCGAGAAGTGTTCATAAAGGAGACGAAGCACTTTCCGGTTGTATGAATCAGACGGGTGTCTTAATGATTAAGACAACAAAAGCATTTGGTGAATCTACGGCTTCAAAGATTATTGATCTTGTGGAAAATGCGTCAAGCCGAAAAGCACCAACAGAAAATTTTATTACTACATTTGCACGTTATTATACACCTGTGGTTGTAATCTTAGCAGCTTTTCTGGCGATTCTGCCACCGATCATTCTTGGCGGAGGCTGGACAGAGTGGATTCGCAGAGGATTTGTTTTCCTTGTGGTATCTTGTCCATGTGCATTGGTTATTTCAATCCCGCTGACTTTCTTCGGCGGCATTGGTGCAGCATCTAAACGAGGTGTTCTTGTAAAAGGAAGCAATTATTTAGAGGCACTTAATAATGTCAGCGTTATTGTGTTCGATAAAACCGGAACACTTACAAAAGGTGTTTTCAATGTGACGGATATTTTGCCTGCAAATGGATTTTCAAAAGAACAGGTTCTGGAGTATGCGGCAGAGGCAGAGAGTTTTTCTAACCATCCTATTGCAAAATCCATTCTTGCTGCTTATGGAAAAGAAATGGATCAGTCAGTGATTTTTGATTATAAGGAAATTTCAGGATATGGAATCAGTGTAATGGCAGGGGAAAAGAAAGTTTTTGCTGGCAATACGAAACTTATGGATACAGAATGTATAGAGTACACAACCTGTGAAAAAGCAGGTACAAAAGTTTATTTGGCTGTAGATGGTCAATATGCAGGATGTATTTTGATAACAGATGAAGTGAAGCCGGACAGTAAAAAAGCAATTTCTGACCTGAAACATATCGGCGTGGAAAAAACAGTCATGCTTACCGGTGATGATGAAAAAATTGGGAAGTCTGTTGCAGAAGAATTGCAGTTGGATGAATATTATGCACAGCTGCTTCCTGACCAAAAAGTGGAAAAGGTTGAGCTTTTAGATAGTAAAAAGAGACCGGGAAGCAAATTGGCTTTTGTTGGTGATGGTATCAATGACGCTCCTGTCCTTGCCCGTGCAGATGTTGGTATTGCAATGGGTGGGCTTGGTTCGGATGCGGCCATTGAAGCAGCAGATGTAGTTCTGATGACAGATGAACCGTCTAAGCTGGTGGACGCGATTGAAGTAGCAAAAGCGACAAAACAGATTGTCATGCAGAATATAGTGATTGCTCTTGGGATTAAGAGTGTGTTCCTGATTCTTGGCGCTCTTGGTATTGCGGGAATGTGGGAAGCTGTATTTGGTGATGTAGGCGTTACCATAATTGCTGTTTTGAACGCAATGAGAATTTTGAAAAAATAGGAAATGAGGTGGGAATGTGAAACGAAAACTGATTCTGTTAGTTGTTACGATTGTTTTTCTTGTAGGTTTTGGTGTCATATTACATTCACCGCCTTCTATGATTGATGCAGTCACAGGAGCAACACCGAAGTCAAAAAAGGCGGCTCAAGCCTCCGCACAGTTGGAAGGCTCTTATGTTCTCGGTATTAATATGATGTCAGATGGTCTCGACAACGAGAACACCCGGAATAAATTAAAAGAATTGGCACTGGACGATTCGGAAACAAATGAAACAGATCTCATGAAAACGGACATTAGTTTTCGGTTATATGTATCTGAGACGGATTATCCGCTTGTCAGTTATGCTAAGAAACTCTGTGACAGATTGAAACAGGCCGGTTTTTCCGTAGATCTGAAAGAGTACAGTAACACAATGATGCTATCAAGAGTGGTAAGTGGAAAGTATGATGTATTCCTGGCATCGGATGATTTTATTGACGTTACAACGTTATCACAGATGGACTATATGATCATGGACAGCGAAGAAATGAGGTGAGCGGGAATTTATGAGAAAATGGAATACGATTTTGTCTGTTTTAATGCTTCTCATTTTTATGATTCATGGAATCATGGGAAGCTTTATGCTGAACGGAGTTGGAAGTAGTGCAGGGAAACTTCTTGCATGGATTGGTGTTGGTATTCTTGTTGTGCATACGGTGATTGGTGTCATCCTGACAGTTCAGAGTTTACAGACAGCGAAGCAATCAGGAAAAATGTATCTGAAACAAAACGTCATATTTTGGGCGAGACGAGCCAGTGGGATGGCAATACTGATTCTGCTGTTATTCCATATTGGCTTGTTTGGAAAGGTGCAGAATGGGACATATATTTTGTTCCCTTTTACAACGGTAAAGATGGTAACTCAGCTTTTGTTCGTAGCGGCAATCTTTGTTCATATTTTTATCAATATCCGCCCATTGCTCGTATCACTGGGAATCATCAGTTATAAAGAACGAAGGAGTGATATTTATTTGATCCTTTCGGTGCTTCTTCTTTTTATAGCGGGAGCGGTTATTTTATATTATATTGGGTGGCAATATCTATGAGTAAGACAATTATTATTATAGGTGCTGGACTGGCAGGACTTTCAGCGGCTTTGCAGGCAGCGGAAAATGGATGCAATGTAAAACTGGTTTCCTCCCTTCCGTCAGAGCGGGCACAGTCTGTTATGGCGGAGGGCGGTATCAACGCAGCTTTGAATACAAAAGATGAAAACGACAGTCCCGAAGAACATTTTACAGATACAATAAAGGCAGCATGTGGTCTGGCAGATCCAAATGCAGTTTGGGGAATGACACAGGCAGCACCGGAGCTGGTGCACTGGCTGCTAAAACTTGGAGTTAAATTTAACATGAGTGGCTATGATGATGTGGATCTGCGGAATTTTGGCGGGCAGAAAAAGAAACGGACTGCTTTTGCACAGAGCGATACCGGGAAGCAGATCATGACAGCTATGATAGACGCTGTTCGCAGGAAAGAAGCATCTGGTATGGTAGAACGGTTCAGCCATCATTCTTTCCTAACACTTCGTCTGTGTGGCAATATTTGTTGTGGCTGCGTAATCAGGGATGAATACAGTCAGGAGACTGTGGAATTACCGGGGGATGCGGTTATTGTTGCCACCGGTGGTATGCACGGATTGTTTGGAAATACAACGGGTTCGCTGAGCAATACAGGAGAAGTCACCGCAGAATTGTTCCGGCTTGGTGTTCCTCTGGCAAATAGCGAGATGATCCAGTACCATCCGACAACGGTGAAATGTGGTGGAAAACGCATACTCATCAGCGAGGCGGCCAGAGGGGAAGGTGGCAGGTTGTTTGCCATGAAAGATGGAAAACAATGGTATTTCATGGAGGAAAAATACCCGGAGCTTGGAAATCTGATGCCACGAGATATTACCGCCAGAGAGATATGGAAGGTCAGCCATGAATCAGAGGTATTTCTTGACATGACGGAAATATCGGAGGAGATTATTTCAAATAAGCTATCTGGTCTGGCAGACGATTGTATGACCTATCTGCATAAAGATATACGAAAGGAACCGGTGTCTGTTTTACCGGGAATTCACTATTTTATGGGAGGCATTCTGGTGGATGAGCAGCACAGAACGCCGATTCAGAATCTTTACGCTGCCGGAGAATGCTGTGCCCAATATCATGGTGCCAACCGTCTTGGTGGAAATTCTCTGTTAGGAGCGTTATACGGAGGACGTGTTGCGGCAAAATCAGCATGCGAACAGGCAGATGTAGTAGATCTATCTTGTGCGACACAGATAGATTTTCCACCAGCGTCTCAAATTTCAGAAATAAAGCAATTAAACAAAGTGATGCAGGAGACTATGGGCGTTGTCAGAAATGAGAATACGTTGTTAAATGGGATTCAAACGGTACAAGCGCTGACAGGAAATCTTCCATTGCTTGGCATGGCAGTTCTAAAGAGTGCTCTTGCAAGAAAAGAAAGCCGTGGTGCACACTGGCGGGAGGATTATCCGAAGAGCAATGACGATGATTACCTTAAAACAACGGTAGCCAGATTTGATGGAAAGCAGATACAGATTTCCTTTGTACCTGTTCCAGAAAGGCGGTGATTCACTTGGTATATAAAATAAGAATCAGGCGGCAGGAGAGTCAGAAATCAGACAGTTATTGGCAGGAATTTGAGTTTGACGGAAGCAAAAACAGCTCTGTTGCCAATGTTCTAAAGGAATTGAACAGTAGAACCCCTTTGAAAGATAATTCAGGGAATATAGTTACTCCCATCAGCTGGGAATGTAGCTGTATGGTGCGAAAATGTGGGGCTTGCGCCATGCTGATTAACGAACGTCCGAGGCTGGCATGCTCTACATTTCTACATACGTTAAAAGGTTCTACAATCACCTTGGAACCTTTAAGCAAATTTCCGCTTGTAAGAGATTTGATCGTTGACCGGTCAATTCTGTTTGAAAATTTGAAAAAACTGAACCTTTGGCTTGAAAGTGAAGCTTATATGAATCCGTGGACACATGAACCGAGATACCAGTCGGCACGCTGTCTGATGTGTGGCTGCTGCCTTGAAGTGTGTCCCAACTTCTCTGCAAATGGGACTTTCGCAGGCGCTGTTGCTGCAGTCAACGCATTTCGGATTCTGAATGAAGAACAGGAAAGCACTCATTTGAATGAGATTTCTGCTGAATATAAGAAGAAATATTTTGAGGGATGCGGGAAGTCGTTATCTTGTCATGATATTTGTCCGATTGGTCTGCCTGTGGAAGAACTGCTTGTAAGGTCGAATGCAGCGGCTGTTTGGGGCAAATAAAATGGATGATAAAAGCTATAATGAATGTATGAAGAGAATCAAAAACTTAAGACATGGATCACACCGGATCTTGCGACGGAGTATCTCGCAGGAGCCGTGCTTCTCGGAGCAGCTCCATGTACCGCTATGGTATTTGTCTGGAGTACGCTGACAAAGGGAAATCCAGCTTATACAGTAGTTCAGGTGGCATCAAATGACATTATTATATTATTTGCATTTGTACCGATTGTGAAATTTCTGCTTGGTGTTTCTAATGTTAGTGTTCCGTTTCAGACGTTATTTATGAGTGTGGTTCTATTTGTAGTAATACCACTTGCAGCCGGAATCATAACAAGGCTGCTGGTGGTCAGAAAGAAAGGTACGGAATACTTTGAGCAGACTTTTCTGCATAAATTTGATTCCGCAACAACAGTGGGACTTTTGCTCACGCTGATACTGATTTTTATGTTTCAGGGCGAGGTGGTGCTGGACAATCCACTGCACATTATATTGATTGCAGTTCCGCTGATCATTCAGACATTCTTTATATTCTTTCTGGCATTTGGAGTATGCAGAATTATCAGACTTCCGTATGATATTGCAGCCCCGGCTGGAATGATTGGTGCATCGAATTTCTTTGAGTTAGCTGTTGCAGTCGCTGTAGCTTTATTTGGTACATCAAGTCCAGCGGCACTGGCAACTACAGTAGGTGTATTAACAGAAGTCCCGGTAATGCTTACTCTTGTGAAGATTGCAAACAAATTAAAGGAGAAGTTCAAGTATGAATAAGAAAAAAGTTGCTTTTATATGCGTTCATAATTCATGCAGAAGCCAGATTGCAGAAGCTTTGGGAAAACATCTGGCTTCGGATGTATTTGAAAGTTATTCGGCAGGGACAGAAACGAAACTACAGATTAATCAGGATGCAGTCCGGATTATGAAAGAATTGTATGGAATTGATATGGAAGCAGAAGGACAATATAGTAAGCTGATTGATGAGATACCAGTACCGGATATTGCAATTTCAATGGGTTGTAATGTGGGATGTCCGTTTATCGAAAGACCGTTTGATGATAATTGGGGACTTGAAGATCCAACCGGAAAGAGTGACGAAGAGTTTAAGAAGGTTATTGATGAGATAAGGATGCAAATTTTTATATTGAAACAACGATTGGATGAATTTGAAGAAAACTAAAGAAGTTGAGAAATTGCAGTTTGTCGAACGGATGAGATACAAAAAAACATATAAGAATAATCAACAAGGCAGGTGGTTTTATAACAAGACTGTCTGCCTTCTTTTATGCCAGCAGAGGCTATTTCAAAGGGGCATCCAAAAGACATACAATATATAGGCTCAAATGGCGAAAGTGCCCATTTGGGCCTATTATTGCATGAATTCATATGTTACATCCAGGGCAAGATCCACCCGTGTATTACAGTATTGTCATTTTGACAATTTTGTATTACTTACGAGTAGCAGACTTGATGGGGATTACGTCCCCATACCCACGTGAAAATATAATTGCTGGCAATTACATTTTAGCAGACACGCAAGCGTTTCTGAGTAAGTGTTACAGACAACAAAATAAGGAAATTTGATAAGGCATTCACCTGGAATAGGTGAGTGTTTTTGTTTTCAAATTATTCAATTAACCGGAAAAATTAAAAAAATTTCATCAGGGGGCTGTAAAAATGCCTCTCAGCGTTTCGTATTAATGAAAGGGTATTTAGGCGGGAAAAATAAAAACTTTCCTCAAGAGCCTGTATTTATGCCCTTCATCTTTGAATATATGTAAGGACATTTTGAGCCGGCATAAAAATGATTTTTACAATAATTAGAAACAGAAATCGAGGCGAGAAAAGAATCAAATATGAATACATGAAGGAGTCAGAGCAGATGCTTTCAGTAACTTCCAGTTTCCGAAGTTTTTATTAAAGCTGCGAATTTCTCAAACTGCAAAATTCCTTTATATGATTTTGTATGACCGGGCACGGATATCGAGAAAGAATAGCTGGATAGACAAGTATGGAAATGTTTATCTGATATTTCCAATAGATGAATTGTCTGTTCAAATCGATAAATGCAAATCTTCTGTAAAAACAGCGTTGAAGGAATTAGATGATGTGGAACTATTGGTTCGCAGATCCGGTGGATTTTCAAAACCCAATCATTTATATGTGAAAATTCCATCTGATGAGATAGGTTTACAGCCGGTTGACAATAAGGCGGTTGAAAAGATAGTTGCAACAGAGCCGAAAAAGCCACCTTCATCTGGTCGTAAAAATGGCTGTGGAGGAGTCGGAAATGTGGCACCTAGTAAAGTAACTGAGAAATATAAAAGTAATAAATATCATGAAGTAAATTATTGCTATGGGGAAGGAGAGAGTTTGTGATGAGAGAAGAAGATACCGTATGTGTAGGCAGTGATGGTTTGCGATACTGCAAAGTCTGTGAGGAAGCGAAAGAAGCTTTTTTTCCCGAGGGTGTCTTTATGGGAATGAAGAAACATTCCAGGCAATGTGCCTGTGACAGAAAAGCATATGAAGCAGAACAAAAATATTTTAAAGACAAAGAGCACCGGGAATTAGTCTGCAGAAATACGAGCATCTGTTTTGATGAGAGCAGAATGGAAGAGTGGACATTTGAGAATGCAGATATATCAGATGCAGTCATGCATAGAGCAAAAAACTATGTTGAGAACTGGGATGAAATGAAAAGAAATCATATAGGCTGTTTGTTCTGGGGGCCGGTTGGCACTGGAAAAAGTTTTATTGCCGGGTGCATTGCCAATGAACTTCTTAAGCAGGAAGTAACAGTAAAGATGACAAATTTCAATACTATTATCGATGATATATTTCCGCTGGCAGACAAAACGGAATATATCAATGCATTGGCTTCTTACCAGCTTTTGGTTATTGATGATCTTGGAGTGGAACGAAATTCAGAATATGCATTAGGAACTGTTTTTAGTGTCATAGACCGCAGGATCCGTTCGGGACGACCTTTGATCATCACAACGAATCTTCCACTGAAAGAAATAAAAAACGAGACCATAGGTGATGTGAAAACTTCGGATACGCATCTGGGACTTGAGGATGCAGAGGATGAATTGAAGCGGCTGGAAGACCTGCAGAATGCCAGAAAGGAATTGGAACGGACGCAGGGAGAAAAGACGGTGTTGCAGAAGATGTTTAAGGCGATATGATTATAGAAGAAAACGAAAGACGCTTTGCGGTTGCAGGGCGTTTTTTGTATAGAGAATCTTGTATAAATATGGTACAATAAATCCGTTGAACAACGCGAGTAGAAATATATCAAAGAAGAAATAGTATTATATAATTTATGTGAGAAAGACAAGGTGATTACTATGGAATATCCTCATACATTACAGTTTAACGTAGAAAAGATTTTTGGCAACCAAGAGGTTCAAATAACACTGTATTCGGGATTAACAATATTGGTTGGTACAAATGCTTCCGGAAAGACTCAAACATTGAAAAAAATAAGGGATATTATGAAAAGAAAGTTAGGTGGCGATAAGGTTCGATATTTATCATCAAATAGAATTGGAAATATGGAACAATATAGATCAAAAACAAATCAATACAGTTATACCATTGATGATTATACACTTGGAGATCAAGCGACAAAACGTGCTCGTTTACAAATTGAAACTGCAAGTGGAGATTTCTTTGCAATGGACGAACGAAAGGATGTTTTTATTAAGGTATCTGAGAGGTTATCGGTGTTATTTAATAGAAATATTTTTATTCGTTGGGATGCTGGACATATGAAGGTGTTTTTTGGAAAGACCGATAGTGAGCAAGAATACTCAGTTGCAGCAGAAGCAAGTGGATTAGTTAATGTTATTTCAATTTTGGCTGCCCTATTTGATGAAGTGGTTGAAGTATTATTAATTGATGAGCCAGAAGTATCTTTGCATCCGCAATTACAATCATATCTTCTTCGTGAGATGAAAAGTGCTGCAAAAAGATACAATAAAACTATTATTATTTCAACCCATTCTGCAGAGATGCTTGAATTAAATACTGCATCTGAGTTGTGTAACTTTGTGTTTTTTAGTAAAGATGCATTACCTAAACAAATTTCGCCAGATACACCGGAATTGAATAGCGCAAAATTGAAAGAATTTCTTTTGCGAATGAGTCTTATATATAATGAGGGCTTTTTTGCTAAAAAAGTAATGCTTATTGAAGGTTCCAGCGATATGATTTTATGTCGATATCTTTGCAATAGACTTAACTTAAATTTAGATGTGGCAGGTTCACAAATTATTCCGGTTGAAGGAAAAGGACAGTTCCCTATTATTACAAAATTGTTTAGACTTATTGGTAAAGAAGTATGTGTCTTAACGGATTTAGATGGCTTTACAGATGATAATAGTATTATTAATTTATTTTCGGGTTTACCTGAAGCAACTGACATTGCTAATGATTATGGCAATGGGGATCTTCAAAGTATGATTAGGGATATAAAGACAAAAACAGATGAGTTAATTCGAACTCAAAAAGAGAATATGGTAACGATTTTTAACCAACATCCGTATTGGATAAACCGAGATCCAGAAGCAGAGGAAGATAAAATTATCCGTCGTGCATTGGTTGCGCGGTTATTTACGGTTAGTGCAGATGAACTAGCAACTTGGCCAGATTCACATGAGTGGATAAGTCTTAGAAGAGAATTACTGTACTGTTTGATATTTTAGAAAATTTAGGATGTTTTATTCTTCGACGGGGGGCGGTGGAAAGTTATTACGCTTTTTCACCGAATACAACGTTTAATGGAAAGCCGTCTGCAGCCGCTAATGAAGTTAGTTATTGGGAAGAAAAAAGTAATGAACAAATCTATGCTCAATTCTCTGACATTGTTCGTTCTTTGCAATTTGCTGCACTTGATAAAACGGTAGATGAAAGTTTTTGCGGTAAAGAAAGAGTTATTAAGTGAATTAGCATTGATACTTGGAATTTTACCACAAGTATCAACTGAAAAAGAACTTCTGTCTTGTATTAAACAAGCAAAAGGGAGCGCAGAGTCTCTTTTTGATTATAGAATAATAAATGATAGCAAGCGTCTGGGTGTAGAAGTATCATTAAAATCTGAAATAATAGATGTTGATGGATTCCCATTTAAGGCTTTTGTCGGAGACAATGTTAATATTCTCATTGATGAAAGAATTCAATCGCATTTAAGTGAGGAAAGTCAGTAGTACCTCCACCCGCTTTTTACTACGTTTCCACTACGATTATTGTACACATCTTGCAATATTTTGCTAAGTTTTGCATTTTCTGTATAGAAATGACCGATACATAAAGAAGAATTTACACCGCGCAAATCGCTGCAAATGACAGCAGGATAGCGCATTTTGAAAGGAGAAAATATGAGTATACGCGTACTCTTTGTATGCCACGGCAATATACTGGTAACTCTCTAAAAAGTCTTGATTTATCGGGGAAAGGAAAGCTTCACAGTTCTGTTTTAGACCAGGTTTAGACCATTTGAAATGTGTAAAAAAATAACGAAAAAACATGCAGATGGGGAGCCTTGTTGCAAATATACTCATATAGAAAATTACACAACGGAGATAATTTTTGAGAGAAAAAATCATCCGGTGATGTGTGGAAATGTATCCATACGTCACCGGATTTTTTACGTTTCGGGATTTGATTCCTGATCGCGTTTCATGGCTTCATCGATTGCTCTATTGATAAAGGCTGTGGCACTTTCACCCATCTTTTCTGCGTGGTCCTTAATGATGGCACGCTTCTCTGGGGTGACACGAACCTTAATTTCAACGAAACGATCATTATATTTTTTGTTTGCTCTTCGACGAGCTTCGGTTAAGCCCTTATAGGAACCATTTTTCTCTTCACTCATGACAGCCTCCAGGATGTGTATTGGCAGATTTGCCTGTGAAAAGTATAGCACAGATTGATACATAAGACTATGTAAGATTTTCAAAAAATGACATTTGATTGAAAAAGGAGACAAGCTTATGAAAAATCAGAAGATTAGAAGCATGAAGGTTCACGAACAGAGCGGATATAACTACAAGGCAACACCTACCATCATTCTCAAAGGTCAATGGCTTAAGGAAATGGGATTTGAGATTGGTGATTACATCAGTGTCAGCTGTGAGGATGGGAAGCTGATTATTACTCCGGATGCAGAAAAGGCTACAATGGCAAAGGCAGAAACGGAATTCATGGAGAAGGAAATGAAGAAGCTCCAGAAGCGTTTTCAGGCAGAGAAAGAACAACTCCATGCTCAGTTTGTGGCTGAAAGTAGCACTGAATATAACGGAAGAGAGGTGCAGTAATTATGGGAAAGATTATTGTTATCGGTTCACAAAAAGGTGGCGTGGGTAAAACCACGACCACACTTAACCTGGCTTATTCTCTGAAGGAACTGGGCAAGAAGGTGCTGACGGTAGATTTTGATAGTCAGGCAAATCTGACTACCTGTTACGGAGTAGAGGATACCGGAGTCTTGGAATATACGATTGGCCATCTGATGATGGCTCAGATTGAAGAAGAGGTGACAGAGAGCTTTGAGGATTATATTCAGAGTAGAGACGGCGTGGATTATCTTCCATCATCTATTTATCTGTCTGTGGTGGATGCAAAGCTTAGAACAGAAATGGGTGCGGAGAGGATGCTTGCAGAGGTTCTGGAACCGTTAAAGAGCAGATACGATTACATACTGATTGATACCTGTCCGTCCTTGGGAATGCTTACCATCAATGCATTGGCTGCGGCAGATGAGGTGATTATTACGGTAAATCCTCAGCTTCTGGCGATGATGGGATTGCAAGATTTCCTAAGAATTGTAGGAAAGATTAAGAAGCGGATCAATCCGAAGTTGGAGGTCGCAGGCATTCTCTTAACTATGTGTGAGAGCAGAACCACTCTTTGTAAGGTTCTGACAGAGGAAGTGACCGGAAGCTTCCAGGGAAAAATCAAAGTATTTGATACAAGGATACCGGCAACAGTCAAGGTGGGAGAGAGCATTTACTACAATATGCCGATTGCTCAGTATAGCAAAAAGGCATCTGCAGGAATCGCATATAGAAAATTTGCAAAGGAGATAATCGCATATGAAAGCTAATTCAAAGAGAAAAGTATTTGGTGATGCAGTGGATCTGCTGATGGGAGATATGGAAGAAGTAACAATGCCAAGAGGTGTTCAGATGTTACCAGTGAAGAGTATTCAGCCTTTTCACGATCATCCGTTTCATCTGTATGAGGGAGAACGCTTAGAAGATATGATTGCCAGTGTGAAGGAGCACGGAGTGCTCAATCCGGTTATTGTACAGAAGCTTGATACCGGTTATGAAATGCTTTCCGGGCATAACCGTTGGAATGCAGCTAAGCTGGCAGGGCTTAAAGAAATACCAGCAATAGTGAAGACCGATTTATCTGAGGAAGAGGCCTATGTGTATGTAATCGAAACGAATCTGATGCAAAGGTCATTTTCGGATTTGGCAATATCGGAGAAGGCAGCAGTGCTGAAGGCAAGGTATGAAAAGGGCTCCTGTCAGGGAAAGAGAAATGATATCTTGAATGAGATTGCAAGGTTAGAGGGCAAATCCTCAGATGTAACTTCTGGTCACTGTGACCAGAAGTTGACTACACGGGATGCCATTGGCAAAGAATATGAATTGTCCGGTAGCTCTGTGGGGAGATTACTTAAGCTGAATGACCTGATTAAACCCTTCAAGGATATGGTGGATAGAGGGGCCCTCTATACGAAGGTGGCATTACAGCTGGCTTTCCTTCCGGAGAATGAGCAGACGATGGTATATGAGATTATGAAAGAGAAGAAAACTAAAATCACCATAGAGATGGTTATGAAGCTTAGAAGTCATTCTGGTGCTCTGACAGAGGCAATGGTAAAAAGATATTTAAGTACAGAAACCATCAAAAAGAAATGCTATAAGGTTCCAAGCAGAATTGTGGAGAAATATTTTGAGGGAATGGACCCGAACCAGGTGGATGCAATAGTGGAACAGGCATTGGAAGCCTGGTTCAGTAAGGAGGTTGCGAATGTTTGATGAAAACAGCCTTAAGAAGATTGATACCAAGTATTTCAATATCATTTTGATGGACGATAGGGATATTACAATCCAGAGCAGAAATACCGGTCATTACTGGTATCTGCACTGTACGGAATACCCGATGGAACAGTCGCTTATCATATTTCATAAACACTTCTTCAAGTGTCCATACCACCAGCATGGAAGAGCCAATACGCTTAATCAAGCGGTGAGAAGTATTAAGGGACATGATAAGTATCAGTTAGAAGTTAGAAAATGCGTATAATTTAACAATGCAGCGGTATCTTCGGAATTGAGGATACCGCTGTTTTTAGGTTAAGCAGGAAGCTTATTTACCGAAGTAAAGTTTCTTAGCAAGTGTCTGAGCTGCCTTGATGTCAGCGTAGCCTTGCGATTTACCAAGACCTAATTCATCAAGAATCTGTCCTTTGGTGTAATCTTCACAGATGAGGTCGAGAATACGTCCGTACTTCGGATTGATTTCGTGAATCTTCTTTAAAAAGATCCTGAATAATCATACGAAGCATAACTGTTTCTTCCAGATTTTCTGGTGATGCAGGCTCGAAGCCTTTGCCATCTTCTGATGTAGCTTCATCCATAAACTGGTCAAGGGAGAGAACATCATCTGTCTTAAAAGGATGCAAAAGTGTTCTCTGACATCAGAGTTGAACTGCTTAAGGGCAGCAGGCTTGTCCGCAATTTTAACAGGAGCAAATGCTACCAGAACCTTGTTAGGTCCGATATGCCAGGTCTCAAGATTGTCCTGGCACATATTGAAGTGTTTCACCATTTCCCAGTCTACATGGATTGGTACGAGGCATTCTCCCGGATTAAGTGGGAGATTGTTGTAACTGCGACGGTTGTCGTAGTTGTGGTTGTCGTTGGTTGACTGATGATTTTCAGTAGTTGTCTGTATATTTACATTGATTTCCATATCGTGCGGCCTCCTGTGTCCGCTGAATGCGGAACGAAAGCTTCGATATGAAATTCAGATAAGCATCGATTGTCTTATTCATGGCACGTCTCCGTTCCGTAAAATAAGCAATCAGGCTTCTTAGCCCCTGATGCGGTTGATAGGTTCATCACGCCACAACTCTAAGAAGATGCCGCGTCCGGCAGTTGCTTTGTGATGTAAAGGCATTAGAACTACTCTTGAGAAATAAGCTTTTTTGATGTATACTTAGGTATGAATAAGTGGGATTGAGTCTGGTTGAACTGATATAGTAATGAGTTCAAATCCCTTCTTCTTGTACCTCAGAGGTATTGCCTTTATATTGAATATTTTAGATTAGGTCGGGGAAAAGTTCCCTGACAGGGAAACAGACATTTCACGATAGTTCGCGGACATTTCACGGACAATACAGACAGAGAAAAGAGGTATTGATAATTGAGGCTAAAATTCGATGAGTTCTTCTTGAATTTTTATATATCAAGATCCTCTGGCGGATTGACGAACCACAGAGCAAAGAAAAAGATAGTGGAATTTTTAGTGAAGTCAGCGATTCCAGAAGATAGCTGGGAATTGCTTCCGACATCAGACAGCAGTTATGAGAAGTGGTTAAATGGAACCAGAACTTTCAATCCTGCAGTGTGGCAAGAAATCGCAGAGAAATATGATGAAAATAGATTTTTGGAGATAGTTATCAGGGAATTAAACGATAATGCCCTGGTAACAGTAATGGACAGATTTGGAATAAAAGTTTCTACGGTCAATGAAATTGATAAGGAGCTTTTTACTGTAGCAATAGGTCAGCAGCTTCGTGAAATCGCAAGAGGAACAGGAAGTGCTGAGAAGGTTGTTCAGAATATTTATTCCAACACGGAGAGCAAAGAGATTTTTCCGGTATATAAACAAAAAGCTCTTGCAGAGTATTCAAAGGTAAAGACTAATTTTTCTGATGAACTCTGCGAAATGAAGGATGTGTTTATCTGTAACACACTGAGTACTGTTGATAGTGCGTATTCGAGAAGAGGTATGCCAGCCAGAGGTACAGTGATACAGGATGCTACTCTTGATAAAATAGCTGAGCAATCCAATATGGTAGCTCTTATTGCCAATGGCGGCATGGGTAAATCTATGATGCTTAGACACTTGTTTGTAGAATCGATGAAGAAGTATTCTGAGACAGGTGTTATGCCCATACTGGTGGAACTGAGGGATTTTAGATTTGCTGGATGTGATCTGCTTAGCTGCATTGTTAAATCTGTTAGCATGTTTGATCTGTCTTTCAATGATGAAGCGGCAGACAAGGTTTTGAGAGCAGGTAAATGTCAGATTCTTCTGGATGGATTGGACGAAATAGATCCTTCTGACATGGTAGCATTTCAGCATAGGTTGCGAGAAATGATAAAGATTTATCCGATGAATCAGTATGTCATTACATCCAGAGAGTGTGATGTAGCAAAATCGATTGGATTTAGAAGCAGGCTGTATTTGATGCCATTTGATGATAGACAGACAGGAGATCTGATAGACAAACTTATTAAGGATGATGGCGTAAAGGCAGAACTTACCAGAAATTTGAATGAAGGATATCTGAATAAGCACGGAGAATTTGCTTCCAATCCAATGCTGCTTACCTTCTGTATCATGAATTATCCGTCATATCAGTCGTTTTATGATAGACCACATGAGTTTTACCGTTCTGCATACGATACGATTTTATCGGACCACGATATGGAAAAAAGCCCTTTGGACAGGGTATTTCGGAGTGCAGACAGTCAGGATGATTTTACAGACGTGTTCAGGGAATTTTGTGCTATATCGTACGTGGAAAGAAAATTTCAGTTCAATAAAATGACTTTTGAAGCCATCTTTAAGAAATTGAAATCAACGAAGCAGGTAGCCAATCCGAGAATCATGAACAAGACGAATTTCCTTCATGATGCGTGTGCTACGGCATGTATGATGTATGAGGCAAAATCGGATATCTTATACATAGATCCGGGATTTCAACAGTTTTTGTTTGCTGAATATAATTATTTTGCAGAACCAGATGAAGTAGAAGCGATGGGTAGAAAGCTGTGGACGGTGCCGGAATCGGAATTCAATGGCGGTATAGCTTTTGAAATGCTCTATGAACTTTCAGATGAAAAGGTTGAGGTATGTTTGGATCTACCTTATCTGGATATGATATTCAAAGATAAGGTGGAAGAGGAATCCTTTAATGCATTCTTGGTACATGGATTCCGTGAGATAAAGAGTGCATTGATTGACAGGGCTGTTATAGAAGAATGCGAGCAGAAAAGCGGCATTATCGGGAAATATGCTATCGCAAGCAAAAGTGAGCCAAAGTCAGTCATCTTATCAATGATGCTTAAGCGTTTGAATATGGATATGGATAATCCGTCAGCAATGGTGGCTCCGATGATTGATATGGAAACTCTTTATCCGGAGGCTGAAAGCAGGGCGATTATTGGAGAGAAGGTTTTTGACCAAAACACACAGAAATATTCCTTGAATCTCAGAAAAGTAGAAAGGGATAAGATAGAGAGATTAGAAGACTGCGATTTTGTACTTACGGATGATGCTGGAAAGGTCATTACTTTTGGATATGAATATAAAGCCGACATGAGTCAGCTGGAAAAGAGACTTGCAAGATATATGGCGTTGTTTACCCTTATCAAAAGTGATGAGGTTATTAAGAAGAAATACGAACGGCTCAAAGCATATTATGATGAGCTTGTAGAGAAACATAGAAACAGTGAGTTTTAATGGAGGGAGTATTATTGGACACTAACATGGCTAATATTAATGATGTGGAAAGATGGCTTAGTTTGGAAGAAATCTCTAAGCATGTAGGATGCAGCAAAGATACAATCCGTGCATGGATAAAGAAAGATACAATTCCATATCACAAAGTAGGAAGAATGTACAAATTCAAAATATCAGAAGTTGATGCATGGATTGAAAGCGGCCAGAGTGCCGACGCTGACAAATAATTAGAAAACGGAGGTCGATACAATGGTCGATACTAAGAAAGAACAGGAACGAGAAGAACTGCATCGCGCGATTTGGGCAATTGCTGATGAATTGCGTGGAGCAGTAGATGGATGGGATTTCAAGAACTATGTTCTTGGTACTATGTTCTATCGATATATTTCCGAGAATATCACTGCTTACATTAACAGCGGTGAGATCGAGGCTGGAAATACAGAGTTTGATTATGCAAAGATGACAGATGAAGAGGCAGAAGAAGCACGTGAGGGCTTGGTTCAGGAAAAAGGTTTCTTTATTCTTCCAAGCGAGCTTTTCTGTAATGTTAGAGCGAGAGCCAGTCTGGATGAAAACCTGAATGAGACTCTGGAGAGAGTATTCCGTCATATTGAGGAATCTGCCCAAGGCAGCCAGTCTGAAAATAGCTTTGCGGGACTGTTTGATGATTTTGATGTTAACAGTAATAAGTTGGGAAGTACTGTAGCCAAGAGAAATGAAAGACTTGTAAAACTGCTTGATGGTATAGCCGCAATGAATCTTGGTTCTGTTAAGGATCACGATATTGATGCTTTTGGAGATGCATATGAATATCTCATGACCATGTATGCTTCAAATGCAGGTAAATCCGGTGGAGAATTCTTTACTCCAGCAGATGTGTCGGTTCTTCTTACAAGACTTGGAACTGTTGGAAAGACAACCATAAATAAGGTATATGACCCTGCGTGTGGTTCTGGATCATTGCTTTTGAAAGCAGAAAAGCTTCTTGGAAAAGAGGCTGTTATGAATGGCTTCTTTGGCCAGGAGATCAATATTACTACATACAACCTTTGTCGTATCAATATGTTCCTGCATGATATTGATTTTGATAAATTTGATATTGAATGTGAAGATACCTTAACTAATCCTCAGCACTGGGATGATGAGCCTTTTGAACTGATTGTTTCAAATCCACCGTACTCTATTAAATGGTCCGGAGATGATAATCCACTGCTTATCAATGATCCGAGATTTGCGCCTGCGGGTGTGCTCGCTCCTAAGAGCAAAGCAGACCTTGCATTTATCATGCATTCACTTTCCTGGTTAGCGCCTAATGGAACAGCTGCAATCGTATGTTTTCCTGGAATTATGTACCGTGGTGGAGCAGAAAAAAAGATTCGTCAGTATTTGGTAGATAACAACTACATTGATTGCATAATCCAGCTTCCGAGTAATCTGTTCTTTGGTACGTCTATTTCTACGTGTATCATGGTGCTGAAAAAGGGAAAAGTCGATGACAAGATACTTTTCATCGATGCATCAAAAGAATTTGTCAAAGTTACAAATAATAATAGACTTACTCAAGAAAACATCCAGCACATAATGGATACCTATGTTCAGAGAACAGAAATTGTCCATTATGCACATGTTGCTTCACATAAAGAAGTAGTTAATAATAACTATAATTTGGCGGTGTCAACATATGTTGAAGAAGAAGATACTCGTGAAGAAATTGACATAGAGGATCTGGAAAATAGAATTCAAGATATTGTACAGCAAGAAGATGAGTTAAGACGAGATATTGAATCGATAATTCGAGAAATTGAAGGTGGTACAGAATGAGTAATATAGATACTTTAATTAAAAAACTGTGCCCAGACGGAATTCCAGTAAAAAAGCTGGGCGAGGTTGTTAAATTTTTAAACGGAAGAGCTTACAAAAAAAACGAATTATTAGATGAGGGTAAATACCCGGTACTGCGTGTGGGTAATTTTTTTACTAGTGAGAAGTGGTACTATTCTGACCTAGAATTGGATGAGGACAAATATTGTGAAAAAGGGGATCTACTATATGCATGGGCTGCATCACTAGGTCCAATGATTTGGAGTGGAGAAAAAGTAATCTTTCATTATCATATTTGGAAATTGATTTTTGATGAATCTATATTAAATAAACAGTACTTATATCATTTCCTGAAAAATGATGTGGATGAGATTTATAACTCATTAACCCATTCAACAATGCCACATGTTTCTATGGCAAATATGAAAGAACGACTGATTTCTGTTCCTCCTATCGAGGTCCAGTTAGAAATAGTGAGCATATTGGATGAACTGGATATGTACGAGAGTTCTTTGATGGATAAACTTGAAGAAGAAAGCGCTTACGAAAAGAACAGTTTGATGCATATGCCATCAGATTGCTAACTGGAGAGAATGAAGGAAAAGAATACGAAAACGTCGAGCTTAAGCAGATTGCTAAGTTCTCATATGGATATACAGATAAGGCAAAGGACGCAAGGATCTGTAAGGTTTATCCGTATAACAGATATTGATGAAAATGGATTTTTAAAGAATAATGATGCAAAGTATATTGATTATTCAGAAGATGTT
>ENA-OQBV01000444-OQBV01000444.1-human-gut-metagenome-genome-assembly--contig:-NODE-444-length-23314-cov-4.187088_pt1 | contig 23314 bp, 24 predicted proteins | sample MGYA00242750_ERZ504559 | MGnify/ENA primary metagenome ERZ504559 (study PRJEB26092, sample SAMD00036230) | human gut metagenome | host: Homo sapiens | study: EMG produced TPA metagenomics assembly of... | reverse complement strand
TGTGAAATGTCACGTAAACCATTTATCGCTGGTAACTGGAAAATGAACAAAAATCCAGAAGAAGCAAAAGCATTCGTTGAAGCTGTAGCATCAAAACTTCCTTCATCAGATCTTGTTGAAGCTGGTATCGCAGCTCCTGCAGTTGACTTGACAGCTGTACTTGCTGCTGCTAAAGGTTCAGACCTTAAAGTTGCTGCACAAAACACTTACTTTGAAAATGCTGGTGCCTTCACTGGTGAAACTAGCCCACAAGTTTTGAAAGAAATCGGTACTGACTACGTTGTTATCGGTCACTCAGAACGTCGTGACTACTTCCACGAAACTGATGAAGACATCAACAAAAAAGCAAAAGCAATCTTTGCTAACGGTATGCTTCCAATCATCTGTTGTGGTGAATCACTTGAAACTTACGAAGCTGGTAAAGCAGCAGAATTCGTAGGTGCTCAAGTTTCAGCTGCTCTTGCTGGATTGACTGCAGAACAAGTCGCTTCAACAGTAATCGCCTACGAACCAATCTGGGCTATCGGTACTGGTAAATCAGCTTCACAAGACGACGCACAAAAAATGTGTAAAGTTGTTCGTGACGTTGTAGCTGCTGACTTTGGTCAAGAAGTTGCTGACAAAGTACGTGTCCAATACGGTGGATCAGTTAAACCTGAAAACGTTGCTGAATACATGGCTTGTCCAGACGTTGACGGAGCTCTTGTAGGTGGTGCATCACTTGAAGCTGAAAGCTTCTTGGCATTGCTTGACTTCGTTAAATAATTTTACATAAAGTCGGGGTTTCCCTCGGCTTTTTTGTTTTTTGATGAATAGATTTAATAATTGCTTGGGATATGACAAATGCTATTGGTTTGTAAAAACGAACGCTTTAGGTCCTGTATTTTATAGGTTTAGGGTTTCACAAATAGAATTGGATTGCCCAAAGAGACAGATAATATGCTATAATTAAAATAGTATAACTAGAGCTCAGACGCTAATAGTCTGTATGCTCCGCATTTTTTTTCCAAAAAAGGAGAGTTAGAATCATGACTTTTGATGCAATTGACCAAATGGCGGTCAGCACTATTCGTTCGCTTTCGATCGAGGCAATTCAAGCCGCGAATTCTGGGCACCCAGGTCTTCCTATGGGTGCAGCGCCAATGGCTTATGTGCTTTGGAACCATGTGATGAATGTTAATCCAAAGACTAGCCGTAACTGGACAAACCGTGACCGTTTTGTTCTTTCTGCAGGTCATGGTTCTGCTTTGCTTTATAGTCTATTGCACCTTTCTGGCTATGATGTGACAATGGACGACTTGAAGAATTTCCGTCAATGGGGCTCTAAGACTCCAGGTCACCCTGAAGTTAACCATACTGATGGTGTTGAAGCAACATCAGGTCCTCTTGGTCAAGGGATTGCTAATGCTGTAGGTATGGCAATGGCTGAAGCACACTTGGCAGCTAAATTTAACAAACCTGGTTTTGATATTGTTGACCATTATACTTATGCCCTCCATGGCGATGGTTGTTTGATGGAAGGTGTTTCTCAAGAAGCTGCTAGTCTTGCTGGTCACCTTAAACTTGGTAAGTTGGTACTTCTTTACGATTCAAATGATATCTCACTTGATGGACCAACTTCAATGGCTTTCACAGAAGATGTTAAGGCTAAGTTTGAAGCTTATGGTTGGCAACACATTCTTGTTAAGGATGGTAATGATTTGGAAGCTATTGCTAAAGCTATCGAAGAAGCTAAAGCTGAGACAGATAAACCATCTATTATCGAAGTTAAGACAATCATTGGTTACGGAGCTGAAGGCCAAGGAACATCAGCTGTCCACGGTGCTCCAATTGGTCAAGACGGCATTGATCACGCAAAAGGTGTTTACGGTTACGATGCACCGGCATTTACAGTTCCAGATGAAGTAGCTCGTCGTTTTGAAGTTGGTATTAAATTCCGTGGTGAAGCTGCTGAAAATGCTTGGCAAACTAAATTTGCAGAATATGAAGCTGCTTACCCAGAATTGGCTGCGGAATACAAGGCTGCCTTTGCGAATGAACCTGCACACGTTGACTTGAAGGCTCATGAATTGGGTTCAGCAGTAGCTAGCCGTGTGTCAAGCCAACAAGCTATCCAACAGATTTCTGAACAAGTTCCTTCATTCTGGGGAGGTTCAGCAGACCTTTCAGCTTCTAACAATACTATGGTTAAGGCTGAGTCTGATTTCCAAGCAGACAACTATGCTGGACGTAATATTTGGTTTGGTGTGCGTGAGTTTGCTATGGCTGCAGCGATGAATGGTATTGCTCTTCATGGTGGTACTCGTGTTTATGGTGGTACTTTCTTCGTCTTCTCAAACTACTTGCTTCCAGCAGTACGTATGGCAGCACTTCAAAACTTGCCAGTGACTTATGTTATGACACACGATTCAGTAGCAGTTGGTGAAGATGGACCTACTCACGAACCAATCGAACAATTGGCAAGTGTGCGTTCAATGCCTAACCTTAACGTTATCCGTCCTGCAGATGGTAATGAAACTAATGCTGCATGGAAACGTGCTTTGGCTGAGACTGAACGTCCAACAATGCTAGTCTTGACACGTCAAAACTTGCCAGTCCTTGATGGTACAGCTGAAAATGCTGAAGCTGGTGTCAATAAAGGGGCTTACATTATCTCAGAAGCTAAAGGTGATCTTGATGGTATCATCATTGCGACTGGTTCTGAAGTGAAATTGGCTCTTGATACTCAAGCGGCTCTTGAAGCTGAAGGCGTGCATGTCCGTGTTGTTTCAATGCCATCACAAAATCTCTTTGATGAACAAGATGCTGCATATAAAGAAGAAGTTCTTCCAGCAGCTGTGACAAAACGTTTGGCTATCGAAGCTGGAACTAGCTTTGGTTGGGGCAAATACGTTGGTCTTGCAGGTAAAACACTTACTATTGATACTTGGGGTGCCTCAGCACCTGGTGACCGTATCTTTAAAGAATATGGTTTCACTGTTGAAAATGCAAGTCAACTTTACAAAATCATTGTAAGAAGAGAAAGAGCTTGGCTAGTCCAAGTTCTTTTTTGTAAATATTATATAGAACTTGACTTTTTAGGGCATAGTGTTAGAATGACTGTGTCAGCCGATTTAGCTCAGTTGGTAGAGCAACGCACTCGTAATGCGTAGGTCACAGGTTCGAAACCTGCAATCGGCATGGTCAGAAGTATTAAGATAGAAAAAGGGGTTTTTAGAAACCTCTGTTTTCTTTTGTCCTTGATTGTTCATTTGAGCTAAAATTTGATAAAATAGAAAGTAAAGAAATCAAAAAGGAAGTATCATGTCAAAAGGGTTATTAATCTCAATCGAAGGGCCAGATGGTGCTGGAAAGACAACAGTTTTGGAGGCACTTTTACCTCGTCTTAGAGAAGCTTATCCAGCTCAAGTCGTGACTACACGTGAACCAGGCGGAGTAGCTATTGCAGAGCAAATCCGTGAGGTTATTCTGGATGTAGATAATACGTCTATGGATGCTAAGACAGAGCTCTTGCTCTATATTGCGGCTCGCCGTCAACATCTGATTGAGAAGGTTTTGCCAGAGCTTGAAAAGGGCAATATGGTCATCATGGATCGTTTTATTGATTCATCAGTTGCCTATCAAGGGACTGGTCGTGGCTTGGATCAGGATGAGATTGCCTGGTTAAATGCCTATGCGACTGATGGGTATAAACCTGATGTGACCCTATTGTTTGATGTGGATTCTGAGACTGGTTTGGCCCGCATTGCAGCTAGCGGTGAACGTGAAGTTAATCGGTTGGATTTAGAGAAACTTGACCTACATCAGCGTGTACGTCAAGGGTATTTAGATTTGGCACAGGCTGAACCAGAACGTATCAAGTTAATCGATGCCTCACAGGCTTTTGAGGATGTTGTAGAGCAAGCTTGGGAAGTAATTAAAGGCTATTTATAAGGAGCAAGATGAAGTTAGCTGAAAGTCAAAGCAAACTATTTGAAGAGTTTTCACAAATTATCAGGGAAAATCGTTTGAGTCATGCTTATTTGTTTTCGGGTGATTTTGGAAGTCTCGACATGGCTATTTGGCTAGCACAGAGTCGGTTTTGCCTAACTCCTGAGGATGGTCTACCTTGTGGCCACTGTCGTTCCTGTCGCTTGATTGCACAGGGGGACTTTTCTGATGTTAAATTAGTAGAGCCACAAGGACAGATTATTAAGACGGACACGATTCGTCAGTTGACCAGAGAGTTTAGTCAATCAAGTTTTGAGGGGCAGGCTCAGGTTTTTATCATTCGTGATGCAGATAAGATGCATATCAATGCTGCTAATAGTCTATTAAAGTTTATTGAAGAGCCTCAAAGTCAGATTTATATTTTTCTTTTGACAGCTGATGATAGTCGTATGTTACCGACGATTAAAAGCCGAGCTCAACTCTTTTATTTTCCAAAGAATCGGGCATATCTGGAAGAATTGCTGCAGAAGGAAGGCTTGTTGCTGACACAAGCCAAAGTGTTGGCGGACTTTGCTAAAGATGATGTTCAGGCTTTAGACTTAGCTAAAGATAATAAGATTCTTGATCTGATTAATACAGTAGAGCGTTTCACACAGTCCCTGCTATCTAATCAGGACCTGCTTTATTTGGACGTTGCAAAACTGGCTGTCCAGTGTAGTGAAAAGTCAGAACAAGAGATGGTCTGGGCTTTTTTAACTTATCAATTGGGGAAGGATATACAAAATCCACAAGCAAGACGATGGCTAGACTTAGTATATGAGGCACGAAAAATGTGGCTAGCTAATGTCAGCTTTCAAAATGCGATGGAGTATATGGTGTTATCATGACTGAAGTCATTGGAATAAAATTTGAAGAAACTGGTACAATAGAATATGTTGTACCTGATAGAAATTATGCCAAAGATGACTTTGTAGTCGTTTTGGATAAAAAGGATAAGCGTCTGGCTCAGGTCGTTGTGGAGAATACAAATTTTCCTGAAGTTAGTTTGCCTACTGATTTGAATCGAGTTGAAGGCCTAGCCGGAGAGAGGGATTTTGCCAGATATGATGAAAATCTTTTGAAGGCTGAAAAGAGTATGGGAGTAGTGGCTGATTTAATTGCTCAAAATCAGCTAGATATGAAGGTGGTTGATATTGTCTTTCCACTAAATAACTCTTATGTGTTAATCAGTTTTGTAGCTGAAAAACGGGTAGATTTTCGTCAGTTACTCAAAGATCTGGCTTCTTACTTTAAGACACGTATTGAGTTGCGTCAAATTTCAAGTCGTGAGGAATCAAAAATCTATGGCGGCTTAGGACCTTGTGGCCGGGCACTTTGTTGTTCTAGTTTTTTGGGTGAATTCCCACCAGTATCGATTAAGATGGCTAAAAATCAGAGTTTATCTTTGAATTCTGGTAAGATGAATGGGGTCTGTGGTCGACTTATGTGTTGTCTCAGTTATGAAGATGACTTTTACCGAGATAGCAAGGCGAGTTATCCTGATTTGGGTGATGAAATTGAAACCAAGGATGGCACGGGTCAGGTCGTTGCCATTGATGTGATTGCAGGGACCATTAAGGTTGTATTTGAAAAAGGGCGTGCGCCCCTAACTTATGGAGTGGAGGAAGTTCAGCTAAATGGAAAAGCGTGAATTGTATGATAAATTCGAGGAATTATCACAAAATTTGATGTCGATGTTGGCAGAAGTGGAAGCAATTAAGGCGAACTTCTCAGGGATTCTGGATGAAAATACGGCCCTCAAGTTGGAAAACGACAAGTTACGTGAGCACTTGAGTCAAGTGGTTCAGGAGGAGACAGGGACTAAAATGTCTCATGGTAAGGTGAACCTCGAGGCTATTTACGATGATGGATTCCATATTTGTCCAGATTTCTACGGCCAACGTCGTGATAATAATGAAGCTTGTGGCTTCTGTGCAGAATTGTTGTACGGAGACTAAACATGCAGGTTCAAAAGAGTTTTAAGGGGCAATCTAGTTACGGTACCCTCTATCTGGTTCCCACTCCTATTGGGAATTTGCAGGATATGACTTTTCGTAGTGTGCAAATCCTGAAAGAGGTGGATCTTATTTGTGCGGAGGACACGCGCAATACGGGTCTCTTGCTCAAGCATTTTGAGATTGAAACCAAGCAGTATTCTTTTCATGAGCACAATGCCTATGAGAAAATTCCAGATTTACTGGAGCGTTTGAAGTCAGGTCTTTCTTTGGCTCAGGTTTCTGATGCGGGTATGCCTTCCATTTCGGATCCTGGGCATGATTTGGTCAAAGCCGCCATTGCTGAGGATATTCCTGTGGTGGCCTTACCGGGAGCATCAGCTGGTATTACAGCCTTGATTGCTAGTGGTTTAGCACCCCAACCTCATATTTTTTATGGCTTCCTGCCTCGTAAAAAGGGACAGCAGATTGATTTCTTCAAGGAAAAAGTATCTTATCCTGAGACACAGATTTTTTACGAGTCACCATACCGTGTGGCGGATACCCTTGAAAATATGCATGAGGTCTATGGCAATCGTCAAGTAACGCTAGTTCGAGAATTAACCAAGCTTTATGAAGAGTACCAGCGAGGGTCAATTTCAGAAATTTTAGATTATATTGCTAGTAATCCTCTCAAGGGAGAATGTTTACTGATTGTGGCTGGAGCTTCTGAAAATGATAGGGAAGAAAATCTAACATCAGATGTTATGCCAGTGGAGGCTGTTGAAGTTTTAATTGCTTCTGGCATGAAACCTAATCAGGCTATAAAAACCGTTGCTAAAGAGCGAAAAATAAACAGACAAGAGCTTTATAACCTTTTTCATGGGGTTTAAGGGGCTCTTTTTTTTGTGGCGACATAAGATGTCAGAAAAGAAAGAATTATCAAAAAATTCCGTAAATATGCTTGTTTATCTCATATTTTTGTGTTATATTATCTGACATAGAATAATTTGTGAATTGGAGTGGTTTCATGGATACAGGTAGCAGTGCCTTTATATTGATTTGTTCAGCCATGGTTTGTTTGATGACACCGGCCTTGGCCTTCTTCTATGGTGGGCTCGGACGTCGTAAGAATGTTATCAATACCATGATGATGTCTGTTCTTCCCTTAGCCATAGCTTCTCTCTTGTGGATTGTTGCTGGCTATTCGCTTTCTTTTGGCGGTCATGGGAATATATTCGGTAATTTCAGTCACTTTTTTTTTTAATGGCGTTTCTGAAACTGCCTCAAGTCGTGGTCTAACCATTCCTGATATGCTGTTTGCTGCTTTTCAGATGATGTTTTCGATTATCTGTGTGGCGATTTTGACGGGTTCAGTAGTAGGAAGGATGCGCTTTACGCCTTTAGCCATCTTTGTTGTCTTTTTGGTTACTTCTTGTCTACTATCCATTTGCACATATGGTTTGGGACGAAGGGCTCCTTGCTAAATGGGGGACGATTGACTTCGCAGGTGGTGATGTGGTTCATATTACCTCGGGGGTATCGGCCTTGGTTTTGGCAATCGTTGTTGGTAAACGTCGTGATTTTGGCATTTTAGAACACCGTCCTCATAATGTTCCTTTTGTCCTATTGGGAGCGGGTCTCTTATGGTTTGGTTGGTTTGGCTTTAATGCAGGATCAGCCTTGGCTGCTAATGGCTTGGCAGTGCACGCGCTAGTAACCACCCATGTTTCAGCTGCTGCAGCCATGTTTTCATGGTTGGCAATTGAAAAACATGTCACAGGACATCCATCCTTGGTTGGTGGTTCAACCGGTTTGGTGGCAGGACTGGTTGCAATCACACCTGGAGCAGGTTTTGTTTCAATTTGGAGCGCTATTCTAATTGGTCTTATGGTTAGTCCGATTTGTTTCTATGCTATTTCTGTCTTGAAGAAACGTTTTGCCTATGATGATGCTTTGGATGCTTTTGGTTGCCACGGTGTTGGAGGTATCTTTGGTGGTTTTGCTACTGCGATTTTTACGACACCAGATTTAGCCCTAGATAAGGCCGATATTGGCTTGATTTATGGAAAGGCCCATCTCTTTATTGTGACCATTTTAGCTATTATCTTTACAGCTATTTGGTCTGCTCTTGTGACCTATGGTATTATTAAAGTAATTGCTCATTATATGCCTTTACGTGTTAGTGACCGTGATGAAGCTATTGGTCTTGATGACTGTGAACACAAGGAAACAGCCTATCCAACCTTTATGGGCTTAGATTCGTAGGAGAATACAGATGAAAAAAGTAGAAGCGATTATTCGTTCGGATAAATTGGAAGATTTGAAAAATGCCTTGACTGGTAGTGGCTTGGCCAAGGGGATGACTGTAAGTCAAGTTCTGGGTTACGGTAATCAACGTGGCTTTGCAGAGTTTGTTCGTGGACAGCGCATTGTTCCTACCTTATTAGCTAAGGTTAAGGTTGAAATTGTAGTTAAGGATATGGCGGTTGACGAAGTTGTTGATGCCATTCGGAGCGCCGTGGCGACAGGAGAAGTTGGTGATGGGAAGATTTTTATTGTTCCTATTGATGATGTTATCCGCATTCGTACTGGTGAACGTGGTGGAGACGCCATTTAATATAATGAAGGCTTAAACCGGTTGGTTTGGGTCTTTTTTAGTGAATTTTGATATACTTAGAGGAGTTAGTATGATTGAGGGGGTGACCAATTGGCAAAAGGAAAAAAGAAAGTAAGTCTAAAGCTAGACCTAAGAAAACTAAAAAGAAACAGAAGTCTTTCCTGCTCTTTCCTAAATTTTTCCAAAAGTGGAGTCTGATTTTTATTGGCCTATTTGCCTTATTGGGACTCCTAGCTAGTTTGAATTTTCCAAAGTTGACTATGGAAAAAAACATGACATCTACAGATGAGAAGACGGTTGCTTTTATTGCCGAGATTGGCGAGACGTCGCGCTATTTGGCAGCTAGAAACGACCTTTATGCATCTGTCATGATTGCTCAGGCCATCTTGGAATCTGACTCTGGACAATCCAGTTTGAGTCAGAAGCCGTCCTATAACTTCTTTGGGATTAAGGGGGACTACAATGGTCAAAGTGTGACCCTACCGACCTGGGAGGATGATGGTAAGGGCAATCCTTACTATATTGATGCGGCTTTTCGTTCTTATGGTTCTGTGGAAAATTCTTTACAGGACTATGTGGATTTCCTTGAGGGGAGCTACTATGTAGGGGTGCACCGTTCCAATACTAAGAATTATAAGGATGCGACAGCTGCCCTAACAGGGGTCTACGCTACGGACACAACCTACGGAGACAAATTAAACAGCATCATTGAACAATACCAGTTAACCATTTATGACACTTATTAGGGTCGAAGGAGAGTAAAATGAATCAGAACCAAGTGAAACTCATTGCAATAGATATGGACGGGACGCTCTTAAATAGCCAAAAAGAGATTCCTGTAGAGAATATTAAGGCTATTCAAGAAGCAGCTGCGGCAGGTATCAAAATTGTCCTTTGTACAGGACGCCCGCGTTCAGGCATTCTTCCGCATTTTGAGAAATTAGGACTGAGTGAAGAAGAGTACATTATCATGAATAATGGCTGTTCAACTTATGAGACAAAAAATTGGAAGTTGCTTCAATATGAAAGTTTATCTCGCTCTGAGATGGAAGAACTCTTGCAGGCTTGCGAAGACTTTCCAGAGGTGGCTCTAACCTTGACTGGTGAGAAGACTTACTATGTTGTGGGCGATGAAGTGCCTGAGCTAGTAGCTTATGATGCTGGTACTGTTTTCACAGAAGCGAAGGCTAGAAGTTTGGAAGAAATCTTTGCGGAAGGGCAAGTGATTTTCCAAGCCATGTATATGGCTGATACTGAACCTTTGGACGCCTTCCAAAACGCTGTGCAAGACAGACTTGATCAGAGCTATAGCACAGTTCGTAGCCAAGACTATATCTTTGAAATCATGCCACAGGGGGCAACTAAGGCCAGTGGACTTAAGCATTTAGCTGAAAAACTTGGAATTTCTCCAGATCAAATCATGGCTCTGGGTGATGCTGCTAATGACCTTGAAATGCTTCAATTCGTCGGTCAGAGTGTTGCCATGGGTAATGCTAGTGACGACATTAAAGAGTTGTGTAAGTATGTGACCTTGACAAATGACGAAGCAGGTGTGGCACACGCCATTCGTACTTGGGCTTTATAAGAAAAAGACCTTTAGCTTTATTGTTTGCTAAAGGTCTTTCGATTTTTGATAATGGCAATGAGGGTAGTTAGTGTGATCGTGACGTCAGTGATAGCAGCGGGGTAGGCCTTAATGGTCAAATCGTAAATTAGCCAGAGTAACATATTCTCAATGATGACCCAGCGAAGCCACTGAAGGTTTCGTGTGATGGCAATGGCTAAACTATAAGAGACTGAAGAGATGATTGGCAGATAGCCAATAAGTCCAAGTTGATTGAGATAGGTTCCTACAATGATTTGAATAACGATGAGGATGGTCAAGATAGTCTTGGTCATCTTCTTTTTGACCATCAAGCTATTACGTATGATGGAAATACTAATGGTTAAAGCACCGGTATAGCCACCCAATAAGAGGTTGGCAATAGCAGTAAAAATGTAGTCGGTAATTTGCCAGACCAGCATCTTATTTTTTGATTTTGCAAAAGAGGAAATAGCGACACAGAGAGCTCCGATGGCTGAGAATACTTGTGCTAGAAGATAGACTGTCATGATATAACTTTCAATTTTTGTCTCCATTATATCACAAGGATTCAAGAGATTTTCATGTCTTTTTTTAGAATTTACAACCCTAATAGTTAGCGTTTACATTAGAAAATGATATAATGAAATTGTAGAAAAGATTGTTCCCCTTAAAAAGTAGAGAGAACCCCGATGTTCCCTTGTAAACATAGGTCCTTTCTTTACTTTTTACGATAGACTAGAAATGAGGAAATAATTATGAAAAAACAAATTTTCCCAAGCAATCGTGCTTTCCATGGTTACCCTTTCCTCAGTGGCTTTGCTGACGGCCTGTTCCAGCCATAAGGAATCGAGTTCAGCAGATAAGACGCCTAAGAGCAGCCAGGTGACCTCATCAAGTAAGGCTAAAACATCCAGTCAAAGATAGCGGTAAGACTAGCAAGTCTAGTGCTAAGGTCAAGGAATCTTCGGGTTCAAAGGCGGAGTCTTCAAGCACGCAAAGTAGTCAAAAGGCTTCTGCCCCAAGTTCGAGTAGCAGTCAGTCTCAGTCATCATCTTCAAAGGGTTCATCAGCTTCCTCAAGTAGCCAGTCCCAAGCTCCTAAATCTTCAAACGAGAGTCAATCTTCAGCCAGTCAATCCCAAGCGCCAAAGAGCTCAAGTGATAGTCAAGCTTCAAGTAGTCAATCTAGCAGTCAAGCTCAAGCTAAAACGGATACGCAAGTAACCACCGTGGATATGGATGTGAGTGCTGTAGCGCGTGGTCAGTTTGATAGTATTGCTGGTACTTGGAAGTCCAGTGATGGCAGTCGTCTGGTCTTTAATAACACTAGTCTAGTAGGAGATATCACTGCCCAAGGTCAAGCGACAGTTCACAATTATGTGCACCCGAAAGATAATTATCAAGAAGGCTCAGGTAAGTATGATGCCACTCTTTCAAGAGATAGGGGTGACACCTCTGGTATTGTTGGCGATATTAGTTTTGTTTCTAAAAAGGCAGCTATTTCTGGTCCTAGCTATGAACAAGATACCATTCAAGTAACCAGTACTAGTGGAACAAAAGTCTACTTTAAAGAATCAGACAATGTGACGCTACCTAAAGACGTGACAGTTACTGACAATCAACTTCCAATTGATGGTGGTATAGCAGAATCTGGCAGCTACACGCTTACCAAACGTACGGCTGTCAAAAATACGCCTAGTGATACAGCTCCAGTAGAATTTTACTTAGAAGCAGGCGATAAGATTAACTTCGATTTGAAGGTTACGCAAGACGGTCATAGTTGGATTTCTTACATCAGCTATAGTGGTGTTCGCCGTTATGTTCAAGTGGATTAATGAGACATCTAGAAAGGTCAGATTTTCTTCTGATCTTTCTATTATTTTGTGGAAAAAGTCTTGTCTATTCCCTGATAAATAGATACAATAGAAAGGTCGGTTTTACCGAAAATTTTTAAATAATGAGGACAAAAATGTGTCAGTAAATTGGCAAGATATTGCGTTTTCTTTCCTCGGTGGTTTGGGGCTTTTCCTCTTTAGTATCAAGTATATGGGAGATGGTCTTCAACAAGCAGCCGGAGATAAGTTGCGCTTTTACATCGATAAGTATACCAGCAACCCGTTTTTAGGGGTTTTGATTGGTATTGTCATGACGGCCTTGATTCAATCGAGTTCAGGGGTTACCGTTATTGTCGTCGGTCTGGTTTCGGCAGGGCTTTTGAGTCTTCGTCAGGCTATTGGTATTGTCATGGGGGCAAACATCGGTACAACCGTAACTTCCTTCATGATTGGTTTCAAGCTTGGTGACTATGCCCTTCCAGTGATTTTCCTGGGGGCTGCGCTTCTCTTCTTTACAAGCAATAAGAAGCTCAATAACCTAGGTCGTATCTTGTTTGGTGTTGGGGGAATTTTCTTTGCCCTTAACCTTATGGGAGATGCGGTTGAGCCTTTGAAGTCAGTTACAGCCTTTAAGGACTACTTGGCGACACTCGGTAATCGTCCAATCATGGGGGTTATCATTGGTGCTGGTTTGACCATGTTGATTCAGTCATCAGCAGCAACTATCGGTATTCTTCAGAGTCTCTACTCAGGTGGTTTGCTTGACCTGCAAGGTGCCCTTCCAATCCTTTTTGGGGATAATATCGGAACAACTATCACAGCGGTTCTAGCTGCTCTTGGTTCAAACATTGCAGCTAAACGTGTGGCAGGGGCTCACGTCCTGTTCAATGTTATTGGGACGGTCTTGTGTTTGATTCTCTTGGTACCATTCACAGCCTTGATTCAATGGTTTAAATCTGTGCTTGGTTTGACACCAGAGATGACTATCGCCTTTGCTCACGGTACTTTTAACATTGCAAATACTATCGTTCAATTCCCATTCATCGGAGTTCTAGCTTACCTTGTAACTAAGATTATTCCTGGTGAAGATGAGATTAACAAGTACGAAGCACTCTACTTGGACCGTTTGCTTATTACACAAGCACCAGCTATTGCCCTTGGTAATGCTAAGAAAGAATTGGTACACTTGGCGTCATACGCCATCCAGTCTTTGGAAGCTTCCTATGCTTTCTTTGCTAAGGGAGATGAGAAATACTTCGATAAGGTTGAGAAGTATGAAACAGCAGTTAATAGTATTGACGAAGAGTTGACAACTTACTTGATTGACATCTCTAACGAATCTCTAAGCGTTTCTGAAAATGAAGTGTTGGCAAGTGTGCTTGACTCTGTTCGTGACTTGGAGCGCATTGGTGACCTTGCAGTTGCAAGTGCAAACCTTTCACAACACATTCATAATAAGGGAATTGAATTTTCTGATACTGCCAAGGCTGAGCTTGCGGATGTTTACAACCGTACTCACCGCATCGCCCTTGATAGTATTCGTGTGGTTGTAGATGATGACAAGGTACTTGCAGGTCAAGTCATCCTTCGTCATGAAGAGTTGGAAAAACTTGAAAAACAATTGCGTAAAACACATACCAAACGTCTTAACAATGGTGAATGTACTGCACAAGCAGGTATCAACTATGTTGATTACCTCTCACATTACACACGTATCGCAGACCATGCGATTAATCTTGTTGAAAAGGTTACAGAAGGTGTGATTTAATAGAGAAAGTCGAGAAAATTTCTCGGCTTTTTTGATATAATGAAAGCGTATTAAGAATATAGAAAAATGATGAGAGGTGGTCCTATGACCTATTATATTTCAGCCAAACGTTTTTACTTTGAAAATAAAATCAAGGAAGGTGGCTACCTAGCGATTGTGGATGGTCGTTTCGGCGATTGGTCGGAAAATGTACCAGAAGGTGCAGAGGTGCTGGATTACAGTGATTATCAGATTGCTCCGGGTCTTGTAGATACTCATATTCATGGATTTGCGGGTTATGATGTCATGGATAATTCTGAGGAAAGTCTTCTAGGCATGAGTCAAGCCTTGCTTTCAGCAGGTGTGACCTCTTTCTTACCGACAGCCCTAACAGCGCCATTTGAAGAGTTAAAGGCTATTTGCCAAACAACAGCTAGTACGGTTGGTAAGGAAAATGGTGCCAAAATTCAAGGGCTCTTCTTTGAGGGACCTTATTTCACTGAAACCTATAAGGGGCTCAAAATCCTAAATACATGGGCAATCCAAGTGTGGAACAATTGAAGGCATGGCAGGAGGCAGCTCAAGGAAAATTGATTAAATTGGCTCTTGCCCCTGAACGTGAGGGAGTATCTGAATTTATCCAGGAAGCAACCAAGCAAGGCGTAACTATTGCTCTAGGTCATTCCAATGCCACATATGAAGAAGCCATGGCAGCAGTGGAAGCCGGGGCATCCGTTTGGGTTCACGTCTACAACGGAATGCGTGGTTTTACACATCGTGAGCCTGGTATGGTTGGAGCAGCCTTCGATAGTCCAGAAACGATTGGTGAGTTGATCGCAGATGGGCATCACGCGGTCCCTGCAGCTTGTAAGGTTCTTATCAAGCAAAAGACACCTCAAGGAGTTGCCCTTATTACGGACTGTATGTCAGCGGGAGGACGTCCGGATGGCGACTATATACTGGGTGAACTTCCTGTCATCGTCGAAAATGGTACTGCCCGCCTCAAAGAAGGTGGTAACCTAGCTGGATCTATCCTACAACTTAAAGACGGTGTTAAACATGTGGTTGATTGGGGACTTGTGACGGTTGCTCAAGCTCTGCAGATGGCAACTAGTGTTCCAGCTAAATCGGTTGGACTTGAGAATACTTGCGGAAGCCTAAAAGCAGGTCTACCAGCTGATTTTATCGTCTTAGATGACTCCTTGGACTTACAAGCAACCTATGTTGATGGACGAAAAGGTTGGGAAAAATAAGAGAATAAGTAGCACTTTCTGTGGAAGGTGCTATTTTTAGTTGATTTTTACAAAGGTGTCAGAGTAGTGTAAAATAGAAATACTTTATATTTTACAGGAGGTAATATGTCAAAACGTATTTGGAGCATTGCTCTGGCCTATGTCGGTGTAATGATTGGTGCAGGAGTATCTTCAGGACAGGACCTCTTACAGTATTTTGTTAGTTTTGGAGCCTGGGGACTGATAGGTGTTATAGTTCTAGGAATTTTGCATGTTGGCTTTGGGCGACTCATGATTGCTCTGGGAAGTTATTACCGCTCAGATGATCATTCGGGAGTCCTGGCAGAAATCAGTCATCCTGTGATTTACCGTATTCTGGATATCGCTTTGATTATCACTTGTTTCCTGTTTGGTTTTGTGATGATAGCAGGTGCAGGGGCTAACCTAAACCAACAGTTCGGCTTTCCGATTTGGGTAGGTGCTTTCCTTTGTACAGCTCTGACTATCTTTGTGAGTTTCCTAGATTTCAAAAAAATCATCGGTGTTATTGGAGTTTTTACCCCTATGATTTTGGTTATGATTGCCATGATATTCGTGACCAATGTTCTAGGGCGTCACTGGGATTTTGCTGAGATGGATAAGGTGTCGCAAACCATTCAATCTCCTTTTCCGAGTATTTGGCTGTCTGTTGTTAACTATTTTGCCGTTTGTGTCATGTCGGCCATAGCCATGGCCTTTGTGATGGGTGGCTCTATTCTCAAAATCAATGAAGCTGAAAAGAGTGGAGCCTGGGGAGGATTCATGGTTGGTGTGATTTTCTTCGTCACGACCTTGATTCTCTTTGCTAACAGTGATAAGATTGCTAGCTCGGATGTTCCTATGTTGGCTATTGCTAAGGAAGTGAACCCTATCTTTGCGACGCTCTACGCTTTAGTGATTTTTGGTTTGATTTTTAATACCGTCTTTAGTCTCTACTATGCCCTTGGTAAACGCTTTTCAGCAGGTAGTGATAAACGCTTCAAGTTCTTCGTGGCTGCATTTACCCTTGCTGGTTTCGCTATTTCCTTCATGGGCTTCCGTCAACTGGTAGCGGTTATGTATCCTATTATTGGTTATTTGGGAATGCTGATGTTGGTTGTGCTGGTTGTGGCTAGCTACCGCAAAAAAGCCAAAATTCGTAAGGAAAAGGAAATTCGAAATCATCTCTTGTCTATCGTTGAGAAGTCTTATGATCTCAATCAAGACTTAACCCATCAGGACAAGAAAAAGGCCAAAGAACTTCGAGAAGCCTCAATTATTGATAATGACATTCTCCGTGAAGATAGCCATGCACATGTTCGTCAGGAAATGGGAATCAGTAAGAAGGATTAGAATTTTATTTTACAAGTTTCCCTATTTCTGCTATAATACTGACAAGAAAGAAGGGCTTATGGCGTTTTTCTAGCGAGCTTGGGATAGTGAAAGCCAAGTAGGGCAAAGTAAGCAAGTGGCGCTTTCTCTCAGCGAAGAGCTGAGTACAAACAGATAAAATGAAGTAATAAATTAGGGTGGAACCGCGTTTCTGACGCCCCTAGGTCAAACGACTTAGGAGCAGAGACACGGTTCTTTTTGTATCCTGAGTCACAAGAAACTTTATGAATAAGGAGTAAATAATGTCTAAAAAATTGACTTTTCACTGCGTCAGTGGCAGATACTTCCTTATAGTCGGACTGCTCCACGCTCAGCACTAGGGTGCCTGAGCTAGACGCAGTACTAACTCGTCTTGCCTCGTATAATCGACGAGGCAGACTCGTGTCGCAAGAAATTATAGAAAAAGGAGTAAATAATGTCTAAAAAATTGACTTTCCAGGAAATCATCCTTACTTTGCAACAATACTGGAATGACCAGGGTTGTATGCTCATGCAGGCTTATGATAATGAAAAAGGTGCGGGAACAATGAGTCCTTACACTTTCCTTCGTGCTATTGGTCCCGCCAGCCATGGAATGCGGCTTATGTAGAGCCATCACGTCGTCCAGCTGATGGACGTTACGGAGAAAACCCAAACCGTCTTTACCAACACCACCAATTCCAAGTGGTTATGAAACCATCACCATCAAACATCCAAGAACTCTACCTTGAGTCATTGGAAAAATTGGGTATCAATCCTTTGGAACACGATATCCGTTTCGTTGAAGATAACTGGGAAAACCCATCAACTGGTTCAGCTGGTCTTGGTTGGGAAGTTTGGCTTGATGGTATGGAAATCACTCAGTTCACCTACTTCCAACAAGTTGGGGGATTGGCAACTGGTCCGGTAACTTCTGAGGTCACTTACGGATTGGAACGTTTGGCTTCTTACATCCAAGAAGTAGATTCTGTTTACGATATTGAGTGGGCTCCAGGCGTTAAATACGGAGAAATCTTCCTTCAACCAGAATATGAACACTCAAAATACAGCTTTGAAGTTTCTGACCAAGATATGCTTCTTGAAAACTTCGAAAAATTTGAAAAAGAAGCAGGACGTGCTTTGGAATTGGGACTTGTTCACCCTGCCTATGACTACGTTTTGAAATGTTCACATACCTTCAACTTGCTTGATGCTCGTGGAGCAGTATCCGTTACAGAACGTGCCGGTTACATTGCCCGCATCCGTAACTTGGCCCGTGTCGTAGCCAAAACCTTCGTCGCAGAACGCAAGAAACTCGGTTACCCACTTCTTGACGAAGCCACACGCGCAAAACTCCTAGCAGAAGAGGAAGAATAACGAGAGCGTATTAGATGGGATTGGCTGATCGAGCAATCCTAAAGAACCAGTTGCCGCAGTGATAAAGGTATCGTTAGAGAAACTAACGATACCAGGCAAAATTGGAGACCTTAGGCTCCAATTTTAGCAATGAAACGACGAAGTCGGTTGCTTGCGTGCCAATCACATAAGGCAAACTGGAAAAAAAGATATTTTTCGGAGAAAAAACATGACAAAAAACTTATTAGTAGAACTTGGACTTGAAGAGTTGCCAGCCTACGTTGTCACACCAAGTGAAAAACAACTCGGTGAGAAAATGGCAGCCTTCTTGGATGACAACCGTCTTTCATACGAAAGCATTCAAACCTTCTCAACACCACGTCGTTTGGCAGTCCGTGTGATTGGTTTGGCTGATCAACAATCTGATTTGACCGAAGATTTTAAAGGACCTTCTAAGAAAATCGCCTTGGATGCAGATGGAAACTTCTCAAAAGCGGCTCAAGGATTCGTCCGTGGGAAAGGCTTGACGGTTGATGATATTGAATTCCGTGAAGTCAAAGGTGAAGAGTACGTTTATGTCACTAAGCACGAAGCTGGAAAACCAGCTAAAGAAGTCTTGGCTGGCGTTCCAGAAGTGCTTGCTTCATTGACCTTCCCTGTCAGCATGCACTGGGCTAACAACACATTTGAATACATTCGCCCAGTTCACACCTTGACAGTTCTTTTGGGCGACGAAGCGCTCGACCTTGATTTCTTGGATATCAAGTCAGGTCGTGTGAGCCGTGGACACCGTTTCCTTGGACATGAAGTGGAAATTACTAATGCGGATTCTTATGAAGAAGACCTTCGTACCGTTTACGTGATTGCGGATAGCAAAGAACGTGAAAATATGATTCGTGAGCAAATCAAGGCTATCGAAGCAGAACAAGGTGTTCAAGTTCAAATCGAAGAAGGCCTTTTGAATGAAGTCTTGAACTTGGTCGAATACCCAACTGCCTTCATGGGAAGTTTTGATACTAAGTATTTGGATGTTCCAGAAGAAGTTTTGGTGACCTCAATGGAAACGCACCAACGTTACTTTGTTGTACGTGACCTTGATGGTAAACTTAAACCAAACTTCATCTCAGTCCGTAATGGTAACGCTGAGCACTTGGAAAATGTTATCCGAGGAAATGAAAAAGTATTGGTGGCACGTCTTGAAGACGGTGAATTCTTCTGGCGTGAAGACCAAAAACTTAAGATTGAAGACCTCGTTGCTAAATTGGCTAACGTGACCTTCCATGAAAAAATTGGTTCTCTTTCAGAACACATGGCACGTGCGGGTGTTATTGCAGCGTCACTAGCTGAGCAAGCTGGTTTGACTGCAGAAGAAACGGCAGCCGTAGCTCGTGCAGCTGAAATCTACAAATTTGACCTCTTGACTGGTATGGTCGGAGAGTTCGATGAATTGCAAGGAATCATGGGTGAAAAATACGCCCTTCTCGCTGGTGAAGATGCTGCGGTAGCGACAGCTATCCGTGAGCACTACCTTCCTGATTCAGCAGACGGAGCTCTTCCAGAGACTAAGGTTGGTGCTATCCTTGCGCTTGCAGATAAATTGGATACCCTACTTTCATTCTTCTCAGTTGGCTTGATTCCATCAGGTTCAAATGACCCTTATGCGCTTCGTCGTGCAACACAAGGGATTGTTCGTATCTTGGATGCTTTTGGTTGGCATATCCCTATGGATGAGTTGATTGACAGCCTTTACGGACTTTCATTTGATAGTCTTTCATATGACAATCAAGCAGAAGTCATCAACTTCATCAAAGCGCGTGTGGACAAGATGATGGGACGCACTTCAAAAGATATCAAAGAAGCCGTTCTTGCTGGTTCAAACTTTGTCGTGGCTGATATGCTTGAAGCAGCTGACGCCCTCTCAGAAGCTGCTAAGGCTGATGGCTATAAGTCAGCTGTTGAGTCACTTTCTCGTGCCTTCAACTTGGCAGAAAAAGCGGATGCTTCAGTGACAGTCGATGCTAGTCTCTTTGAAAACGACCAAGAAAAAGCCCTTGCTAAAGCGATTGAAGAGCTTGAATTGACAGGTTCAGCAAGTGACAAATTGGCACAGCTCTTCGCTCTTAGCCCAGTCATCGATGCCTTCTTTGACAATACTATGGTTATGGCAGAAGATGAGGCTGTTAAAAACAACCGTTTGGCCCTTCTTGCAGGTCTTGTGTCTAAAGCTAATGCTGTTGCAGCCTTCAACCAATTGAACACAAAATAGAGGTGAAAGGGAATGGATCCTAAAAAAATTGCTCGTATCAATGAGCTTGCTAAAAAGAAGAAAACAGAAGGTTTGACTCCAGAAGAAGCAGTGGAACAAGCAAAACTTCGTGAAGAATACATTGAAGGTTATCGTCGTTCGGTTCGACATCATATCGAAGGAATTAAAGTCGTTGACGAAGAGGGTAACGATGTGACACCTGAAAAACTACGTCAAATACAACGTGAAAAAGGTTTGCATGGCCGTAGCCTTGATGATCCTGAATCATAATAACGATGAACAAGGGTTTGGAATTTTTCCAAGCCCTTGTTTTGAAGTATAAAATTCTGAATATTCTGTATAAAATTGACCAATTATTTCAAAAAATGGTAAAATATAAGTTATGTTAAAAAAATGGCATGATTCAATGAGTCGTGCTCAATAGAATTGGAGTGAAAAAAATGTCGCAAAAGCAACATCATAAAGACGACGACAACCAGACTGAGAATGGGATGGTGCGTGGTCTTCAAAACCGTCACGTCCAGCTGATTGCCATCGCTGGTACCATCGGTACAGGTCTCTTCCTAGGGGCAGGGCGTTCTCTCTCCCTAACAGGACCTTCAATTATCTTAGTATATATACTAACTGGTATCTTCATGTATCTTATGATGCGAGCGATCGGTGAGATGCTCTATATGGATCCTGACCAGCACACTTTTATCAACTTTATTACCAAATACCTTGGTAAGGGCTGGGGATTCTTTTCGGGTTGGTCTTACTGGGTATCACTGATATTCCTTGGAATGGCAGAAATTACGGCCGTATCAACTTATGTCCAATATTGGTTCCCAAGTTGGCCTGCCTGGCAGATTCAGATTGTCTTCTTGATTATCCTGAGTTCGGTTAACCTGATTGCGGTTAAGATTTTCGGGGAAGTTGAGTTTTGGTTTGGGATGATCAAGATTGTCACTATTCTAGCTCTTATCGCAACAGGTATCTTCATGGTAGCAACCAACTTTGAAACGCCTGCTGGACATGCTAGCCTTGCCAATATTACACACGGCTTCCAGATGTTTCCTAAAGGTTGGGTAAGCTTTGTTATGACCTTCCAAATGGTCTTCTTTGCCTATCAAGCCATCGAATTTGTAGGGATTACAACTTCTGAGACAGCGAATCCACGTAAGGTCTTACCAAAGGCAATAAAGGAGATTCCGATTCGTATTGTCATCTTCTATGTGGGTGCCCTCATTGCCCTCATGGCTATCTTCCCATGGCAAAAACTTCCAGTTAATGAATCACCGTTCGTAACGGTCTTCCAAATGGCTGGTATCAAGTGGGCAGCAGCCTTCATTAACTTTGTTGTCTTGACAGCAGCGGCTTCATCATTGAACTCAACACTTTACTCTACAGGTCGTCACCTCTTCCAAATTGCTAAGGAAACACCAAATAGTAAAGTCATGAAAGCTTTGAAGCTAGATACTTTGTCACGTAATGGTATTCCTTCACGTGCCATCATTGTTTCAGCCATTGTGGTATGTGTTTCAGCCTTCATCAATGTCTTGCCTGGTGTATCTGATGCCTTTGCTTTGATTACCGCATCATCATCAGGGGTCTACATCGCTATCTATATCTTGACCATGCTTGCTCATCTCAAGTACCGTAAATCTCAAGAGTTCATGGCAGATGGCTTCCTTATGCCAGCCTACAAGATTCTCAATCCATTGACTATCCTTTTCTTCATCTTCGTCTTTGTTTGTCTCTTCTTGCAAAAGTCAACAGTTGTCGGAGCTATTGGAGCAGCCATCTGGATTGTCGTATTTAGTATCTATAGTAACTGGAAACACAGTAAATAAATCAATTTAGCTCACCTTTATGGTGAGTTTTTTGTTGCAAAAAAAGGAGACAAGGTGTCCCGGTAACTATTTATGCAATACTTTCTTGGTTTCCATGGTGAAAGAAGCCACCTAAGAGGCCCTTGCTACGATGGAAAATAGCAGGCTTATGATCGTTGTGTGAACGACCATTAACATCAAGTTTAGCCCATTCAAGAGCCTGGTAGGCATTTCGGTCTGAAACTGTAGATGTCCCAATATAGCTATAGATACCTGCCTGAGCAAGAATAAACCCTTGCAGTTGGCGAATATGCTCATCATTGAGGGCTTCGGAAAAATGAATCTTCACGGTCTTATAAGTTAAAGCTTGGACAGACTCGACGATTGGTGACTCTGCTAAGAGGTGCAAAAGTTCTTGATGCTTAGTAAAGTACTTATCATAGTCCATTGGAAGAATGATAGTATGGGCAATCCAATCTTCCAAGTTGGCTTTGGCTTTTTTACTGAGACCCCTTACTGTAATACTGAGATCATCTATATTGAAAGGAAGCTGATCGATGTGAGCAGTGTTTGAACCATATGCCTTTCTGAAAAGCGGTGTACTTGATAGAATATGTCCAGTAGGAGAAATAATAGCCAAGGCAGTTTCCTTGGTTTGGTAACCAAGCTCGTGACATTCCATACTAGCGTATGTGTCTTTAAATTCAATAATTGCTCTTGTTTTCATCGTGTAACTCTCTTTCTGTTAGTTTATAAACTAACAATAGTTTATCATGACTTATAATCTTGGTCAAGATTTTACCTTCAAAAACAAAAAAATATTTTTGTAAGGGCTTGCAAAAATATTTGAACTCTGATAAGATAGAACCATAGCAAAAGGATTGTTACTGGTCAGCAGGCAAAACCTAGATAAATACGAAAAACTAATGGGAGTAGTGTATGCTCATTCCAATTGGTTCTTGGTATTTATTTAGGTTTTTTTCGTTGAAAAAGCCTCAAAGAAAACTAGGATCCTAGACAAGAAAGGAGCCCTTATGGCTAAATATACTGAATTAGCTGAGGACATTCTCAAACACGTTGGTGGCAAGGAAAATGTCAATAGCTTGAAACACTGTGTGACACGTTTGCGCTTTGATTTGAAAGATGAGTCTAAAGCAGATGATGACTACCTTAAGAACCGTGACGGTGTTGTTACTGTTGTTAAGGCAGGTGGTCAATATCAGGTGGTTATAGGTAACCATGTCCCTGATGTTTATGCGGAGGTTCTCCAGGTTGGCGGTCTTCCAGCGGGTGGTAGTCTTGATATTGATGAAGGTGATGCGCCTAAAGGGAATCTCTTTGACCGCTTTGTATCTTTGGTTTCAAGTATTTTCCAACCTTTCCTTGGGCCTTTGGCTGCAGCCGGGATTATCAAAGGAATAGTCGCTGTCATGGCAGCATGTGGCCTGTCAGCTGCAACAAGCCCTATGTATGTAATCTTGAATGCAGCAGGAGATGGTTTCTTCCAGTTCTTGCCAATCTTGATTGCCTTGACATCTGCTCGTCGTTTCAAGGTTAATGAGTTTACAGCTATTGCGATTGCAGGAGCGCTT